>Ga0153999_1000369_pt1 | contig 20359 bp, 27 predicted proteins | sample TSNC083MetaG_FD_104675 | JGI IMG/M metagenome (GOLD analysis project Ga0153999, IMG submission 104675) | Attine ant fungus gardens microbial communities from North Carolina, USA - TSNC083 MetaG | ecosystem: Host-associated > Fungi > Mycelium > Unclassified | place: USA: North Carolina, Lumber... | reverse complement strand
GCGTTTTCTGAACTGTGTATGACGTTTCAGGCTAACAGGAGGAAGGAAGGCGCCGAAGACTCAGCGACGACTCAAGTTTTTGTTGTATGAAGAAATGATTAGACAGCAGGAGCAGCCTTGACAGTGGGTCGTAAGCGGCATGTTTTTTTTCTTGCCTCTCTTGATGAGTGTTTTGTTATGGTATACATTAGACTGTTTTTATGCTTTGTAGAATCGATTGTTTGGATTGTTTTCTTTGTAGCTGCTGTTGCGTTGATTGTAGGACAATATTCTGATGAGCGCGATGATCCCTCCTTGAGTGTATGGAATCTTTGAATGAGAGGACACTTGATGTATAGTGATTGTCAGTGACAATTATAAGCCGGGTTACAATGTGGTCACCTCCCGTGATCGTGACAATCGCGACAAATGCACGTGTAGAATGGTTAATAATAAACTTCCTGGAGTGTCCCACCATTGCAGATAAAGTGTTCCCCTCTTGGATCCAATGATCTCTGTTGAATTGTGCATTGTGATTACCAAGGGCTTGAGGGTCGCGATCGTCCTCGAGCGAGGTAGTTGTTGCCAGCGGGAAGTTCTTGGATTATTTTGTCTATCGTGGACAATCTGAAGTTCAGTCCAGGCTCTCATCTGACACAGGCAGGGAGTATCCTGAATAAGAAGTCTGCCAAATCATGAGGATAACCTTCTATGTTGTAGGGAGTCATTCTCTAGCTGACAGAAAGACTCTTAGTGGACACATCAAGACACGTGCTTTGCTTTGTTCTCGAGTTGTCATGTCTAGATAAACTTCTCTGTTGGAAAGAGCTCTCTTCATTGAACCACGAACACATCGATGGAAATTGGAGATGCTCCTCGTCATCAGCCACTCTCATGTACAATGACTTGGTATTCTAGCGAGGAGTTGACAACGTAAGTAATGTACATACATTGCAATGTCTAATGGTAGCTACACGTCAACCCTTCATTGATTCTATAGCCATGAAGAAGGTAGCACAGACCAATCAACGAGAATGACATGTTGGCAAATAGTCAAGGCAATGCGATTACTGATAGATAAAGTTGTACCTAGATCCAGGGCAATGTTGAGGAGGCATCAACTAGAGGAGAAGAGAAGCTCACCGAGAAAGGAGATGGGGGATGGCCGAAAGTTGAGGGCCATAACGTGCTGCATTGTCGTAAAGCTCGAACAAAGGTATTGCCAAAAGCTTCATATTTTTGGGGACAGCGAGCACCTCTGACGAGGAAGCCCCTTCAGCGAATGTGATATGGTATTCTAAAGCGGAAACGCACTCCGTTCTGGCATTTGGACAAGAAAAAGCTTTTTGCATTCTTTTGGTTTCGTGATGTGAGCTGGGATGAAGGGATACTAGGAAAACACCAGTGGGTAGAGCCCCAAGTGAAGAACGACGTGGTGCCAACTGACCATAAAAGTTTCAAAATTGGGTCTCCACCACTGGGCCAAACAGTCACCAATTTCCCATTCGTTGTCGAGGCCGTGGGTGCTGTCGAACTGCTGAGAGTGGGACGGGGGAGCGAGACGGTCATCCAAGCGTTTTTTCAAACCCTCTATTTCGTCCTCGCCGGGTTTGAGGTAGTCGCCTGGTCTGTAGAGATGGGGTTACACACGTTTATGCATTGGATCATGGTGTACTCACAGTTTGAAAAAGGCATTGGCGATCTGGAGCATGAGGATATGAGGATGGCCATGGTCGTGAACGACGAGGACGCCTTCAACGGTGCGGCGCATGCCATAATCCTCGTAGTTGTTCTGCAGACGCTGTAGCCGGGCAGAGACAGAGGGGTCCTCCTCGGGCTGAGCCTCTTTGGTGCTGTGGATGGACGCTCAACCCGGGCTCAGCAGAACAGAAAGAGACTTACCTGAAGGTAAAATTCTGGAGAGGATATCTGGAATGTGTGAGCACGAGACTGCACAATAAAATAAACATACAGTGCGATGGTGTTGGACATGGGTCGAGGACGCAGTCACAGTGTGACGGTCAGAGAAATCGATTTGTTTGAACATTATTGATTCTTCCCATAACATGAGACGAGGACTCCCTGTGGCTAGTCTCAATGACTCGCAGACGACTGAACAGTCTCTGCGGATTCCCGACCTGCACAGAACCGGGTGTGTGCCGTCCTCACCCTCACAATTAAGCTACTCAAATGCCTTGCAAAGGTTGCTGCAGCCCAGGTCGTACAATGTCGCAGGACCACTGAGTTTCCAGTCAGGCGTCTCTCACTCCCAAGATTCTATCCGCCAGACAACCATGAAGCTTTCGGATCTGCATTTCCGTTCTTCGCCAGACCACTCCGCGCCTTCGGGCCAACGGATCAGCCATTGTCCGTCTTTTTATAGCTTCTCGTTTATCGTAAACTCAAACTCATCGCTCCTTAGTTGATTGCTTGGGACCTGCGCCAGCCTCGACTGCGTCCAAGGTCTGTTCTTGTCTTATCGTTATCACGCGTGCAGATCTGATCTATATCAGTCTGTCCTTCAAGGGCCCTCTGGCTTGACCCTCCTTCGTCCTCAAGTTTCAGCTCCCACTTCACCACCATCGACCCCGGAAGATCTCACACCCAAGGCTCAGTATCGATTTAACCCAATCGACGACATTCCAGCCGATCATCTGGACTTGCAGCCTCATGATCATGACCCAACCAGACTTGAAGCTTCTGAACGGACCTCACTACTGAATACACAACCTTCTCATCTCAAATCCAATGGTCGAGTCGACAGAGAATCAAGCATATCTGATGATAATTTATTGTGGCAGAAATTCACGAGACATGGACTCCCGACGTACTCGAGCATGGCGTTGGCTGCTCTTCCAGCTGTGGTACTCGGCTGTTTGCTCAATATTCTTGATGGTGTTAGCTGTAAGTATCGCTGTCTTTCTGATAACTGTTCACGATATGAATGCCTGTAGATGGTCTGATCGTGTTCCCTTCTACTGGAGTTTTCGCCGACCTCGGACCGATGGGTGTCTCATTGTTCTTTGTGACAGCCATAATAGCTCAGTTGGTCTACACATTCGGCGGTAGTGGATTTGCGGGTGCGAATGGCAGTATGATGATTGAAGTAGTCGTATGTATTTCAATTCTGAACCGCATTACTGGTCTTAAGTCTCAGAAATAGCCCTTCTTTCATATAATGGCCAACAGTATAGCTACCCAGCTCGGCCAAGACCATCCACAAGATATCATTGCAACCACTTTGGTCGCGTTCGCTCTGAGTTCCATTTTGACTGGCTTGTCATTTTGCTTACTTGGTGCCCTCAAACTCGGTGTAGTAGTTGGTTTCTTTCCTCGTCATATCCTTGTTGGGTGTATTGGTGGCATCGGAATATTTCTTATCCAAACAGGGTTTGTTTCAAGTCGGGTGGTTGAATGCCCTAATGACACTTTTGTGTAGGTTGATGGTGAGCATGCGAATGTCTGAACAAGATTTCACATTGTCACTTCAAACTCTGCGAGTTATGTTCCTGAATCCGAAATCACTTACTCTCTGGACTCTTCCTCTCGCTTTGGCAGTCCTTCTCCGAGTCATCACTCGCAAATTTGATCATCGCTTCATTTTCCCTTCATGTACGTTCGACGCTCACATCTGCTTCAAATGATGCTTTCACTACTATAGATTTTGTCGTTATGGCTATTGTTTTCTATATCGTGGTCAATGCCGCGGGGCTTGATTTGGGAGAACTTCGCCAAGCGGGCTGGCTGTTCAGTTTGCCAAGTACGCCAGGGGGGAGTTGGTACAAGTTTTATACCTATTTTCGTACGTCGGTCAAGGTGAATTCTCGGTCGTTGCTCATCGGATGTAGACTGGAAATGGATCAAGTTGGGTCCGCTGTGGTCAACACTTCCTACTCAATTTGCGTTGTGAGTGTCTTGATGGGATTATATGGCTCGGCGTTAAATCTTCCATTTTTCAGATTATTCTTCAACGTATTACATCCGCCTCTGAATGTGCCGGCGCTGGGTAAGTCTGATACCTGCGATGATGACTCTTTTTTGGCATCATGATGATCCACGTTTTACAGCGGTTTCGTTGAACGAAGATGTTGATACCAACAAGGAGCTGGTTGGACATGGTTATTCAAATCTCTTGTCCGGGCTGTTGGGCACAGTGTGAGTATCTCTGTGAAAACATACTTTTGTTATTGAACCCGTTTTACAAGGCCTAATTATCTCGTCTATGTCAACACGCTTCTGTGAGATTTCAGTCAAATGGAGTTGATTCTGATGACTGAGGATGTTCCCAGATTTTACAGATTAGGAGGGGATAATCGGATTGCAGGATTTCTGCTTGCTATTGCAAATGTTGTGCTGTTGTTCCTTGGCACCGGGCCCATTGTGTATATACGTCAGTATGTTTTTCTTAGTATGGTCTGAGGTTTATACTTCTTTAGCTGTGATGGTTGTTGGAGCGTTAATTGATGTGCTGGGACTTGATCTTGTCAAGGAAGCGCTGTGGGATTCTCGACAACGGGTAAGCAGGTGAGTTGCAGCACATTGCTTTTACGTGTTCTCTTTTGACAGCATTAGGACTGAGTATGTGACGATTGTGAGCATCATGGTGGTGATGACGGTGTGGGATTTTGTGACTGGTATTTTCTTTGGGATAGTGGTTAGCTGTGAGTCCTTGGTTTTCGTCCCCGAGGTGTTTGGTCGAGTTGATCATGATACTCAGGCTTCTTTTTTGTCGTGCAGAACTCGCAGAGAGGGGGCATACGTGCTATCTATACCGGTGATACAGCGATGTCTGCTGTTCGTCGGCCAAGGTTGCAGAGAGCATACATTCGCAATGTTGCCAAACAGACGGCTATTCTTCGTCTGCAGGGTAGGTGCTTAATGGGTTTGTCTTCATCATGATGTATGAAATCTTGCAGGTTTCTTGTTCTTTGGGACAATTACACGTATAGAGGAAACCATTCGTGACCTTATCAAAGGGCCATCTTGGCAGAAGAATCCGATTCAGTTTTTGATTGTTGATCTGACCCTTGTAGCTGGAGTGGATATGTCGGCCTCTGAGGCGTTTGTCAGAATACAACGATTACTTGATGGTAAAGGTGTTACCCTCGTTTTCTGTGGTTTCGCTGCGGACTCTGCTATCGGAAAATCGTTGGCGAGTGTGGATGTACTGGGAGCTGAGGGCGTAGAGTTGTTTTTGACGTTCAATGATGCTATGGAATGTATGTCGAAGTTGTACAACTTTTGGGGGATTGTGCTGATGATTTATTGAATATAGGGACTGAAAATACTTACCTTCGTTCATGGCTCCAATCGTACAAGGTTGGAAGTTATACTATACCAGTGCCTTTTCGACAGGATTCTGTCTTTGATTTGCAAAGGACGACCGATTCAATGACGGTTTCCCCTGGGCAGTCTCACATGCATAGGGTGGGGGATAAAACGATTGGTATGAGTGAGAACATTTCAATTGTTGTTCAGTGAGGTATAACCTTTACATGAAAGAATATGCCACGGGCCCTGAATTTGGAGTTGCACCGGAATCGCTCAACACTGTCATAAAAGCATTTTCCTCGTACGGGGATGCCAACGTGCAACAATTCAGCGGTATTGCAGAGTATTTCACCAAGGTGATAGTGCCGACATCACATGTGCTGTGGAGACAAGGAGATGAACCTGATGGACTGTACATAATCGAATCAGGCGTGTTACGGGCCATATACGCTTTTGTGAATCAGACACAGCATTTTGAAGAGTCGATGGTACCTGGTGCTGTGGCCGGGGAGCTATCTGCATTGTCTCATTCACTGAGAAATGCTACGTGTGTGGTGGACCATCATGCGACGCTGTGGAAGATGAGTATGCAGGATCTGGATAGGCTAAGGAGGGAGAAACCGGGTTTAGCGACGCTGTTTACGCAGTTGGTGTTGAAAGGTATGTTTCTGTGTTTTCCGGCGGCTTGCTTGTTTCTTACTGGATACGCCTAGCTGCGAGTACAGACTATGATATTTTATTGTCTGCAGTTGCGTCTAAACAATAAATGAGTAGATAAATGGAGCAATGAGGCTATGAAATGATGTAGGGATGCTATTTTTAGAGGCGTAGAAACGGATATGGTATCAGGCCAGCCCTTCCCCTTCCCTTCGCCTTGCCCACCATGTCTGCTCCCTATCATTCATCCTGGCAATGGTCTTCCAATAATTTTCAGCATGCGAGTTCTCTACCCTCATCTGCCGAGCCCCTGTATCCTCCACAACAAAATTATGCTGTTGAACCCTCCAACCGCTCCTCCTATGATCCATCCTTTAGGCCGCCACAGACCACACCTCCGCAAAGACAGACCCCAAGTCCAACTCCTAGTGAGCAGAAAGAGCTAGCAAAGGGTGCAATAGACTGGAGTGCGATGATGAATTGGCGATTTTGGATTCGAAGGGAATGGTTGTGTATGTTCAGATCATATCTAGTGCTGCGCATTATTGACAGCGTGGATACAGGGTATTATGTTGCACTGGTTGTGATTTTGGTACTTACTGCGCTTATGACATTGTATCATAAACAGATAGTGGATTGGCTAACGCCAGTCACGAGATGGTTACATGAGTAGGGGGCCAACGATCCAGAATCCATGCAAAATGCTGATCAAAGTCTCTTTTCTTTTTCAGTCTTCCATTTGGATGGATTGTTCCCATTGCAGTTCTATTTGTGATCTCATTTCCTCCCGTGCGTTTTTTCATCGTCTTGGATGTTGAATCTTGAGGTTTATAATGAAATGTCCTAGCTTTTTGGTCATGAGATCGTCGCTATTTTGTGTGGTCTTGTATGGGGATTATGGATTGGTTTTGCTGTTGTAGCGGCTGGGACGTTTCTTGGAGAAGTGGGCAATTTCTAGTACGTCATTGCCAACACCCTTTTTGAGAGTCTTTCTCCCCTTAATCGCTTTTCTTCAGTGCCTTTAAGTATTGTTGTCGTGCACGTGGTGAGAAGCTGGAGCGCACCAATATTTCGTATGCATGTCTAGCACAAGTCGTGCGTGAAGGAGGGTTTAGGATTGCTTTGGTTGCACGACTGAGTGCCATCCCGGGTCACTGTATGTTTACCATTCTATTTTACAGACCATTGCCGCACTGCTTAGCTGAATGTTTCCCCAGTTACAACTGCCATCTTCTCGACGTGTGGAATGAATATCTTCGTTTTCTCTATAGCCGCTGTTCTGTCCCTGCCTAAACAGTTTATCACCGTTTATCTGGGTGTCCTGCTTGAGCAGAGCTCTGAAGGTTTGTCGACTAATAGAAATTGGTTAGGAATTGCTTGATTTGACTGGCCTACAGGAATTACGGACACAAAAAGCCGGGTTATCAGCGACGTTGTCCTTGCCATGACTATCCTGATCACTGCAGCAGCAATGTGGTACATTCTTCATAAGATGAATCAAATCAAGCCAAAGGTAATTTACGCTAGGCGAAAAGCTAGGTGAGCTCTGGTTTATATAGTCGCGATGGACATACATTCAGTCAACCAGGCAAGCCAAACTTGAGAGGCAGCAAATCAGCTCGATCTCAAGTTCATATGGAAATGATCATGGTTCGCCCTATAATGTCAACTATACGTACCCCAATTCCTCCGATTCTCACATACCTCTCACGAAGCAAGCCATGCCTATGGGATACAACGATTCTACAGGAGTCTCATACTATGAAGACCCTTTGAACGAGGCGTATTTGCATGCCCCCATACCTCAGCGACCTGGGGTTCGCATCTCTTCACCCAGTTTTCAAGAAGATGATCTGGCTAGCGCCCAGCCTTTACAACCCAATAACTTTGATCCGCTGGACGGGCGACAGGCTCCTTATCCTCATGAATCGTTCAATCCGATCCAACCTCTTGCTCCATCATCTGAGTCCCTGTATGGCTCTCATGTATCTCATCAATTAGGTTTTTCGCCGGGTCCTCAGTCGCAATACAGTTCTCCCACTCAGCCGCCGCCTCATGTCATTCATCAAGTACGACCAAGAGATTCACATACTCCCACTCCCCTTCATGCTTCGCCAGAACCTTTAGGTGTAAGCGATCTTTCATCCTTACCGCAACGGACTGCACCAAAGTCTGCATCGGCATCAACGACTTTGTTCAGGCAGGATCTTGATCTGCCGCCGCCTGATTATTATAGCTCTGTTAGTAGATAATTCAATACTCTTTGGACGGATGTAGTCACTTGTCGGAGGTTGGGAATTATTGTTTTTGTGTGATGTAGCTTTGGCGTTGGTGAGATGTACAGTGTTTCGAGACATTTGTCATTGTGTGTCATTTTAACATTTTAACCATTGCTGCCTCTGTCCGAGCATGATACGGTGATTGAATGGTTGGGACAACCTAGCTAGGTTGTTTCAGATATCTGTACCTTATGTGGCTCTTTCTTGCAGTTCCTTGATCTTATATATCTATCATAAAAGCAATGCTCAAACCAGACAGCGCTATTCACATGATGAAGAATTATCAGATAATGAGACATGTAAACGCGTACACGTTAACGTAGTCTCAATCTTTACTAATAGATTTTATACTTTTATTGTTCAGATTATAGAAGCCGACAATCTGGTTGAAACTCAAAATCGACCCACGAAAGGCTGCAGTTGAGATGTTCAGAAGGTTGTACAGAGACGAGCGTTGAGAAGGAGTGGTGTATTTAGCTATCTGCCATCACTTGACGAAGATCTTCGTTGATCCTCGTTGGCTAATAGCGTGGCCATAGTTACCTTAGCTATAGAAAGACTCAACGACGAAGAATTTCGAAGCTTGGAGGGTTCTAGCGAGTGTCATCTATTACAACATTGATTAGTCGGACTGGCTCCCGTCATCGCGTGCCTGATGTCCCAGGAGGCACAGAAGGATGAAACTAGAAGCGTACCTGTAATTCCTGGAAAAAAACTAATCGGCTGTGACGACATGGGTTTCACCAGATGATAAATCGATGCAGGGCTGAACAGAGAGGTCCAACTTTGAATATTTCAGACAGATAGAGATTCAAACAAAGGAACCATCTACAGGTGGTATACCGGGTGGAATGACACGAGAGACCTGAACGATAGAGGTGTTATATGACAGCAGTTAAGGGAAGAATCTAGATGGACTTGTAAGTGCTCCGGTTGGATGAGGGACAATCCGTTTAAGAATAACCGATACCCTCGCTTCTTTGACATGTCGAATGATACTCCGCGGGCAAAAGTAGTTTGTGAACAGAAGAGACCAGCACAAACACATAAACTTTGCGGTTTACCAGGAAAAATAAAGGTGAAATCATCGTAGGCATTGAAGCTCGGGTTGCTCAAGTTCAATAGTCTTTTTCTCTGTCCTGCGGACGGAAATGGTGTAGACGAGGTACAAAACGACATTCCCACGAGTGCTGATGATAACATAACATATATCTGAGAGATATTTCTTGCCGTTGCAGATAATGGTGTCTGACTCCTCCGCCTCCACGTCCCCCGCAATCCTCACACCAGACTCTACAGGAAGTCCTCCAGACCAAAAGCGGGGAAAGCGACAGGCTGCGTTTTACCCGAATCTGAATTCTGGGAACAAACCGGTCAAACCGTTTAGTCGAAGTGCTGCAAAACGCGAGAGCGTCATGGCCCTTGGGAGCATAGAACACTTGCAGCATTATTTCACTAAGGCCGGACTAGCTGCGAAGAAAAGGTGCGCCTCCGAGTCCCCTGAAACTGTATTCTCACAGTCCCCAGTGCTCTAGAAAAGGCACATTATGGCCTCGTGCCGGCAGTTGGAGGGAGAGGCCATGTTCCTTCAGCACCGTCTGCAGGTTCTCTCACAGAATTTCATCTCCCACCTTCTCCTGAAATTCCCTCTCCGCCGCTCCAAATAATTGAACCACACGTCAGGTCTTATGATATTGACCCTGAAAGCCTGCTTCCTAGCGTTTGCGAAGACTTGTCATTGGTAGCTTACGCCTGGTCAATCGGCAAGGCCACCCGTCCAACTATACTACCACCGCAACCGATTGACATACTGGACATCCTTAAGGTAACGACAAGAGCTATCCGATCAGTCCGAAATTACCTCCTCTCTCTTCCTGACGAATCTGCGGGTACCCTTCGAGCTAACTTCCGAGCTACCCATCTGGGGCCAGGGAAACCGACCGCCAGCCAGAAGGATGCTTCTGACCCGTTAACTAGGATCCGCCGTTCTGCCCTCGAAGTGTTGGCCGTGCTTCGATACATGGAGGAGAAGTTCCGGGTTCCCCTTAGTGATGAGGCGTATGATGCTCAAAGTGACGGGGGTGGCTCCCGAGGGGATTCACATTCGCAATTGACTAGTCCCAGTCACCCTACATTGAATCTTCTTCCCTCAGAAGAAGTCCAGGACTTCATCCCCGATGTGCCTTCAGCACAATCTGATGGAGCTTTTACATATTCGCTTGTTCAGGTCAATGGCCGATATCAACAGGTGCCGGTATGGGAAGAGGAGGAAGATGTTTTTCAGGTGGTGGAGGAAGAGCAGAAAGAGAAGAGAGAGTGGTGGGATGAGAGACTTGTACTTGCTGGAGGCTGGCTATATCAGCAAGAAATTCAGTTAGCAGATCTTGAGAAGGAGCGAGATCTAGTCTCTGGATATCTTGACATCGTTGATGAAGTTATTTTTGAGGCCCATTCGAGCGTGGAGCGCGGTTGGGAAAGAGAACAGAGAAAATACCAGGTGCGACATGATTCCAGGGTGAAAGGGAGGAGAGTCAGTGCTGGGGATGGCGAAGGAAAAAACCTGGGTAATTTTCTTTCTGTACAAGGTGGGGGGAAACGGCGTGTATCGACAGGAATGATGGATATGTTGACTTCTATGTCTTTGAACGAGGAAACGGAGGCCATGATAAATATAGCAGAAGACGATGAACCAGAAGAGACTGTTGATGACGAATTCCTTCCAGAATGGGCACGTCGCAATACGTTCGTAGAAGATGATCTTGGTTGGTATACCTGGTTTCTTGCCATATCCAGTACTGACTCCTGATCTCAGAGCGAGTACACGCTCTTCTTAGCCTATTTCTTCCTCAAGACCTCCTCGGTAACCTACAACCATTCAGTATCTCATCGGTCTTCCTTGAGTGCCTATCGTCCGGTCAGCTCCTTTGCGTAGCTTATAATGCTATCGTGCGTAAATCCAAAAAGCCCTGGGGATATATAAGCAAGGACAGCATTCACGATATCATCTCCCTCGAGAAAATGAACGTAGGGGGCCCAAAAAAAGGATGGACTTTCAGGCGGACAGATAATCTTCGCCTTTGGGCTGGGTGAGCTCATCGGCATTCCTCTCTATCAACCTTTCTGATGCCTATCGAAGTGCTTTGAAACTTCGTTATCTTCTTCCGATCCAGATATCTGCTCAACTTTACAAGTCAAACATGGCTGGCTTGCCGCCTTTACTGTCATCTGTCATTCATCACCAACCATCCTATTCGGCCTCTGACACACTTATCCCCTTTGACGCAAAAGTGGTAGCTCATAAAGAAGAGGGATGGGAAGGTATGCTGAAGTCTGTTCTCATTCTCTGGGTACAGAAGATTGTTGAAGAGCGGAGATTATACCACTGACCTGACCAATACCGTTATCATACTATTCATGATCTAGATATGTTTTCATTGCCAGGTGCTGCGCCGATGCAGCCCTCTTAATTGAAACCCTTCCAGGCCTGAATCAGACTCATTGTGCAAGAGGACATATGTATATATATACCATCATATAATTCATTGTATATCCGTGGATAACTCGTAGCTCAAGATGTATTGAGATGTATTGAGCCGGAAATCGGATTGTGCATTCAACGTCCTAACTGAACCCAGATATTGTAGACGAATCCATGTATGGAGGTGTGCTTGGACTTTCACTGCTGAGATGCAGTCTAGTGTGCATTTTTCTAGAGGCATAATATCTCTGTCTTTGAGCACAGAGCATGTTGGAGATACTACAGCAAGATAGACGGTGGCAAACGCCCATCGGCCATGAATCTACTCAGTACTGTATTTGTACTAACTGCAACTGATTACAGTTTGACAGTTCATTATTTGATTCAAGGAAATATTTAAATAAAGCAGTCCGATCTGCCAAGCCAAAATTGGTCAGAGTTGTCGCTCGACATACAAACTCAACAGGTTATTCATGTATCGCAGGACAGAACCTAAGAATACCTGGGTGCAGATGATGAAACAAAGGACAATAATGTTGCTCCCAGACAGTAGTTTAGTCCAAGGAACGGTCGGTAAATTACTGAAATGGGATCACCGATTGGTGTCTCAAAGGCAGAGATAGGGCTGTCTATAGATAGACGACCAAGCTTGAGCTGCTCTCAGAAATGTTGAAAAAATATATTTAAGTATTTGTCATCTATCTATCTTGATCCGTAATGCCACCAAGGTTGGGACGAATTGGCGACTGGTCCAACGACAACGACAACGATGAAGAATCCGGAGATGAGAATGACCAGCGAGAAAGCTGGTTTGCCGGGGGAGAAAGGAGGCGAGTTTTGCTCACATTTCCCAGATACTCAATCCCACCTGTATCCTACATAGCGGCATATCCATACAGAACCCGGATCGTCAACAAGATGGGCAGCCTCGAAATGGGAGTGGGGACCTGGTCAGAGAACTTCTCCGACGTGCGGCAGAGTCAGTAGTGGACTACTGTTAATCGCAACTGACACTGATTAGATCCAGAGGTGGCGCTGTCGCACCAGAGCCCCAGTCTACCCCAGAATTTCGTGTGTTTTCTGGTGGGGGACATACTCTTGGAAGCGATGAGGTGGACTCTACTTTCATCCCCGATCCTCATGATCAAGCAGAGGAAGGTAACATCCAATTTGATATCCTCGCAGACAGCCGATTCAGTTATAGACGAAGTGGTAACTAGAACGATCACATTGTGGAGAGATGGGTTCCAGGTTGAAGATGGAGAACTCATGCGCTACGATGATCCTGATAACATTCAGATACTCGAGAATATTAATGCTGGGTGCGTGTTCCCTACGTCCTCGCCTGCTTTTCTTGATTGAAATTAGCGCGGCCCCGATACATCTCCTCAATGTCCAACCTGGACAGTCCGTTGAGCTCCGCATTAATCCTCGGCAGCAAGAGCTGTATTATCCTCCCCCTGGTGTTCGAACATTCAGGGGATCTGGTCAGCGCCTTGGAGCTCCTGTTCCTGTGCCCACTAGTTCCATATCCCGTTCAGCTCCAATCTCTGCCACTATGACTACATCAACATCGACTCAAGAAGTTGATGTACTGAATCGGTTCGAAGTTGATCTGTCGAAGCCGACTACGAGCATTCAAGTGAGATTGGCTGATGGGACTCGGTACGAGCTTTGCATCCTCCAATCTTCGATTCTGACATGCCTCGCGTCTGCAGCATCGTATGTCGAATGAATCTCATACATACTGTCGGCGATATCAGGAATTTTGTCAATGCGTGCGCACCCATCAGTACTGATCTAACAGGACTCAACAGGACTCATCGCTATCACACAGGTCACGTCCTGAGAATGCGTCCAGGCCTTATACCATTGGAACAACTTTTCCAAATCGTATTTTAGACGACAATAAAGTAACAATTGAAAGTGCAGGATTAGCAAACAGTGTTGTAGTCCAAAGGTGGATCTAGAAAATAGACAACAGTGATTATTGATACAATACATACATTTGGGCAGAACCACGCCGTAGTAATTCCTCTGATGCTCAGCCTTAATTAAGGAGTGCGAAAAGCACATATATCTCTGGTCCAGGCGTGCTTCTAGAAACAAGCCATGTAAAGGACCTCAAAAAAGAATGCTATTGAGGAGATCCAAAAGATCGAAGCTATACACTCAACTATTCACTTCAGACACACATTCCCATTGGCCTGTGAGATTCTCTTTCCACAGAGTGACTTTACCATCTCCGCAACTTACAGAGAGAAGATTACCGGACAAACTCCATGATACGCGCCAGACAATGTCGGGGAATTTTCCGGCTGGTGGAGGAGCTCCGCCAGCGGATGCAAGATTTGAAGAAGGATCGAGAGCTGTCTTCACCCACGGAGAAGTAGGGGAATCCTTTGTCCAAATCAGTACAGACTTATCCTGAGAAGCAGTGGCAATATAGGAACGAGGAAGGCCAATGTTCGGGGCCCAAGCTACATCTCGAACCCAATCTGTGTGACCTTCAAGAATTTCCTCTTCGACCCATGAGTGAGAGTCTTGACGGTACCTCCAGATCTTTACAAGATTGTCACAACCGGCACTGGCGAAACGTTTGACAGAAGCTGTCTGCTGACTTAGTGCAGCATTTGTTTGTTGAGGTGTGATGAGAGAGCCAGGAAATACGGCAGGGGCCCAGGAGACAGCATTGCATCCGATAGCATGGCCATTGAAGATATCCGCATCCCACTGGCCATCATCTGCGTGGTGTATCAATGACGGTGTTCACCGACTAGGACTGAAGGGAGACTGACTTTTGAAGGTCAACACAGAGATTTTTCCATCAGAAGAGGCACAGCTGAGGATTGCACCCAGTTCATGAGGTGCCCAGGAGACAGAGTTGACTGCCATATACCATAAGAAAAAGGTTTTTATCACGTAACTAAAAATCGCACCTGAGGCAGTATGTAGACTGTGCTCGCCTATCTTGATCCATCCGCTTTGAGGAGCTTGTTCTTTCCAGATCAAGACTTTACCATCATAAGAGCAAGAAGCCAAAATTTGGCCATATTTTGGATGTGCCCAGGCAATTTGCCATACGGGGCCGGTATGTCTGCAAAAAGATATGAAGGGAACAAGAAGGCTGCAACTAAGTACTGACCCTGTCAGCGTCTGATTAGCTGGAGAGCTCTGATTCTCTACACCCTCGAGCTCGAAAACTTTGACGGTTCGATCTGAAGAACATGTTGCAAGACGCTTCCCGTAGAAATCGAGCTGTGCGTCATGCTACACGTCGAATGAGCACTGAGGACAAACATAAAGTACAAACGACGTACAATCATGTCCTCATGGGACGTTTCAATTGGTAAAGAATCTGAGACCATTACCATGGTTAATGACCGTGAACTGCAGACTTTTTGCTGGGCGAAAGCAGAACTCGTCGCGGTTAGTCTGTTAGTCTGTACGGTCACACATATCGTGAGTTCCCACGCGTAGAGATATTCGGTCCGTGGCAGATGCAGATCTACTCAATGTTGCCACATAGAAAATATTGAAAAAAGACAAATATTGGAAATCACTGAGAAAGTAGGCAAGTTAAACAAACTCTCTAGGAGTCATGGTAGTTAGATTATAGTCACTTGTGCATTTGACTGAGAGTTTCTAACCATCTACTAGTCAACTTTGCCTATACTTCCCTTCCTTGGTTACCTTTTGTTGATACACCTGGATGCTGGCATCTGCTCAAGGCCCTTCGCATCTTCACACTTGTGTAATAAAATAAATCCAGAAAAAATAAAGTCACGTGAATATTTTTCTTGGTGTTCTTAGCCATTGATTCCATTCAGTAGACATGGTCAAATCGGACCCCTCAGCGTCTGAACCTCTGTACGGTTTCCTTCCCCGAAATGTTAAGGGCGAAAACGTTCGCAAGGCTTTAGTTCGTTTTTAGGCCCTCGAGCGCTTTTCAGAACTGACCGATTTCGCAGAACCATGAACTTAACCCGTTCACAAAAGTCCCTCATACACCTCAATATAAAAAGATCCTGGAGGCGCGTCAGAAGCTTCCTGTATTTACCCAGATGGATGAGTTTTTGAACATGGTATGTGTCGTGGTGCTTGCCAATCCGAGCAAGGCTTGAGTTGTGCTCTTCCAGGAATCAGGACATCTTAGCTGACTCTTTTCCAGTTCAATAAGAACCAAGTCATCGTTATGGTCGGAGAGACTGGCTCTGGAAAGACTACTCAGTGCGTGTGTTTACAAACTTTTTGATATGGTACTCACCTTATACAGGATACCACAATTCGTCGCATTCTCGGACTTACCCCATACCAAGGGTAAGATGGTCGCTTGCACTCAGCCGCGTCGGGTTGCTGCCATGTCTGTCGCCAGACGTGTTGCTGACGAAATGGATGGTGAGTTCCATGACCACTATGGTTCATGATGTTTACACTCTTGTAGTCCAGCTTGGACGTCATGTTGGTTATTCAATCCGTTTTGAAGACATGACCGAGCCAGGGACAACATTTCTCAAATATATGACTGATGGTATGCTCCTCCGGGAAGCTATGCATGACAACAACCTCGAGCGCTACTCCACCATCATCCTTGACGAAGCCCACGAACGCACTATGGCTACTGATATTCTCATGGGACTCCTGAAAGAGTTGGCAAAACGACGCTCCGACCTCAAAATTATTGTAATGTCTGCTACCCTTGATGCAGTCAAGTTTCAGAAATATTTTACTTTACGGTCTGAGTCTAAAGCACCCTTGTTTAAAGTTCCTGGGCGCACCCATCCTGTCGAAGTTTTCTATACACAGGAACCGGAGCCGGATTATGTTGAGGCTGCAATTCGGACAGTATTAATGATACATCGAGCGGAAGAGCCTGGGGACATTTTGTTGTTCTTGACTGGAGAAGAAGAGATTGAGGATGCGTGTAGGAAGATTAAAATTGAGGCGGATGATCTTATGGGCCAGGACTCTGTTGGTCCGCTATCATGTATCCCCCTCTATTCATCGCTCCCTCCACAGCAACAACAGCGGATTTTTGATCCTGCGCCAAAGTCATCAAAAGAGGGTGGGCCGCCTGGTCGCAAAGTAGTTGTTTCGACGAACATTGCAGAGACGTCTCTTACAATTGATGGAATCGTCTACGTTGTTGACCCTGGGTTTTCGAAGCAAAAGGTATATAACCCAAGGATACGAGTGGAGAGTTTGTTGGTAAGCCCAATATCCAAAGCCTCAGCGCAGCAACGGGCAGGTCGGGCGGGGCGTACTAGACCCGGAAAGTGCTTCAGGTTGTACACGGAGAAAGACTTCATTAAAGAATTGGAGGAGCAGACATATCCCGAGATTCTGAGGAGCAATTTGGCAAATACGGTGCTCGAACTAGTTAACCTCGGTATCAAGGTATGTGTTAGATCTTCCTGAGATGATGAAACACTTGATTTATCTACATATAGGATCTTGTACATTTTGATTATGTAGATGCTCCTGCACCTGAGACGTTGATGCGAGCTTTGGAACTATTAAATTACTTAGCTGCCATGGACGACGATGGGAATTTGACAGCTTTAGGGAAACTTATGGCTGAATTTCCTCTGGATCCTCAGGTACTATCCTCACTCTCACCCACGAGCTAATTATTTCTGAACTTGTGCTCTCATTGTAGCTTGCGAAACTCCTGATATCGAGTCCAGAGTTCAAGTGCAGTAACGAGATCCTAACGATCACAGCCATGCTCTCTGTGCCTAATGTCTGGCTAAGACCAAACAACCAACGTCGAGAGGCCGATGCTGCGAAGGAGATGTTTACAGTGCCAGAGAGTGACCATTTGACGCTGTTGAATGTCTATAACCAGTATATCCTCAGTAAGTCACTTCGCTCTCGATATGTCCCATCTCTGACTCGAATGAGTAGATAAGTACGATAAAAATTGGGCATGGACGAATTATCTTTCAGGGAGAGCGCTATCCCAGGCGGAGAACGTGCGAACTCAGTTGCAGCGGATTATGGAGCGCTTGGATATTGATCTTGTTTCGTTGCATGATGAGACCAAGTTGTTCTTGAATGTAAGGAAGGCGTTGGTTTGTGGGTTATTCATGCAGATTGCGCATAAGGAGGGGGATAAGGGAAGTTATATGACAGTAAAGGACCACCAGGTGAACTCTTGCCAACTATCGGGGGTTGTGAACTGGGTACTGACTGGATTGAGGTTGTTGGGTTACACCCTTCGTGTGGGCTGAAGACACAGCCAGAGTGGGTACTCTTCAATGAGTTCGTGTTAACGACTAGGCCATATATCCGAAATGTAACGGAAGTCCGAGGAGAATGGTGAGCCTGTTTAACGAAGCAAAATGCAGATCTTTGTTAAAGGATATACCTGCAGGCTTCTGGAATATGCACCTCTCTATTTTGATCCCAAGACGCTGCCGGATGGGGAGATGAAGAGAGTACTTCAGCGGGTATATAACAAGAAAATGGGTCTACCGGAGAGTAGGACTGAAAGTAGGAAAGGGACGCCGAGTGTAGATACACGTGAGATGAAGAGAAGGAGGAAGCTGTGAGGGAGTGGGAGAAGTTTTCTTATCTTTACTAAGAGTGGTTACATTTTTAGAGGTACAACTTACAGCCAAGTGAAACAAAGGATCTTGTCAGTGACCTAGATATTATATGCAGCTTATTTGGCATGTACAAATCAAGTTAATAATCAAGTCAAAGATACAGCTTATAAGTAACCCACCTAGAGTACAAATGCTGTTATGAACCTGCAGTAGGACTACAACTATTATCAGCCTGGTCTGATAATGAGTGGTTAGTAGAAGAGATGCTGATAATGATTGATGAAGGTAACAATGATGCATTGATGCATTGTTAAGGACCTTGGACTTGGGATCATAGACAGACATTGGACTCATTGGATTTGTAGAACAAATGGATCTTTTAGATCAGATAAACCCTGAGGTAATAATAGACAAACCCATTATTTATGGACTCTAATTAAATGGGAAACATCAGACCAACCCATTTATAGACATTGACTTGACTTGTCACTTCTTATTACTGGACTTAACTTAACTAGTCACTCATAGATACTCAGTAGCACATACTCTAGTAACTTCTGTCACAACATTAGTTAAGATAAATACATGCCCCAAAGAGAAGAGAATGGCAAGTTCTCTCTTTCTGTGGTTCTTTCTATAAATCCTCTCACTCCTGGAACCCCATGCTCTCTATTGTCCTTGGACAACCTTGTGGGGTATGACTAAAAGTCTCATTACTCTCACTTTTGATATAACTCTTCTGAAAGACTTAACCAGATCTTTTGTAGAGGGGTAAAGAGATATCAAGTATTGACATAGGCTTAAGGTTGAAATGTATCTTCTTCCTTGAAGTCTAGAGTCTTAACAAATACTATCATATAGTGATACAGTGAACCTTTAGAAATTCTTTTTTAACTTTATCTTTCTGAATTCAGTTCCCTTTGAATTTGCTAAAGGGATATTGCATTGAGTACAGTGTCTTTGGAAAGCCCTTTTGTAGCAATAATACATTCATTATATTTTACACTTACTCTGTTGCTCACTCTGTTATGACTTGGCAAAACAACTAAGTCAATATTTATTTATTTATTCTTTTCTTTTATTTTAGTCATATTAGGACACATGAGATACTAGCTAAGGTTAGGGTTAGTATTGTGTATAAGTAGTCTAGTAAATCTAATAGGAATTCCATCAAGTTCTCCTTATCAACTCAGATAAGAAATAGGGTTAAGTGTTCACTGCTTGATCCTTATACCAGAACTTAATTTCTTTATTGGCACTGCTTATCACAAAGTCCTGCCACTACTTATTCTCTTATCTTCCTCAGTACCTTGGTGATCACTACTAAGGACTACTATGACATGTCAAGTAGGGACTCTGACTTGCTCCAAGGTGGAGGGCTCAATCACAACTTTTGGTTGGATCAACCTCTACAATGGGCCCTCACTTGATTAATGGTGTTTTTCTTGGAGTAAGAGCACAATTAAGTGATTCTAGAGGAGTTTACTAAGTGTTAGGGAACCACTCAGAGGTGATCACCCTTAAGCTAGTGGATAGTCCCGGAAGCTAGTTTGAGATTCAAGTGGGGGCATATCTACACACACTTGCTAGTATATATACTACACTAGATAGTCAGGCACACAATACCATGGCAACTGACCTATAATCACAGAATGTCCTAGAACAACTAATAATAGGCATCACACCACATGATACAGACAAGGGAAGTCAGGAATGGTAGGAGTGCGATACATGATCTGTTACTAGGCCACTAATAGAACAGACCCTCAGAACTTACTAAGCACAACTCTAGATGTCCCCTTACACTAAGTAGAGAACAAAACTGATATATTACTGCAATTCTCTAGCTTATATCTAAGGTTTTTGCCAAACTAATACAAAGGAAAAAATAAGTGTAAATAGCATAATGGAGCTCTCATGCATGGCCCACAATATTATCACTAGTCCAATCATTTGGATGATAGTGCAAACTAACCCTCTCAGGTGTCCTCTAGTATGTTGTTAGGTCTGGGTTTTCCTAGGTTCAATGCATGGAAATCCAAGACTAATTTGGTAGCATTTATTCAGTCTATTGCTTCAAGCTAGGAGTATTCTTCTTGTCACAAACTTCATTTGGCCATATCTCCATCAGTTCTTCAATGATT
>Ga0153999_1000368_pt1 | contig 20397 bp, 20 predicted proteins | sample TSNC083MetaG_FD_104675 | JGI IMG/M metagenome (GOLD analysis project Ga0153999, IMG submission 104675) | Attine ant fungus gardens microbial communities from North Carolina, USA - TSNC083 MetaG | ecosystem: Host-associated > Fungi > Mycelium > Unclassified | place: USA: North Carolina, Lumber... | reverse complement strand
GGCAATTATATAATTTTTATAATATGCATAAATTCTAAAGGAGGGAGAGGTAAACATGGCAAATATTTTATTGACACGGATTGATAACCGGTTGATTCACGGACAGGTTGCGACACAATGGAATAGTTTTATCGGTTCCAATCTGATATTGGTTGCCAACGACAAGGTGGCAGGCGACAAAGTACGGCAGGGGCTGATGGATATGGCGGCGCCGAATGGGGTCGGAACACGCTATTTCACGATTCAGAAGACGATTGATATTATTCATAAGGCGTCAGCCAGCCAGAAAATTTTTATCATTGCAGAGAATCCCCAGGACGTACTAAAACTTGTGGAAGGAGGGGTCCCGATTAAAAAGGTAAACATCGGAAATATGCATATGGCCGAAGGGAAAAGGCAGGCAGCAACGACCGTGGCCGTAGATGATGATGATGTGGCTTGCTTTGAGAAACTTAAGAAGCTAGGAGTGGAACTTGAAATAAGACGTGTGCCGACGACGGCGACCGAAGATATTTCAAAACTATTCAAGTAAGATGAAGGGGGAGAATTAATGGATTATTCGATTATTCAAATTTTATTGGTATTTATCGTGACTTTCATTGTCGCCATCGATCAGTTCAGTTTTTTGGAATCGTTGTATCAGCCAATCGTGACCGGCATGATTATTGGCCTGATAATGGGAGATTTAAAGACCGGATTGATTGTTGGCGGGATGTATCAGTTAATGACAATCGGAAATATGCCAATTGGGGGAGCGCAGCCTCCAAACCCAGTTATCGGTGGTATTATGGCAACGGTATTGGCAATTTCATTGGGACTGGAGCCTACTGTGGCAGTAGCAACCGCAATTCCCTTTGCATTGCTTGGACAGTACGGCGTAACATTGATTTTTACCTTGATGTCACCGGCGATGACAGTTGCTGACAGATACGCAGAAAAAGCAGATGCCAAAGGGATTGTCCGAATCAATTATCTGGCGATGCTGGGACTCGGGCTGATATTTGCGATAATTGTCACCCTGTTCTTTATTGGCGGAGCAACGTTTGGACAGACGGTAGTCAATGCGATTCCCAAATGGCTGATGAACGGGCTTGCGGCAGCGGGCGGGATGATGCGTTATGTTGGATTCGCCATTCTACTAAAGGTAATGATGTCAAAAGACATGTGGGGATTCTATTTCTTTGGATTTGCTTTGGCGGTTATCGTGATGGCTTCTCCATCCTTAAGCGGACCGGCATTACTCATCCTTGCATTGGTAGGCTTTGCCCTGGCTTTCTGGGATTTCCAGATCCAGTCAAAATTTAAAAACACAGCGATATCCACAGACGGAGGTGACGAAGATGGCATATAATATTCCCAATGAATATCAAAATACGACTCCTGCCAAGAACCTTGATAAAAAGACATTGAATAAAATGGTCTGGAGGTCACTGTTTCTCCAAGCATCTTTTAACTATGAACGGATGCAGGCAGCAGGATGGCTATATGCCATACTTCCGGGATTATTAAAGATTCATAAGGACAATAAAGAAGATTTGGCAGCCTCGATGAGCCATAACCTGGAATTCTTTAATACGCACCCATTTCTGGTAACATTTGTTATGGGTATTGTTTTATCTCTGGAACAAAACAAAACGGATATTCCGACCATTCGTGCGGTACGTGTTTCGGCAATGAGTCCGCTGGGCGGAATCGGTGATGCCCTTTTCTGGTTTACCCTTGTACCTATTTCAGCCGGAATTACGGCAAATATGGCGATAGAAGGTAATATTGCCGCACCGTTTATATTTCTGATTATATTCAATGTCGTACAATTTATTGTCCGGTATTTCTTGATGCATTGGTCATATAAACTGGGAACAGATGCAATTGGTGTTCTGACGGAGAAGGCGAAGGAATTCACCCGTGCAGCAAGTATTCTGGGAATTTTTATCGTCGGCTCTCTGACCTGTGTATATGGTGCGACCACTCTTGATGTACAGGTACCGAATGGATCGACATATGTGGCACAGCCGGTGACAGCAGTTGTTTCCGAAGAAGAGTTAGGTGACTACGAAGATTTGCTTTATGTTGTAGATGATAGTGGAAGTGTAACAAAAGAGCTGCAGGATGGGGCATCGGTGATTCCGTTAGAAAACGGCAAATACGAAATTACTTTTAACCGAATGGAAGAACAAGATGTAACGATTGACATTCAAGGAATTTTGGATGGCGTACTGCCACAGATGCTGCCTCTGGCACTGACATTAATGCTTTATTTCTTGTTATCCAAGAAGAAATTTTCGCCACTTAAATGTATCGGACTTCTCTTGGTCATTGGACTGGTTGGCTCGGGCTTTGGGATTTGGCCGTCAATCTGGCCGCCGGTATAATAAATAATCTATTGCTTTGTGGAACCTTCTTTTGTATACTTAAATATACGCTAGGGTACAGAGGTGGAAAGATATATGTGGAATAAAAGAAAGCAGCCATTATATGATCAGCTGGTAGATATACTGAAGGAGCAGATTGAGACAGAGTTAGAACCAAACAATATGCTTCCATCAGAAAGGGAACTGTCAAAAAAATATGGTTTAAGCAGGACGACCGTACGTCTTGCATTTCAGGAACTTGAAAAAATAGGATATATCTACCGGCTGCATGGAAAGGGAACATTCGTCTCAAACTTGACGGGTCAGGCAACTAACCTAAATGAATCCTATAGCTTCACAGATCATATGAAAGCTTTGGGAAAAGAACCAAAAACTGAGATATTAGAGTTCGTAATTAAAGAAGCCAACAAGCATTTTGCGGAAAATCTGGAAATTAAACTGGGAAGCAATATGATTAAAATTAAACGGCTGCGGTTGGCAGATGGACAGCCAATGATGTTGGAGCGGTCTTATCTGCCACATTACAAATTCCTGACACTTAGCAAAGAAGATTTAGAGAAAAAAGCACTCTATAAAATATTTTCTGAAGATTTTGATGAAACAATCAAAATTGCCGATGAGGAATTTTTTGCAAGCATTGTGAGCGAGGGAGATGCCAAGCTTTTAAAGCTTCAGGCCGGTTCCCCCAGTCTGCAGTTATTGCGTACGACATACAATGTAGACAATGAGGTGATTGAATATACCATAAGCGTGGCCAGGGCCGACCGATTCCGTTATAAAGTGAGGCATAACCGCTTGCTTTGAGGAGGAAGTGTGAAAGGGTGTGGTGTTAAAATGTTAAATAAAAGCCAGGCAGAATTGTCGGCGATTGGTGCCGATATTACGGCATCAGAGATTAAGCAGCAACCGGAAATGTGGTTGGAGACATTAAATATATTTAGGGATAGAGCAGAGGAAATTAATGAATTTCTTCAGAAAGAAAAACATTTTCATGGGAAAATAAGAGTTATCTTTACCGGAGCCGGTTCGTCTCAGTACATTGGCGATACACTTGTTCCGTATCTGAATAGAAGCGGAGACAGCAGGCACTTTAGATATGAAAGTACAGGAACGACGGATATTGTGGCAGTACCGGAGGATTACTTATTAAAAGATGAGACAACAATATTGGTTTCTTTCGGACGCAGCGGAAACAGTCCGGAGAGTCTGGCCGCGGTGGAATTGGTCGATAAACGGATAAATAATGTCTATCACATGGTTATCACATGTGCGAAAGATGGATTATTGGCAAAAGCAATGGAAGGCAGAGAGAACAGCCTACTATTGTTTACGCCGGAAAAGACGAATGATAAAGGGTTTGCCATGACAAGCAGCTTTACTTGTATGCTGATTTTGGCCCTTATGATATTTGATGAAACAGATGTAGAGCAGAAGGCAGAATATTTAGAAATAGCGGCCTCCATGGGGAGAGAGGTTCTTAAACGGGAAGGGGAAATTGAGTCATTTCTTGATAAAGATTATGAAAGAATTGTATATTTGGGTTCAGGGAGTCTGGCGGGACTGACCAGAGAGGCACAGTTGAAAGTACTTGAATTAACGGCCGGAAAACTAGCTACAGTATTCGATTCTTCGATGGGATTTCGTCATGGTCCTAAATCTTTTATTAATGAGAAGACATTACTATTCATGTTTGTAAGCAGTGATTCCAGAACTCGCAAGTATGACCTGGATGTATTGGAAGAAGTGAAGGCTGATGAAATTGCCGCAGGGGTTATGGCGATTATTCAGGATATCCAAGATATACCGGGATTTAGCGGCAATAAACTTTCATATGAAGAAAGAAAAGCATTGCCGGAAGCATATCTTGTATTGCCGGATGTTATGGCAGCGCAGATAGTTGCCCTGCTAAGTTCAGTGAAAATAGGGAATACACCGGACACACCATCCCCGACAGGAACTGTAAACAGAGTTGTAAAAGGGGTGGTCATCTACCCGGATTTGTGAGCAGGAGGCCAAACATGAGTAGATATTATATTTATGCCGACCGTTTTTTTCTGCAAGACCGAGTGGAAGAGGCCGGATACCTGGAAATAGCCAATGGAAAATTCGGCGGCTATAGCAAAGAGAAACCATCAGAAGAAGAGATTTTATATAGAAAGGGGATGTGGATTGCCCCGGGATTTGTGGACACCCATATTCATGGTATTGCCGGATATGATGTAATGGACAACAACCAGGAGGGTCTGTTAGCGATTTCAAAAGAACTGGTAAAATCCGGAGTTACATCATTTTTGCCGACGACTCTGACTGCGGATAAAAATCTGCTTGCTGAAGCTGCGGCAATGATTGGCAGGCACTATAAAGAAACAAAAGGCGCAAAAATTCAGGGAATCTTTTTTGAAGGTCCTTTTTTTACCGAACGATATAAAGGTGCACAGAATCCGAAATATTTTATGAATCCTGATATAGAGATGTTTATTCAGTGGCAGCGGCTTAGCGGCGGTCTTATCAAGAAAATTGCAATTGCCCCCGAACGGGAAGGCGCAGCAGCATTTACAAAGAAATTGACAGAGATGGGAGTGACTGTAGCGCTTGGGCATAGTGCCGCTTCCTATGAGCAGGCAAAAGAGGTAGTAGATGCCGGAGCTTCGGTATTCGTCCATACGTTTAATGGAATGAGCCAGTTTAGCCACCGTGAACCGGGGATGGCAGGTTGTGCCATGAGTACGGAAAATACCGTTGCCGAAGTGGTCTGTGATGGTTTCCATGTACATCCGGCTGCAGTAAAGGTGTTAGTGAATGCAAAAACGCCAGATAAGACGGCACTTATCACAGACTGCATGCGGGCGGGAAGTATGCCGGATGGCGATTATATGCTTGGAGAGCTTCCGGTAATTGTAGAAAAGGGAGCGGCAAGATTGAAATCAAACGGAAGCCTTGCAGGAAGTGTGCTGCGCCTGAACGTAGCCGTAAGAAATGTCATCGACTGGGAAGTGGCAGATGACGCGCAGGCAATTCGCATGGCATCGTATGTACCGGCAAAAAGTGTCGGGATCGAAGATAGATGCGGGAGTATCACCACCGGGTATGATGCGGATTTTATAGCTCTAAGCCCGGAAATAGATGTGTTGGAGACATGGGTAAACGGAGTCTCGGTTTATAAAAAATAAAATACTTAGGAGATGGAAAAATGCCATTAGTATCTTCAAAGCAGCTATTGCTTCATGCCCAGGATGAAGGGTATGCAGTAGGTGCATTTAATGTAGAAAATATGGAAATGATTCAGGCAGTTGTAGGAGCTGCAGAGGAATTAGGAGCTCCGGTCATTATTCAGACGACACCTTCCACAATAAGATATGCCGGTACAGATTTATTTTTTGCAAATGCTCAGGCAGCTGCTAAGAAGGCAAGAGTTCCGGTTGTGATGCATCTGGATCATGGGAATAGCTTTGAACTGGCGGTAAAAGCATTTCGCAGTGGTTATACTTCAGTGATGATTGATGGTTCGGCGCAATTATTCGCAGAGAATATTGCCCTGTCACATAAGGTTGTTGAGGTATGCCATACATCAGGCGTTGTGGTAGAGGCAGAGCTTGGGATGGTCGGCGGAAAGGAAGATGATCTTAACGTTGGCGAAGGGAGATATACGGATCCGGATAAAGCCAGAGCGTTTGTAGATGCCACGGGTATTGATTCCCTTGCGGTGGCGATTGGTACAGCCCATGGCATATATCAAGGAGAGCCGCAAGTGGATACCAAGCGGTTGGCAAAAATCAGAGCGAAGGTGGCGATTCCGCTTGTGCTTCATGGAACTTCAGGCGTGCCGGATGATACAGTAAGAGAATGCATTAAGCTGGGTATATGTAAAGTGAATTACGCAACAGACCTCCGTATTGCATATACTAAGGGGATACAAAGCTATCTGGAAGAAGATCCTAAAGTGATAGATCCGAAGAAATACAATGGCAGGGGCAGGGAGTATGTAAAGGCCTATGTTATGGCTAAAATAAAAGTGTGCGGCAGCGAAGGGAGAATATCATGATACGATTTGCAGTCATTGGCACAAATTTTATAACAGATTGGTTTATAGAAGCGGTCGCTGGGGTTTCGGAGCTTTCTTTTTACAGTGTATATTCCAGAGACATAGATAAGGCAATGAGATTTGGTAAAAAATATGGCATCAGCCGATGCTATGATCAATTGGCGGATTTGGCAGAGGATAAAAATGTAGATGCGGTTTATATTGCAAGTCCCAATTGCTGCCACTGTGAACAGGCTATTTTAATGATGAATCATGGGAAGCATGTCCTTTGTGAAAAGCCGATTGCGTCTAATCATACAGAGTTTAAACGGATGGAAAAGGCCGCCGGGGAAAACCATGTGATACTTTTAGAAGCGATGCGTACAACCTTGGATCCGGCTTTTACAATACTTCAGGAGCAAATGGAAAAATTGGGTAAAATAAGGCAGGTGATATTTCATTTTTGCAAATATTCTTCTCGTTATGATGATTTTAAAAATGGAGCCATAGCGAATGCCTTCCGTCCGGAATTTTCAAATGGTGCACTAATGGATATTGGTGTTTATTGTGTCCATCCGATGGTAAAATTGTTCGGCCTGCCGACGGCGATTACGTCAAATGCCATTAAGCTTGAAAATGGCGTTGACGGTGCCGGAATGATATTGGCCGGATATCCGGAAGGAATGCAAGTACAGCTTGTCTATTCTAAAATTTGCAACAATTATCTGCCAAGCCAGATAATGGGCGAAAAGGGGACTTTAGTGATTGAAGGATTTCCGATTATTAAAAAGCTAAGCATTCATTTTAATAGTGGGGAGACAAAAGTATTTGAACTTCAATATCAGGAAAATAATATGCAACATGAAGCCGAGGAATTTGTACGCCTGATTAAATCCGGGGATTCTATAGAACCTTATCTTAGGGCGTCAGAACATGAGATGATTGTGATGGATGAAATCAGAAAGCAGGCCGGAATTATTTTTCCGGCCGATTAGAGATAAAACCATGCTTCCCGCTCTTTATCGGTAGATAGAGCAGAAGTGACATCTTCCGCCAACAGTTTGCCGACATACGCAGCAATATCGCCAATGCATTTGAAGTCATGGACATCTTCATCAAAAATAGTGATATTAAATTCTTTTTCACATTCAATGATTAATTTTACAACACTTATTTTATCAACTCCGGAATCAATGGAGAAATCTGTTTCCGGAGTTATATCCTGATCATCAATGCCCATAATTTCAGCAAATATGTTGGCTATCTTCTCATAAATCAAATATATCCCCCCTTTACTAAAGCCTGATTTTCTAATAATGGACTGGCATCTCCCATATAAAACAGATTGAGTCGATGGAGTGCTCTGGTAGATGCAATGTATAAGAGCTTTTTATCTTCCTCAGTATGATAGTGATGCTCATCAGTATCACAAATAAGAACAGCATCAAACTCCAAACCCTTAGAGAGATATACCGGCATGATAAACGTTCCCTTTAAGTTCATGGTACTATCATTTGTTGTTAAGTGAATATCAAGCTTATCTTTTAACGGTGCAAACAATTGAAATGTATCTTCTTCACTTTTGCATATTAATCCAATGGATAGATATCCTTTTTCCCGGCATATCATAATCTCATCAATCAGCATATCTTCATATGCTGATTGACTGGAAGCTCTGTAGACCTTAGGGATATCTCCTTTTCGACTAAAACTTTTAATATGAGCGTCACCGGAGATAAATTGATTGCTGTATGCTAATATTTCATTAGTACTGCGAAAGCTTTTATCCAGGGTATAAAGGGCAGCATTTTTCTTGCCTAGTATTTTGCTGATTTGTTGATAGATGGATAAATCCTTCTGTTTTTCAATCGTCTGGTTGATATCCCCTAAAATTGTATAACGGGCTCCAGGGAACAGGATTTTTAATATCGCAAAGTGAAGAGGATTATAATCCTGTGCTTCGTCAATCACAACCTGTTTGATTAGTTGATAATCATTATAATTGTATATTTTCAAATGTAAGAAAGCCAGAGCCAAGGCATCTTCATAGAGCAGACAATCCCCTTTCAGATTTTCACAGGTATAGTCAATAATATCCTCGATACAATCCGGTAAATGGATACCTTTAGCTATCCGATAAAAGTAGTCTTTGTCATGAAACAGCATCCGATAAAGGTCAGGAATATTCAAACGGGTGAATTTTCTTACTTCCTTAATGAGTACGGTAATTTCTTCAATAGATAATAAACGGGTAAATTCTTCCTTGTCAAGAAGATGGTCTGTATGTGTGATGACAAATTCTTCTAATTGCTTAATCCGCTCTTTTCGCAATTCATGTACCGTATTTAAAATGATTTGTTCAACTTTCTTTAAACGCAAATCTAAAAAAGTTGTTTTTTCTTCAGCCAGGATTTTGTTTTTTAATTGCTGTCTGTCAGCAATTAGTTTCCCGCCGTAGCGGATGTCGTTGATGTTTAGCCATCGGCGAGGGATATCGTGGATGAATCGATTTAATATTTCGATAAAGGCAGTAGAGGATTTGAATGCCATACTATTTTTTACAATCATTTTGTGATTTTTATCGATATCGGTAATCATGTTTTCTAAAAGCTGATTTCTTGTTTGTATCTGTGCATGGGGTAAAAGCTGCTTACATATGTCCTCAAAAATGATGGAATCAACATTTTTTTCTCCCAGTTCAGGCAACACATTGGCAATATATTTTTCGAATAAGGTATTCGGGGAAATAATAATGATGTTATTGGAAGACAATTTTGCAGTTAACCCTTGATACATAAGATATGCGACCCGATGCAGACCGATTGAGGTTTTGCCGCTTCCGGCAGAACCCTGGACCATAATTAAATCATTTTCCAAATCTCTGATAACAATGTCTTGGTCTTTTTGTATCGTTTCGACAATCGTTTTCATCTTGGGAGAAGTATTCTGGGACAACATCTTTCTCAAAAATTCATCAACAATCTGGATATCGGCATCAAAGAAGTACTCCAATTTTCCATTACTGATTTCGTACTGGCGCTTTAAATTGATTTCGCCGCTGATTTTCCCTGCAGGAGCCTCATAAAATGCGCTGCCTGTTCCAAAACGGTAAAACATGCTGGCAATGGGTGATCTCCAGTCATAAATATATATTTCATAAGATGTATGATTCATCAGAGAAGTCCGTCCGATGTAGATCTTTTCAGATGTATCTTCGTCGTCAAACTTAAAATCAATATGTGCAAAATAAGGTGAATAGACCGTCATTTCAAGTGCTTGTATTTTACTAAGTAATGTTTCATGTTCGTTCAGTTTGTCCGATACCGGTGCCATATATTGGCTAAGTGCCGCAAAATCATGAAAGCCTTGGGAAGAGTAAAAGTTTGCCAAAGAATGAACTGTTTCTTCACGTAATTCTTCTTTGGCAGAGAAAATAGAAGCTTCTTTTTCCAAGCTTTCATGCCTGCCCTCGGATAGTTGACTTTGGGCGATGGTTATGATTTGTTTTAAATGTTCGTTTTCCAGATGTAATTCGGTTTGATAATTCTCCATTTTTAAAAATCACCTCTTGACATGATATTTATATGATTAACTAAGCTTAACATATCTATTTTTAAAAAAACAGGCTATTTATTTTTTGTTAAATCTGGTATAATAATAAAAGAAATGGTAATCGAAATCATCTACCAGATACGAGCTAAAGCAAGAAAAAGGGGATAAAATAGTGATGGACGAAATAAAGTTAATCTTAGATAAGATTGATGAAGTTGATCGAGGTATTAAAGTGGTTAATCATAAAATTGCTTCAATTCAAATGAAAACTGAAAATGAAGTGAATCAAAAGATTATAGCGATAATGGAAGACTCTTTAAAAATATTCGGAAAGCTTGATGAAACCCTAAAAGTAGAAAACGAAAAAGAAATGATAAAAATCCAGATTACTATATTAGAAAACGAAATAAAAGAACTAAAAGAGAGAATAGAAAATATAGCTTAAGTAAGCAAAGGAAACTCATTGACGAATATGAGACAAAACTTAAGAAGGAGAAGGAGACAAAATATGACAGAAGAAACAAGGCTGATTTTAGAAAAGATTGATCAAATCAATCAAAGGATAGATGACGTCAACCAAAAAATAGATGAGAAGATAGATGGCGTCAACCAAAAAATAGATGAAAAGATAGATGACGTCAACCAAAAAATAGATGAAAAGATAGAAGGTGTTAATCAAAAGATAGATAAAGTTTATCGGAAAGTCACTTCAATTGAAGTAGGGATAGAAACTGAATTGATTGAAAGGATATCGATAGTAGCAGAAGGACATCAGGATTTGTATAGAAAGCTCGATGAAGCTCTAAAAGTAGAAAACGAAAAGGAAATGCTAAAAATCAGGGTTAATGTATTGGAACATGAAACGAGAAAACTAAAAGAAAAAACTGCGGATATAGCTTGAGAATCAGTAAAAATGAGCCCCTTGCCAGGGGCTTTTACGCCTGATGCCTCATATGGCTTGGGCTCACCCCAAATTCTTTTCTAAAAGCCCGGTAAAAAGTCTCTGCACTTCCAAATCCTGTTTTCTGATAAATCTTATTGACAGTTTGATTTGTCGTTCTTAACAGATTCTCGGCCAATGAAAGCCGCATGGTTTGAATATAAGAAGAAATGGAAAGCTTGTATTGCTTTTTAAATGCAGTTGAAAGGAAAGCCTGATTCATGCAAAATATATCGGAAATTTTTGTCACGCTTAAATCAGAATCACAAAAATGTTCATCTATATAGGCTTTAATATTTGAAATACGTTGAAAACCAAGCGAGTGACACTTATTGTTGTAACGGGAAACAGTATCTTGTAGGAATAAAAAAAACCAATCCGTAATATCATGCCAAACAATGCTTTTAGCAAAAAGCGTTGTTGGTTGTTGCTGCAAATAATCTAAATCTATGGGGATGCCGGCATTACTTAATTCTTTGGATAAAAATGTAAGAAAACTTATAAAATGTGTTTTTAATTCTTCAATAGAGGTAATGGGTTCATCTATAATCTTCGAGATAATGCCCATGGCACAGGTTTTGTAGTCTTCAAAGTTCAGGATCGAGGCAGTGAGTTCTTTCGCATAGGATAACATCAAAAAGGCCAAAGGTTCACTTGGGAGGGCATAGGGAATGACAATCGTGGAGGGCACTTGTTCTGATTCAAGATAGTGTAAATAAATATCATAATTTAAAAGCTTATGATATTCTATTGCCATCGGTTGGATTCCGTGAATCATGGAACTTAAGTAAATTCTTGCATCAATATCAAATTGTTCCTTACACGATGAAACGATCTGCCGGCAGTCATTTTCCAGGGATTTGGTAAAGCCGGTCGCATTCTGTTTGGAATTTTCATGTATAAAGCAAAGAATGACAACCAGATGGCCATCGATTTCAGCGCTGTAAAACATACATTGCCCGGTAAATTTTTTGCGGACGATTTCTTGAATAAGTGTATATGTAAAGGTCCGGTTATATAATTCTGAACTATCCCAGACCTCAGTATTTTTAAGACCGGCATCAGAAATAAGCAGGATATAGTAGTTTCCATCCTCGCTTAATACCAGATTATTAACGCTGAAATAGCGAATAGTACTTAGGTCAATGACGTTAGAACTGTGGCAGAGCATATCCATATTGCGCATATGTGTGAGCTGATTTTTGTATTCTAAAGGGGTTAATTCGGCAGATGCATATTGGGATATATAATCTTTGGCGGATTGATTCATTAAAAAGCTCCTTTGCAATGAAAATATAACAACATTTTAACATAAACAAAATAAAATAACAATATGTAAGACAAAATATCTATAAGAAAGGCATAATATAATAAAATATTCAGGGAATTGCACCGTGATAAATTGGCAGTAAAATAACATAAGTGAATATTGAGAATACGAAATATGAATGGTACAATAAGGCTATTAAAGCTAAATAAAAAATGAATTTGGAGGAGAAGAAATGGCTGATAAAAGATTCGATTTTAAAGCAGCAGTTTGTGGCGATGCAACCGGTGTAATAAAGGAAGATTCTACGTTGGAGGCATTAGTGGGTGGCAGTATTACAAGTGAAGAAGTCGTTACTCCGGACGGTAACAAACATCTGAAAACGACGGTTGCCAATGGCGTGGTTAAATCAGAAACAGGTAATTTCAGCGGCGTGATTGCCAGGGGTGGCGAATGGCTCATTAAAGACACTAAGATTGATGTAAAGGGTGCAATTGGAAATGACTTCATGGGGCTTGGTGCCGGTATCTTTATAGAAGGGGATGCAGATGTTGTCGTTGATAATGTTGAAGTTCACTGCGCTGATCCGGCAAGAACAGCTATGCTTGCAAAACAAGACAGCAAGTTATTGGCTAAAAACTCAAGCTTTTCTGCAATGGACGGAGATCTGGGTGCAGATTATGTGGGAACTGTATTCCCGGACAAGATGAAATCAACGCCGTGGATGCTGGGGATTAATGGTAATGCCCGGGGAACAAATATTATGGACAGAAGTGTAGCGACATATTTTAATTCAGACATTAAGTCTGAGAAGTGGGGTGTGTTATCTACAGATGATAATCAAGGGCTTAATCTTTGGGCAATCAACTCTAATGTAGCGCTTAGCGGCGGAATGAAACCGTTAGAAACTATTTTTGCTAATGCCGCAGCAGGTATATTCGATTTCTATGAAGAAGAGATTGACCATGATTTTCTGGAAGGTGAATGGCAGTCAACGAAAAACCCAAGCGGATATGGTGCATATTCTATCGGACCGACAACGGTTACCCTTGCCGGAACAACGATGGTAGTACCCGATTATCTGGCAATCTGTGCAAATGATGAGTCTAACTTTAGAGTGACTTCAAGTGCTGCTCCAAGTATTTCCAAAGCGCATCGATATCTTGACATTGCCAATGAAGTCAAAGAAAAACGTTCAGCCATGTTTTCCAGACGTTTCGGCATTATGTATCACAGCGGTTCTGGTATTGGCGTAACCGCTATTGAAAGAGGAACGGTAATGTATACGGGATTGTCAGCATTTCTGGTGAAAGGCTGCGGAGCCATTATTAATGTTGATGATTCAAATATTTATTCAGGGAACGGAATAATCCTCCAGATTATGGATAATGATGATGCCGGTATCAATACGGAATCAGAATTCCTGGAGACGACAGCTGATTACATAGAAGCTCATGTAGAGGGAAGAGCTACCGAGACAAGCACGAATGCTGCCTCTGTCGTGCAGGTAGGAGGCGTGTTTGCCGTATTTTCCAACACGACATTGAATGGGGATGTTTACAACGCCTCTGGTTGGGAAAAAGCAAAAGAAGCTGATATCCTTGGTGGTATGGGTGATTATACCAATGAAGTTGGCGGCGGTTCCTCTAAAGCGACGGACTTAAATCTTATTCTTGACAATGTCACTTATACCGGCAATGTCTCTACGGCAGAAGCCTATCATGAAAAACCGGTCATTGGACATATTGATTATGATTTGATTGGCGTAGTGAATAATACCGTATGTGTTCCGGAAAATGCAGGCATTGTTGTAAACCTGAAAAACAACACGACATGGAATGTAACCGGAACCGGATATGTTACAAGCCTGACGATTGATGAAACATCTACAATGGGAAATGCAAAAGTCTATGTAAATGGTGTGGAAACAAAAGTTGAAGCAGGAAAAACTTATACCGGCGTTGTCAAAATTGTCGGTAACGCACCAAAAGGCAAAGACAAATATGTAAATCCGGCTAAAATTGCAACCGGTATGGATAAATAGAAATTTTTCAAGGAGGAATAGAATGAAAACTTTATATGCAGTTGTTGAAGAAGGCAGGGTTTACCTTGCAGAGAAAGAATTGCCGTCTCCAGGTCCGACAGAGTTACTATTAAAAGCAGAATACAGCACATTAAGTCCAGGCACAGAAAACGCCCTGATGCATGGCTACATAGTGCCATTGCCGACGAGTATCGGCTATAGTATGGCGGCAACTGTTATCGAGGTTGGCTCTGAAGTCGAAGATTATAAAGTAGGTGACTGTGTTGTTACCACCGGAGAGCATGCCCAATATTTAATCATGGATGAAATGAATTGTACACCTGCTCCGAAAGGAATTGACATGGAACAGGCAGCATTCTGGAATCTGGGACATACCGGAATGTATGCCCTTCGTCAGGGGAAATTACAGTTAGGTGAACCTGCGGTTGTTATGGGACAGGGATTTGTTGGCGCCATCACAGCACAGTGCGCAAGATGCGCAGGAGCCCTTCCGATTATTGTAACGGACTTAGATGAAGGTCGTTTGGCAGTTGCAAAAGAAATGGGAGTGGATTATGCAATTAATCCCCAAACCGATCCTAAAGGTCTTGAAAATGTTGTTGATAGTCTCAACAGAGGTGGGATTCCTGTTGTATTCGAAGCAACAGGGGCACGCGGTCCATTACAGCAGGCTGCCGAGATTGTTTCGGAAAGAGGACGTGTTGTTATGATTTCACAGGTTCATGGTGAAGCAATGCCGCCAATTGATGATCCTATCATGCAGAAGGGTGCCAGCTTAATTGGAACCTATGTCAATTCAAAACCATTTAAGTTAAGAAGAGCAGACCTTGAAATTCAAGGGACATGGCCGCCTGTAATGCCTAAAAAGACAAGACGTTATGTTAATTCAGACGCATGGACCTGCGATGAAGACATCCGTGTATTCTTAGATTTAATCTATTATGAGAAAATTAATATTAAACCTTTGATTAGTCATCGTTGGAACTATAAAAATATAACAGAAGCTTATGAAAGAGTTTGGGAATTAGACCCAACAGTTACCGGTGGTGTTATTAGCTGGAAATAGTATCTGATTTTGAATGGAGGAAATCATGGGACTTATCACAAAACCACTCCATGTTGGTATTAGTGTATACAATATGGATGAAGCCATTGAATGGTATAAAAAGAATCTTGATTTTGAAGTAGCAAGTGATGATGGTTATGTACCACCATTAAAGGCACGTATCGTGTTTATTCGTTGTAAGGATTTTGAAATTGAATTATTTCAATATGATGAGCCAAAAGAAATGCCAAAAGACCGTCTGGTTCCCAACACGGATTTACAGACCGTGGGAACAAAGCACGTGGCATTTGAGGTTGCCGATATGGCGGCAGTAAAGGAAAGGTTTGTAGCAAACGGTGTAGATATTGCCCATGAAGTAACAATGAATGGCAATTCGGTTATGTTTGTAAGAGATAATTCCGGAGTATTGATTGAACTGATTCAAAATAAGTAAACAGATTTAAATAAGTAATAATGAAACTGTCTCAGCTGTTTGCAGCTGAGACAGTTTTTGTCAGAAATTCTTCTTTCTTGTCATTTCTTATCATTATTGGCGCCCCATCTTTTTTTACGTATGATAAAGTAGACGATGAAGGCAATGACCGCTATCATAACTAAATAGGGAACATAAATGATGAAATTAACAAAAATATTTTTTAAACCCAGTCCTATATTGGATATGCTATTTGAAAACCCTTCTTTAATTGTTTCAACGACTCCCCTTTCCACGAGAGGTGTCTCCTGTTCAACTTCAATAATATTTAATTCAATTGTACTATATTCTATCAGATTATCATAGACCCTGGTTTGAGATTCATAGGATTCCATTTGGTATCTCACCTCGGACAATCTCGACTCTATGGTGATGATATCCTCCACCGTCTCTGCCGCTTCCATGATTTCCAGCAGACGGTCGTATTCAACCTGCAGAGCTGCCTTATGAGTTTCGACATCAGTATATGCAAGCGTTACATCTTTTTCATTTCCTGTTTTATAAATAACATTTCCAGAGTCCTCGATATCTTTTGCAAAAGCGGCCATTTGGTCTGCCGGTACTCTGACAGTCAAATATGCACTTCGCAGTTCGTCTGTTCCATAGCTGTTTCCTTGAATATTAGAGCTTTCAACATAACCACCCATCTCATTAATAATCGATTTTATATGTTCAATCAGCTCATCGAATTCTAATGTTTCAACTCCCAGTGATTTTGATTGAATCAACTTTCTTCCATCAGAAACTGTTGTATCAGGATTATCGGCAATTGATGAGGCCTCGTTTTCACTGCCCATTACCCCATCGACTTCCTCCTGCATGGCATAATTCTCTATGGCTGCTTCGCCGTAATCTATTGCTTCATCACCGGCAATAGAGTTGCTGCTATTCTTTGAACCACTATTACAGCCACCCACAGACAATATTAATAAAACAAGTATCGTACCCAGTGTCAATAATTTCTTCTTCATCACACTTCGCCCCTTCCTAATCTACCACTTCTAAGTGATAGATATAACCATTGATGATAATACTATTGTTGGTATTTTCATAGACTGTTGCTCCTTCTATTTGATTATTACCTATATCATCCGTGTTCTCAACAGCTGCAATGTAACCCAATATGGTTAACTGCTCAAGATTAATATTAATATCCAATGTTAGTGTTGAATCCAATATATAATATTGATCCTCAAATAAGATTCTTTCAGGCATTCGCTCACTGTATAATGCACTATCCATAGCCACCTCAGCCTCATCCGCTGCATTTTCTATAGATTTCTCTTCCCAGCTGTCGACAAATTTGCTGTTTTGCTTTGATATCATCATTGGTAATGTTACAATAAGCAATAAACTGGCGGCAATCACCCCCAAGAGCGGTACCATTTTTCTAAGATGAAATCGTCTTTCTGACAGCCTGTCTGCCACCTCTTTTCTCTCTAAACCGGACTCAATGCGTTCCCACAAATCGGGTGTCTCTGATGTTTTTAATTGTATATAATCATATTCTAAAGAGTTATGTTCCATATCCGCTCCTCCTTAACTTGACAATTCCATTTTGATATTTCCAGGTTACTGTTCCCATGGGCATATGTAAAATTTTTGCGATTTCCTTAAATGTCAACTGCCCCAATATTTTCAAATTAATAATCTGTTCCTCTTTTTCTTCCAGCGAAGTCAGAGCCTCTTTTAATGACATTTTCTCAATCACTTGGTTTTCCGGTGAATCTTCTGAGTTGTCATTGGTCTTTGGTATGTCCCTGACAATATTTTCTTTATGATACTTGCGGAGGAAATCAATAGCCATATTATGGGCAATAGAAGCAAGCCAGGCTTTATGCCTGCCGCCAAACCGATAGCTATCCGCCGCCGTCCACAATTTAATGAAAAATTCTGAGGTTATATCTTCGGCATTTTCTTTATTATGGACAATGCTAAAAATAATGGAGTAAATAAATGTAATATAATCATTATATATTTCCTTGAGACCATCTTTATCTCCGGTCTGTATCTGCCTTATATAATGTTCAAATTGCTGCTTTGTCACATGAACCCCCTCTTTCATAAATTCTTTATACCTTATATACGTTTAAAGTATCATATTTTTATGGGTTTATGAAGAAAAAAATATCGATTGGGGCCAATTATTTCTATACCAATTGATATTTCCCAACTTTTTGATAGATAAATGCTGTAATACTAAACAGGGCAGAGTTTATTAAGGAAAAAATCAACCAGGAGGAAGCAGTTATACTTTTTGTGTTATTTGTTATACTGATTTCGAATTAGACGACACATTGAGGAATCATATATAATTAATCCAATCTATAAAACCGTTTACATTGTAAAAATATATAAAAAACGAAAAGGAGGCATTGCTTTATTTAGGCAAGATGAACGGTTTGCCAGACGGCGAGATATAATAATGAGTCATCGTTTAAAGAAAACAAAATTGGAGAAGGTGAAAGTATGAAAAGAGTAAGAAATTTTAAGGGGATTTCGGTATTGATGATATTGACACTGATCTTACTGATGATGCCTGGAAATGTAGCAGCGGAGGAAGCTTCGGAGACAGAAACAGTAACATTTGTACACACTAATGACGTTCATGGATTTATGGATGTAGAGCCATATGTTAAATCAGTGGCTGATTATTACAAGGAAGAAAATGGAGCGAATAACGTCATTACCGCTAGTGCCGGAGATGTATTTGGCGGTGGGCAAGCCATTGCTCATTTAACAGATGGTGAGGCTGTTCGTGATGTGATGAATGCCGTGGGATATGATGTCATGACAATCGGCAACAATGATGTTTTGGCTCAATGTGGACAGGTAATAAATTTTTATAATGGTTATCTCAATAATAGTGGAGGCACGAATTTTCCAATACTGGGTGATAACTTGCATATTGGCAGTACAGTCGACCCAACCATTGATACTTCTAATAATTCATATGGGGAGGGTGATCAACCGCTTTCTTCCTATGAAATATTTACAACAGAAGTGGGAACGACAATAGGTGTTTTTGGTGTCGGTACTTATATGGCAGACCTTGAATATTATACTGTCGCTGGAACAATTGAATCAGCCAGGAGATGTGTTGCTAAGCTTGAGGATGAAGGCGTAGACATTATTGTCGGTTTGATACATACTGGCTGGGTAGATGATTTGGTATCTACCAGCAGTAATGATGTGAACAGCTATCAGGTGGCCATGGCAGTTGATGGAATTGATTTGATTATTGACGGACATTCGCACAGTATTATTAATAATGGTGCCGGATATGTTTGTGATAATAATGCTGAGACATTGATTGTCCAGGCAAGCTGCTATGGCGGCGGAATCGGTATTGTTAACCTTAAGTTGGATAGCGATGGAAATATTACTGAGAAATCAGCTACTCTGCTTTCAGAAGAAGAATATAAAGTTTATGGTGCAGATACAGAAGTTCTGAAGGTACTCAACGAATGGGTGGAAAAATTCGAAGGAGAGTATAAGACTAAAATTGGTTATACGAAGTATTTCCTGAATGGAGAGAGAGCCGTCAATTCTGAAGACAAATTAGGAATTCGTTTGGCTGAACAAAATCTTGGCAACCTGGTAACGGATGCCTTCCGTTATGGAATTGCCCAAATGGATGATGTGGAAGATGTGGATGTCGTACTTTTTGAGGGAGGAAGGATTCGGGCTTCCATTGCTGCAGGCGATATTACCCGGTTAGATATTATGAATGTATTTGCAAACGGCGGTACATTATGTATCCAGGAAATGACAGGAGCAGAGTTGCAGACCGTACTAAAAGAAAGTGTTAAATCCTCCAGTAAAGGTGTGGAAAGTGCTGATTATAAACAGGTGTCCGGTCTGTCGTTTACTTATGACACCGAGGGGAACATTGTATCGGTAACGATGGGCGATGGCAGTGCATTGGCTGAAGAATCAACATACCGGGTGGCATGGGCTCCACGACTGACTGGTGATGCGAAAGTTATTTATGACGGTTACTATGAATTGGCTGATGCGCTACAAGCATATCTTAACTCCGAAGTTTATGCCAATTCAGACTATTCCGGAACGGAAGGCAGAATTAACCTGATTAGTGCCGGTGGACAAGAAACAGATGATAGCGATGAACCAGATACAGACGATAGTAATGAAACAGACAGTACGACTACTGATACTACTGAAACAGACAGTACGACTACTGATACTACTGAAACAGACAGTACGGCCGCTGACACTACTGAAACAGACAGTACAGCCACCGCTGCTACTGAAACAGATGGTACGGCCGTCAATAATAATGGCAAGAGCGGTACAAGTTCTGGTAATGGAACTGCCCAGACTGACAAGCATAATACAACGACGAATAAGAGTGGTCAGAGTGCCAAGACCGGAGATAGTGCCCAGATGGGTATTTGGATCGTGCTTTTATTAAGTGGTCTGACCGGGGGGGCGGCAATCTTGATGCTTTATCGCCGCAGGCACAGCGGAAAGAACGAGTAGACTCAAATTAAATTGCGTTCAAAGAAAGACCTTTTGTTTTTGCAAATGTCAATATAAAAATGTAGGTTTTTTACAAAATAAAAATGTATGAAAACCTACATTTTTATTTTGTATTTTTAACTCTCTTCAGATAAAAACTGCAGTTGGTCTTTGAGTCTGT
>Ga0153999_1000366_pt1 | contig 20467 bp, 24 predicted proteins | sample TSNC083MetaG_FD_104675 | JGI IMG/M metagenome (GOLD analysis project Ga0153999, IMG submission 104675) | Attine ant fungus gardens microbial communities from North Carolina, USA - TSNC083 MetaG | ecosystem: Host-associated > Fungi > Mycelium > Unclassified | place: USA: North Carolina, Lumber... | reverse complement strand
TCAAAACGCAGCAACTTAAAAAATCTCATCTTTTTTCCCTCTGATCAATATGGTGCCCCCAGCAAATATCGCAATAAACACCGCTTCAAGCAAAACCACATAACCTATTGTTCTACAGTGCATACCTGCTGCATGGAGAAATGCCGTAGGTGCTATTTCAATGTCCCAGGGATGGCTTCCCATACTGCTTGAAATCAAAAATGTCCTCAGATATTCCAATGCCATACAAAAAACAAATGGAAAAAAAACAACTGCCACACGGTTCTTAACAAAAAAGGATACCGCAAATGCAGAAATTGCAAACAATCCGGCGAATAAGCTATCTAAGAGAATGTACAAAGCAACATACAGCCATGGAACCGTAAAAAACAAATCCGACCACATGCTGCCAAAACCGACATAGTTATAAAATACATAATTAACCTGGGGCAGTGTTGATGGGTATACGGCGCTTACAATCAGGAAATTGATGATAAGCGGTATAAATACCACTAAGGCACCTGAGATAAACACGGCGATGAGCTTTGCTAAAAAGAAAGTTCGTTTTCCGGTTTTAGTCACCACCTGCTTTATGTATCCGCTTTTTCTTTCCAGATAATAGGACCAGCCAAAGGGGAGCACCGCAAAAACGGGCAGCAGGGTAAAAAACAGGGAATACATTAACGACTGCATTTCTCCGCCAATCCAATAGTTATATGAGGTATAGACCGGAAATAAATCGTTTTCTATCATTTTTCCGTTCGAAAAATAATTTTCCTCAAAAGCGGATAATAGTCCCAAAAAGTTTTGACAGCACCAGACTGCACTTAAAACCGCAAAAAGCGTCATAACCCCAAGGGATATATAAAAAAACTTATTCTTAAGAGCCTTGCGTAATTCCATCTTAATACTATTTATCATTTGGTTTCCTTTCAACATTTCAACCGCATGTCCGCAAGGGACAAATATATGCTATTGAAACAAATTAAATCCTTTCAGGTTCTCATCGTCATCATCGCTAACTTCTAAATAGGTCGTCTTTTTTTCCAATGCTTCTTCGGGTACTGCAATCCCTATCTGGTAATCCATGGATTCCCCGGGTGCCAAATCATAATAGCAATATAATTGCTCCTCCAGATTCACGTTGTCAAGCTTGGGATGTTCACTGAAATACCACATATAACTCCCCACTTTCATAATCTCACTATCTTCTGAAATCCCCTCATAATTATCACGAACAATGAGATCGAAAATAAAAGGAAATAACTCATCTTCGTCAAAGGGTTCAATCTTTTCCTCATTAAGGTTTTTCACTGTCATATCCACGACAACAAATTTGTAGGTGAGAAGTGTTTCTTCAAGCGTTGGCTGCTCACTGCATTCATCGATAGAAACCGGTGATGCCTCAATTGAATCATAGACCGTCACTTTATTCATTGTATGTTGTCTGATTCCCTGTCGGCTGCTAGTACAGTCAGATATGCAGGTGTCGCCAACCCCCATCAGCCCATTTATTTGCTCGGCATCCTGAGCGGGTAAGCCTGAATCCCCAGCCTCCAGTACCTGCCCATTGCTCAGTACGACATCCTCTTTTAAAAAATAATGGCGAATGAGTGCCTCGATATCACTGTAAAAATAAATCAAGCACCCCATTGCGACGATACCCAATGCCGCCAGAACTATCACCCATATTTTCCTGGATTTCACATTCCTTTTCATGCTTCTTTACCATCCTCATGAATTTGTCATATATTTTCCAGCTTGCCGGGAAATACCCAGCAAGCTGGAAAGCATCAATTATTATACTCAATACATCCTGATTGAGGCACACTGTCAGGGCTCCATACACCTCTTGCAGTGCCTAACTCGGAATAGTATTTGCCTCTAAGAGATGCCCACGCACTTGTGCCGTATTTTTCACGAACATCCTGACGAATATATCCCTTGGTTCCACGTGTTACAATGGCAGCTCTTCTTCTTTTATTGGTGCCATTAATAATTGAGGTACAATCAGTATATGTCCCATTACTGCCGCTTGCGCCATAGACGTAAGCGATAAACTGGTACGGTCCTGTATTGTACTTGAGATAGCTACTAGTCGTATCATCTTTTTTTCTAACAGAGATACTGTTTTTGGTAATTCCAGAAGTTGAGGTGATTGCAATACTGAAACTACTGTCTCTATTGTCTGCAGAAACTGGAATGCTCAATACAGAGAGTGTCATCATGACCGCAACTGCAAATACTGCTACTTTTTTAATCTTCATTATTAGTCTCCCCTTAATTACAAATTTCATATTAATTGTATTTTTTTAGGTTTTAACTTACACATCACACTTAACATATGATATAATTTCTATGTCCTCATAATTCCTGTTCTTACTTTTATGGTCGGTGCTCAGCCGTTCGGTTTTATGTGGACTTTTTTAATTATCCATTGGAATCACCTTCTTTCTCTTTGGTGCAACAGTCACAAGTTTGTTACCAATATATTACAACAAAATTTCCCTTTTGTCAATCATTTTTATTAACTATTTTTATTTATAATTTATACTAATTCAATTTTAATCTCTATCACTTTTTTAGTTTATACGATGTAATTTCTGTTACCACTTTTATGGTAGGTGTTCAGCCTTTCAGTTTCATGTGGACTTTTTTAATTGTCCATTGGAATCGAAGGGAAGGATGACTGTTATATTTTACATGCAAATTTTGTCGCAAACATCACCCAAAAAGGTTATACCTATCCATGAACATCTATGCAATTTAGCTTCAGTCCTCATAAAAAAGACATATCTTCAGGCTATCAGCACTGCTGAAAGCCGAAAATATGTCTTTTATAGTAAAATCAATCTTATATAATAATAAAAATTATATTCCCATTGCTGTCATTGACGATTTTCTTCAGCGTATCCTGTAATTTCATCTGACAGTCATCGGTCATTTTGGATATTTTGTTCCTCATGCCCTCATCTACCAGATCGCCGATAGATTTCCCAAAAATCAATGTATCCCATATAGCCTCCGGAGCCTGAGAAGATGTCGCTTTTATGTAGTCTACTAAATCTTCAGCCTGCTGCTGGGTCCCGACGATAGGTGCGATTTCAGTTTCAATATTGGCACTGATCATATGAACTGAAGGTGCGTTGGCCTTGATATTCACCCCAAACTTACCCCCATGCTTAATAATTACCGGCTCCTCAACTATAATTTCACTCCTATTTGGTGAAACGACACCATAGCCTTTTTGTCTGACTTCCGATACGGCACCGGAGACCTTTTCAAATTCCTCTTTTTGTCTGACCAAACCTTTTAAAATATTAAAAAACTCATATTCTCCATGGATATCACTGCCTAAAATATTAGATAGGATTTCATAGTAATATTTCATATCGAAGGTGAGATTTATTTTGATTTGTCCGGTGGCCATGTTAATTTCTTCAATGAAATATTTTTCAATAAACTCATTGGAAATCTCTTCTTGATGCATTTTCAGGTCTTTAAGTGTATAAACATTTTGCAGAAGTTCTTTGATTGTCTCCAAAACCCGCTCTTTGATTGGGTTATCTTTAGGCAGGATATCCAGCCATTTGGGGGTATAGAATTCCAATTGCGATATGGGGAATTCCATCAGCAGAGATTCCATAATCTGATGGATATCTTCTTTTTTCAATTGGTCACAATTAAGGGCAATACAAGTAACACCGTATTTGCCACCAAGCTCTTCCTGAAGGGTTTTCGTCGGCTCCGAAAAAGGTCTTGCAGAATTTAAAATAATGACAAAAGGTTTTCCTATTTTTTTCAGTTCACCTACTGTCCGTTCTTCACTGTTTATAAAACTCTCTCTGGGAATTTCCCCAAAAGAACCGTCACCGGTAATCACCATTCCGATGGTGGAATGGTCCTGAATGACTTTTCTGGTTCCAATATGGGCTGCTTTTGTAAATGGAATTTCCTCTTTAAACCATGGTGTTTTGACAAGCCTTTCTTTTTCGTCTTCTAAATGCCCTGTTGCTCCGTCAATCATATATCCGACACAATCAATCAACCGCATTTTAACGGTAATATCATCGCTCAATTTTATGACGGCAGCATTTTTAGGTATAAACTTAGGCTCCACCGTGGTTATCATGCGGCCTTTACCACTGATCGGAATTTCATCAGTTGCCATCTGCCGGTCCTTTTCTTCCATATTTGGAAGTACAAGCTGTTCCATAAACCGTCTTATAAACGTTGACTTCCCGGATCTCACCGGGCCGACAACACCGATATAAATTTCACCGTTGGTACGAGCTTGTATATCTTTATATACGTTAAAACTATCCATGATAATTCCCCTCTCTGTATTCACTGATATAATGTATGCAGAGAAATGGGATAATATGAATTCATTCTGCTATTCCCAGTCAAGAACCTCATGTTCCGTTTTTTTACTTCGTGACAATAAATCAATCACTGTTTCCTTAGCCGCTTTCCCTTCAAACAGTACGGCATTAATCTGTTCTACAATCGGCATAGATATCTCATATTTCTTAGCCAGGGCAAGTGCCGCCTTGGCTGAATAGACGCCCTCTACCACCATTTTGACTTCATCCATCGCCTGCTGCATGGTACTTCCTTTGCCTATAAGGTATCCGGCCTTCCTGTTGCGGCTGTGCCGGCTTGTACAGGTCACTATTAAATCTCCCATCCCGGAAAGACCCGCAAAAGTTTCCAGACAACCACCTACGGCAACTCCAAGCCGGGTAATTTCAGCTATTCCTCTGGTCATCAAGGCGGCCTTTGTATTATCGCCAAAGCCTAACCCGTCACTGATACCGGCTGCCAGGGCGATGACATTCTTCAAGGAACCGCCCACTTCAATGCCTATCATATCGGGACTGGTGTATACTCTAAAAGTATCATTCATAAATGCATCTTGAATATACTTAGCCGTATCAAAGGTTTTTGCTCCCACGACAACTGTAGTGGGAATCTCCCTGCCGACTTCCTCAGCATGGGAAGGTCCTGATAATACAGCTATATCTGCCTTTGGAATCTCCGCTTTGATAACCTCCGACATTGTTAATAGCGTATCTTCTTCAATTCCCTTGGCAACATCAACAATGATTTGACCGGAAGTGATAAAAGGAGCCGCCATTTTTGCAGTACTCCTGACATAGACAGAGGGCACAGCAAATACAAGAATATCCTTTCCCTTAATGCTCTCTTCTAAGTCAGATGTAAAATGTATCTTTTTAGATAAAATGACTCCCGGAAGCTTTGCTTTATTTTCATGATTGTTTTTAAGCATTTCAATCTCTTCAGGTAAGATAGACCAAATGGTTACATCGTGGCCATTTTTATTTAATACCGCCGCAAGTGCCGTTCCCCAACTGCCGGCACCAAGGATGCTTATTTTTCTATGCATTGATTGCATCTCCTCTATTTGTTCTTTTTCTTTATAAATCTATTTTCAGTACCATTTTTCAAACGGACAAGATTCCCTCGATGCCGCCACCAGGCCATGATACAAAAGGCCATGCTTACGATAAACAAATGCCATTGTCCCGGATAAAATATCAGACAGCAGATGGGAAACAGTGTTGACATCGTCAGTGAAGCCACCGATACATACTTAGTCAGGAAAAATACGGTTAAAAACCCGATAGCGGCAATGAGTCCAAAACGCCAGTCGAATGCCAACATAACACCGGAAGTTACGGCAATTCCTTTGCCGCCTTTAAAATTCAGGTAAAAAGGGTAGTTATGTCCTAAAACAACACCAAAACCGGTATACATTGTCAATAGCACATTGTCTGTACCTAGCAGATTAAAAATCAAATAGCGCACCAGTAAAATGGCAGCAATCGCTTTTAAGGCGTCTCCCAAATATGTAATGTACCCTGCCTTTTTGCCAAGGGTACGCAGTATATTCGTCGTTCCGGAATTGCCGCTGCCATGCTCTCTTATGTCAATGCCTTTGATTCGTCCATAAATATATCCGGTTTGAATACAGCCAAATACATAACCAATGATTAAACAAATAACAATATTGATGACCATTACTTATCCTTTCCCTTTCTCTCACGAATAATAAATTTTAATGGAGTTCCTCTGAATCCAAAGGCTTCTCTGATTCTGTTTTCAATATATCTGGTATAAGAAAAATGTGTCAAATCCTTGTCGTTTACAAATATGACAAAGGTTGGCGGCTTTACCGATACCTGCGTTATATAATACAGTCTTAATCTTCTTCCCTTATCTGACGGCGGCTGTTTTAGAGCCACTGCTTCTGACATAATTTCATTGAGTACCCCGGTAGCTATCCGGAGCGAATGATTTTCAATAACCATATCAATTAAGTCATATAGCTTATTCAAGCGCTGACCGGTCAATGCCGAAACAAAAATCAATTCTGCATAGGGCATATAAGCTAATACATGACGGATATCATTCGTGTACTTATAGATGGTCTTATCATCCTTTTCAACAGCATCCCACTTATTCACAGCGATAATGACACCTTTTCCCCGCTCATGGGCAATGCCGACAATTTTAGCATCCTGCTCCGTCACACCTTCTGTGGCATCGATGACTAGAATGACGATGTCCGCCCGTTCCACTGCCGTCACGGTACGAATAATGCTGTATCTTTCCAACTCTTCTTTAATTTTGCTTTTTCGCCTCAATCCGGCGGTATCAATAAAAATATACTCCCTGCCGTCAAATGTTACCGGTGTGTCAATAGCATCTCTGGTGGTCCCTGCAATATCAGTGACAATTACCCGTTCCTCGCCTAATAATTTGTTGATAATAGAAGATTTACCCACGTTTGGCTTACCTATAATGGCAATCTTAGGTGTCTCATCATCTTCTTCATCATCGCTTTTTTCCGGAAAATGCTCCGCCACAATATCAAGCATATCGCCAATCCCTAATTTGGAGGCTGCCGATACCGGGATGGGGTCACCAATTCCCAGATTATAAAATTCATAGACATCTGCCATATATTTTTCAAAGCTATCCACTTTATTAACAATCAGCAATACCGGCTTATTAGATCTTCTGAGCATATCTGCCACTTTAAAGTCCGTATCCACAAGACCCTGTTTGACATCAGTAATAAATAAAATGACATCTGCGGTTTCTATGGCGATTTCTGCCTGCTCGCGCATACTGGATAAAATCAAATCCTTACTCTCCGGCTCAATTCCTCCGGTATCAATGAGGGTAAACTGCTTATCCAACCATGTAATATCGGCATATATTCTGTCTCTTGTTACCCCTGGCGTATCTTTAACAATACTAATCTGTGATCCGGCAAGAGCATTAAACAATGTGGACTTTCCCACATTGGGACGCCCAACAATTGCAACGATTGGCTTACTCATACTTATCTCCTTCTATCTTTAATGATTTTTTCAATCAGGTCATCTCCATTAGATTTTATGATATCAATGGGAACTTGTAAAGAATTTTCAATATCTTTAATTGTCATGTCATCCAATAAAACGGTTTCACCGCTCCTTAACAGGTTGCCGGGCAGCAATAATGTATCACCTAAAGCTTTCCCTTTAAGCTGCTTAACAATATCCTTTCCCGTCAGCAAACCACTCACGGTAATACCTTCACCAAAAAAATCGTTGATTATGCAATAAACATCTATTTTTAAGTTGGGGTAGCAATCATTTAAACGACCGGTCATTGATTTAATATAGGGATATGCCAGCTTTCCCGTCGCAATGGATACATGACCTGTCCGTAAATCTCCACGATGGGAAGCTAACGCCTCGGCAAACTCATCTATTAATAAGCGCATCATGCCGACACCATTCTCCAGCTGCACATAACCATCATAATGCTCTGCCTCCAGAAACTCCCTTTCGGCCATGATATACCATTCATCACCGCCATGGACAAAATGCCTCCCATATTCGTCAGAAAACTTCTCTTGAAACTGATGGATAATATCTAATATGCTCCCTGCCTCTTCTTTGTTAAACGGCTCCGCCTTAAAAAGTCCGTCTCTGAATTTTGTTATTCCCATAGGAACCACCGACAGACTTTCAAAATAAGGAATAAACGAAGATAAATCCGCTATTGTCTGGGAAAGCTCTGCGCCGTCATTAACGCCCTTACACAAGACGATTTGCCCATTCATTGTAATCCGGTGGTCATACAGGCGTTTAATCTGCGCTAATATTTTTCCTGCAAAGCGATTTCCCAACATCTTACACCGCAAGGCGGCATTGGTTGTATGGACCGATATGTTGATTGGCGACAGCTTATACTTGATGATTCTGTCTATGTCTTTATCCTTCATGTTGGTCAGGGTAATATAATTTCCTTGTAAAAATGACAGTCTGGAATCATCATCCTTAAAATACAGCGTATCACGCAGCCCTTCCGGAAGCTGATCAATGAAGCAGAAAATGCATCGATTACTGCAGGATTTATAAGCATCCATTAAACCGGATTCAAAGGTTATCCCTAAGTCCTCGTCATCATCTTTTTCTATTTCCACGAGCCATTCTTCCCCAGAGGCTTTCTCAACGAGCATTTCTATATATTCATCATTAATGAGGAAATGATAATCAAAAACATCCTCAATGGCGCTATCATTTATTTTTAATACCGTATCTCCGGGACATAAATTCACCTCCCAGGCAATACTCCCCTTAAGAACTTCTTTAATGATATGCCTTTGACTACTCATGATCCACGCTCCTGTTTTTCAGCATTAAAAAAGCTGCCAGACTTCCTCTTTTGGCTCCGGATCTCCTATGTGACCACAAAACCTCACTGTTACAGCAAGTACATATATCAGTCACAGCAATGTGCCGGGGTAAGATTCCTGCTTCTCTTAAAACATGCTCATTTGCCTTCCAAAGGTCTAAATGGTAGTTTTCTTTTGATTTCTGATACATAAAATCAGCATAAGCTTCCTCTGAAAAAGCTTCTTTAAACTGCCTCGCCACATCACTGCCAATTTCATAACATGACTGGCATATGGAAGGTCCGATGGCGGTGATAATATCGGCAGGATTAGACTTAAATTCTCTTTGCATGATTTCCACCGTCTTCTTTCCCATCTTATGAACGCTGCCCCGCCATCCGGAATGTGATAAGGCAATCACTTCTCTGACCGGATCTATAAAAAATAAAGGGACACAATCAGCATAGAAAGTAACAAGGGGGATTCCCGGCTGATTCGTTACTAATCCATCTATGTCTGTATAATCCCTCGCTTTGATAATTCCTTTTCCTTTGTCTTCTTTGGTAACAATGCGCACATTCGTCGTATGGGTCTGGTCTGTGAAAACCATATCTTCGTAATCCATCGAAACGGCCCGGCCAAACCGTTTAAAATTCTCCATGACGGCTTCATTATCATCTCCTCTTGTAAAGGATAAATTCATTGATGCATAATCACCTTCACTTTTTCCGCCCAGTCTGGTGGAAAAGCCGTGTTCTACAAGCCCGGTATCGGCAAGTGCCGGGAACTTGATGACGGGCAGGATATCCGTTTCAATCAATGTTGTTACCTGATTTGTATTTGATTTTTTTATTTTAATATTTTCATATAAATGCGTTTTCATATAAATATAACTGGTCTCCTAAAATTGTTACCACATCAAAACGGCATGGGGTATTTTCTTGATAATGATGAAGCATTAAATAGTATCTGGCTACATTCTTAATCTTTTGCTGCTTTTTATAATTAACAGCTTCCCATGGCTCGCCTTTAGTCTTATTTTTCCGATATTTAACTTCTATAAAGATGATGTATCCATCTTTTTGAGCAATAATATCAATTTCACCTATTTTACACCAAAAATTTCTTTGAATGATGGCAAATCCTTTTGATTCAAGGTATTTGACTGCCTCATCTTCGTAAGTCTTCCCTGTCGCCCGATTATTTCTCATAGACCTCCTAAACAAAATGACCGATGAATGTCCTTCTATGTATAGGTGAGGGACCGAATCTGCACAGAGCCTCAATATGCTCTTTTGTCCCATATCCTTTATGCTTTCCAAAACCATATTCCGGATAAAGTTCGCCAAAAGCCTCCATCATATGGTCTCTCGTTACTTTGGCAAGGATACTGGCCGCAGCAATTGACACACTTTTGGTGTCTCCTTTAATAATATTTTCCTGCGGCATCGTCACTCCGGGTATTGTTACCGCATCATTTAATAATATATCAGGGACAATATTTAGTCCGGCCACTGCCATTCTCATTGCTTCATAGGTCGCTTGTAAGATATTTATTTCATCGATTCTTTCGGCGTTAACAATGCCGATACTAAAACTTATGGCCTGCTCAGTAATGGCCGTATATAATTCTTCTCTTCTGGTTGGTGAAAGCTTTTTGGAATCGTTGATGTAGAGTAACTTTATATCTTTGGGTAAAACCACCGCACCGGCGGCGACAGGACCTGCAAGCGGACCACGTCCGGCTTCGTCAATGCCGCAGATATAAGTGCAGGTGCTGTACTTTTTCTCATAAGACATCATGGCATCAATCCGCTGATATTCTTTCATCAGCTTAATTCTTTTTGTTTCTTGTTTTTTAGTCTCCCGCATAGTCATCCTCCATTACCAACTGAGGTGCGATGTTCCAATATTCCAAAAGTTTTAAGAGGCCAAATCCGCAGCCATGCCCTGCCGACAATATCCTCCTGCTTGATATTACCTACCACCGCATATCTGCTATCCTGACTATTGTTGCGGTTATCTCCCAATACAAAATATTCATCTTCACCAAGGACAATCGGCTCTGAAGCAATTCCGGGATTCGCTATTGTCTCATATCCGTAATCTTCTTCTAATATGACGTGGTCGATATAAATATCACCATCAATGATTTGTATAGTTTCTCCGGGAAGCCCAATCACTCGTTTTATATAATGAATCGCCTCATCGCCGGGATAAGGAAAGACAATAATATCAAAGCGTTCCGGTTCATTCACTCGATAACTTAATTTTTCAACAATCAGATTATCCCCGTCTGCTAATGTGGGAAACATAGACATCCCATTAACTTCTGTACGTTGACCTACAAAAGTAACAACAAGATACGTAATCACCAGGACAACCACAAGATAAAACAGCAGGCCCAAAAGTTCCCTAAAAACACTTTTCTCTTTATCGGCCGGATCCTGATCTAATATGTTTTTATCATCTTCAATTTCAATGTCTTCTACCGTGTTTTCTCTGTCATCCATGCCTTATTCCTAATTATTCTCCGGAAATTCTAAGGTAACTCTTCCCAATTTTGAACTTCTAAATTCATCAATGAGTATTTTCGCTGCCTTATCTATATCCAGTGCATTGCCTTTCAATCTACAGTTTCTTATTTCCGCAATCCCATTTAATACTTCTATTTTATCATGATTTTCCTCTATCTTAAACCTGTTATTTATATTTCCCGGATAAAACTTTAAAAGTAAGTCCAACAAATAGTACGCCAATTCCCTGATATCTAATAAATCATCACGAATCGTCCCTATCAATGCCAGTTTACGCCCTACTTCCTGATCTTCAAACTTTGGCCAGAGGATACCGGGGGTGTCTAAAAGTTCAACATATTTATTCAAGCGTATCCATTGTTTACCTTTCGTTACACCTGGTTTGTTTCCTGTTTTTGTACATGCTTTACCGGCATAGGAATTAATAAAGGTAGACTTGCCAACATTGGGAATGCCGACAACCATGGCTCTCACCGGACGATTGATGATTCCCCGCTTACGGTCTCTTTCTAATTTCTCCTTGCAGGCCTCTTTAATAAGTTCTGTGACCTCTTTACCTACCCGGCCTCTTGCATCTAACTTCCATACATAAAATCCCTGATCCTTAAACCATTCTTCCCATTGTTTCGTTCGCTCAGGGGCGGCTAAATCAGCCTTATTTAATATGATCAGGCGTTTTTTGTTCTTTGCAAGTTCATCTATATCCGGATTTTTACTGCTTATAGATATTCTTGCATCGACCAATTCTATGACGATATCTATAAGTTTAATGTTCTCCTGCATCATTCGCTTTGCTTTTGTCATATGACCGGGATACCATTGTATATTCATTCTAAATCACTTCCAATTTATTTGATTTTTCCGATAATCTGATCTTTATCAATATTACCGATGTTGGATAATCGGCTGTCCTCAGCCTCATTATAATTATCACCTAAAACAAAATACTCTTCCATTTCTAAAGTAACGCCTTCTTCTGCCAATCCGCCATTGATTAAATAGGCATCGTTAAAATCAATCTCCAATGGCTCATCATTGATATAAATGACACCATCGGCAATTCTCACCGTTTCATTAGGCAGTCCAATTACCCGGCGGATATATCTTCTGCCTCCACTCTTTCCTACTTCAAATACAATGATATCAAACCTTTTGGGGGTTGATAGCGTATATGCTAATTTGTTAATATTGACAATTTGATTTTCCGCAAGGGTTGGTTCCATTGCATTACTTTCTACAACCATTTTCCTGCCGAAACTTTGTACTGAAATAACTCCCAAACCGATAACGAGAATTATACCCAGGAGGAATAAAAGAACTTTTGACAGCTTCTTTGGCATCTTCAATTGCTTTAAACGGCGCCTAAGTTTTCTTCGCTTTCTTGTCTTGCTATAATCCAACGAAATCCCTCCTTAAAGATATATAAAAATGGGACAACTACATAATGTACTTGCCCCTTGTCACAGATTATTTTACCAATTCTTTAACTTTAGCCTTCTTACCTACTCTGTCTCTTAAGTAGAACAATCTTGCTCTCCTTACCTTACCTCTCCTTACCACATCAACCTTCTCTACGATTGGAGAATGCAAGGGCCATGTCTTCTCTACGCCTATTCCGTTAGATGTCTTTCTGACAGTGAATGTTTCGCGGTTAGAACCGTTCTGGCGTTTGATAACTGTACCTTCAAAAACCTGTGTTCTTTCTCTGGCGCCTTCTTTTACCTTTGCATAAACCCTTACCGTATCGCCAACATGAAACTGCGGTACTTCGGCTTTCATCTGAGTAGCTTCAATGCTCCTGATAATATCGTTCATCTCTAAGTGAACCTCCTTATAATCATTAGATGTTCTTAATACCTAAGTAACAGAGGACCATCCTATTTCTCACAACAATCTACTTTATCATAATATCCATAAAAATGCAAGAATTAATTTTGAACTTTCTTAGCTTCAACATTTGTTATCAAATCCGGACGCCTTTCCTTAGTTCTTTTGACAGACTGTTCTAATCGCCATTTTCTAATATTTTCATGGTGTCCGGAAAGCAAGACTTCAGGCACTTGTTTTCCATGAAATACTTCCGGTCTGGTATACTGAGGATATTCAAGCAACCCCTCCTGAAAGGACTCTGTTAATGCCGAGTCATCATTGCTTAACACTCCCGGTACAAGTCTCGAGATGGTATCAATCATAACCATAGCCGGCAGTTCACCACCTGTTAAAACATAATCGCCAATGGAAATATGATCTGTGACTATCTCGTCTAATATCCTTTCATCAATACCTTCATAATGACCGCAAAGAAAAATCAGGTCACTTTCTTTAGAAAGTACATTAGCAATATTCTGATTAAAAACCTTCCCCTGGGGTGTCATATGAATCACCCTGGGTTTTTTCTCTATATTCTTCATAATATCTGTATAACAATCATATATCGGTTGTGCCTGCATCACCATTCCGGCACCGCCGCCATAAGGATAATCATCAACGTGCTTGTGCTTATCTCTGGCATAATCCCGGATATTAACCGCATTAAGGGTGATCAGGTTTTTATCTATTGCTCTGCCAATAACGCTTGTATGAAGGCCATTTAAAATCATATCCGGAAATAAAGTCATCACATAATAATTCATCTTCTTCTTTCCTTCCTATAATTCAAGCAAACCTTTTAAGATATGGACAATGATCTGTTTTTTACTTAGATCAATATCAAGAATGCATTCCTTTGTCGCCGGAAGCAGCACTTCTTTCTGATCTGTCGTCGTAACTACATAAACATCATTGGCACCGGTTTTGATAATATCTTTAAGCTCTCCAAAATAGTTATCTTCATCGGTGTAGACTTTTAAGCCAATTAAGTCGGCAATAAAATACTCATCTTCCTCTAAAGGAATGGCATTCTCTCTGGTAATCCATAGATCTTTTCCCCGATATTTCTCAATATCATTGATATTGTCAATCCCTTTAAACTTTAATATGGCAAATTGTTTAAAAAACTTGACATTCTGGATTTCTAAATCTAAAAAACCAACCCCTGTATCCAATTTACATTTTTTTAAGGTGCTAAAACGTTTCACATCATCTGTTGTTGGAAACACTTTGACTTCACCTTTCAGACCATGGGTTGACGAAACAACACCAACTCTGAATAAATCTTCCATCTTATACCTCTTATACCTTACAATGTAAAAAGGGCCGGTTATCAGCCCTTTACTGTATAATATCTACAATAATCTTCCTGTCATCCTTAGAGGCCGCAGACTTTACAATCGTACGAATTGATTTAGCAATCTTGCCCTGCTTACCAATGACTTTTCCCATATCATCAGGAGCAACTCTTAGTTCTAAAAGAATACTATCCGATTTTACAGTCTCGGTCACAGTAACCTGCTCCGGATGATCAACTAGTGACGTAGCTATTAATTCAACTAATTCTTTCATCAGTTCACCTCCACTAGTGTCACTTAGATATGCCGGCTATTTTGAATATCTTAGCAACAGTATCCGTAGGTCTGGCTCCTGTAGACAACCATTTCTTTGCCAATTCTTCATTCACTTTAATTGCGCTAGGGTCTACAGTTGGATCATAAGTTCCTATTTCTTCAATAAATCTGCCGTCTCTTGGTGATCTTGAGTCAGCAACAATGATTCTATAGAAAGGAGCTTTCTTTTGTCCCATTCTTTTTAATCTAATCTTAACTGCCATGTTATCATTCACCTCCTAAAATATTTATCATTTCCCCCTTGCTTGCAAAGGAACCCTTTACTTGCAAAGGGTCCCTTTGCAAGCAAGGGGGATCTATCAAAAAGGAAATTTAAATCTTCCCCTCTTTGCACTTTTACCTGAAAGCTGGCCGGAAAACTGCTTCATCATCTTCTTCATCTGAGCAAATGATTTCACAAGCTGATTAACCTGTGCCATCGTAACCCCTGCACCCTGGGCAATACGCTTTTTTCTTGATGGGTTCATGAGATCCGGATTGGCCCGTTCTTCTGAAGTCATGGATAATATCATTGCTTCCGTGCGTTCCATTTGGTTTTCATCAACCTGAACATCTTTCATCTGGGAACCCATGCCGGGCATCATTGATAAAATGTCACCGACACCGCCCATACTCTTAATCTGATTCATAGACTCTAAAAAATCATTATAGTCAAATTCCGCTTTTTTAATCTTCTTAGTTAGCTCTAATGCTCTTTCTTCATCAATCTGAGACTCTGCCTTTTCAATCAGAGACAAGACATCTCCCATTCCAAGGATTCTTGAAGCCATCCGTTCGGGATAGAATTGCTCCAAATCGGATAATTTCTCACCCATGCCAACATAAAGAATCGGTTTTCCGGTAACTGCCCGGATAGATAGTGCAGCTCCGCCTCTTGTATCGCCGTCAAGCTTTGTAAGAATGACACCGTCAATCGTGACGTCCTCATTAAAGGATTTGGCAACATTCACTGCATCCTGACCTGTCATAGCATCAACAACTAATATCGTCTGATCCACATCTATGGCCTGCTTAATGTCTTTAAGTTCCTGCATCATGTCATTGTCAATATGCAGGCGTCCTGCCGTATCTAAAATAACCACATTATAATCATTGGCTTTAGCATGGGTAATCGCCGCCTTGGCAATATTAACAGGACTGTGATTATCGCCCATGGCAAATACCGGAACATCCTGCTTCTCCCCATTAATCTGCAACTGTTTGATGGCTGCAGGGCGGTAAACATCACAGGCCGCCAGTAATGGCTTTCTACCCTTTTGCTTCAGCTTCCCGGCAAGCTTTGCCGTAGTCGTTGTCTTACCGGCGCCTTGCAGACCGGCCATTAAAATAACTGTAATCTCGTTACTGTTTTTAAGCTGTATTTCAGTGGTTTCACTTCCCATCAGAGAAACCAGTTCCTCATTAACGATCTTTATAACCATCTGCCCCGGCGTTAAACTGCTCATCACATCTTGACCGACTGAGCGCTCCTGTACCGTGCTGATAAACTGCTTGACAACCCGAAAGTTAACATCAGCTTCAAGCAAGGCCATTTTAACCTCTTTAAGTGCCGTTTTGACATCAGCTTCGGTAAGTCTTCCCTTGCTTCGCAAATTTTTAAATATATTCTGAAGCTTATCTGATAAACTTTCAAATGCCATAGACGAATCACCTCCCTTATTACAAATCCTCTATAATCTCATCTGTAATACGCAGAATATTCTCTACATATTCCTCTATTTTACACTGTCCGCTGCAAACGTCCTGTATGCCTTTAGCACATTGGCTGATCTTCTCCACTCTTTGCTTTGCATGGTTAAACTTTTCAATAAGATTAAGCTTTTCTTCATAGAGTCTAAGTTTCCGGTCACAACGCTTTATAATATCAAAAACGCCCTGCCTGCTTATATTCTGCAAAGCAGCAATCTCGCCTAAAGATAAGTCATTGAGAACGAAATCTTCATAAATCAACTTTTGGTGAGGGGTAAGCATCTCACCATAAAAATCATAGAGCAGAGACTGTTTCAAAATTTTATCCAAGAAAATACCACCTGTCAAATAATTTTACTTTACAGATGGTATTGTAACCCATTGCCTGTCTCATGTCAATACTCTTTTTACTTTTGACATTTTTTCATATTAATTCTTTTTTACTGGAGACCGACCACATTTCACAGAATATATGCCAGAAAAGTGAATAGTATAGAAGCCAGAAATGCGTATATGGTGGTGCTGATCAGACCTCGAGTCCAAATAAATTTGTTGTCAATCCCCTCATAACCCAGGAGAATGGGAGCCGTACCATTAGCCGCAGGGGTTAGAAAAGTATTCCAACTGCAAAAGACGATGGCCGCCATGATCACCGAGGGATTGACTCCTGGGAAATTGCCCATGAAGGGTGCAATGATGGTGCCCACGATAATAGACGTCATCATATTAGAGAAGAAGTTGCTGATTAACATCACGATAAGGCATACCGCCAACATGAGCAGATAGAAGCTCTGTACGCTACCCAAAATGGGCTCTAAGATAATTTTTAGCCATGCGAAGATGCCGCTGCTATCTTGCCCGATGTACCCGCTCAATAGAACGAACCCGCCAATGGCGAACAGAGTGGGCCAGTCGACTCCTTCCTTGAGAGCCGTATTAATATCTAACACAGGCTTACCGTCTAGGTGAACAATGCACAAGATAGCTACAATAAAACAGAACCACAGCGCCTGTGTGATATTTCCCAGCCAGCCACCAAGAGCCGAAACGTCTGGTAGCAGGGCGACTACAAAACTGTAAGCCACAGCCACAAAAAATCCCAGCACAATGACCACCTGCCGTTTGGTAACCCGGCTTTGGCTCAGATTCTCAAGTTTGGTGGGGTCAACACTGGAGATTTTCTCCATGTCAATGCGGAAAATAAATTTTATTACCAAGCTGTAGATTACGATAAAAACCAGTGTTACAATGACGCCCGTCGTGGTATAGGCAGCGCTGTCTAGTTGCTGCCCCACAACTGCCATACCGGAATTGAGGGAAGCCAGTACCATGCCGTTGGAGAAGGGAAAGACCATGGAACCCATGGTAGCAAACATGTACACTCCCACTTGGCTGGCCTTGTAGTAGTGACTGTCCGTATCGTATCCTGCCTGCTTGCAGACCATGGCCACCAAGGGTAAGCCAAACATGAGAGTTCCGAAGATGTTAATGAAGATACTCATAAGATAGATAGCCAAAAACATGATCATGGTAAATATTAGAGGTTTACCGTTCATGAATTTGCGAGTGAGCAGGAATCGTGCCACCACGTAACCAAAACCACTCTCATTGAGACTCCAGGCCAGAACGAACATACCAAGCATTAGAATAATGGTAGCGTTGGAGAAGAGACCCGTCACAATTTCATTGCCTCCAATAAATCCTTGAATTACCAAGCTGAACATAGAGATGAAGATGGGCCAGATCAGATTCCCCGTGCCGATAACAATCAGCAACAATCCGATAAAGGCAAAAAGGACTACCTCTCCCGATTCTGTCACTGTGCTCCATGTGGGGATGAGGGTAGGAAAGGTAAACATAATCAGAATACCTCCCAAAACAAATATCCATGTGTAAAGACTGAAAGCCTTGATTTTCATAATTTATACCCCTTTCAGTATTGATAGTGATTCCAGACCGAAGCCCTCCGCCGCATTACCTGTGTAAATCCGTCGAGTGTCGTCCATGGAGATATTCAGAGACTCAATAAAGCCGGTACTCTTCTCCATACTTTCCATGGGGTAATCTGAACCGAAAAGTATGCGGTCGATGCCAAACATATCACGGGCACAAAAGAAAGCAGGGGCGGAGAAGTTTCCACTGGTGCTTATCCAGATATTCCGTCTGAAATATGTACTGGGTATCTCTCGGCTTTTTTCCCCTGTAGCCGGCACCTGTCTAGTCCAAGCATCGTCCATACGCTGGATGAGAAAGGGCAACCCCTCGCCCAGATGACCGATAATCACTTTTAGATCCGGCAACCGGTCGAACACGCCGCCGAAAATCATGCGCGACACAGTCACCATTACGTCCACAGCGAAGCCTAGACCCGAGGTAGTCAAGGCCGGCCCCCTGCCATGGAGCTGTTCCATAGCCGGCACCGTGGGGTGGATGTACACATACATTCCTAGGCTATCGCAAGTTTCCAACAAAGGAAAATAGCGTGGGTCATCAAGCTGCGTACTGCCATAGTTAGAAAAAGCGTTCCATCCCACAAAGCCCAGTTTTCTCACCCGCTTCAGTTCCGTAACAGAAGCCTCCAGGTCGTCCGTTGGCAGAACCGCACTGCCCAGAAATCTGCCTGGGTGGCAACATATGGCATCATACAGGGCGTCGTGAGTCTGTTGGACTAAAGGCAGGCTCTCTGCCGGGGGCAACTGCTCAATACCCAGTGAGGCGCTTAGGATTGCCACGTCCACTCCCGCCCGGTCCATGTCGGCAATTCGACCTTCGTCCAGGTCTAAAAGTTTTGGTAGGATGGGCCGGATGGGTACTACTCCGTCGCCTCCGTGGTACATGAATTGTTCTTTTGATGCTAACCGAGGTATATCCTTCCGGTCGGTCACTTTGTCCAGAAATGCCTGAATGTAGTAATGGGTCTCAAAATCAATCCGTTTCAATATTTCTCCTCCCCTTTCCCATATTAGTACTTAAATTTTAGCATACATAAACAAAGAAAAAGAAATAGTAAAAAGGTATATTTGGGGATTATTAATGCAGAAAATGAAATAAACGAGACTATAATTTAGCTTAGTTATAAAAGATCCTCCACCGGGTGAGCCGCCTCCTGTATCTCGGCAAGAAAATTAGGGATGCAGAGGTTGAGGTTGTCCTCGCACCAGGCCAGGTCAAGATTAGTAGGTATATGAATTCCCTCCAGCTTGAGAGTGTGGAATTTTGTCTCATTACGTAAAACCGAAGTAATCAAAGATGAGAGCAGGCTCACCCCAACCCCCGCCTGAACTAACAGAAAAATGGCTCCGGGAGAGAAGTCCTCTTCCCGTAAGTTTGGCACGAAACCGTGCTCAATGCATAGTTTCATGATACTCTTCTTAAGATGTGGGGTTTCCATCTGCTCAAAGGTTAAAATCGGGTCATTTTTAAGGACCGTTGGACTGACAATCTTATATTGGGAGAGAGGGTGGTCATTACTGACAATGAGCTCCAGCTCTCCTGTAATAATCCGAGCTGTATGCAGCCTCTGCACGGTGGTCGGCTGACCATGGCTCATGATAAAGCCCACGTCGATCTCCCCGTTCTCTAGGGCACTGTATGTCTCCACAAGGGTCAGCTCCCTAAGGTGAATCTCTACCAATGGGTATTTCTGTCTGAACCGCTTGATTGCCGTGGGTAAAATATCTTGGGTGAACAGCTCTAAATATCCTACGTTGAGCACACCGGAAAATCCCTTGCCCAAGCGGCCAATGTGGTCCATAACCGAATCATATTTGGTGATAATTTTAATGGCCTCGTGAAGGAACTGCTTTCCCACCGGGGTCAGGGAAACCTTACGTGTAGTGCGCACAAACAACTGAGCCCCCATAGTATCTTCCATCTCCGAAATATAGCGACTGAGGGTGGGCTGGCTAATGTACATCTGCTCCGAAGCCTTAGTAAAACTAAGGGTTTGGGCCACAGAAATAAACAGGCGAATTTTTTCAATATCCATGTGAGACCTCCTTATTTGATATGCACCGCTTCGTATAAAAGGATTCCTGTTTTACTGATTCGGTTTAAAAAAT
>Ga0153999_1000358_pt1 | contig 20748 bp, 25 predicted proteins | sample TSNC083MetaG_FD_104675 | JGI IMG/M metagenome (GOLD analysis project Ga0153999, IMG submission 104675) | Attine ant fungus gardens microbial communities from North Carolina, USA - TSNC083 MetaG | ecosystem: Host-associated > Fungi > Mycelium > Unclassified | place: USA: North Carolina, Lumber... | reverse complement strand
CTGGAAAATGATCCACCATTGGAAGCCGGCCCTGCAGAGCTTCCAGATCATCTTTGGCGACGAGCGCCTCCCGATCGAAGCTTTCTGAAAAAACGCAGGGACACTCTTCAAATTACAGTCTCTGCAAAAAGCACCTTCTGCTCAGAGCCGGATAGATTATTAAACCACTGGCCACCCCATCACGCTTTCGGCTTTTTTGGGAAGTGCGCGATTTTTTAGTTATAGCTTGGACGGCAAAACACCGGTTACGGCATGGCAACAGTGATGCCGATGGCATCGGGAGCCAGCGTGTCGTTCATTTACGGCCCGGATGGCAAACGTGTGAAAAAAATTTCGAAGATGAGCCCGACAGCTCCTGTCGAGACGACGCTTTATCCTGGAGCGGATATTGAGCGGGCGCAGAACGGGACGTGGACGAAATATCCGCATCCGGACGTGAAGAAGGTTGGGAATAACCCCTTTTTCCTGCATCGTGATCACCTCAATACAGTCCGCGCGATGCCCGATATTACGATTCTGCTCTTGGCCAGCTCCTCTCCTCTGACTGGTGGCACCCAAATCGGGAGGGTGTAAGCACCAACCGCCGTGCATCAGATCTGACTCTCTCGGAAAGCTCAGTTGAGCAGGTGTGATGCCGTTCCTGTTCGATAGCTGTCGCCGGCGTCGGGCTACTGTGCGATATCGGGTCAGATCGTTGACGCCAGCCTCGTGCAGCACCGAGGCGACGTAACAACGAGGAGGCCAAAAAGGCAGTGACATAACCTGCGGCTATCGATGTCAAGAAGGTTGGGAGCATCTGTTTTTCCACGTTTCAATCGCCTGAACAATGCCCATACCATTACCGCTCGGGTAGGAAGTCAGTCATAGGCTGCTATAGGCTTAAAAACTGTAGCTTCAGGGATGGCCACTTTCTCAGGAGGGGTCAGTAAACAAAGAATGTTTCTCTGTTATTCTTGTGACACGCAAACTAAAATTTATTAAGGAATTGTTAATTTTTATGTGTACTGGCGTAAACTCGATTGCTCGATGCGCCACTTATGGCTAAGCTAAAACAGAACAATAAGGCGAGGTTTTAAAGAGAGTTTTCAGCTTGCACTTATATTTCTTTGGGAGAGGTTCGTCGAGTTCAGTGTACTGAATTTCTAGAGATATTTCAGTGGTGAATATATCCTGCGTGGGTGATTCATGAGATGGCTAAAGTAAGGGCTGGTTTGAGAAAATTTTAAAGTACCGGTTGTGGGGTACTTCTTTTGTAGGAAAGCTTTTATATTCATGCGTCTCATTGTCGTTGCTCTCGCCGCATTGTTACTTGTCAGTTGCTCATCAGGGTCTGGACCCGATGAGAGTAATGATTTTGGTCTTTTCGGGAAGACGTCGCCATTCTCGACTTCGGGGAGGCCTGCTAGGGGCGATGGGATGGCAATTAGTGGAAATGCCGGTTCCGGAAACATGAGGTTTTCCTATACCGATCTGGGAAGCGATGCCTCTTCGGGAATGAACCGGATGCGGGGAGAGCCTGTCGCGATTTCCGATGACGGCTCCAAGGTCTCGCTTGATTTTGTTAATACCGATATTCAGGAATTTGTCCGCGTTGTTTTTGATGAGGTTCTCAAGGAAAATGTAATTATTGATCCGTCGGTTAACGGAAAAATCACTGTGCGGACAAATGAGCCGGTCTCTCGCACGGCAGCTCTTTCACTCATACGCAATGTTTTGCAGATGAACGGAGCAAGTTTGGCAAAGAGTGGTGCAGTATTTCGGGTATCCGGCAGAGGGACAGCCCAGGGGCGAGGTCAGGTTGGAGAAAATATCCGCATAGTCCCACTCAGATATCTCAAGGCCGATCAGGCAAGAGCGGCATTGCAGCCCTTTCTTACCTCGGGGACAGAGGTGACTACGGGTGGGGATGCGGGCTACATTGTTATCTCCGGTGCATCCGGCGATCTCGATAACCTAACACAGGTTCTTGAAAGCCTTGATGTCGACATGATGCGTGGAATGTCGTTTGCTTTGGTTCCCCTAAAGGATGCCGGCTCGCCAGCGATTGCAAATGAGCTCGTACAAATGTTTGGCCAGCAGGGACAGGATTTTAAGGCGTTGCCCATACAGCGTATGAATGCAGTGCTTATCATCAGCAAGAACTCTTCTTCGGTATTGCGGGCAAAGCAGTGGATTCAGCAACTGGATCACGGCTCAGTTGATGATCGAAAAATCCATATCTACCCTATCCAGCATCGGCGAGCTGCCGAGATTGCTGAAATCCTGAATGGTATGCTTGATACAAGTGCTGACCAGGTTGGCGGTGGACAAAATGGATCTGTTACTGCGCCCTCATTCACACCAGGTCAAAATATAAGTGCTGCTCCATCAACTGGTGGCGGTGGCATGATGAATGCGAGCTTTGCATCCGGACAGCAATCTGGTTCATCTATGCAGCAAGGTGGGAATGGGAGCCAGATGCAGCCGACGGAACGTTCGCCAACAATTCAGATTAGAGCAGATACCTCCACAAACTCCCTTGTGGTGATCGCAAAGCAGGAAGATTATCGCAAGGTCTCTGCTCTTATTCGGCAACTAGATATTTCGCCGACGCAGGTTCTGATTGAAGTTACAATCGCAGAGGTCTCTCTCAATAATGCTCTGAAGTATGGGGTTCGCTGGTATTTCAACAGTGGCAATCATCAGGTGAGTTTGAACGACAATCCTTCGCCAACAGCCATCGCCAGTAAATCAGGGTTTAATTACGCTTTCACGGTGCCACAAGGCAAATTGGTCGTGAACGCCCTCGATAGAGTTACAGATGTCCAGATCATATCGTCTCCTACATTGATGGTTTTAGACAACCAGACAGCGACGCTCAAGATCGGTGACCAGGTACCCGTCGCGACACGTGCTGCGCAGAGTACGACCAACCCTGACGCGCCAATCGTCAATGATATTGAGTTGAAGGATACAGGTATTATCCTATCCGTAACGCCCAGAGTGAAATCAAGCGGCCTAGTGTCTTTGGATATCAGTCAGGAAGCAAGCGATGTTGTCCAAACAACGAGTTCGGCGATCAATTCCCCGACGATAAGACAACGCAAGATTAATAGCTCGGTCGCAGTTCAGAGTGGGGCGGAAATCATCCTTGGGGGGCTGATTTCGGTCAATAAGGAGAAAGGCAATGAGGGTGTTCCTCTATTGAAGGACATCCCTGTTTTGGGAGCGGCTTTTACCAGCGATGCCTCCCGAGCCGGGCGCCGTACGGAACTTCTGATCATTATCCGCCCAACTGTTGTTGCGAATGGAATGGATGTTCAGAATGTCACCCAGGAAATCAAAGCAAAAATGAGCGGCCTTAATGGCGCTATGCGTCAGAAGTGGTAGCAGCAATTTAAGGTTGTCACATGATAGAGACACAGATTGGAGTCGTATTATTGTTGGCCCCGGTTCTTGCAATAGCTGTGATCGATGCGAGATATCTCGTTATTCCTAATGCACTTAGCCTATTCATGCTAGCCTCTGGAATCGTATTTGTTACAATAACAGATGCTTCTTCTCTCAAAGATGCTTGCATCGGAGTACTAGTTGGGGGGATGACATCATACGCAATTAGCGAAATATTTGTGCGCGTCAGAGGGTATAAGGGGCTTGGTCTCGGCGATGTTAAACTGGTTGCTGCAGGAGGAGCCTGGGTCGGTTGGTTGGGGTTAGCTCCCACCTTATTTCTGGCTGCGACAACTGCACTTGTTTATGTCGCTATCAGATGTATCGCTGTCGGAGGGTTTGATCAAAAAACACGTATTCCTTTTGCGCCATTTCTGGGTGGAGCGATCTTTGTTATCTGGTTGCTCCAGAGAGTTGGTTTTTCGCCATGGATAGCGTGATGAGTGATGAAAGCCGAACTCCCAGACAAGATCAGAGCCAAGCCCAATCAGATGGACAACAACTGCCATCGCTGGAAGAACAAATACTAGACCTTCTTCTGGAAAGCGGAGAACTAACAGAGCAGTCGCTTGATCGTGGTCGACGCGCAGCGCACATGAATGGGGAGCGTATCGATCTTGTCCTCAACAAGCTTGGCCTGATTAGCGATGAAACACTTGTTGCAGCTTGGGCAGCGTTGACGGGCTTTCCGATTGCCGGAAAAGATAAATTTCCTGATGAACCTGTCTTGGCTGAAATCTTAAAAGGGAGCTATTTACTATACGCGCGAGTTTTGCCTCTTGGTTTTGAGAGCGATACCCTTGAGCTTGCACTAATGGATCCCCTGGACGATTTTTCTGTTCGGGCGATACAAGCGAAAACCGGAAAACAGGTGAAGCGTTATCTCGCTCGCCCCGGCGAATTGATGGTTGCTCTTGAGCAGCTTTACGACCGCAAACAGCCTGCATCGTTCGACGGTGAGATTGTATCTGATAGCGCCTTTGCGACAGATATTGAATTATTGCGAGATCAGGCAAGTGATGCTCCGGTTATCCGCTTGGTCAGCGCGATCATCGACAAGGCTATCGAGCAGCGGGCATCTGATATTCATATTACGGCAGAACGTGGAAATACCCGTATTCGCTATCGACTTGATGGTATGCTTCACGATATGCAGGCGCCGCCACCCCAGTTTCACGCGGCAATTGTATCGCGTTTAAAAATCATGGCAGGAATGGATATCGCCGAGCAGAGATTGCCTCAAGACGGGCGGATTCGCATCGTTTGGCGTGGGCGAGAGGTGGATCTGCGTATTGCTACGATGCCGCATTTGCATGGTGAAGGTGTCGTTCTACGAATATTGGATCGCTCATCCATCGCTCTGGATCTGCCATCGCTAGGTTTTTCGGAAGCCACAGTTAGCAGTTTGCAACAAGTCTTGCGACAACCTCACGGTATTTTTCTTGTTACAGGGCCGACGGGATCCGGGAAAACAACAACCCTCTATGCCGCTCTGAAGATGCTGACCGATCCGAATAAAAATATTCTAACGGTAGAAGATCCTATTGAATATCAACTTGACGGAATAACCCAGATTCAGGTTGATCAAAAAATAGGCCTCGACTTCGCAAGAGTTCTACGCTCAGTTCTACGTCAGGATCCAGACACCATCATGGTCGGAGAAATACGGGATAGAGAAACAGCAGCTATTGCCAATCAGGCAGCTCTGACGGGACATTTTGTTCTCGCAACCCTTCACACAAATACTGCGGTATCAGCATTACCCCGTTTGGTTGATATGGGTGTTGAACCATATCTTTTGGCCTCCACATTAAGAGCAACTATGGCCCAAAGGCTTGTTCGGCGTCTCTGTCGGCATTGTCGCAACGAGACCTTTACAAATGGCCTTGAGTTCCGGGCAATTTCCGATATCCCCTCCAACGGTTTTAGTTGTTTTGAACCGATGGGCTGCCAGGCATGTCAGGGAACCGGATATGTCGGCAGATCGGCCTTGACAGAGTTCGCGCCGATAACAGCTGCACTTAGAGCAGGCTTGCTAAGGCACGCAGATGAGAAAGAGCTTGCCGAAATAGCTACATCCGAAGGGTTAGAAACGATGTGGCATGATGGTTTGACTAAAGTCCTTTCTGGTGACACCAGTATCGCTGAAGTTATGCGTATTATGGGAAGTAGTTGATGCCTCGCTTTCGCTATACATGTGTGACGATGGCGAACAAGGCTCAAACGGGCACTGCCGAAGCTTCCAGTCGAACGGAGCTTCTCGATGATCTAAAAAATCGAGGACTTCTCGTCCTAAAAATTACCCCTATATCTACGACGGAGTCGTTTTGGGCTCTTCTTAATCGCGATGTAGCTTTTGGTTCTCAAGTCAGGTTGGAAAACCAAGCTGCTCTTGCTCTTGAATGGGGGAGCCTTATTCAGGCAGGTATCACGGTCGAAGAAGCGCTTGAGCTCACAATGGCTGGAGCACGGTCCAAGCGAGAAAAGAAGCGTATTGAGGGTTTGTGGACCAGCGTCAAGAGCGGCTCCTCGCTTCATTCTGCAATGGCAGACCAGAACGGAATGTTTCCGAATTCATTTATCGCTATCGTACAGTCAGCTGAGGCGAGCGGATCTCTCGGCCCTTCACTTACTCGATTAGCAAATGATCTTCTTGCAAGGAACGAAATTACAAAGGAAGTTCGCAATTCATTGATCTATCCAATTTTTCTAACTATTACAGCTCTTTGTAGTATTACAGTGCTCTTACTTGTCGTTGTTCCGAGCTTAGAAATGCTGTTTATCGGTCGTAATATGAATGATTTGCCTATCATAACACAATATGTGATTTCCATAAGTCGTTTTCTTAGAGAAACTGGGTCTGGAATATTGGCTATTCTTGCAAGTGCGGGAGTTGGCCTCACTGCTGCAGCATTCTCCAGTATAGGACGTACTATCTTTTCTGCGCTCGTTCTCAAACTACCGATTGTTGGTAGGATTGCAATGTCTCTCAACATTGGACAATACGCTCGTTCTCTTAGCGCACTTCTCGGCGGTGGGATCGTGGCGTCGAAGGCGCTTCTACTTGCAACCAATACGGTGGCAAATATATCATTACATCGCGCTTTTTTAGCGACCAACAAAAGTGTCTTATCAGGCATCTCCTTGAGTACTTCATTGGAGAAAACCATGATAATGCCTTTCGATTTTATTAATCTGGTTCGCATTGGCGAGCGGACGGGGACCCTTGCTCAAATGTTGGAGCGAAGTGCATCGCTTCATGAAGGCCGGGCATTGCGGCAGCTCAAAGCTCTTACCAGCCTGATAACACCGATTCTAACGATCGTTTTCGGTACTCTTGCAGGTATAATTGTATATGCCATGCTTTCGACCATTTTAAGTATCAACGAATTGGCTTTCCAATGAATATGATTTCCAGTTTTCTCCAGCTTGACCCCAGATTTATGATCCGGAAAGGAAAGCAATGGCTATATGACGAGGAAGGAATGACCTTACTCGAAATACTCGTTGTGATGGTCATTCTCGGTCTACTGGCAACTCTCGGATCGATCCAACTGATGAGCTATCTGGGACGAGCCAAAACTGACATTGCACGCTTGCAACTGGAGGAGCTCGCCACCGCAATTGATTTGTTTCATATCGATGTCGGCAGAGTTCCTTCCACTTATGAAGGATTGCAAGTTCTCGTGCAAAAGCCTGCTCAATTGGAAAGCTGGCGAGGACCATACTTGCGCAAAGAGTCGATATTGAAGGATCCGTGGGGACGTCCCTACCTCTATAGATTTCCAGGTGAACAAGGAGAATATGATCTCATGAGTCTGGGTGCCGACGGAATGCCAGGGGGGACGGATGACAATCAAGATGTGGTCCAAAAACCAAGCCGCTAGCGGTTTCACTCTGCTTGAAATGTTAATAGCCATCACAATTGTCGCCTCGGTGGTCACAGTGATTGGCACTTCATTTCCAAGCGCGAAGAAGAGAAAGGATCTTGTCGAGACTGCTACGCGGCTCGATGCAACATTGAGCGAAGCACGAACGGCGGCTATCAAGAACGCGAAGACGACTTCAGTGGTATTTGACCTGGATAAACGCCAATGGCGCTCATCGACACAAGAGTTTTGGCAAATATGGCCAGAAACAATTGAAATGTCTCTCGTGACAGCAAGGGAACTCGGAGGAGAACTCGTTTCAAGTGTCATTTTCCTTTCAGATGGGACGAGTTCTGGCGCGATAATCCAGATGAGTTCTACCTCAGCGACTACAGTGGTACGACGGGTTCATTGGTTGACAGGCGCAATTCATGTGGAGTGATGACCGTTCAGGTTTTACCTTGTTGGAAACACTAATCTCATTGCTCTTCCTCGCGGGGGTGGTGTCTGCTGTGAGTTTACACTTCTTCTCCAGCCGGAGGGCCATGCAGCGTTCTTCAGAGATGGGAATCGTACTCAATGAAGCGGAAGCTCTGCTAAACAGAGTAGGCTTGGATATTCCCCTTCGCGAGGGAGTTTGGTCAGGCAACAGTTCGAATGGATTGCAGTGGACATTAACAATTTCTCCCTACCAATCGGATGGACGCAATATCCCTTATCTTCTTGATATACAGGTCCGAGCTGAGATGGCATCTGTAACTAATGTGAATTTAAGCACGCTGCGGAGGTTGAGGTGACTGCCCACTCCAAAGCTGGCTTCGCTCTTGTTGATATTCTTGTTGCGCTTGCCGTTTTAGGCCTGATTGCAACGTCTCTGACGGGGCTTATGAGCTTTTCCATGCAACAGCTTCTTCACGCTGAGAAACTTAAGGGTGATAGTGAGAATATTGCCGCTGCTCGGAGAATTTTTTCTGCTCTTGTCGAAAGGGCGCCATCCTTTACCAAAGGAGACGAGAGGCAACCCGTCATTGAGGGAGCAAAGTCCTCTCTGCAAATATGGTCTTATGGGCCTCCAATTCTAGCGCTAGCCTCGCCTGGGCTCATCACTCTTGCTCAGGAAGAAAATAACGGAAAGAAGAGTCTCAATATGAGGTGGACAGAACAAGGTAGGACCGAGGAATCTGAAACAATTATCGCCAATATCGACGGACTGGAGTTTGAGTATTTTTTGAGTGCTGTGGAAGATACCGAAGCAAAATGGGGATGGTCCTCCTCTCTTCCGGTTCCCCCATACAGGATTGGTGCCGTCAAACTGAAGTTACGCCTACCGGAGAAGCGGGAGGAAACAATTTTTGTTTATCAAGTCTTGGCTACGATGCCACAATCTTGCACAACTAATCCGGGGCGTTTTGGATGTCCGTGAATTCGACACAATCCCTTCAGCTGTGCGTGGTAATCTGGCGTTTCAGGCTATCTGGGTATTATAAAAAAATATGCCGGCATCTCAGCGAGACACTTCCGCAAAAGCTCATCAGTTTTTTTTCGGAAGAGCGTCGCCTTATTATTTACTCAAAAAAAGCTTCGGGCTTATCTGCTCATATACAGTCACCTGGAATGCTACCTGTTTTTGAGGTGCATTGGCAGGAAGATAGTCAAAGCTGGCAACCCGAGGATCACTGGCAGAGAATTAACAAGCTTGCGGAAAACCTGCCGAAGATGCTTCAGCTCCCCCATGACAGGGTTTTCCGCCAAGAGATCAAGTTACCCATCATCGCAGTTAAATATCTCCGGGAAACAATACGGAACAATTTATCTATCTGGACGCCATTCTCTGAAGATGAAATCTTTTTTGATGCAGCGATTCGTGAAATAAGTGGCGATTACGCTTATGTTGATATTTCCATTGTCGACAGAAAATTAATTAATGACTTCAAATTATTTAAAATTTCTGGTATCGATTTAATCTCGACAAATAGTACAAATGATATACTAATACATATTAGCAATAAAAGAATAAAAAATAAATTTAAAACTATTAATTTGTTTTTATTTACATCATTTACTATAATTTCTGCTTCTGTATTTTTACTATTTAATAATCAAATTAATAATCAAATTTATGAGATAAATAAGCAAAAATTAGCGCTTGTGAAAGAATTACGGGAGCAGGCTAGGTTGGAAGAAGAAATAGGAAGAACTATGAATCAGATCGCTTTTCTGGATGATAGAGCAAAATATCGCCGGGCCGTAAGCCCAATCATTATGCGGATCGGCAGCGCCCTACCATCGGAGGGCTCATTAACAGCTTTTGAGTTCTCACATGGTAGAGGAAAATTTACCGTTCGCTTATCCGATATAGCTAATGCTGAGCAAATAGATCGGATCATTCAGAAGAGTAATTTTGCCGATATATCGTATGAGAAAATTGAAGACAATCTGATATTATTTAATTTTTCTATCGAGAATTAAATTATGGAATTTTCTAAAAAGCAAAAAAAATTAATTGGTTGTCTTTATTTATTGGCCGCCTTTATATTTATATCTTTTGTATTATTTTTAGGTGCTAATTTTTTAGTTAATAACTACACTGAAGCAACATCAGAATATGCAGCCTATACTGATCTTGCAACAAGGAAAAAAAATATAAAAGAGCTCAGTCAAGCAAAATCCACGCTTGAATTTGACCTTAACTCTCGCAGCGATATATTTTTATGTAAAAATATAAATGAAGGGTATGTTTTTTTTGAGAAAGGTATGGCTGAGTTAACTTCAAAACACCGTGGAAATATCATCAGTAGTACAAGGCTTTCTTATAAAGAAGTAAATGAAATTTTTCCTTTGGGATACAGAGTAACTGTTCGATTAAAAGATAGCGATTTAGCTGCCTTCTTTTTAGAACTTGATAACAATCTCCTAAAAAAATCTTCCATTGAAAAAATAGGCATAAAACCTGCCTATCCTGGCCGGATGGATTACGAGCCTCCCGTCGATGTTTCGATGGATCTCGTCATGTTTTGTAAAAAAACAGGAGATTTATAAAATGGCTGCCCGAAAAGTCACTTTTTTGCTTATTTTCCTAAACCTGATTGCCGCTTCAGTTCTGCTGTTGACCTATTACCGTGAGCCTTTTGAATTGGAAGTGGTTGCGGCCTCTGAAAACAGGCTTCTCCCCGTAGTTCAAAAAGAAGCAACTGTGGATCACACAAAGACAAGACCATCTCAAGCTCCTGTGCGGCCACTTTTCTCTCGCAAACGTGAGGAGGCGGAAAAACAAGTAGGTGAGCAGCCTAGAGATTTGGACATTGAAAAGCTTGCAAAGCTTATTCTTACTGGTATCATTATTGATGGCTCTGAGAAGGTTGCAATATTTCTTGATGGGAAAGCTGTTACTAAAGCCCACGAGGGAGATTCCTTTGGCCAATGGAAGACGAAGCTGATTACTAGAAAAGAAGTTATTTTCACGAGTCAAGACAAGATTTTTGTCATTCACCTTGATAAAGCGGATAGCGGGGTTCACCGCCCCACTCAGCCTCAATGAGGTGGCGTTTTAGCTATATAGGCAGAAGAGTGCTCGCAGTTATTGCATTTTTTCGAAGCAGCCACGGTTTTTCGCTTGTTTCCGTTCTGGTACTTATCGGGCTTTTGTCCGGTATTGCCCTTGCTCTTTCTTTAAAAACGAAATCGGTTCTGAATATCAGCCTTTATCAGAGAGACATCCTACAGGCTCAATTATTTGCCGATGCCGGCATCAATCGAACCATTGTAGCTATCGGAGTAAAAGATGATCCATTTCAACTAGATTTGCCGTTGCTCGTTACCACCACAAGACAAATGGTTTTGCAAGGAGCAACGGTCACTATAAAAATTGAACCGGAAAGTGGCAAATTAGATATCAATTACGCTCCCCTAGACCATCTTGGTAGTGCATTGGCAGTTATGGGGATAGATACTATAATATCGCTTAGTATACTTGATAAAATATCAAGAGCTCGAACGAGGCGATATCTTTTCCAGGATGTCATGGAAATTGTGGATTCCAGAGAGCGGCTAGGGCTACTTTCCATACTTCTTCCTCGCTATCTGACTGCGGTGAGAAATGCTGCAAGTTTTGATCCGCGTGCAGCTGATCGCCTCATTTTGGAGACCATTCCCGGCTTGGCGCCCAATGAGTTGGAAGCTCTTTACCGGTTCAAGGCTGGTGCTAACCCAGAGAGTCTCAATGAGGTTTTGGGCCGTCAATCCGAGCGGTTTGCGCACTCGCAACCAATTTACCGGATTATCACTGAAGCCATCTTACCGAGTGGTATTATATCTCGCCGGGAAGCAATTGTGATGGTAAAATCAGATAGCGCTGGTGCTGATGTGATTTCATGGAAAACAAATTTAGCGCTAATTGATAGCTTTACTAATTAATGACAATGCTATTGGATAGTTTAACCGTTGTTGATCACTTGCTTGTTCTGACACACCTTCACCATCAAGGCGTCTAATCGGATAGATCGCTTCAAGCGGCCGGTTCTGCCAGACTCGAGCCTTATCAAGGGCCGCCTCAATCACCTGCGAGATCACGTTGTGCGAGATCGTGGCACCATAAAGCTCGACAAGCGCGTCTTCAATGTCGCGCGCCATCATCCCCTTGGCGCACCAATATCTTCTCTTCCATCCCGGCAAGACGGACTTGGTGCTTCTTCACAAGATCTGACTCAAAACTCGTATTCCAGTCGCGCGACGTCTTGATCGTCAATTGCCCGGAAAGGCTCTGTACCCGTTTCAACGTCTGGACATTGCACTTGCTCCCGCGTCGTTCAGGGCCTCGGCAGCGTCACTCAGATGCGCCGTCAGCTTCACATCAAGGTCGCGGTTAATCAGGTGCTGAAGCATCTCAGCGTATCACTCGCTCATCTCTTCCAGCGTCTTGCAATCCTTCGTCAGTTCCTCAAGAACTGCCTTCTCTATCGTCATCTGCATGCTCCGGGCGGCTAGCGGGGGGATTATGCAGGGACACACTTCAAATTACAGTCTCGACCATAAAGACGATCAACGTCTTCCGGTGTCTGGCAATCCTTCGTCAGTTCCTCAAGAACCGCCTTCTCTATCGTCATCTGCATGCTCCGCGCGGCTAACGCCGCTCAAGGGGAATTATGCAGGGACACACTTCAAATTACAGTCTCTCAATTTTCGGATTCAAAGTTTTTCTTATAAAGCTCAACCCATTTATTGGGACGCCCCGCAAAATAATCCTCTAAACGTTCTTCGACATGGATATCACTCCATACCGAAGCAGGCTCAAAATGAAGACACTCCTCTTTCGTAGCAGGAATTTGTTGTCCATTCTTATATAAGTAGAATTTTTTATTGTGATTATTAAATATATAAAATAAAGGATCTTGTTTTAAATTATCAGATAAATCTACATTTCCAACAACGGGCCACCTACCAGAAGTAATGGTATCCGTCATAACAGGTATGGTGAAAATTATTTTAGAATTTATTATTTTGTCCTGATTTGGAACTTCCTTTAATCTAAGGTCATAGAATGCTATTAAGGGGCTATTTAATGCTCTTCCAAAACCGGTAATCCCCCCATTTTTAATGGGGTTGGATTGTAGAATTCACGCGGCCAATCTCAGTTTTTGGGCTGGCGGCATTCCGCCGATGGCCATGTTGGGTCTTTCGTGGTTGTATGTCCATAGCCATTCGGTGGCGATATCCTGAACCTCTTCGATTGTTTCAAACAGGTAAAGGTCCAGCCATTCATGGCGGACTGTGCGGTTGTAACGCTCGACATAGGCGTTCTGTTGGGGCTTTCCGGGTTGGATGTAGTTGAGCGCAATCCCCTTCCCGGCGGCCCAGTCGCTCAGCGTCGCGCTGACATATTCGGGGCCGTTGTCGACACGAATGGCGAAGGGGCAACCGCGCCATTCGATGATCTGGTTCAGGGCCCGCACCACCCGTTCAGCCGGCAGCGAGAAGTCAATCTCGATGCCAAGTCCTTCGCGATTGAAGTCGTCCAGCACATTCAGGAGCCGGAACTGCCGCCCATCCGAAAGCCGATCGGCCATGAAGTCCATAGACCACATCATATTGGGCTTTTCGGGCGTCGCCAGTTCCTCCGGCCTCTCCCGCTTCAAGCGCTTGCGCGGCTTGATGCGCAGGTTCAATTCGAGCTCCCGATAGATGCGATAGACCCGCTTGTGGTTCCAGCCATATCCCCGAACGTTGCGCAGATACAGGAAGCAAAGACCGAAGCCCCAGCTCTTATGCGCAGCCGTCAGGCCGAGAAGGAGACCGGCGATCCGCTCATTCTCGTCATCAGGCTTGCCGCTATAGCGATAGCACGTCTCGCTGACATCGAACGTACGGCAGGCAAGCGCGATGCTGACCCCGCGTTGCGCCACTGCTGTCACGGCCAGACCCCGGCGCTCGGCTGGCCTACCTATTTTTTTCCAAGCGCCTCCTTCAGAAGATCGGCCTGCATGCTCAAATCCGCATACATCCGCTTCAGCCGCCGGTTCTCGTCCTCCAAACCCTTCATCTGGCTCATCAACGAGGCGTCCATCCCGCCATACTTCGCACGCCACTTGTAAAACGTCGCACTGCTGATCCCGTGTTCACGGCAAAGCTCCGGAACAGACATCCCGGCTTCCGCCTGGCGCAATACTCCCACAATCTGGGCTTCCGTAAATCGGCTTATTCTCATCAAAAATCTCCTCGATCATCAAAACCGAGAAAATTCTACTTTTCCAGACCCTTAATCTCCGGGGTGATTACCCCGATGGCGCCTTCCCGGCAATCATCGACCACCATCTCTTCGGCGCTGCGCAAACGATAATCCGGCAGCGCTCTTTCCGCCTTTCGGATGAGGAGATGCTGGAAGCACTGCGGAAGTTGCGTCAGGACAAGGGGTTACTTTCAGGTCTGATCATTGACGAGGCAGAAGGGTTGCCATCGAGCAGTGCCTATAGCGCGCGCTTCGGAAGTCTGCTTCAGGCATACAGGCTGGTCGGCTATACGCCGAAGCGGGATTATAGGTACGTCGAGATCAATCGTCACCTGCGCGCCCTTCACCCCGACGTGTTGAATGAAATCCTTGACGGCCTGGGAGCAGTCGGGTGCCAGCTCCATACGATCCCGGAAACCGGGCTGATTTCGGTCAGCGGCGAACTCATCATCTCCATCGTCGTGGCGCGATGCCATCGCACTCCCGGCGGTTCCTGTCGGTGGCGCCTGCGCTTTGATGCCGGCCTGCAGCCCGACATTACCGTCGCTGTTCGAATGGATGCCGCGAACAAGGCACCGCTCGACTACTACCTCCTGCCGCGCATCGACATTGCTTCCGAAAAGCTGAAGCTCGCCGAGGAGAACGGCCTAGCCCTCGACGGATATCGGTTCGAATCCCTCGAACCCTTCTATGACTTCCTGAGACCCGAGATCGTTACGGAGGCTGCCTGATGTCTCGCACCGTCAATCAGCATATCGAGATGATCCCCATCGCGAGGATCAACGTTCTTAACCCGCGAGCCCGCAATAAAAGAGTGCATCGAGAGATCGTCAGCAATATTGAGGCAGTGGGTTTGAAAAGGCCGATCACTGTCAGCCTGCGACCCGGTTCAGGGCCGACGCGTTATGACCTCGTCTGCGGAGAAGGCCGGCTGGAAGCATTCCGAATGCTGGGCGAGACAGAAATACCCGCCATCGTCATAGACGCGTCCGAAGCAGAATGCTTTGTGATGAGCCTTGTCGAGAACATTGCCAGACGCCAGCCCAGGCCGATTGACATCATGCACGAGATCGGAAGTCTGCACGAAAGGGGCTATTCTGATGCCGACATAGCAAAAAAGATCGGAGTGACGGCAAGCTGGGTCAACATGATCGTCATCCTTCTCGAAAAGGGCGAGGAGCGACTGGTCGCAGCCGTAGAGACAGGTCTCATCCCCATCAGCTTCGCCATCGATATTGCCCGCGCCAGTCACAGTGAGGTTCAGAACGTCCTGATGGACGCCTACGCCTCCGGCAAGATCAAGGGCAAGAAGCTTGCAACGGTGCGTCGAATGCTTGATCAGCGCATGCATCGCCAGAAACGCATCTCAGATAACGCTCTCGGCAGAACCGCGCCACGTCGCAGGATCACCGCAGCCGATCTGATGCGGTTGTATCAGAACGAGGCCGAGAAACAGCGCATCCTCGTCAAGAAGTCAGATTATACCCAGACCAGGCTTCTGTTCATCGTCGAAGCACTCAGGGAGTTGCTTTCAGACGAAGGCTTCACGACGCTTCTGCGAGCCGAACGACTGGAGACGATGCCGCGTGCGCTCACGATGCGAATCGAAGGAAGGGCACTCTCATGAACGAGGAAAGCAATGAAGGTGGCGGTGTCCGGCTCGGATTCGAACGTGACACCATCCTGCTGAAGCTCACTCAGATCGTTCCTCTGAAGAGCCTGCGTCCCGGCGCCAGGGAGAGCAAAAAATACACCCAGATCCTCAGTTCGGTTCGGGCGATCGGGCTGGTCGAGCCGCCGGTTGTAACGCCCGATCCCAAGCAGCAGGGCGTATACTTTCTTCTTGATGGTCTTCTACGCATTGAGGCTCTGAAAGATGTCGGCAGTGACGATGTCGAATGTCTCGTTTCAACTGATGACGAGGCATATACCTACAACAAGCGCGTCAATCGCCTGTCGGCGGTTCAGGAACATGGCATGATTGTCCGCGCGATGGATCGGGGTGTGCCTGCTGAGAAAATCGCCGAAGCTCTTGAACTGGACGTCAGCACCATCCGACGCCGGTTTCGTATGCTCGACGGAATCTGCAAAGATGCGGTCGAGACGCTCAAGGAAACCAGCTGTCCGATGAAGTCCTTTGAAATCCTCAGACAGATGGCGCCCATCCGGCAGGTAGAAGCCGTTGATCTGATGATCGGCCAGAACAATTTCTCAACCATGTTCGCAAAAGCGCTGCTGGCGGCGACACCCCAGAGTCAGTTGGTCGATCCTCGCAAAAAGAAGCCAACGCGCGGCAACCCGGTTACGTCAGAACAGATAGCGCGGATGGAACGGGAACTCGCCAGCCTGCAAAGCCAGGTGAAATCGGTCGAGGAGAGTTTTGGCATCGACAACCTGCATCTGACGGTTGCAAAGGGTTACATCACCAAGATGCTCTCCAATCCGCGCATCGTGCGATGGATCGAGCAGAATCGCCACGAATATCTGAGCGAGTTTCAGTCAATCGCCGAGATCGACAGCATCGGCATGAAACCGGCGGCGGAATAGACTTTATGGGGACCCGGACCCGACAAGCGCGGGGACCATGGGAGACACCGCACTGCGGGACAGATCAGGCATGGGGTGGGAATGGCGGCGAACCCGCATGAAGCCCACCAGGCTGGCCGTCATATGGATCAGCCGCATGTAAGTTGTGCGTGCCTTACATAAAAAAGCCGGGTGCCCCGATTGGTCAGCGCGAGGCACACATTTCTTATCTACCGAGACAGTATGAGAAACGGCACCCGAATGAACGGCATAATCCAGTTTCCGGAATTTCCGGTGTTTTCCGACATTTACTGCCATCACACTCTCAGCAGACGCATGTCGCCGATGAAGGATTCCAAGGTTTGCAGATGAGGTTGAACTGATCCAGGGAACTTCTCGATTATTGATTTTGGCACGACAAGCGTGACCTTTGCATCAACCATTTCTTTGAACTGGGTTTCCGATATTCCTTCCTGTAGTGTCAGCAGGTGCTTGTGTTCTACACGATTAGCCTCATTCAGGATCTGGCGCCAACGGTCTTTCATTGTCGTCTTCACCGCCAGCATCCGTAGCTTCTCCGCCGGAAAATGTGTATCTTTGTAGGCCGCTTCGGACGGAAACAGAAAGTCTGGAGATTTCCCCGGTTCAGATTCAGGCTGATGTGAGAAATCGGTTCCCTCAACCAGTTTCTCTTCTACAAATATCTCGCGGGCGTGGAGTTCGAGGGACCTGCCAGAGCGCGACTTCCGGCGTTGGAGAATGGTCTGCGCGCGAGCGATAAACCCTTCGATATCCGTGAAGCCGGCTTTGATAAGCGGCAGTTCGACAGCTTCCTCTACACTACGGAATATCTCATATTCACAGGCGCGCCGCTTCATGAGCCGTAAATCGGGCATCAGGTTGCCATGTGACTGTAGTTCAGCCGCCCTGGCAATGATCTCGGCCCCGCTGGGGAATTTCGTAAGCCATGCGGGAGGGATTTCGGCTGGTGTCAGCCAGCAACTGGCGCGAACGATCGCAGTCGTCGTAAAAAGGTCGGCCTGGATCACGCCGCCTATCGGTTGGATGAACGACTTGCCGGGTTCTACGGGACCAATCCGATCCTCGACCAGATCTTCCTCGGTTTCATGCCGGCAGACCCAGACGTGGCATTCAGGTTCCGAATCCCGACCAACGGCAAAAGCGAAGATGGTCAGTGCGCCGGTGCTTTCAGGGTCCAGTAGAGCGGACTCGGAGCCTCCCCAATTCGTTAGTCGGGTCTCATCACGCCCGTTCTTCTGCTGCTTGTATCGTTTTGAATTGTAGTAGACTGCGCGAATCTGGCGGTAATCGGCGTGGCTGTCGACGTAGACGTCGAACCGGGTGTCCGGGTTTTCGACATCAATGCGACCGAGAGAAGGCAAGACATTGAACAGTAACTCTTTGGGAATGTAAGGACCGGCCTGGTGCGTTTTGTTGGCAAGCGTGTCGTTGCCGCTCAACCGTTTGATGTACCATGTGTAATTCGGCCCGCTGTACTCATTGAGCCAGTTCCCCAGTTCCATCATCTATAGTGCCCCCGAATTTCGTACCTAGCATCTTCTCCACGAAGCCATTCAGCCGCCCGCGCAAGGGTTTCTTCCAGTCCAATGCGCCCCGGCCCCCGAAACGCGCATTCCCATATCTCCAGCCGACGTATACCAGCCTCGGCCAGTAGATCGTTGACACGCGCATCTCTTGCGCGATTCGTGTTAATTTTAGCCTTCCAGAAGTCTTGCCTGGTAACTGGCATCTTGAAAAGAGAGCAATCATGCCCGTGCCAGAAACAGCCATGAATGAAAATAACAGCGCAGTGTTTTGGAAGCCATAGGTCGGGCTTGCCAGGTATCTCTTTTGGATGCAGTCGATAGCGGAAACCGAGCGCGTGAAGACCCAGTCGAACAGCTAATTCAGGCTTGGTGTTTTTGCCCCTGATACCAGACATCATTCGGCTACGGGTTGCAGCATCGACAACGTCAATCATGTCGGCTAACCTTACCGACATGAAAACTATCGTATTTGTCGAAACCAACGAGAGATGGAGCGCACTGTTGAGAAAGACAAACCATCAGGCGCTCAATTTTATCGGCTCTTTCGCCGCAGCCAGCGCCTGCTCTATGAAGGGCAGCATGTGGCTGGCGACGGCCTTCACAACGGGCACAACGACGCTGTTCCCGAACTGACGGTATGCCTGCGTATCGCTTACGGGGATTACGAACTCTGCTTTACCCGGCTCGTCAAAACCCATGAGACGCGCGCATTCTCTTGGTGTGAGTCGACGCGGATTATTCCCCGGACCACGATCAATCAGAATCTCTGAACCGTCCTTATAATAACGCGCTGAGAGGGTGCGGGCGACATCGTCCGGGCCGACGAGACCGTAGCCGAATCCGTTGCCAGCGGCGGCATGCTTCGCCGCATAGTCCCGCAGATACTTCCAAAGGTGATCCGTCAGGATATAACGCTCCGAGACGTTACCAATATTGCCAAGCGTATAATGTTTGTCTGGCCCTTCCGTACCATCTTCAGGATGCAGGATCGTCTTGAGTTTCGGACCCTCGTAGGGATCGGGCATGTCAAAATCTTTGAAAGAGAATTTGACGCCGAGGTCTTTGCGGAAGCCAACGATAAAAATCCGCTCGCGGTGCTGCGGGACATGACCCTTCGCGTCAATGACACGGGCCTCGACGTTGTAACCGAGCTTTTCCTTCAACGTTTTCATGATCACGTCGAATGTGCGGCCTTTGTCATGATTGACAAGGTTCTTCACATTCTCAAGCAAAAAGGCCTTGGGCTGGTGATGTTTGATGATGCGGGCAACATCAAAGAAAAGAGTCCCCTGCGTCTCGTCTGCAAATCCATGGGCACGTCCCAAGGCATTTTTCTTGCTCACGCCCGCAATGCTGAATGGTTGGCACGGGAAGCCAGCGAGCAGGATATCATGCGGCGGAATATCGGTCGCATCGGCTTTCGTGATGTCACCTTCAACCTCATGATCGTCACAGCGATAGTTCGCTTTGTAAGTTGCCTGCGAGTATTTGTCCCATTCCGACGTGAAAACGCATTTCCCACCGATGTGATCGAACCCGCGACGCAGGCCTCCGATGCCGGCAAACAGATCAATGAAAGTAAAGGCTGGATCTTCGTTGATGGCTTGGGCGCGAGCATTCAGAAGTCCGTGCAGTACGATCATCGCAGCCTGACGCGGCTCCTGCTGTCCTCGCTCCCAGCGATACACTGTGGAGAGACTGAAACCCACAATCGGAGCCAACTCTTCCAAGCTGATGCCTACCTGCTGACGCAGTCTTGAAAAATCGCTTGTCGAATCGACCATGCTGTCCTCACTGGGTATTTTTTTGTCATCCTGCCAGGATTTTCCCCAAGATGCAAGAACGAACCGTGCACAAAAATTGGTTTTTCAAGTCCTGAGTTGCAGGGTCTGCAAATAAACCGTCATCGGGCTAAGTCAGGTGCGAACCAGCTGCGATGACCGTCATATGGCCAGCCGCTGAGGACGGATGCATTGTATAGCAGGAGCAGAACATTCGTCCTCTCCATCGTGAGATGCAATATTGGGGTTGAACGACCGATCACGCCCGCTGTCAAGCCGTTGCAAAACCGCGATCCGTAGCCATGAACCGCTTCAGCGCGGGAACGATCAGTTCACCGGCTCAACCGGGCCTTCGCCCTCGGCCAAGAGACGATCGTATTCGACGAGGTTGCAGTGGAGCACGGCAGGCAGTTCCAGCGTGATCTTCACAGGCCTGTCATCGGCGATAGGACCAAGTTTAAGCTTTGCCATAGTCAACTCCCATAAGGATCGATGTCGGACCGGTGTGACCCGACGTCTTCCGGATCATCTTCATTTCCGGGAGCGCCGCCAGACTGACACGTGTCAGTCTTGATTTTTCTGTGAAAGTATGAAGCGATGTTCCCTCAAAAATGATTCGTTATCTCTTTTGTAGAAGAAACCAAAAAATCCACCTTATGATCGCTTCAGTGCCATCCATCCCGGCCAATGTCAATCGGCATTGAAGTTTGCCCCGTTATCGGCATCCAAAATTGACCCACCTATGATTGTTTTGGATGGTTAGCATCTGACCGACGCGGCGCTGGTCGGGGTTGCGAAGTGTCGGTCAGATGCGGGTAGGTTCTGTGATGTATCTTTTCAGTTTTGGGTTCTGT
>Ga0153999_1000357_pt1 | contig 20759 bp, 15 predicted proteins | sample TSNC083MetaG_FD_104675 | JGI IMG/M metagenome (GOLD analysis project Ga0153999, IMG submission 104675) | Attine ant fungus gardens microbial communities from North Carolina, USA - TSNC083 MetaG | ecosystem: Host-associated > Fungi > Mycelium > Unclassified | place: USA: North Carolina, Lumber... | reverse complement strand
AGTCGGTCCAGTATCACCAGTAGGCCCAGTGAGTCCCGTAGGTCCAGTATCTCCAGTAGGCCCAGTGACTCCAGTAGGTCCAGTGTCGCCAGTCGGCCCAGTATCGCCGGTAGGCCCGGTATCGCCAGTTGGTCCAGTGTCACCAGTCGGTCCAGTGTCACCAGTCGGTCCAGTGTCACCAGTCGACCCGGTTTCACCGGTAGTGCCTGTTTCCCCAGTAGCGCCGGTAGGTCCTGACGATCCCGTAGGTCCTCTGATGACGGAAGCGCCACGAGCGCAAGATCCAGCTCCAAACGGACCGAAAACTCCGAATAGGCCAAACGGACCAAATGATTTACGGTGATGTCTTCTATGTTCAGCTATGTCTGCGTCAAAATTATCTTGATTCATAATGACCTCCATTATGCCGACTGGGGCGTGTCATATATAGATATACTATGATTATTGATGGTTAAAAGCTGCTTTTTAGAGTAAAACTACTTCAATCTCCGGTCACGAGCTATGCCCTGCAGGCGTCGAATATGGCGACTACATCTGTGCCAGCCGCAAAAGCCAGAGTAAGATCAGTTTTGTCTACTGTAGCACAAGCGCACCGTCGCCGTTTCCGGTAACTCAAGTATTCTACTTACACCAGCCTCTGTTAATGAAACTTAGAAAAAAGTAGACAAGGTGCTTTTATTCCTTATCTACTTTCATATTACAACTTTAATTTTTATGTGTGTTCTTATGATTTTGTTTTATCGACTCAAAGGGTATTTAAACCTTCGATTCCGTCACATTAAAAATATCACTTGAAAAAAAACACCGTTTCTTCATCCAGCCTATTTAATAAACTCCAGATGGGGTAATAACCCCCACCTGGAAGCGTCTCGTCTCTCTTTACTATAGTTCCGTTTTTAATCAGCCACTCTGAGTAATGCGGTGGCTCCTGTAGCACCAGTGGCTCCAGCGGCTGTAGGTACTATCGGTCCCGTAGGCCTGGTAGTGCCAGTAGCGCTGGTAACACGATGCGCACAAGGTCCGGCTCCAAATGGGCCATAAGCCCCGAACGGGTCAAACGGATCAACCGAATTATGCTGGTGTCTTTTATGTTCAGGTATGTCTACGTTAATTGTCTTGATTCATAATGCCTCTTAGATGCCGAGTGGGGTATCATATATAGGTTATATATGATTATTGACGGTTAAAAATAACTTTTTAGAGCAAAGCTTTCATTTACGCTAATCAATCCCCTTTGATAATTTGTCGAGCTGTCAGCATATAAAAGAGTTTAAGAAAACAATCGTACTTCAGTGAACTTGTTTCAGCAAAGCTGAAACATCGGGGATTCAGGTGGAGAGTCTATTTCACCTGAACTAAGGTTGCTTTTTAGATGTGGGAGACTTGACTCAATGCTTCAGATAAAAGGCGATGCCCAAAATCTTTTGGACATCGCCTTTTATTCCTCGATAATCTCATCCATATCTTATTGGAATTATAATTTGCTTTTATCTGATGACTAGACCACGTCTTAACTCCCGCTTCTATAAGCGGGAGTTAAGAGCGGCTAAGTCTTTCGGGCAAGGTTGACTAAACTTAAGATGGGGGGGTAAAATCAGCCAATCTGAGAAAATAAATATATGCTGGAATAGTTGGAGTTAAATTAAAGCTCCTATCAATACTAATGTTAGCAATTTCCACTGTGTCCCCTACTAGGTAAATTGTAATAGCAGAATTAATCAGCCAAGCATCGAGACTGGAAGTAGTTCCACTTTCAAGGATTGAATTAGTTTGGACGAAACCATTTGTAAACCTAGCGAGCGCAATCGGTAACTGCGCTGATGATGCAACGGTATAATGTACCGCGTAGGTGACTAGATAGATGCCGGAAATAGTGATCGTAAATGTAGTAGGTGTTGGATGAGTAATACCAACAGGAGTCACCCCTTCTATTACATTATACGGTATACGTTGACCATGGTCTATAGTTATTGGACCGCTTTCGGTTGCATTAACGGCAAAAGCTCCATAACCAGCAAGTGAACTAATTGATGGACCGGTTGCACCAGTAGGCCCAGTCGAGCCGTTAGATCCCGTTGCCCCTGCCGAACCGGTAATGCCGGTAGCACCAGTGGCGCCAGCGCCAGTAGGTCCAGTAGGCCCAGTCGAGCCGTTAGATCCCGTTGCCCCTGCCGAACCGGTAATGCCGGTAGCACCAGTGGCGCCAGCGCCGGTAGGTCCAGTAGGTCCAGTTGTTCCTGTCGTACCAGTAGTGCCAGTGACGCCGGTAACGCCGGTAACGCAACGCGCACAAGATCCGACTCCAAACGGACCAAAAATCCCAAACGGGCCAAACGGCCCACGCGAATTACAGTGGTCTCTTCTATGGCCTACGCTGAAATTATCTTTCATAATACCTCCTTGATCGATTTGGGTGATATATAAGTAAACTATGATTATGATGGTTAGGGGTAATATTTTTTAAGGCAAAGCTACTTACACCAATAAAATTATCACTTAAAAAAAACAAGCACCGTTTCTTCATCCAGCCTATCTAATACGCGGTATCCTTGCCCGCTGGCAGTAGCAATTCCATCTGCGTTTGGCTGACAGAATCTATCGGGCTGACAGCTTCCGTCGTCGCGGACTCGTAGTTTTCCTATCACTCCAACCGCCGCCCACTCACTGCGTTCCGTACGTGGTTGATAGGTGCGGTCGGCGTCGTATTCCTGGTTTAACATGGGACGTTGTACGCGAACCGTTTCTATACGTGTTTGTATCTCGCCGGTTTGCGGATCAGGTTCTGGAATTTCTTGCTGCACGTCGGCCCATTCGTAGATCAGCTGCCCCCATCTGTCCTGCAAATACATACCTTGCCAGCCGCAGCTTTGTGAATTGCCCACGATAGAGGGTACGGCTGAAACTACCCCAAGAATATACTGATCCGAGGCAGTCGCTTTGCGGATATATTTGCCCGTTAATGTGACAAAGTAGCCGATACGGTTCTCGTTTTCGGGGTTTCCGTCCTGCCACTCGAACATCTCCGCGTAATCCGCGCCGGTAGTGTACACGCCGGACGCGCTGTGCACGTCGCCGGTGAACTGCACGCGGAATGCGTTGCTTCTGGCGATGCCGGGTAAGCTGTTGCCGATGATGAAGGCATCATCAGCCTGTGTTCCGCTAAGCGCCGGGTTAGATGCGATGTTGTACCTGCCAATTGCCGTTTGGTAAAGATTTTGAGTAATCGTTCCATAGTTGGCAGCATGAGAGTAATTACCGCTGGCAGTTGATCCGAAGCCTTCCGCATGTGAATAGTCACCGCTGGCAGTTGATCCGTTGCCTTCAGCATGGGAAGCAATACCGCTGGCAACAGAGTCAAGTCCCGCCGCATGCGAAGAGTCACCTCTGGCAATTGTTCCGCTGCCTTCTGCGTGAGAGCAAGCACCGGAAGCGGTAGTGGAGCAGCCCTCGGCGTGTGAGCAATCACCGGAAGCGGTGGTGGAGCAGTTTTCAGCCATCGCACCGATGCCGCTGGCTGTTGCAGTAATACCTTGAGCGAAAGAAGCATTGCCGCTTGCAATCGTTCCTGTGCCGATGGCTACGGCGTCAACGCCCATTGTGTAGTTATCTGGCGTGTGGATTTCACGCACCGAACCGCTGCTATTGCCGTCAACGAGGTTGAATAACCCTGGAGGAGGGCCTTGCGGACCTGTTGGCCCAATCGGTCCTTGTGGCCCTGTAACTCCAATTCCTGCTGGACCTGTTGTCCCAGTAGGTCCTGTTGGTCCTGTTGGTCCCGTAGATCCGCTAGCACCGGTAACACCACGCGCAAAAGGTCCAAAAGCTCCAAAAGGACCAAAAACCCCGAACGGGCCAAACGGCCCAAACGAATCGCAGCAACAAGATTTTTTAGATATATGTGTTTTGCGGCCATGCTTATGCCGGCAACGGCGACAGCGCTTTTTGCGGTGGCGTCTGCCATGCTCAGGTATGTCTACGTCAAAATAATCTTGATTCATAATGACCTCCTTAATGTCTTTGAGGTGTGTCATTTATAGGTATACTATGATTATTGATGGTTAAGGGTAACTTTTTTTAGCGCAAAACTACTTCATTTATGCTAATTAAATCCCCGGTTAATACTAAACAGGAGCTAAAAACATCTGAAGATGTAGGCTGAGGCCAGGGAAGTAATCTCCCCTTAAGAATTGTTTGCCTATGAATATCTGGATTTCGTATGCAAAAAATATGTTCGGATTTAGAAATGTTTATCTGGGAAAATTGGCCGGTAATGGTATCAAGGGTAATATCGCTCCCGGAGGTAACGATCAATGCAAGAGACCTATGTTCCAAAACTTGTCCACAAGAATCTGCCGGTGGCCACTATTGCCACAGTAGTGCCGGTGGCTCCGATGCCTGTAGAACCTGTTGTGTCTGTTATTTAAGGAAAATTTCAATCTATTGTCCTATGCAGAACATGAAGGAAAAACAAAATTAATCACGTAATAAAAGGCGTCGACCAAAATCTTTTGGACGTCGCCTTTTATTCCTCGATAATTTCATCCTGTACAACTGTCAGCCCACGAGCTACGCCCTGCCAGGTGCTGGATATGGTGACTACATCTGCGCTAGCCACAAAAGTCACAGTAAGATCAGTGCGCCTACTGTATCACAAGCGCACCGCCGCCGTTTCCGGCATCTCCGTTATTTCACCTATACCGACCTGCGTTGAGGAAACATGCCTTTTTATCTTAAACATTGAGTCAAGGCTTCCGCCTCTACAGGCGGCTTCAGTTCAGGTGGAGTAGACTCTCCACCTGAACCCCCGATGTTTCAGATTTACTGAAACAAGTTCACTAGCGGTCTGTTAAACCGTTTCGGATTGGGCGTTGATTTTAATGCATTCCAATACCCGACGCAGCTGGTCGGTAATCTTAATCTATACGCTTATACCAGTGTGAGACACAGCTTGCGAAGAAATTTTCAAACACGCTCTACTAGGCAATCTCAAGAATTACCATGCTCGCAAGGATTGGGGTGCTTCCGTATGTTATGGTATCGCCGGTAGTATTAACAAGTGTAAATGTAGCCGGAACCGCACTTACAGTAATATAGGCGATTCCGCTTACCTGGCTTAATATGAAAGGTGAATTTGCTGATACGCCGTCGCTTCCGTTAACCTGCAAAGTAAATTTTGTAAAATTACTACCGCTTGCACAGGAGGTGGATACCCACCAGGATACATAGTAATCTCCTACTGCATTAATTGTTGCAATGCCTGTTGTTGTGTCATAATCGATATGGAGACTTTGATCGTTTAAAATTGTATTGAATATAACTGGACTCCCATCTGTTAATGTGGTACCTGTAGTTAGCTCTACTTGAATTCCACGTAATCGACCAGCTGATCCGGCTGGTCCGGTTGCTCCGGTCGCTCCCGCAATACCTGGTGGTCCTGGTGATCCTGGTGATCCTGGTGGTCCTGGTTCTCCTGGTTGTCCTGGATCTCCTGTTCGCCCTGGTGATCCTGGCGGTCCTAGTGCTCCTGGTGGTCCTTGTGGTCCTTGTTCTCCTGGTAGTCCTTGTGCTCCGGTTGCTCCGGTTGCTCCGGTTGCTCCGGCTCCGGGTCCGGTAGCCCCAGTTGCTCCGATCGCTCCTGTCGCTCCAGTCGCTCCGGTTGCTCCGGCTCCGGTCACCCCGGTCACCCCGGTCACCCCGGTCGCTCCGGTCGCTCCGGCTGCTCCGGTCACCCCGGTTGCTCCGGTTGCTCCGGCTCCGGTCGCCCCGGTCGCTCCGGCTGCTCCGGTCACCCCGGTCGCTCCGGCTACTCCGGTTGCCCCGGTTACCCCGGTCACTCCGAACGGCGCGCCAGTAGGACCAGCCGGTCCTGTAGCGCCGGTGGCGCCTGTAGATCCAGTGATCCCAGCGCCGGTAGGTCCTGTCGATCCAGTAGGTCCGCTGGCGCCGGAAACACCACACACACAAGATCCAAAAGCTCCAAACGGACCAAAAACCCCAAACGGGCCAAACGGCCCAAACGAATCACAGCAACAAGATTTTTTAGATATATGTGTTTTACGGCCATGCTTATGTCGGCAACGGCGGCAGCGCTTTTTGCGGTGCTGCCTTCCATGCTCAGGTATGTCTACGTCAAAATAATCTTGACTCATAAAATGACCTCCTTGATACCGATGGGGTGTTTTCATTTATAGGTATACTATGATTATTGATGGTTAAAGGTAACCTTTTTTAGAGCAAAACTACTTCATGTGCATTAATTAATTCCCTTTTACAATTTGGGGATTGGTATAATAGAAATATCGTTGTTGCTTGCCTGCATTTGTATTGCATTACAGTGACTTTTATTGTATTCTGATTATAGGTAACAGCCTAAGGCAGATGATACTTTTTGAGGTTGTACTGCTGGATTGTTGTTGTTATTTTAGGGTGATTAAATAATTTTCGTGCGACCGCTTGGATCCTATACGGACTTAGACGGGTGATGCTCAGGGGAGTAGTCTGCCTTCTTGTCTGTATTGGTGCGGGCAAGAAGGTTTTAATTTGCCCATTAAATTGGGAGGATGCGAATGGTTAGAGTAGTTGAACAGATTGGGGACATGCGAGCCTTGGTTGCCGGTGCGAGAAGAGAACGGCAGGTAATCGGTTTGGTTCCCACGATGGGAGCACTTCACGAAGGGCACCTGACTCTTATGCAGCAAGCCAGAAAAGAATGCGATGTCGTTATTGTCAGTATCTTTGTCAACCCGGCGCAATTTGGGCCGAATGAAGATTTTGACGCTTATCCGCGGACATGGGACGATGATTTAGCTGCATGTCATTCAGTAGGCGTTGACGCCGTGTTCTATCCGGCTATTGACGAGATGTACCCGGAGGGCTGGGGAACTTGGGTAGAAGTAGCGGGCATAACTGATAAGTTATGTGGCAAATCGCGCCCGACTCATTTTCGTGGGGTGGCAACAGTCGTAACTAAGTTATTTAATATTGTCCAGCCGGATAAAGCTTTCTTTGGACAAAAGGATGCGCAGCAGGTAGTTGTACTGAAAAAAATGGCTCGGGACCTGAATATGGCTTGTGACATTGTCATGGCGCCGATTGTCCGGGACCCGGACGGCCTGGCTAAAAGCTCGCGTAATATCTATTTGAGCCCGGAGCAACGCCAAGCTGCTTTAGTCTTAAATCAGAGCTTAGCTAAAGCTCGCGCCATCGTTCTCGCCGGCGAACGGGATGTTAAGACGATCAAGGACATTGTCCTGGACTGCATCGAGTCGGAGCCGTTGGCAAATGTAGACTATGTAGAGCTTTACTCCTTTCCCGCATTGGCTGACATTGACAAATTAACGCAGGATGCGCTACTGGCAATTGCTGTCAGATTTGGAGCTACTAGGCTGATCGATAATATCATCTTGCAACAACATGCTGTGGGGGAGTGTAATTAAATGTTACTTACGATGCTAAAGTCCAAAATTCACTGTGCGACAGTTACTGAGGCTAATTTAAATTATGTAGGAAGCATTACGATTGATACAGCCTTAATGCGCGCTGCCGGTATTTTGCCGGGAGAAAAGGTACAAGTCGTTAATAATAATAATGGGGCTAGATTGGAAACGTATACGATCGAGGGGCAAGAAAACTCCGGCATCATTTGCCTTAATGGGGCGGCCGCCAGGCTTGTTCAGCCCGGAGATCGCGTCATTATCATGACTTACGCCTTAGTTAGCGCCCTGGAGGCAGAGCAATTCAAACCTGTCGTTGTGATGGTTGATGAGCATAATGACATCGTTGACTGCCAGTCTTGTGAGTTGCATGGACAAGTTTACTAATTGCCCGCAATTTATCCTATGACTAAACAGCCCTAAGACTCCCGTTTCGGTAAGCGCCGGGTTAAGAGCGGCTAAATCGTTCGGATAAGGTCGACTAAACTTCAGATAGGGTAAAAACCCACCTAAAGCGTTCGTCTCCCTTTATTGCCAGCTACGTGTCATTATGGGGCGCGTTAGGTAATTAACTACCTTTCTTAGTCAGCGAATAAATAAGGTTTAGGCAACAAGCTTTGTCTTGATTCAGACCGGTAGTTGCCAAGCTGGGCATACAAATAACAGGCTGTGCTGAAAGTTAATTCAGCGCAGCCTGTTTAAGTCCCTGGATAAGGTCGACTTAGCTTCAGATGGGGTAAAAAAACCTTCTGAAGCTAATTTTCTCTTTATTGAGTTAAAGGAAGTGCAGGCCGACTACAAACAGCGCGCCTGACAAGAGCAGGGCGGTAACACAATAGCCCATGATGTCACGTACACCAAGCCCGGCAATGGCCAAGGCCGGCAATGCCCAGAATGGCTGGGCCATGTTCATCCAGGATTCACCATAGGCAATCGCCATGGCAGCTTTCCCCATGTCTGCCCCCAACGCTTGGGCAGCCGGCATAACGAACGGACCTTGCACAACCCAGTGTCCGCCGCCGGAAGGCACGGCAAAGTTAATTACGGCTGAGCTGAAAAATGCCATTAATGGGAAAGTCTCAGCAGTAGCAACATCAACAAACCAATTGGTAATAATACCGCCAAGTCCGGAATGTTCCATCATAATTTGAATGCCGGCATAAAAAGGAAACTGAATCAGTATGCCGGCTGTGCCCCCGGCAGCGGCGCTGATGGCCCGGGCATAAGCCATAGGCGTTTTATGCAGTAAGATTCCGGCTGTCAAAAATATTAGTTTACTGTGTTAATATTCAGGTCGAGCCCTTTTTGGGCAAAATATGAACCAAGGTAGATAATGCCAAGCAGCCCGACGATCCAGGCCAAAATCTGGCTTTCTTCAATTTTTTCAGCCCACGTTGCATCAGGTCCTAAGACTTTGGCAATAGTAGCGTCTTCTTTTAGCAAGGCAGGATCGACCGCTACGATTTCATGTTCTTTCGGCATCATCATGCGAGCCATGACCGGCACTAAAAAGATTAGGCCAACTGTAATAAAAATGTTATAAGGAGTAAAGAGTGTTTCGGAGATGGGGATAAGTCCAACGAGTTTTTCCATTGGATTGCCGGCAGTCGCTGCTACCAAGGGGACAGATCCTGAAAGACCACCATGCCAGCTTAAGAAGCCCATATAAGCAGTGGCGATCAATAGCCGGTAATCGGACTTGGGAACACGCCGGGCCACTTCACGCGCAAACATGGCGCCGACAACTAGACCGAAGCCCCAGTTAATGACGCAGGCTATGGACGCACAAAAGCCAACAAGCATAACTCCCTGAGCCGGAGTTTTGGCCATCGAGGCCAGGCTGGTCATGCCTCTTTTTACCGGTCCGGAACTAGCTAAGGCATGACCGGTGACAATGACAAGACACATCTGCATAGCAAATGCCAGTAAGTTCCAAAAACCATCGCCCCACATAATAACCATATCCAGTGGCGAATTAGGTGTCATCGCGACACCCAGGATAAAAGTCAAAACTGTAAGCAAGATGGCAAATAAGAACGGGTTAGGCAGATATTTATTTACGATACTTGTAAAAAATCGTGCAAGTGCTCCTACCATTGAGTTGTTCCCTCCTATGCAATACTTTGCATCTGTTTGAGGCTAGCACTGATAATCAGGTCGGCCTCGGTACGAGCGGTAACAAATTCTACATCTGCGCCGGCGGCAATTTCCTCAAGTACCAGACCTTCTTTCGTTACCCGGATTACCCCGAGCTCGGTAATAATCAGATCAACAACACCTTTACCGGTAAGAGGCAGGCGGCACTGCTTTAAGATTTTGGCTGAACCGTCTTTGGCACAATGCTCCATGGCAATAATGACTTTCTTGGCGCCTGTCACTAAATCCATGGCGCCGCCCATGCCGGGAATCATTTTGCCAGGTATCATCCAGTTGGCCAAATTGCCTGTCTGATCGACCTCCAGGCCGCCCAGTACGGTAACGTCAACATGGCCGCCGCGAATGAGCATAAATGATGTCGCGCTGTCAAACATCGCCGCTCCGGGAATTAGGCCGCAAGGCTGACCACCGGCATTGACTAGATTAGCATCGACGTCTTCGGCCAAGGGACCTAGTCCGACAAAGCCATTTTCTGACTGCAATGTTACGTTAACACCTTCAGGAAGGTAGTCGGCTACCATTGTTGGCAAGCCAATGCCTAGGTTTACAACATCACCATTTTTTAATTCTAACGCCACGCGCCTGGCAATCATTTCCTTGGCCTTCATTGTTAGCAACCTCCCACATAAATGATTTTATCGACTACTACACCTGGGGTTATGACTTCATCGGGAGCTATTTCCCCTACTTCCACAAGCTCATCAACTTGCACAATCACTATATCAGCCGCCATAGCCATCAGCGGATTGAAGTTGCGAGCCGCTTTATCATACACGAGATTACCGGCCTTATCTGCTTTTTTTGCTCTGATTAACGCGATATCGGCCCGCAGCGGTGTTTCCAAAAGATAGTCAACGCCGGCAACCGACAGCTTTTGTTTGCCTTCTTCCACAATCGTACCTACACCGGTCGGCGTAAGCACACCACCTAAGCCGGCGCCACCGCAACGGATTCTTTCAGCCAAAGTGCCTTGGGGAACTAATTCAACAGTCATTTCCTGGGCAATCATCTGCTTGCCTGTCACAGGATTTGTGCCGATATGAGAAGCGATTACCTTTTTTACCTGACGGCTGACAACAAGACGGCCGTTGCCTTTATCCGGGAAACCGGTGTCATTGGCAATCAGGGTGATGTTTGTAACTTTTTGATCAATCAGTGCGTCGATCAAGGCTTCCGGTGTGCCAACAGCTAAAAAACCACCTACCATGACCGTCATTCCATCCTTAAAATACTCGGTAACCTGCTTAATGCTTGTTTGTTTATTTGTCATATTCAACCTCCTAAAATATAAAATGAGTTGTAAACCAACCTGCCTTGCCGTTGTTAAGACTACCAAGCCCTTGCTTTGTTATGCATTATAATTAGCCCCAAAAAGGAGGACGAGAAAAAAACAGCTACGTACGCTTTATGTGGAATTTTTACCCCATCTGAAGTTTAGTCGACCATATCCGAATGACTTAGCCGCTCTTAACTCCGCTTGCAGGAGCGGGAGCTAAGAGCGGCTAAGTCATCGGATAAAGCAGTGTAAGCGGAGAAACAAACAGTGTTTTGATGAAATGCTGCTGTTCAATCGCCTCTTTTTTGGAGGCTAATATTGAAATGTGAGCATTTTTTGTGTGCAAGCATTTTTTTGACACCTATTCGAGCTCGTACTCTTGAATTTTATATAAAATAGAACGTCGGCTCAGTCCCAGCTCCCTGGCAGTTCTTACCTTGTTGCCCCCATTACGCTGCAGAGCTTCCTTGATCAGCATTGCTTCTACTTTCTTAACCATTTCTTTTAACGTTTTTCCTTCAGGTTTTTCAAACTTGGCCCGGCTGACAACTTCACTTTGCTGGTTGTATCGAATAAGGTCGGGTAAATCTTTCGGAAAAATCCGGCCGCCGGTACTCATAATAACGGCTCGTTCGATTACGTTTTCTAATTCGCGCACATTACCCGGCCAACTGTAGTTTTCCAATAGTTTGATGACAGCGGGATCAAAATCCATGATCTCCTTGTCATTTTCGGCAGTAGCTTTCTGCAAAAAATAGCCGGTTAACAGCCCGATGTCTTCCCGGCGCTCCCGCAGCGATGGCGCCGACAAACACACAACATTTAAACGGTAATACAAGTCCTGGCGGAAAGTACCTTGTTTAACCATTTCGGCTAAGTTGCGGTTTGTTGCCGCCAATACGCGAATATCGGTTTTAATCGTTTTTGTGCCGCCTACCCGCTGAAATTCCCGTTCCTGAAGCACTCTTAGCAGCTTGACCTGCAGATTTAGTGAAATTTCACCAATTTCATCGAGAAACAACGTCCCCTGGTCGGCCTGCTCAAATCGTCCCGGATGACGCATAATAGCACCTGTAAATGCCCCTTTCTCATGACCAAACAGTTCGCTGTCCAGGACACCTTCCGGCAGAGCTCCGCAGTTGATTTTTATAAAGGGGCCGCCGCTGCGTTTGCTGCTATAATGGATTGTACTGGCGATCAGCTCTTTGCCCGTACCGCTCTCGCCGGTGATCAGCACACTGGCATTACTTTGGGCGATTTTAGCGATATCCCGGCATAGCTTCTGCATTTTTGGACTATTGGTCATAATTTTGTCTACGCGGTAGCTGTCGATCAACTGTTGGTTCAAAACAAAGATTTTTTCCGTCATTTTTTGTAACTGGAAGGCGCGGTTTGTTAACAATTTGACTTCCTCAATATCAAAAGGCTTGATCAGATAATCAAAGGCTCCTAGCTTAATGGCTTCTATCGCGGTTTCGATCGCCGCATAAGCTGTCATCAAAATGACGGTGATATTCTCGTATAGTTTACGCATCTCTTTAAAGGCCGTTATCCCGTCTATGTTGGGCATGCGTATGTCCATAATGATGAGGTCAGGCTGGATGGTTTTGCATTTGCTCAGTGCTTCTTCGCCACTACCGGCGCACACTACTTGATAGCCTTCGCGTTGCAGGACAGCCGACAGTAATTTGCGCACACTGTCTTCATCATCGACAATCATAATTATATAGTTGCTATTCATCAGCTTCATCTCCACGATGCTTAGTTGGAAGCTGCAAGGTCACGATAGTGCCACTGCCTTGCTGGCTCTTGATATCAATCCGCCCATAGTGGGCGTGAATAATCCGCTGCACGACGGCTAAACCTAGGCCGGTTCCGGCAGGCTTGGTCGTAAAGAAAGGATCAAAGATCTTGTTTAAATTGGCCGGCTTAATGCCCTTGCCGCTATCTGCTATCCTTATATGCACAAAATCATCGTGTGTTTGCGAGGTTGCAATCTCAACAATTCCCTGGATAGAAATTGCTTGTATCGCATTAATAAGCAGATTAAGCAGCACCTGTTTAAGTTGCTCGGCATCTCCTTCAATGAGAGGGATGGCAGCATCAAGCTGCAAGCGAAATTCCACTTTATGCCTTGTACCCGTACTTTTAACTAATACCAGCGTCTTCTCAATCAAGCTGTTGACATCGACTAGCGTATAATTGGATTTGCAGGGGCGGGCAAAATATAGTAGTGTCTCAATGACGCGGTTTGCTCGGTCAACCTCTTTAATGACGATCGGCATGTATTCTCTGCGTTCTTGTTCATTGTTTGTACTTTGTAAATATTGGACAAATCCTTTGATTGCCGTCAGCGGGTTGCGGATCTCATGGGCAATGCCGGCCATTAATTCTCCTAAAGATGCCAGCCGTTCGGCTTTGTGCATTTGCGCTTGTAGACGGTGTTGTGCTGTTAAATCCTCAAAGACAACAACTGCGCCAATAATATTGCCGGTGCTGTCTTTTAAGCGGCTCGTGCTGGCGCGGATGTGAATATCCTTATTTCTAGCCGGATAATCAATCTCAATGTTAGTATAATTTGTTCCTGACGCCAATGTATCAAGTAGCAAGCTGTTAACATACCTGTGTTCACAAAAGATTTCTTTATACGATTTATTGATAATATTCGGGTAAGTATAACCTGTTAACATTTCGGCCGATTTATTGATACTCGTTATATTGCCGTTGATATCAACAGTAATCACTCCATTGGCGATACTGTGCAAGATATTTTCGTTTAATGTCTGAGCGTTGAGCAGGGAGCGCGCCATATCGTTGATGGCATCACTGATCATTCCCATTTCTCCATCCATGGCAATGATCGGGCGGTTTAGATCAAATCGTAGCTGTTCCAGGCCGTTTCTTATCGTCTCAACATTATGGATGAAACCCCTCGTCAGCCAGAAAACCAGGAGTACGCTGAAAATAATACCGGTGATTACCGTCAGCAAGATGTTGTAGGTAATCGACGCCATTTGCGCCAGAATATCATCTGTCATTTCGTTGGCCCAGATATAGCCGATGACCTCGCCCTGACGGACAACAGGAATCATTGCATTAATTATACTGCCCCTGACCATGGGGGCAAGGACGAGCCGTTCGCCGGTACGCATGACCTTGCGGCCAGGATGGTTGGAATCGATGGCAATGCCGACTTTATCGGCATACTGGTCGCTGGGACCATAAGTAATAATGGCATCAAGCGCTTTGCTATAGTAACCGGCGCCAATGCCGGGACAAGAAGTCGTCAAATTGTCGGTGTAGTTTTTCAGAGCCTTATTTAAGACTGTTATCTGTGTCGCTTTGTCAGCTTTGTCAGCATTTCTTGCTGTCAATATTTCGTTGTAGCCTTGACCAAGATAGTTATCCAGCAATAGAGCAACGCCAAACAATTTTTCCTGCTTCTCGACAAGTAAGGCTTCTTGTGTTTTCATTTCGATTACATAGCCGGTAAAAAGTATCGGGATACTTACGGTGATTAACGTAAGCACAATCATTTTATTGCGTAATGTTTGAGGTGCAAAGCGGGTAAGCAAAGTGCATGATAACCTCCTCTAACTAAATAAAGCGCTTGGCAAGTCGCAAAATGTTCGTTATAATTCAAAAGGTGAGCAGCGGTTGTCTTAAGGCAACCCATGTTTTGTTTGTTATCTACTTAAATCAAGGGAGGATAATTAAATGACTCAAGACATTTTAGCACAAAATGATGCAGCTACTCAGAAAACTAACTGGGAAGCGTTTATCAAGCAAGACGTACTTAATTTTCTCATGGCCCATAACCTGCAGGCGATTACTGTTGATGATGGCGCCGGCAAGAAAGGTGTCATTAAGCGGACATCAAAAGGTGAGCTTGCGGTTCAGATTACTTCTAACGAAAAACTGTAAAACTGGCTAGATTATTCCGGACTCATTGGTTAACAGCCAATGAGTCCGGAGTTTTATGGCTGGATAACTGCTGCTTGCAGGTTTAATGAACATGATAAAGAGAGACGAACGCTCAGGTGAGGCCTTTACCCCATCTGAAGTTAAGACGACCTTATCCGAATGACTTAGCCGCTCTTAACTTCCGCTTACAGAAGCGGGAGTTAAGACGCGGTTTAGTCATGGATAAAAGCCATCTTTTCAGCAATTCTGGTTAACCTTAACTTACAACAATTATCTAAGTACGTCAATGCGAAAATTGTCGAAATTTAAATAATTATGTATAAAACAATATTGTGGCCGAAAGGAATAATATGCCTTTAAACCCTAGTAACCCCGGCGTCCCAGGCCCTTTGCCGGAAAAAGGCGGTCAGCATTCTGTTAAGAAATCCGTACTGATTGAACGGTTTGTTGCAATAAGCCTGTGCCTGCCAAGCTGCATTAAGTAGTCTCGTAGGCGACGACGCAGTGAATTTACGGATTTTAGGGATGCTGTCCGCCTTTTCAGCTCCGCGTTTATCTTAAATATTGAGTCAAGACTCCCGCCTCTACAGGCGGCTTCAGTTCAGGTGGAGTAGACTCTCCACCTGAACCCCCGACGTTTCAGTTTGCTGAAACAAGTTCACTGACATGGAGACTATACATAAAGAGAGATGAACGCTTCAGGTGGGTTTTTACTCTCTGAAGTTTAGTTGACCTTATTCGAATGACTTAGCCGCTCTTAACTCCTCTGCTTACAGAAGCGGGAGTTAAGAGCGGCTAAGTCATCGGATAAAGCAAGGAACACAGATCTCTCCTTAGGCAGGTGGGCGTCTAAGGAGGAGTTGGCCTAGACCTTTTAGTGCTTTTGGGGCAATGCCGTCAAGCGTTGAGTACATTTGACGGACTACCCAGTTATATTATGGCTTTACTGCCTATTTTGAGGTGAAAAACTTTGAGTAACTATGTTTCAGCAGCCATTTGGCATTTGTTCGGCTGATGCCAGTTTAGGATACAACCACTATACCTGAGTCTGTCACTAAATAACCTTGCCGGCGGTCAGCTTCATGATCATAGCCGATCTGGGTATTGCTTGGAATCGATATATTTTCATCAATGATTGCCCGCTTAATTTGAACATTTTTGCCGACTTTAACATTATCAAATAGAATTGAATCTTCTATAAGACTATAACTGTTTACTTGGCAGCACGGGCCGATTATCGAGCGATGCACGGTGCTGCCGCTGATGATACAACCGCCGCAGAGGAAGGTATTGAAGCTTTGACCGCAGCGACCATCTTCTTCAAATACGGTAGTTGCTGGTGGAAAATTACCTTGCTTAGTAATGATCGGCCAGCGATAGTTATAAAGATTGAACTGGGGTGCGAAATTAATTAAATCCATGTTGGCATTATAATAGGAGTCAATCGTGCCAACGTCTTTCCAATAGCCTTTTTCGCTCGCTTTATTACCGGGAATTATATTGTCAATAAAATTATAGGCAAAGACCCGATCGCCGTCTTCTAGCATCATGGGAATAATATGTTTGCCAAAATCAAGGTCAACATGTCGCTGTCGTCCCTTTTTAAGCACTTCAATTAATTTGTTTCTTGAAAAGATATAGTTACCCATCGATGCAAAACAAGTTGACCGATAAGGGATTGTTGGCGGGTTTTCTGGCTTTTCCAAAAAATCGTATACCCGGAAATCTTTATCGACCGAACATATGCCAAAGCGTTTAGCCTCTTCACTGGGGATTTCTAGTGAAGCCACCGTAATATCGGCCTGGTTTAAAATATGATCGCTGATCATTTGGCTTACATCCATTCTATAAATGTGATCACCGCCAAAGATTGCGACGTATTCGGCATCAGTTGCTTCAAGAATTCTCATAAATTGAAAAATAGCATCAGCCGTTCCTTTAAACCACTCCTCACGCTCATTATTCGTTTCGGGAGAGATTGTATCGTAAAACTCTCCCAGGCCAGCCCATCTAGACCAGGACTCTTTAATGTGCTTATTAAGTGGATATGCCTGGTACTGAGTTAATACAAAGACTTTTTTGATGCCGGAATTAAAAAGATTACTTAACACAAAGTCAATAATTTTGTATTTACCCCCAAAAGAAACAAAAGGCTTGGGTCTGTTTAATGTAATAGGATGCAGTCGCTCACCCTTTCCCCCTGCCAAAACCATAGCTATTGTACTGCGAGCATTTCTTAAGACGGTAGTACGCATTCTAATCGCTCCTTTAATAAAAATCATCTTTTATATTTGTTATTTCTCAATTTTCACCCCTAAGTAGGCAGGTAAGACATTCTGTATAGTAGTTATGCAAAATCCGTGCCAAACAGAAAAAAAGCCCTGTTGATAATCGGCAGAACCAGTGAAGACAGGGTTACTCAGACAAATCCCACAAGTTGCGGCCTATATTCGCCTAATTGAAATGTGAGAAATTTTTTGCGCAGTGAGCACTTTTTTTCACACTTCTTTGATCCCATATCATATCTGCTCGTTTGATTACGTTGGCTAATTCGCTCACATTATCCGGCCAACTGTAATTTTAACTGTAAATCCGGTTAAAATACTCGGACTCAGTGGTCAACCTTGGTAACCCCGGTGCTCCGGCCCTTTGCCGGGCAAAGCTTATACTGATTTCATTTTAGGGACTACTCGTTATATTATGGCTTTGCTGCCTATTTTACGGTGCGAAACTTGAGCTAACAACCAACGAGTCCGGCGTATTTTAGAGGATGGATAGTCGCTGCTTGCAGGGATGTTAACTTAGGAATCGAACTTGATAAAGAGAAACGAACGCTTCAGTTGAGGCTTTACCCCAGCTGAAGTTAGCAAACTTTATCCGCATGACTTAGCCGCTCGTAACATTACCTAAGTACGCCCGCTATGATAACTGGTGGACTTTGGATGATTGAGCATAACAATACTGAGGCCGAAAGGTAATGATATGTCTTTAAATAAAGTGATCAAGATTTCAGTGCGGCATTTAGTTGAGTTTGTGCTCCGATCCGGCGACTTGACCGGCGGCTTTACCGGCAGCAGCCGGATGCTGGATGGGAGCAAGATCCATCGTAAAATTCAACAGTCCCAGGGTTCGGAGTATGAGGCCGAGGTAAGCTTGGCAATTGTTATTGAACGAACAGATGTAACGCTAAAGATTAGCGGACGGGCCGACGGCATCATTAAGCTGCGGCAGGAAGCAAGCGGTGAACAAGTCACGGTTGATGAGATCAAATCGGTTACCCAGGACTTAGAGTTTATCGATCAAGATTATAATCGGCTACATTGGGCTCAGGCTAAATGTTACGCCTATATCTATGCTGTACAGCATGGCCTTGAACAAATTAGTGTTCAGATTACTTATTGCCACGTCGACACGTTAGCGGTTAGGACGTTTACCCAGAGCTATCGTCTAGTAGAGCTAGCCGGTTTTTTTGACAGTCTTGTTACTGAATATGCGCTCTGGGCTAAACGGTTGGGTGAATGGGAATATATACGGGACGAATCTGCGCAATCGCTCCAGTTTCCTTTTGCCGCCTTTCGGCAAGGCCAGCGACAATTGTCGGTTGCCGTATTTAAGACGCTGAGCCGGGGCAGTACGCTGTTTGCCCAGGCGCCGACAGGCACCGGCAAGACAATAGCAACAATATTTCCCGCGATTAAAGCGTTGGGACTGGGGCATATCGACAAATTATTTTTCCTGACGGCCAAAACAGTAACCCGCGAGCTTGCCGAGCAAGCCTTTGACCGGCTGCGGCAAGCCGGCTTGAAATGCAAAACGCTGACACTGACGGCCAAAGATAAAACGTGCTTTAATCCAGGGGCGGCTTGTACGCCGGAGGAATGTCTATATGCGGCCGGTTATTATGATCGGGTTCACCAAGCGCTCCACGCTTGCTGGCACATCGAATCTTTCACCCGCGAAGCTATTGAAGCATGTGCCAGGGAACACCAGATTTGTCCCTTTGAGCTGTCGCTCGACTTATCCTTGTGGGTCGATGCTGTTATTTGTGACTATAATTATGTATTTGATCCCAGAGTCTACCTAAAGCGATTTTTTAATGAAAATAATGGGAAATACTGCTTTCTTATCGATGAGGCGCATAATCTCGTCGACCGGGCTCGCGATATGTTCTCTGCCGAGCTGACAAAACAAAGCTTTCTTGACTTCAAGAAAACAATTAATAGCAGGTTGCCGGCCATTGCAAAATCAGTCGGAAAAATAAATTCGTTTCTGCTCAAGGTTGGTAAATTATGTACCGAGACACCGGAAGTCGGGCAAGGAAATTATTATATGCAGCAGCAACTATTTACCGATCTTTTGCCGATTTTGAGAAAGTTTATGGAGACAGCGGAAAAATGGTTGGTGAAAAACGAAAAGGCTGATTTTCGTCAAAACCTTTTGGAGCTATATTTTAAGGTTAATGCTTTTTTGCGTACTGCCGAGATGTATGACGAGCGGTATATTACATATGCTGAGCGGCTGGGCAAAGATGTTAAGCTAAAATTGTTTTGTGTTAATCCCGCGGAGTTATTGCGGCAAGCCGTTCAGCGGGGGCATGCAGCCATCTTTTTTTCAGCGACACTTACTCCGCTCGATTACTTTTCTGAGATTTTAGGTGGTGCTGCAGATGGCGGTAAAATCGCAGCCCCTTCGCCGTTTTCCGCTAGTAATCTTGGACTGTTTGTTGCCGGAAATATTAGCACGACGTATAAAAGCCGGGAAAAAACATATGACGACATTGTCGAGAGCATAATGGCCGCAATCGGAGCCAGAGCCGGAAACTATCTGATATTTTTGCCATCCTACCGGTATATGGCAGCGATAGCTCAACGCTTTTCACTGAAAAACCCGCTAATTGAGGTAATTTGTCAGACTGGTGAGATGTCGGAGGCCGACCGCGACGGCTTTTTGCGCCGGTTTGCCGGGGATAATCAAGAGACGCTTGTCGGTTTTGCTGTATTGGGCGGAATATTTGGTGAGGGCATTGATCTGACAGGCGAACGGCTTGTGGGAGCCGTTGTAATCGGTGTCGGTTTGCCCCAGGTTTGCCTGGAAAGGGAGATTATCCGGCAATGGTTTGATCAGGACAATCATCAAGGCTTTGAATATGCTTATGTTTATCCGGGCATGAACAAGGTGTTACAGGCCGCGGGGCGCGTAATTCGTACTGAACGGGACCGGGGCATTGTCCTTTTGATTGACGACCGATTTATGCAGGCTAGGTACAAACGGCTCTTTCCGGCAGAATGGCGCTCTGCCATACTGACAAATAATGTCGGACGCATTGCTGCTGAAGCCAAAAAGTTTTGGAATTATTATTAATTTACAGATAACGGAGGATTTTGTGCATTTTGCATAGAAAATGCTGCTTAATCGCTAGCGTATTTATAATAAAAGGGAAATGAGGTATTGGTATGCGAAAGGCAGCCTTAATCGGTATGTTTATTCTTTGCATGCTTATATTGGTTAGCTGCGGTAAGGACAAAGGTGTTTATATCAATTTTGAACGATCTCAGCCGATTGTAAAAAACGATCATCCCTATGATGAGAATCAGCGGCCTATTCGTATTGCTGTTGCAACTGTCGTTTCATCTAATGAAACAATTGAATACTATCGGCATATTGCCAACTATATTGCTAAGCAAACAGGCAAGCCGACTATATTGATACAGCGGAAAACATATGAAGAATTGAATATGGTAATGTCTAATGGAGAAGCCGATATCGCATTTATGTCTACGGGCGCGTATTGTGCATATCGTGGGCTTACGGAGATAGAATTATTGGCAATGGTTGAATATAATAACGGCTCAACACCAGAATGGTCACTTGACAGCTATGCATCCAATAAATGGATGTTGCACTCCATTTTAATGCGAAGCAGATAGTACCGTTTATTGCGGGTAAAGTAACAGCGACGCTGGATGGCT
>Ga0153999_1000356_pt1 | contig 20770 bp, 17 predicted proteins | sample TSNC083MetaG_FD_104675 | JGI IMG/M metagenome (GOLD analysis project Ga0153999, IMG submission 104675) | Attine ant fungus gardens microbial communities from North Carolina, USA - TSNC083 MetaG | ecosystem: Host-associated > Fungi > Mycelium > Unclassified | place: USA: North Carolina, Lumber... | reverse complement strand
TATAATATGCATGCCTTTACTCTCCCGGCAGCCATCTGATGTATTATTTGTTGTACATCAGGTGGTTGTTTTTTATTGCACATGGGTTTGTCTTGACGCTTACGATTTAATATATTTTTGGTTAAGTTATAAAAAAAGTTTTTTTGACTATGTAGATTTTTGTCAATATTAAAAATATATTGATAAAATTACCATTAACTTACTATAATAAACATGAACGACGTTTGCTATAATGAATGATTTGGTTCAAAGATTTAGGGAGGGATAAATAATGTTAAAGAGACCGTATTTAATTGTCGAGTGGAATGATACCGAAACGGAGGCAAAAGGTTGGCTATGTGTCTATAACTTTGTAAAAAACTACACAGGCGGCGGTACGCGTATGTATCCGACTGTTACCAAAGAAGAGGTAATCCGTTTGGCAACTGTCATGGCCTATAAAAACAATGCTGCCGAGATGTTCACAACCGGCGGTGCCAAAGGCGGTATTGCTTATGATTATAAAGCCCCTGACGCCAATGATGTTCTTCGCCGTTATATGATTGCCATGACTCCGTACTTAAAAGCAGGTGTTTCTCTGGGTAGCGATCTTGGCACAGACTACAATTATATTCTCGGTATCTTTAACGAAATGGGTATTGGCATACCGCAGACGAAAGCCATGCGGGCTGACGTTAAGATTAAGCAGGGCATAAAAGATTTTGATGCTGTCATGGCCATGACGTATGACGGATTTTTAGTCAATGACATGGTGACGGGCTATGGTGTAGCCTGGAGCGCCGATGAAGCCTGGAAGATCAGCGGCAAGGGAGCCGGGGCCAAAGTCGTCATCCAGGGTTTTGGGTGCGTAGGGGCCAGTTGTGCCAGGGCTCTTGACAAACTGGGGTACAAAATTGTCGGTATCGCCGATGCCAATTGCCTACTAGAATGCCAAAGCGGCCTTGATGTAAATAGTCTGGTTGACAACCGGCTGCCTAAAGGGGAGATGGATAAAGACAAATTTAGACCGGAATATAAAGTGCGTCCTAACACCGAGTGGCTTGATGTTGACTGCGATATCCTGATACCGGCAGCCCTTGAAGATGTTATTCACAAGGACAACGCCTATAAAGTCCGGGCTTCTCTCATTGTGGAAGGGGCTAATATTCCCATAACGGCTGAGGCCGACGAAATCCTTAAAAACATGGGTGTGGAGATTGTAACCGACTTTATTGCCAACTTAGGCGCCGGACGGTTTTATGACTCCATTATCTTTGGTTATGTAGAGCCTACCGCCACTGCCGTAGCCACTGATGTCGAACAACTGTGCCGCCGGAACACCAGGAAAATTTATGCTGAGGCGCAAAATAGCGGTAAAACATTGCGTGAAGTCAGCTATGATATTTTCACGCCGACTGTTTTTGATACGCCGGACAATTAAGATAGCGGAGGCCGAATTTAGGATGGAAAAAATGATCATCACTGTTGAAAGCTGCAAAGCTTGTCTGTATTGTGTCGAGATGTGCCCTAAGCAAGCTATTACCCTCTCAAAGCATATCAACAAAAGCGGCTATCAAACAATTGCGGTTGACAAAGCAAAATGTGTGCTGTGCGGTCGTTGTGTTACTGTTTGTCCCGATTATGTATATGAGATTGTAGAGGGGGTGTAATGATGGCCAAACAGCTTATGAAAGGGAACGAAGCCATCGCCGAAGGGGCTGTGCGGGCAGGGTGCCGCTTTTTTGCCGGCTACCCTATAACACCGCAAACTGAAATTTTAGAATATTTGTCATGGCGGTTGCCCGAGGTGGGCGGTACTTTTCTCCAATGTGAGTCGGAAATTGCTGGCATATCGGCTGTCTACGGCGCCTGCGCTTGCGGCGTCAGGGCGCTCGCCAGCTCCTCCAGCCCGGGATTTTCTCTAATGCAGGAAGGGATATCCTATATTGCGTCAGCCGAACTTCCCTGTGTTATTGTTGATGTAGCCCGGTATGGCAGCGGACTTGGCGATATCTTTACAGGACAAAGTGATTATTGGCAAGCCGTAAAAAATGGCGGACACAGCGATTACCGCTGCCCGGTGTACGCTCCTTCATCGGTGCAGGAAGCGGCTGACCTTGTCAAACTCGCTTTTGCCAAAGCCGAGCAATATAAAAATCCGGTTATTGTTTTGTCAGACGCCTCTATCAGTCAAATGATGGAACCGGTTGAATTTAGCGAATTTTATGAGCATGATCAAAATAAATTTGACTGGGCTCTTAAGGGGACTATTGACGGCAAATTCAATCTCATTGCTTCGACTATGTATTATATCGAAAATTATGAAACGTATATTAGAAATAAATATGACCAAATAGAAAAAAATGAGGAAATGTGGGAAGAGGTAGCAACCGACGATGCAAAGGTTATCCTGGTCGCCTATGGCATATCTTCCCGGATTGCCAAAGAGGCTGTAACTTTCGGCAGGCAGCAGGGGGTGGCAATAGGGCTAATTAGGCCGATTTCTCTCTGGCCGTATCCACGTAAGGCTTTTCAACATCGCCCTGATGTTAAAGCCTATATTTCGGTGGAAATGTCGGCTTTGGGGCAAATGATGGATGACATCGCCCTGGCCTGCGCCTTGAAAGCTGACGTATATGGTTTTCTAACAGGTAGTGTGGTGCCAGATTCGCTTGATATTGTTACTTATGCAAAGCAAGTGCTGGCTGGAACGGTCAAGGAGGTGTATACAGCATCATGCTGAGGAAAAGACCGGAGCACTTATATACCGATAATAAATACTGTCCGGGCTGTGGCCACGGGATTATCAACAGACTGGTGGCCGAAGTCTTGGAGGAGATGGGTGAACACCGGAATGTTATTTGCTCCTGTTCCGTTGGGTGCGGCGGTCTCATACTTCTCACATACGGTTGTGACATGATCCAAGCTCAGCACGGGCGGGCGGCGGCTGTAGCCGTAGGCATAAAGCGGAGCCGGCCAGATGCCATGGTGTTTTCCTACCAAGGCGACGGCGATGCGTTGGCCATCGGTCTCTCTGAAACGTTGTATGCAGCCATACGCAATGATAATATCACTGTTGTTTTTGTCAATAACGGCGTATTTGGGATGACTGGCGGCCAAATGGCGCCAACAACTCTATCAGGACAAAAAACAACGACATCTCCCGGGGGGCGTGATGTAAAAATGACCGGCGAGCCCGTTAATATCATTGAGCTCCTGAGAACGCTAAATATTGGCTACCTGGCACGCGGCAGCGTAATATCGGTGCCTGAGATCAATAAAACAAAAAAGTATATTAGGAATGCTTTCGAAGCCCAGAAAAATAAGGAAGGATATTCTCTTGTAGAAGTGCTGTCCCCGTGTCCGACAAATTGGCACATGCCCCCCCTGCAATCGCTGGAACATATTAAGGAAAATGTCATGCAGGTCTATCCGCTAGGGGAATTTGCAAACAGGAGGGGCATTCATGACTAGTATTATTTGCGCCGGCTTTGGCGGGCAAGGTGTTTTGACAATGGGCCTAATCATTGCCAAAACAGGTATGGATATTGGTGAAAATGTGACATGGATTCCTTCTTATGGTTCGGAAATGCGAGGGGGTACCGCAAACTGCAATGTCAAAGTCAGCCAAGAGGAAATTGGCACCCCCTTTGTGAAGGAAATCGATATCTTAATCGCCATGAATGCCCCTTCAATCGACAAATTTGAAAATATGTTAAGCGCCAATGCGACAGTCATCATCAACTCGTCTATCATAAAAGATCGCGATTTTCGGGAAGATATTCAAGTTGTTTCTGTTGATGCCATCGAAATTTCTGAGCAAAATGACAATATAAAAGGAGCTAATATTGTCATGCTTGGAGCACTGGCCAGAACAGGCCTCCTCTTTGGAAAAGACACCTTAAAAGCCGGTGTCGACGGCTTTTTTTCCTTAAAAGGCAAAAACAATCCTAAGAACAATAGTTGCTTTGACCACGCTTTTGCGGCGGCAAAATACCATGGCACAAGCGTTTTAAGGGGGCTGTAACTTGGACATTACAAAACTCTTAGTTCCGCGCACTATTTGTGTTGTCGGTGCCAGTGAGAAAGAGGGCTTCGGCGGCGATACATGCCGGAATATTGTCAAGTACATGGACTTATCACGGGTATTCTTTGTAAACCCCAAACGCGATAGCGTCTTTGGCGTACCTTGTTATCAGACAATTGATGCTGTTCCTGAGAGCTTCGACCTTGTCATTATCTGTACTCCCAAAAGTACTGTTCACGACCTCCTCCGGCAGGCCCACCTAAAAGGGGCTCGGGCTTGCGTATTGTACGCCAGCGGCTATAGCGAAGTAGGAACAGTAGAGTGCAGGCGCGACGAAGAAGAGCTTCAACATTTATGTATTAAGCTTGATATTGCTTTAATGGGTCCGAATTGCGCCGGTTTCATCAATTTTAATGACCAGGTACAGGCATTTGCTTTTATCTCGGAAGAGCGAGACCGCCGCGGCAGTGTCGGGCTGATATCACAGAGTGGACAACTGTGTGCGTCACTTATGGACAGCCCCAACATGAAATTTTCTTATGCTATTTCATCAGGCAACAGCTCCATTATTACTATGGAGGACTACTTAGAGTTTCTGGTCAATGACAACGGGACAAAAGTAGTTGCGCTCTATCTGGAAGGGGTTAAGAAGCCGGAACAGTTTGCCGCTAGCTTACGAAAAGCGGCTGTTAAGAGAAAACCCATTGTTGTTTTAAAAGCAGGTCGGTCAGCCAAAAGCAGGCAAATTGCATCTTCCCATACCGGCAGCCTAGCCGGCTCGGATGAGGTGTATGACGCGTTGTTTAGAAAATTCGGCGTAGTACGCGTCAGTGACATGGAAGAGTTACTGGCTACCTCGCTTCTGTTTTCGGTGCTGCCGCAGCTCCCGGACAAGTCTACTGTCGCTTCAATAAATTTTTCCGGTGGAGAAACAGGAATTTGTGCCGACCTGGGATTTATATACGGGATAGACTTCCCGGACTTTTCAGACTCAACGCTCAACAAGCTAAAGGAAATGCTGCCTTTTTACGCAACACCGAATAACCCTCTGGATATGACGGCGTCGCTGTCCAATGATACCGACGGGTACGCCGGCGTTTTGCGCACAGTCATGGACGATGAAAATGTCGGACTTATCGCCATAGGTTACACATTGTTACTCCAAATCGTCGACCCGTGCATCCATTATATGTGTGCCGGCATTGAAAAAGTGGTAAAAGAACGAGCCGCAAGCGGTTGCTTAAAGCCCATGGTCATGATACCGTTTATTGAAAATACGCGCAATTACGAATATATGGAAACGTTAGAGCAACTGGGCATTACAATTTTGCCGTCATCTGATTATGCTTTCAGGATACTAAAATATCTGATGGATTTTGTGAAATACGATTATAGTCAAGTCGATTCGACGCTGTCTATTCCCAGTAAACCTCCTACTCAGGGCACCAAAGCGCTAACGGAACACCAATCAAAAAAATTGCTGGCGAAATACGGAATTCATACGCCGCCTGAAAAAGTCTGCACAAGTAAAGAGGCTGCCGTCGATTTTGCCAGTGAATGCGGCTATCCTGTCGTCGCTAAAATTGACTCTAGCGACATCCTCCATAAATCAGACATTGGCGGGGTCAAAGTCAACCTGAAAACAGCTCAAGAGGTGGAGAAGGCCTTTGATGCCATTATGGACAATGCCAAAAGTCATATGCCTCACGCTCATATCGGCGGTATTTTGGTACAGAAAATGGCAGATGCAGGTCTTGAAGTCATCGTGGGCGTCAATAATGATGCGCAGTTTGGTCCCGCCGTTCTGTGCGGCCTCGGCGGCGTCTTCGTCGAAATATTTCAAGATACTTCCCTTTGCCTGGCTCCTGTATCGAAAGCCGAAGCCCTGTCCATGGTCAACTCGCTTCAATCAGCTAAACTACTGCAGGGATACCGGGGTAAGCCCAAACTGGACAGCGACTCTTTGGCCGACATAATTGTTAATATCGCAAAATTTGCCAGTGACCACAAGGATACTCTCCAGGAACTTGATATCAACCCTCTTTTTGTTTATAAAAACGGCGTTTGCGCCGTAGATGCCCTTATTATCAACAGAGCTGATAATAATTTAAAACAAGGAGCGGATTAAGTATGACTAAAGCTCAAAAATATTTGGCCATTGTAGCTTTGTCGTTAAGTGGCGCATCAATTTTTTTTATCCCTTATATGCGCTACTATTTCCAGACTCCGATGTTAGAGGCCTTTCAGATCACCAATGAACAGTTAGGGCTTTTCTATTCGATTTATGCGTTTGGCTGTATCTTTTTGTATATTCCGGGCGGCATATTAGCCGATAGATATAAGCCGAAAAAAATCCTGATAGGCTCGCTGGTGTGTCAGTGCGCATTATGCCTGATATTAGCTGCGTCCCTCAACTATAAAGTGGCTCTGGGTGTATGGTTTATGTTTGCCTTTACGACAACCTTCGTTTTTTGGACATCGCTTATTAAAGCTGTCCGCATGATAGGGACGTCTGAGGAGCAAGGAAAGATCTTTGGGCTTTACTATGCAGGCAATGGTGCTGTTAATACAGTAATCGGCTTTATAACCGTAGCCGCTTTTTCCTATGTAAATGAAAAAATGGGGGCAGCAGCCGGTATTCGGGCCGTTATCCTGGTGTCGGTTGCAGTGATGGCGCTTGCGGCCTTAGCCGTTACTCTGTTTTTTAAAGACGGTGACAGCAACGATGAAGAAAAAGAAAAATTCTCTGTTGCGGCAGTGCTGCCTTTAATTAAAACTCCCATCGTTTGGCTCATTGCCTTTACTGTATTTTGTGCGTTTGGACTGGTTAGCAGCAGTACCTATTTTGTCCCGTTTTTAACAGATGTTATGGGTGTTTCGGTTGAGACTTCGGCTACTTTAGGTGTTATCCGCACAAGTTTATTCTTACTTGTTTGTGCACCGTTGAGCGGTTTCATTGCCGACAGGCTTCAGTCGACATCTAAATGGTTTCTGATTGCAATGACGCTGCTGGCTGCGGCTTTCGCCGGGTTTTACTTTATGCCCGCCGATACCAGCCAAGTGCTAGCCATGGCGTTATCGCTAGTACCGGGGGCGCTGGCTTTAATGATTTATGGCATTGTATTTTCCATTGTCGGAGAATGTAAAATTCCCCTCCGGCTAACGGGTATTGTCGTAGGACTTGCTTCCATTATCGGCTATTCACCCGACTTGTTTTTCCACGCTATGTTCGGCCAATGGATCGACACCTACGGTGCCCTGGGATACAAGTATATATTTCTGTTTTTGACCGGTCTTTGTATCTTGGGAATGTTTTTAGCGTATAGCATTCGTAAAATGACAAAGAACAGGCCGCCAATTATTCAATAGTTACAATAGTATACATGGCAGATGCCGGTCTTGAAGTCATCGTGGGCGTCAATGATGATAAAGTAGCTTCCCTTTGCCTTGCTCCGGTATCGAAAACCGAAGCCCTGGCCATGGTCAACTCGCTTCAATCAACTAAATTGCTGCAGAGATACTGGGTAAGCCCACATTGGACAGCGACTCTTTGACCGATATAAATGTTAATATCGCAAAACTTGATAGTGACCACAAGGATAATCTCCAGGAACTTAATATCAACTCTCTCTTTGTTTATGAAAATGGCGTTTGCGCCGTAGACGCCCTTGTTATCAACAGAGTTGATAATAATTTAAAAGAGGGGGCGAATTAAGTATGACTAAGGCTCAAAAATATTTGGCCATTGCAGCTCTGTCGTTAAGTGGCGGCTCAATCTTTTATATCCCTTATATGCGCTTCTATTTCCAAACCCCGATGCTGGAGGCCTTTCGGATCAACAATGAGCAGTTAGGGTTTTTCTATTCGATTTATGCGTTAGGCTGTATCTTTTCGTATATTCCGGGCGGCATATTAGCCGATAGATATAAGCCTAAAAAAGTCCTGGTAGTCTCGCTGGTGTGTCAGTGTGCGTTATGCCTGATATTAGCAGTGTCCCTCAACTATAAAGTGGCTATGGGTATATGGTTTATGTTTGCCTTTACGACAACCTTTGTTTTTTGGGCATCCCTTATTAAAGCTGTCCGCATGATAGGGACGCCTGAGGAGCAAGGAAAGGTCTATGGGCTTTACTATGCAGGCAACGGTGTTGTGAATACAATAATCGGCTTTATAACCGTAGCCGCTTTTGCCTATGTAAATGAAAAAATGGGGGCAGCAGCCGGTATCCGAGCCGTTATCCTGGTGTCGATTGCAGCGACGGCGCTTTCGGCCTTAGCCGTCGCTCTGTTTTTTAAAGACGGTGACAGCAACGATGAAGAGAAAGAAAGATTCTCTTTTGCGGCAATACTGCCTTTAATTAAAACTCCCATCGTTTGGCTCATAGCCTTTACAGTATTTTGTGCGTTTGCGCTGTTTAGCAGTTGCACCTATTTTGTCCCGTTTTTAACAGATGTTATGGGAGTTTCGGTTGAGACTTCGGCTACTTTAGGGGTTATCCGCACAAATTTATTCTTGCTTTTTTGTGCACCGTTGGGCGGTTTCATTGCCGATAGATTTCAGTCGACCTCTAAATGGTTTCTGATAGTAATGACCCTGCTGGCTGTGTCTTTCGCCGGGTTTTACATTATGCCCGCCGATACCAGCCAAGCGCTGACTATCGCGTTGTCGCTAGTACCGGGGGCACTGTCTTTAATGATGTATGGCATTGCGTTTTCCATTGTCGAGGAGTGCAAAATTCCCCGGCGGCTAACTGGTATTGTCGTAGGGCTTGCCTCCATTATCGGCTTTTCACCCGACTTGTTTTTCCACGCTATGTTCGGCCAATGGATCGACACCTATGGTGCCATGGGATACAAGTATATATTTCTGTTTCTGACCGGTCTTTGTATCTTGGGAATGTTTTTAGCGTATAACATTCGCAAAATGACTAATAACAGGCCGCCAATTATTCAATAGTTACAATCCTACAAAGTGCATAATGCTTTGTTTTATACACTTGCTTTTTTAGAAAGCACAGTTACGCTGTCGCCGTTTTATCTTAAACATTGAGTCAAGACTCCCGCCTCTGCAGGCGGTTTCAGTTCAGGTGGAGTAGACTCTCCACCTGAACCCCCGATGTTTCAGATTTACTGAAACAAGTTCACTCGGTGATCATGCCCAGCCGCTTGCTTACTTCCTGTGAAGCTTGTAGGAGGACGGCAGAAACTTCGGCTATATAGTCGTCGGTCAGCTTGCCTATCGGTATCGAGGCACTCATTGAGGCAACCATTTTGTCTTTCATATAGACGGGGACAGCTAAACATCCGATAAAGGGTGAGAATTCGCCGAAATCTGTCGCATAACCCCGCGACCTGATTAACTTCATTTGCTGTAAAAGCTCATCAACATTTTTAATTGTACGATCTGTATAAACTTCAAACACTTCATTTTCGTAGAATTTTCTGATGACATCATCACTATAGTCGCTTAGCAGCATTTTACCCATAGAACAACTATAGGCCGGAAATACTAAGCCTACATTGTTGGTAAAAGGATTATTTTCCGCACCTTTCACTTCAACGAGGTAAGTGACGTTTTTGCCTTCAATTACACTTGCATTAATTGTTAGTTTGGTTTTTGTGCTTACATCATCGGCAACAATATTAATCTCTCTGACCAAATTAATTCGCGACATGCAGACAGCGCTAATTTGGATAAAGTTGGTGCCAATAAAATATTTATTTTCTGCGTTTGACCTTAGTATGTTAATCTCAATCAGTTCCTGCAACAATCCGTGCAACGTGCTTTTTGGTATGTTAAGCTCTTTTTGAATTTCAGCTAATGTAGTTCCCGTGGATCTTTGCATGATAAACTTAATTATGTCAAATATTCTTTCGGTTGTGCGTGTCTTTGCGATATATAATCACCACCAATCCAAAAATTTTACACGTTGGGCTTGTATAGGTCTTAGCCTTGGTTTTAGCAGTCGATCTTGTTCCGGTGTGGCTTAAGCAATAAATGTAAGGCAAGCGTATTTGCGATTGGACTTGTTTGCGGAGCAATCGCCAAACGTATTCTTGCTGTCATATCTTTTTACTCCAAGGATTTTCCGTAATAGTACGGTGAAATAAGGCAAATCGAGTAAGGCAATATTAATTATCTAGCTAATCGTGATTATTCAGATTTTGCCTTCTTCTGCCTCTTCTTTTTTGGGGTTAATAAGCACGGATGATTTGTTTCTTTTCTTGCTCGTTTTCCCTTTTTAGGAGCTAATCATAGTTTACAAATTATTTAAAAAATTAACAAGGGTGTTTTTTGTAATATATTGCAATAATCAGCAGATTAGGATATAAATTACAAATAATTGATATAAAAAATAGTCGCATTACCCTATTGTCCGGTGCTGCTTACACAATAAAGGTAGATGAGCGGCGGTGCGGCCAATATTTTGCTCGTCTATGCTGTTGCGCAGTCTTATGTCAGGGTCCAGCAGCGCAAAATACTTATCCGAGGAGGATTCAATGTGAAAAAGATTATTGTAGAGAAAATTTCCGGTATACAAGAACATTTATGGGCCATAAGCGATTATATTTATCACAACCCCGAACTGGGAATGCAAGAGTTTAAAGCGTTGGATAAGCTTACTGAGCTGCTGCACAATTATGGTTTTACAATCGAAAAAGGAATTTGTGGTTATGAAACTTCTTTTCTGGCTGCTTGCGATTCAGGCCGTCCGGGACCAACAATTGCTTTTATATGTGAATATGACGCCTTGCCGGAGATAGGGCATGGCTGCGGGCATAATATGATTGGCGTCATGGGCGCGGGAGCAGGTATTGGTCTCAGTACAGCCCTTGCTGCGTCCGGCGGCCGGGTGGTCGTCCTAGGTACCCCGGCGGAAGAGGTGGAGGGGGCTAAAGTTGCCATGGTCGAGCAGGGAGTTTTTGATGGTGTTGATGTCGCCATGATGGTGCACCCGGATGGTCAAACATATACCAGTGGCGGGTCGTTGGCCATTGATGGCCTTCAGTTCGAATTTAAGGGGCGCTCGAGCCATGCTGCCGCTATGCCGGAAAAAGGCATCAATGCCCTTGATGCCGTCATTCAGACCTTTAATGGCATCAATGCCCTGCGTCAGCACCTTACTTCTGATGTAAGAATCCATGGTATCATAACACATGGCGGTGTTGCGGCCAATATTGTCCCTGACTATGCTGTTGCGCAGTTTTGTGTCAGGGCTCTGCAGCGCAAATATTTATCCGAGGTTGTAAAAAAAGTCAAAAACTGCGCCCAGGGCGCGGCCGCCATGACCGGGGCTGAGCTTACTGTCAGCAGCTATGGAATATCGTATGACGATATGTGTACTAACCAAGCATTATCAGAAGCCTTTAACCGTAATTTGCTGGCAGTTGGCGAGCTTGCTGTTTATCCGGAACGGTCTAATTCTTTATCACTTGATATGGGAAATGTCAGTCATGTCGTTCCTGCAATCCATCCTTATATTGGTATCGGCAACCCTGAGCTTATGATACATACTACCGACATGGCCTGTGCCACTCTTTCCCAATATGCCCATGAGGCATTGGTACGGGGAGCACAAGCCATGGCTTGCACAGGCTATGAGATTATCAGCAGTCCGGCGTTATTGGCAGCTATTAAAAAAGAGTTTGCCGACTGCCGTTAGAGTGCTGCTGCTGGTATGAAGCTGCGTTTACGGTGGAAACATTTTTTATGATGTCAAAGAGAATATAAAAGCTGCAGTGCGCGCTGTGTGAAAGACCGGAAGTTACAACTTGGCAACAATGAGGCAGCATCAATAGGCTGAAAACTATTGAGGCTGCCTCATCTTTGATTGCCTACGTAACCGGCATTACTTATCGGTTATTTGCAGCTCATTGGCAAGGGGAGTCTAGTGACGATAACTTTGTCGATTCTCATTCTATCCATATCTACGATTTCAAACTTTAGACCGGCCCATTCGAAGGTCTCGCCTGTCTTGGGCATATTGCCAAGATAAGATGTGATAAAGCCGCCTAGTGTTTGATAGTGGTCCTTGTCATCTCCAGGCATCTCATTGATGTCGAACACTTCCTTGAATTCTTCGATCGGGAGCAGGCCGTCGATTAGCCAGGAATTGTCGTCCCTTTGGATGATTCCGGGATTATCATCTTCTTCCTCCGGCATGTCACCTACTAGCTGCTCTAAGATATCGTGCAGCGTTACTAAACCAACCATACCGCCGAATTCGTCCATGACAAAGGCAATATGTGTGCCTGTCTGCTGGAATTGCTCCAATAATTTGAAGGCGCGGAGACTGCGGGGAATAAATAGCGGTTGTTGGATGTTCTCTTCAATCGGCAGGGAGGACCTGCCCCGGGCAGATAGAATTTCCCGTATGTGTACGACACCGACAATCTCGTCTAAACTGCCTCTGGCTACAGGCATCCTGGAATGAGGGCTATCGGTGATTATCGCCCAATTTTGCTCGTCAGTTTCCTCCAGGTCGAGCCAATCTATTTGAGTCTTCGGAGTCATCAGAGCAGAGACTCTCATATCTCCTAAACAAAATACACGATCAACAATTTCTCTTTCGGTTTCTTCAAATGTGCCGATTGCTGTCCCTTCGGCGATCATAATTTTAATTTCTTCTTCTGTAACGCCGGAATCTGTAGGCGGTTTAATACCCAGTGTTTTTAAGGTAAACTCGGTAGAGACGCTGAGCAGTGTGACTAGCGGAGCGAACATTTTTGAGAAGAAGTTCATGGGAACGGCAATAGCCATGGCAATTGGTTCCGGATTATTAAGTGCGATCCTCTTCGGTACTAATTCGCCGATTATGAGAGATATATAGGTTATTGCGGTAACGACGACTGCCAGGCTAATGGCGCCGGCATAAGCTCCAATTAAGGGGAGTGGCTTAACGTAATAGGCTAAAGATTGGGCAATTGTTGCGCCGCCATAAGCACCGGTTACGACCCCGATAGCGCTGATGCCTACCTGAACAGTAGACAGCAGCTGGGTGGGGTTATTGACCAGCTCCAGCGCTGCTGTGGCGCCTGATCTTCCTTCGGCGACAAATCTTTCTAAGCGTGCTTTACGGGATGAAACAATCGCGATTTCGGTCATAGCAAAAATACCGTTGGCAATGATCAAGAGGAAGATAATTCCTACTTCCAAGCTTATTGATGGGTCTCCGTCCAATTGTGGGTCCAACTCCTTTATTTGTAAATTAAGATTAGTTTAACCTAAAATGCCAAAATAGTCTATTGGAATTAGAGCTTAGTTGAATGTTAACGCTAACAGTAGCATTCCCGAAGACATGTTGCCTGATTTATAAAAAATGTGGTAATAACTACAGTGAGAATTTTCCCGTATTTCGCAAGCGGCACAAAGGAATGCGACCGGAGTACGTCAAATGATAATAACAGTAAACTAGGTCAAGATGGGAGAGTCAGCCAATGAAGCGAGTAACTGTATTGGGTATAGGAAATATTCTGTTGCAGGATGAAGGGTTTGGCGTTAGAGCCGTTGAAGAGCTTCACCAGCGTTACGGCTTTCCAGATGATGTTCAAGTGCTTGATGGCGGTACTCTAGGCATGGAGCTGCTTCGGTTTGTCGCTGGGACGAGCAAGCTGCTTGTCATTGATGCGATTGGCGGCGGTCAAGCACCCGGCACGTTTTACCGCTTTACCGGTGAGGAAGTAAACATGTATTTTCAGGATAAAGTCTCGATGCATGAATTGGGCATTAAAGATGTGCTGGTGACGCTAGAGATACTCGATAAACGGGTTGATGAAGTCGTCATTATCGGGGTAGAACCGGAAACATTGGAGCTAGGGCTGGAGCTTACAGCTACTGTCGCCGGTATGGTAGATAAGACAGTAGCTGCCGTTATTGCTCAGCTGGAACTTTGGCAAGTACACGCAATTAAAAGCGATCCGGGGGAGAAAGGAGTAAAGCGAGATGTGTTTGGCTGTACCGGCAAAAGTAATTGATAAACTAGATATGCTAGCTACGATCGAAGTAGAGGGCGTAACCCGGCAAGTCAGCCTGATGCTGCTGCCTGATGCTAATGTCGGTGATTATGTATTAGTCCATGCTGGTTTTGCTATTCAATTGATCGACGAAGAGTCGGCCAAGCAGACGCTGGAACTTTTGAGGGAGCTGATCCAAGTTTGAGATCTAGTCAGAATCAGGAGTTGCGGCAAGCGGCCGCCTTTTTTACCAGGGAGATTAGCCGGCTTATCACCAAACCAATACGTCTTATGGAGGTATGCGGTACCCATACTGTCGCTATTTTTAAAGCCGGCATCAGACAACTGCTGCCAGAGCAGGTAGAGCTTGTCAGCGGCCCAGGCTGCCCGGTATGTGTAACTACCAATAGCTATTTGGATGCTGCTATTGCTTACAGTCAAGACCCTGGCGTTATCGTTGCCACGTTCGGTGATATGCTGAGAGTGCCTGGCTCGTCGTCAAGCCTCAGTGCTGAAAAGGCAAACGGAGCAGATATCAGAATTGTCTATTCGCCCATGGACAGCCTTGATATTGCCGCTGCCAACCCTGCGAAAACAGTGATTTTTTTGGCTGTTGGCTTTGAGACAACAGCTCCGACGGCAGCGGCTACTGTATTGGCAGCAGCGAGTCGGCGTTTAGAAAATTTCTATATGCTTTCAGCTCACAAATTGGTGCCGCCGGCATTGAAGGCGCTGCTAACAGATGATGAGATCAAGGCAGACGGTTTTTTATTGCCAGGACATGTCAGTGCGATTATCGGTGAAGCGCCGTATAACTTTGTTGTTCAGGATTATCATGTACCTGCAGTTATTGCCGGGTTTCAGCCGCTGGAGATTTTAGAGGCGGTCTATAGCCTGGCCAAGCAGATTTCCTCCGGTACAGCTTACCTGGAAAATCAATACCGCCAAGTAGTAAGAGCTGACGGCAACCCGGTAGCGCGGCAGGTCCTGGCAACCGTATACCGTCCGGCGGATGCCGCTTGGCGCGGAATGGGGGTCATTGCCGGCTCAGGGCTTGTCCTTAACGATGAGTATAGCAGATTTGATGCTGGTAAACATGTGCCGGTCTGCGTTGAAGCAGCTGCAGAGGCGGCGCACTGCCGTTGTGGTGAAGTGCTGCGCGGCAGAATTAAGCCGGCAGAATGCTTGCTGTTTGGCAAGACGTGTGTTCCTGAGAACCCTGTAGGATCGTGCATGGTGTCGGTCGAGGGCACTTGTGCAGCCTGGTACAAATACGGTGCGGGGAGGTGGCAGCTATAAACAAGGAGCGCATTCTGCTGGCCCATGGCAATGGCGGCAAACTAAGTCATGACTTAGTGGCCGCCGTTATGGTGCCGGCCTTTGCCAATGAGGCGTTAAATGAGCTGCATGATGGAGCAAAAGTTACGGTTCAAGGAACAAAGCTAGCCTTTACAACTGATTCCTATGTCGTAAAGCCGCTGTTTTTTGCCGGCGGTGATATCGGCAAACTGGCCGTTTGCGGCACAGTCAACGATCTGGCCATGACGGGAGCCATTCCTCTTTATCTTTCAGCCGGATTTATTATTGAAGAAGGATTTTTGCTCAGTGATCTCCGGTGTATCGTTGAATCGATGCGCCTGGCTGCTGAGGAAGCCGGGGTGGCAATTGTCGCCGGTGATACTAAAGTAGTGGAAAAGGGTGCGGTTGACGGCATCTATATCAATACAGCCGGAATTGGTGCAATAATCGAAGGCAGTGCAATATCGCCGCTTAGTGTCCGGCCAGAGCAGGATATTATTCTTAGCGGCTGTATCGGTGATCATGCCGTTGCCGTCATGGCCGGAAGGCATGGCCTGACGCTGCCGCAAGCAATTAGCAGTGACTGCGCTCCGTTAAACGGCCTGGTAAAAGAGCTATTGACGGCAGTGCCGCAAATTGCCGTACTCAGAGATCCTACCAGAGGCGGGGTGGCCACCACGCTCAACGAGATTGCCCTCCAGGCCAAGGTAGGTATCATGTTGGACGAAGCGGCTATTCCTGTCCGTCCTGCGGTTACTGCCGTCTGTGATTTATTGGGGTATGATCCGTTATATCTTGCGAATGAAGGTAAAATGCTGATTTTTGCCGATGGGGCATATAGTGCGGAAATCTTGTCGATTTTGCAAGCCCATAAGTATGGGAAAGAGGCAGCCGTCATTGGCCGGGTACAGTCTGTGCCTGTCGGCCAGGTTGGCCTGCGTACCGGTATTGGCGGTGTCAGACTGCTCGACCGGCTGGTTGGTGATCAGTTGCCGCGTATTTGCTGATCTGATTTTGATATATATCGCTTTATCTTAAACATTGCGTCAAGACTCCCGCCTCTGCAGGCGGCTTCAGTTCAGGTGGAGTAGAGTCTCCGCCTGAACCCCCGATGTTTCAGTTTGCTGAAACAAGGTCACTCTTTTTTGCCCAACATACCTTTCAAATACTCGCGATTGTGCTTAATTCTGGCATCTTCCGGGATAAATGTTGCCGCCAGCTCATTATGTTTGTTAGCCAGCTCATAATTTCCGGCGCGCGAATAGCATACACAAAGCTGGATGTGCGGCAGCCAGGTTGCGCACTGAAAATTAACTAAGCCCCACGATGTTTGTGGGGTATCTAACTGAGTGGCCGTTTTATACCAAAAAATTGCTTGGTTCAACTCGTTGTTATTTAGATGATGGAATCCAAGGCGGCAGCAAAAGTCAGGCCGCGGCGTGTCGTACTGGAAAGAAAGATAAATATATTTAAGTTGATTTTCAACTTCATTAAGCAAGTAGAAACAGTCGGCTAATTTGCCGCAGGCGCCGATATTATCTTCAACCCAGCCTTGTTTTGTCGCCAGGAATTTTTGGTAATATTCGATAGCCCGGTTATTAAGCCCGTGGTCTTTTAGTTCATTGGCAAAATAGTATAAGTCCCGTGGCGAAAATTGCTCGCCTTTGAGCAGACGTTGCTCATAAATTTTGAGATTACGGTCACTGTCATGACTTAATGGCCGGTGAGTCACGGTGATAGATGAATCCAGCGTACTCCCGTATACCTCTAGGTACTCATGTACGGCTCCAATCCAGCGGAATTCTTTAGCCCGCTTTACCAGCCGGTTTCTGCGCAACTGGGACGAGATGTTTCCCTTGTCATCAACTGCTAACGTGTAGGGCATACTGACAACATCGAAATCACGGCTGAGGGTTGATTTCAAAGCGATAAAATTGCTCTGGTCTTCAGGTAAAAAGATATCGTCAGCGTCCAGCCACAGAATGTACTCTTGGGTAGCTTGGCTGAAGGCGTAATTGCGGGCGGCGGCAAAATCATTAATCCACTCAAAGTCAAATGCTTTTTTTGTAAATTTACTTACGATTTCTTTGGTTTTATCGGTTGAGCCCGTGTCTACGATGACGATTTCATCAGCGATTTGCTTGACTGATTCTAAGCAACGCTCAATTGTGGCTTCTTCATTTTTGACTATCATACAAAGACTAATTGTTATCGGTGATTGCGAGCTTTTATAAATTTTTGCCATATAGATACCTCCTGAAGATATGTGTCCTAATAATATATTCATAAAGCTTCGCTTTCGTTACTAAAAAATCAGATCCTCGCATGGTAGGAGGATCTGATTTTCTTTCTGGTTGATATAAAATTCATGATTCAATTCTCGCTGGGCATAATTGGCCCTAGGCTGTAGCTGAATGCTACCTGCAATTACAAAAGGATCCAACCCCAAAGACACCAAAAGGTCCAAAAACTCCGAATGGCCCAAAAGGTCCAAAATCACAGCAGTCGAATGATATACAAGCGCAACAGTTACATGCAGACAGATCAGGGGAGCCGCAATGACACTTAGACGGCTCAGGGAAGCAGCAATTACATGCAGGCGGCTCAGGGAAGCCGCAATGACACTTAGGCGGCTCAGGGAAGCAGCACTGGCAATGAAATGGAGGACATTTTGGTTTATGGTGATGATGACCGCGGCGGCGTCTTCTTCTATGTCTCTTTTTAGGCACACTTACATCAAAATCGTCTGTTGAATACATAATAACCTCCTTTACTAAAAATCATAAAAAATGTAGTGGTATATAACATACTATGATTACTTATGTTTAAAGGTAACACGAAGTCAGGTAGAAAATATAAAGCTAAAAGAGTCAGGGCTATCTATTCGGCAGATCGAAAGAGTAACTGGAGTCTCGCGAGAAATAGTTGCCAAATGTTGCCGGAATATGAACGTCCCTATATGTCATTTTTATTCTTCCTGAATCCTGGAAATTGTATATATTTACTAATTTTTTCATTAAAAAACATAATTTTTCGTATATTTATCCAATTATGGGAAATAGTTACTTTGCTGAGATAATAAACAACGGTATAAAATATGTAATAAAGATTTCTAAATAGTTTATCCGATGACTTAACCGCGTCTTAACTCCTTCTTCTACAAGGGGAGTTAAGAGCGGCTAGACATTCGGATAAGGTCAACTAAACTTCAGATGGGGTAAAAATCCCACCTGGTTAAGTCTCTCTTTATAAAAAAATATTACAGTTTAACCGAAGTCAAGGAGATGCATGGTTGCTAAGGACTACAGGGACGTTTCCTTTTTTGACATAGGATAAGACAAGGGGACGTTCCTTTTCTGACAACACATAGTTGACAAATAAGGAACGTCCCCTATCTTTAATGGTCGGCAGTGCAAGAACAACTTAATAAGCAAGAGCTAAAATAAAAATACCAGCACTGATTAATGAGGAGGAGTAAGTTATGCGGAAAAAATTGTCTCGACGGGCTTTTTTGAAGTTGTCGGGCGCTGCTCTGGCAACACTCGCGGCTGTAGATCCTGTTGCGAAACTGCTGGCCCAGGCGTCAGCCGGCGCGAATAGCGGCACAAGTAGTAGTTTTGTGCGCAGTTTTTGCGAGATGTGCACTGTACGCTGCCCTATTGAGGCCAGGGTTGAAAATAATCGCGCAACCTTTATTGCCGGCAATCCAGACTGGGGGGCGACGCGAGGGGCATTATGCGCCCGGGGTGGTGCGGCGATATCGCAATTGTATGATACGGACAGGGTAAAAAAGCCTTTATTACGGGTTGGTGAACGTGGGGAAGGAAAATGGAAAGAAGTATCATGGGAAGAGGCTTACTCCTTCATTGCCGATAAGATGAAGGAAATCAAGGATAATTACGGGGCGGAGGCTATGGCATTCGCTTGTCGGGGTGGTCCGCATAAAGCGTATATGGATACGTTAGCTAAGGCCTACGGTTCTCCGAATACGTTTACTCATGAGTCAACTTGCCCAATTTCCCGTACTGTGGCGCAGGAAGTGACTTTTGGAACGACCGCGGTATTGATTGATTACAGTAATACAAAATACCTATTATCGTTAGGACGGAACTATTTTGAGGGGATTAATGTCTCCCAGGTCAGAAGTGTAATCGCTGCCATGCGCAAGGGCGGCAAGCTGGTTTCGGTAGATCCTCGTTTTTCGATTACTGCATCTAAAGCCCATGAATGGCATCCTATTAAACCAGGGACAGATTTAGCATTGGTACTTGCTATCATCCATGTACTAGTTCGTGACAAATTATATGATAAAGAGTTTGTGGAAACATATACCGTGGGATTCGACGAGGTTGCGGCATCTGTTATGAACAGGACTCCGGCCTGGGCTGCCGCTGAGACAGGTATTGCTGAGCAAGATATTGAGAGAATTGCTAAGGAAATGGCGGCAGCCAAACCTCGCGCTGTTATCGATTGGGGCTGGCGTACGACTTTTACCACTGAGGAGTTTGAGCTTAGGCGGGCTTCGATCATTGCTACTATGCTGCTTGGGAGCTTTGAAGTCCCAGGAGGGATTTACCTTAAGAAATCGGCGTCAATGATTAATGACTTAGTCGGTAATAATGTTGTTCCAGGACTGGCAAGTCCCAAGCTGCCGCCGTACCCAAAGCCGGCACAGGCCAGAGTGGATGGGGCTGGAGTCAAAGGTCATCCTCATTATCTGGCGCCCGCCAGCGACGGTGTTGTCCAGGCTATCCCGGAAGCGATCTTAACCGGACAGCCCTATCCGATCAAAGGCTGGTTTGTCTTACGGAATAATCCGGTAATCAGTCAATCGAACAGCGAGCGGGTCATTGAGGCGTTGAAAAAGCTGGACTTGCTTGTCGTAAGTGACATATACCTTTCTGATACTGCCTGGTATGCGGATGTTGTCCTGCCGGAAAGCAGCTTTCTGGAAAGGGACGAGGGCTTTAATAACGCTACAGGCAGCGTGCCTGCCTATACCCTCAGGCAGCAAGTCGTTAAGCCTCTCTATGATACAAGACCGCATTGGCAGATATTTAAAGAGCTTGGTGAGCACCTTGGACTGGCTGCTTACTTCCCCTGGAAAGATATCGAAGAGTTGCGCACAATACAAATGGCAGGGCGGGGCGACCTTGTTAACGAGGCAAAAGAAAAAGGAATTATTAATTTCGGCATTAAACCTCTCTTTTTGCGGGATAAAGCTTCCGTAGGCGAATTTGTTAGCAAGTTTCCTGAAGCACGCGAACAGGTTAATTCCCAGGGGACTATCGATAAACTGCTGTTTGCATTAAAAACCGGCAGTAAAAAAATTGAGCTCCACTCGAAAGAGGTCGAAGAATTATTTGGTCGAGGTGTTCCTGTGTACCGCCAAGTTAAATTGAAAGAAGAGCGTGAGTTGTACTTTACTCAAGGCAAAGTTGCGGTTCACACTAATGCTCACACGCACAATGTGCCGTGGCTATATGGTCTAATGCCGGTGAACCGCATTTGG
>Ga0153999_1000354_pt1 | contig 20836 bp, 10 predicted proteins | sample TSNC083MetaG_FD_104675 | JGI IMG/M metagenome (GOLD analysis project Ga0153999, IMG submission 104675) | Attine ant fungus gardens microbial communities from North Carolina, USA - TSNC083 MetaG | ecosystem: Host-associated > Fungi > Mycelium > Unclassified | place: USA: North Carolina, Lumber... | reverse complement strand
GAGAATGCGGCGGCGATCGCGAGCGAGTCGAAGGCGAGAACGGATGCGGACAGCGCGCTGAGCCAGCGTATCGACGTGGTGAAAGCCGGCACGGATGATAACGCGTCGGCGATCACCGAGCTGAGACAGGCGCAGAGCGACGCGGAAGGTTCGAATGCCAGTCTGCAGCAGTCACTGGAGGCGACGGCCAAGGCGAATATCGAAACGGCGCTGAAGCAGGCCGGCGACCAGCAGGAGCAGGTAGCGGTTAATGCGAAGTTGACGACATCGCAGACGGTGCTGGCCGACCAGCAGCAAGCGCAGGCGAAGCAGCTGATACAGCTGGATGCACAGTTCGGCGAGAACGCGGCGCAATTACAACAGGAGATCAGCACACGGGCAACGGCGGATGAGGCGCTGGCCACGCGGCTGGATACGCTGAATGCGTCAGTGGGCGACAATCAGGCGAAAGTGACGCAGCAGCTGCAGGCGCTGGCCGATACGGATTCGGCACAGGCGAAGCAGATCAGCGGTCTGGAAACCAAGACGGGCGAGAATGCGGCGGCGATCGCGAGCGAGTCGAAGACGCGAACAGATGCGGATAGCGCCCTGGGTCAGCGCATTGATACTGTTTCGGCAAAAACCGAACAAGCTGAAGCGAGCATCACCGAGCTGAAAAAGACGGTGGCGGATGCTGAGTCGGCAATGAGCCAGCAAACATCGTCAATCAGCGCGAGCACGCAGTTGAATGGCGAATCCGCGATACAGAACGCACTGAAGCAAGATGCTGCAGAACGTGAGGGCCTGAAGGTTACGGCCAGTATCACTCGCACGCAGGAAGTGCTGGCTGATCAGCAAGGCGCGCTGGCCAAGGAGCAGACGACGCTTACGTCTCAGGTTGGCGAAAACACGGCGCAGCTGCAGAAGACCGCCCAGACCGTTGTTGATGTTAATGGCGGCGTAAGCGTCAAATACGCCATCAAAATGGGGGTGAACTGGAACGGGACCTATTACGGTGCCGGGATGTACCTCGGCGCAGAATCAACACCACAGGGCGTTATATCTCAGGTGTTGTTCGATTGTGATCGGTTTGCGCTGGTAAACGTCATCGACGGAAAAATAACAACGCCGTTTGTTATCCAGAATAGCCAAATGATTGTAGCGTCGGCGTTCATCGGCGACGGTACTATCACAAACGCTAAAATTGGTGAGGTCATTCAGTCAAATAACTTTGTTCAAGGCATGCAGGGTTGGCGGATAACAAAGTCCGGCGGCTTCGAAATGTATTCATCCCGTGAAGGGTATAGGAGTTCGCTAGGTGGAGACGGGTATAAACTTATCGCGCCGAATGGCGTTGCAATTATTGAGCTTGGCTTTTTTGATTAGTTTAACGGGGTGCGCCAGTTGGTGCACCTCAGATAAGCCGAGAATAATTTTTAATGGTATTAATGTATGTCAAATCGGGGATTGAGGATAAAAAACCCGGATGGGACCAGCTTTTTATTCAACGAGAACACATCGCCAGCGTTCATCGTTTGGAGTGGTAACGTTGACAGGGACTCTCCGGGGTTTGAGAAGTTAGGCGGGCGATATTACTGGCGATGCCCAAATAAAATACCTGATGGGTACAACTATATCATAGTCGGCGAGAACATGGCCGGAATTGGCTATAAGATAGAAAATAGTCAATGGACTCCAACCGGAGGTGTTTGGGAGAGTAATTGGTCGGTTAATGATGGGTACATATCACTAAGCGACACAATTATGAAAGAATATATAGTTATAGTCGCATGGCCGAGTTCAAGCACAGGCAAATACGGGATAAGAGTTTTAGGGAACTCTATATTTACGTCAATATCAGATATGACACACGCATCATATGTTATTTATAAAGGAGAGACGGTAATTGAAGGGGACTGGCGCCCATCAGTTTTGAACCCGTCATTCACCATGAATAACTGTCTGTGCTTCTTTTACTCAGAAAGCCCTGACGCAACGATACGATTGTGGAATTCATTTGATGACAGGGATAAGTACCCATTTACGGATCAGATTGCCGACTATGTATATCGTGCCATAGATAAATGGGGGAACAGAACCTCACTGCGATGTAAGGTTGTTGTTTTTGGTAACAAAGATTTAAATGCAACAACGGCCGCTCAGCGTTATGGGTTTAGGATTAGAAACTTATCAGGGAAGATAACGTTCTCTAATTCAGAGGGAGTGTTAGTAAATCCAAAGCCTATAACGATAAATGATAAAGGCGTTGACTCACCTTTTGAAATCCCCGGAGTCAGGAGGCCAATGTATTTGGCTGCAATGATTGGGCAGGGGTTTAATAACCAAACGCAGTATAAGTACGGATTAAAATCGTATGGTTCATACGTTCAGGTGGGTGTGACTGAATCAAAATATCAGGAAGCCTCTCACGGTAGTCGGATTGATTATGTGACTCAAAAACCGTTTCTGTTCCTCGATGCTGCTGACTACTTCAATTTCTAGGTAAAAACCATGTCGATGTATGAAATAGGCACTATCACTGGTGCGGCTGGCGCGCGTGTAATAAATGGCTCTGGCACGCAATGGGCGAATAATCTCTACGGGGTATCTGTCGGCTCAGTATTGATGATCTACGGTGCTGGCACGGTAGATGCGTATCAAATCACAAAAGTTGTGAGCAACACGCAAGTGGAAGTTTCCAGGGCGCTTGCGAAGGCATACAGCAATGTAAGCTACGGGATAATCACATCGGAGACAGCCAGCACAGCATCGTTCTCTAACCAGCTGATAGAGACGATGGACTACTACAGGCGTAACGTGCTCTCATGGCAAAAGATTGTCACCGAGACTGGTGACGTGACAATCACCGCGCCGGATAACACGACAGTGACGGTACCGTCAATGAAGGGCATCAGAGCTGATTTAGATAAAAAAGCTAACACGGCTGATCTGGGAAATTCATCAAAGCTTGATATTGGTTCTAAAGCAGGCACTGTTGCTTCTGGCAATGACGATAGATTGAATACAGTGGGTGGAAAATCTGGCGGTCAATTGACAGGTGGATTAGGGGTACTAAATGGGGTGAACAATGTTAATTTATCATCTCAGGGGACATATTTGTTATGGAATGAACAACCGGGCACTGGAGTAAGCTCAATAGTAAATAACCCCGGTGACGGACTTGGCGGATTCTGGATTAGGCTTTTAAATAAAACAAATAAAGCAGAGAAAACAAGGTTTACGTTTAACCCGGACGGGACAATGATTGCGCCCAGTGGTGTTTACTCTCTAGGCGGGCGCGTTCGTTCATTTACAGGTTTAGGGGCTGGCTATGTTGAGATTATTATTGATGGGGTCGCGAAAGGTATAAATTTCTTTGATTCAGACGAAACAATCAAAGAAAAAATAAATCCGGTAGAACCCGGCGCCGCCTCTGCAGTGATAAGTAAAATTCGGCCGGTTTCATATAAATTTAAAGACACAGCACATAATGGCATGAAAACGATTGGTGCAAAGCATGACTTCGGTGTTATTGCTCAGGAAATTGAGAAGATATTGCCAAATGGAGTTGTGACAATGTCTAATGGAAAGAAGTCTTTAAACCCGCTAGAAATACTCGGATTGCTTCTCACAGCACAAAAAGAACTATTAGATCGACTAGATAATTTGGAAGCAATGTTATCTGAAAACAAAATTAATTAAAAAGGAGTTAGCATGTGGTATACAATAGGCAAGGTTAATGTCACAAAGGGCAGTGTGGTAGTCGTAGGCAGTGGGACTCAATGGTCTCAGGCTAAATATGGTGTAATGCCAGGAATGATTTTTATCGGCCCGGACGGGGTGTTATATGAAATTCAAAGCGTAAATAGCGACAAAGCTATAACACTAACTGCCGGCTACAAAGGGGTAACAGCTAGTGCGCAGGGTTATGCGGTAGTGACAACCTACGAAGGTGACATTACGCAGTTCTCTGCGAGGTTCAGTGCGTTGTTGACGTATTTTCAAGCAAGCAGATCTGACTTAATGAGTTGGCTGACGGGAAGTGGAGAAGTATCCATTTCTAAAGATGATGGTACAAAATTAACAGTGCCGACATTAAATAAAATAAACTCTGACCTACCAAAACTAGTTCAGAGCAGTATAAACACTGAAAGATTTAGAATGCCGGGGACTGGAGCATCTCCAACATGGGTACACTTGGGCACTGTGAATGGTCTAATTCAGACAGGCGATACGCTCAGAATTGAGGTAACAGGCAGCGCAGGCTATAACGGAAGATCAGACCAGAATGGTATAGCAACTATTGTGCTCAGAACTGGTGCCGGGGGCGGTAGTGGTGGTGCTACAATTAATGTTCGTGGCCGAGCTGGTATGACAATTTATCAGCAGTCTGGAATATCACTACCGATTATGGATGCGGCATTTACTGAGGTTGCTGAGAACAGGTACGAAATTTATTTGAAACTAGGTGCATATAATAACAGAAGTTTTTATGTTCTAAGTTTCGAGGATATAGCATCAGCACAACGTTCTTGGACTCATGTTGGTGTTGCTAAAGAACCACCCACGCCGCCAAACGATATGATGTTGACGTTTGTTAAAGTGTGGAACGATTACGCCACGACTGTAGACGCTAATGGATTTATCAAGAAAGCCTCGCCGATAGCCAGGCTTTCAGGTGCGCCGGAAAAGATGTTTGATGACTACCTGGACGGCGGCTTTGCTCTGGCCGGCTATGTCGCCGTTAACGGTGAGGCGACAGGGGTAAGTGCTGAGCGAATCTCCACCGGCGTTTATCAACTGAAAGGTTCGCTGGGGTTGGCAAAGGAGGGCTGGACCATCGAAGTACCGCAGGACGTGAACGGTAACCGCCTGTGCTTTGTCTCAACTAACACCGGCAAGGACGGCACAATCTATGTGAAGGTCAGCAAGCGCCGCTTTGACATTGATACAGCCGCTATTGTGGCTGGTGAACCGATCGATATTCCGGCGGGGCGCTGGATTGATCTACGCCTTGAAATGGCAGAGGTTGAGCTGGTTATTGATCCTGATGATGCGGCTGCAGAAGAACCACCAGCTGAGCCTGAGAGTGAACCCGGTGAGCAAGGGAAAGACTCGATGGTAGAGAAAACGGAAAAGCCATAACAAAAAGGCCGGGTTTCCCCGGCCTTCTCCACATGCTATATTCCCGGCGCGTTGCAACTCCTGTCATTGTCGCAGCGCCGCCCTGCCGGTGGCGTCCGGCAGGGCATCCTTTCCTTATTTCATTTCTAAAACAAATTTCCTAACAATCTCATCCCCGATTTTCTCGATCTGCACTGCCTCACTGGTTTCCTCGCTGATTACTGTTCTGGCCAGCGGGATAAGCGTCTGTAGCTGGGTGTCTGACAGCTTATAGTCAACGTGAATAGCCGCAGAGCGAATGATCTTGACCACCTTGCCCAGCGTATCCAGCGAGGTCTCGATCTCGTTCTTGGCCAGCACCTGTTGCTCTTTTTCATGCTGTTCTAGCAGCGCCTCGATCTTTTTCAGCAGCGCTTCAGGTGCATCTTTCAGGGTGATGGCCACGCCTGTCGGTTTATAGGTGGCAGTGATGCCTGCGCCGAAAGTCCGCACTTTTTTCTCTTTCGATGCGCGTGTCGCGACCGAGGCGTAGATGTAGTTCAGGAGATCCTCCGCCTCGAATTTTTCCCCGGCCCGTTTGCGCGTCGTCAGCGCCGGCACGATCATTTCCATGGCATCAGCGTTATCTTTATAGAACTTGGCAAGCGTTTCGCCAGCGCGGGCGCTCAGGTCATTTGGGCTGTTGAACAGGGCGATCAGGTCATGCGGCAGCTCGGCAGTGGCCACGCAACGGCTGATGATCTTGCGCGAGATGTTTTCGGCCTCGGCCAGCTTGCTGATGTTGCCGTCGAACTCGTTCTGCAGGCGGCGCGCGTAGCGCTTACCGCGTTCGAATGCAGAGGTCGGCTGGTAGTCATTGCCGATTTTTGACAGCCACGCCATTTGTTCATCGTCCAGTTCGCCGACGAGAACACGATAGTCGCGTTTGGTGTAGATGGCGGTCTGGCGGCGGCGGCTACCATCGGCGACTTCAATGATGCCACTTATTTCACGTCCGAATGCCGGGTTCTGCTGGCCAGCTACTTCGAATGATGGGATCAGGTCTGCCAGCGCGCTTTCGCTCAGCAGCTGCTGATCACGCTCGTTGCCAGTCCAGACCATGGTCGCTTTCTCTACCATGGCAGCGGCCACAGTTTTCAGCGTGAAAACGACGTCCCGGCCGCAGACCGGGATTGTGATGTGATTGCCGGTCATGCCGCGCACACGTTCGCTCAGGTTAGCGACTGCCGGTGCCGCTGGCGTGCGGCTAACGTTCTCGGTTGGGACCGTGGTCGCAGCACCGAGGTTGATGTTTGGGGCGTTTTTCATTACAGGTGCGCGCTTCATTATTTGATCTCCCAGCGAGGTTTAATCAGACGCTCGTAAATTTCTTTGCAGACAGGTTCCCAGATGGCCACTGCGTTGCGCCACGCGGTAGGGGTGCTTCGCTGGTTAGCTGCCTGCTCAAACACAGTGCGCATGCGCACCTGCCCCTTGCCGACCTCGTCGGTCACCTTCACAACTTCTTTCAATACCATGCCGCCCCAGGCGTTTCTGATCTGCTCATCCATCCATGACGACTGGTTGCCATAGGCGCTGCTGTATTTTGTGACGAGGACGCGTACGTCTGGTTCAAAGCCGCCCATATCGATATTGGCGATCAGGTCGCGCAGCATGGTGAAGAATTGCAGGCTGGACACGTAGTCGTACAGCTCTGCCGGGGTAGGCACGACGATGACGTCTGCGGCGCAGACAACGTTGATCGTGCCGATACCGAGGTTCGGGGCGCTGTCGATGACGATCAGGTCGTAGCGATCCCAGACGGATTCAATCGCCGCCCGCAGCAGCAGGTGTGATGGCACTGGCAACGCGCCGGCTTTCTCCAGTTGTTCGACTTCAGACTCAATACGGTGGATAGCCAAGCAGGAAGGGATGATGTCGAGGTTCGGCCAGCAGGTTGGCTTGATCGCGTACAGGGCGTCGTCGCGTTGGCCGAGGTAGTAAGGGAGCAGCGTGTCGTTTTCGTGGATATGCAGGTCCGGCACGTAACCGTGATACAGGCTGGCGGTTGCCTGCGGGTCAGTGGCGTCGATCAGCAGAACACGAAGCCCCTGCAGCGCCGCCCACTGGGCCATGTGCACGCTGGTCGAGGTTTTGTATGCGCCACCCTTGTGCGCGGCAATGGCCAAAACAACCGGGTCGGCTCCATCCGGGCGCGCCGGACGGGTGCCGAAGTGATCGCGCATGGCGTTGATCTGCTCGATGGTATAGCCAGCACGCTGCTCTACGCGGCCTCTAACAATCATGTCGGCAGGTGGTAGCCGGCCAGCCTCTTCAGCATTGCTGATAGACTGTCGTGTTACGCCAATCAGGTCAGCAGCTTCAGTAATCCCCCAACGTCGAGTGATGGCTCTGGCCTCCGGGCTATCATCCCCGAACTGTGCCTCTGCGATCAGTTGGGTCATGGCATGACCACGCGTAATCAGCTCATCTAAACGTCCACGTAAATTCATTGTTGTTTTCTCCTGTCACTTTGCGTAAAAATAGTAAAACACCGGAAAAGACGTAAAGCAACGCAAAAATCGCAAAGTTACGAAAATATCGAATAGTTAAATTTGTTGACGTGCTGACTTGTTGTCGCTATGGTTATGTCGTCGCAGCAAAATCTGCGACCGGGTCTCTCAACCCCGAATAACCAGACGACGCACAACACGCGCCAGCGTGTTTTTTTGTGTGTAATGCCTGCGCGCACCCAAATTATGGTGGCTCAGGTGGGGCCGACTTCGGTCGGGCCGGTTTCGTTTGGTACCGGTGTTGAGAACCCCACCTGGGCTACCACCCTTCGAGATTCTCAACTCTGGTGGTAGCAACATCTACCAAACGGAGTTTGTGCCATGTACCAGTTCAAATTCGCGGCTATTTGCCGTACCGATCGTAAAAATCACCTGCACCAATTGTCCACTATTGCGGACACGGAAGCCGACGCTCGCCGCCAGCTGGCCAGCAAGTTCGTACTGTTTTTCTGCGCGCGCTTGCCGGTTGCCGGAGGTGCCGTATGAATCAGGTGCGGATGAATGAGTTCGGGTTGTCGGAGTCGCTGGAATCCGTACTGGCGCAGATCACCGCATTGGCGAATGTAGCCCACCACACAGTGACCAGCACCAGCGGAAATATCTATCTGCAAGATGCTGCACAGTTGCTGCTGACGATAAAAAATCTGGCCAGCGATGCCGAGCAGTACCGGGCGGAGTGGGAGCAGCTAATTCCTCGTTGGAGTGAAGCAAGGGGGCGGAAATGATGGCAGAACTGACCGTATTTTCATTTCACGAGTCTCATCAAATTCGTGTGAATATGATTGATGGAGAGCCATGGTTCGTTGCAAAAGATGTTTGCGCAGCACTAAAAATTGTCAACGTGTCTGACGCGCTAAATAAGCTGGACGATGATGAAAAATTGCTCCTCGGTTTAAGCGAGGCACAAAAAATAGACAAGATGGCGCGGGGCATTAACATCATCTCCGAATCTGGCTTGTACACAGTTATTCTTCGCTGTCGCGATGCGGTAACGCCCGGCACGATTCCCTACAAATTTCGCAAGTGGGTCACTGCTGAAGTCTTGCCATCTATCAGAAAAACGGGAATCTACCAGATCAGCCCACCAGCACCAAAGCAGGCCGGTGAGCCGCTGGCGAGTCGAGATCACAATGAGATTGTCTGGCTGATAAATGACGTTTCGCGTTCATTCCATTTTAACCGCAGATGGGTGGCGGCTATTTGGTCTGCCCTGCGAAGAGCGACCTGCAATCCGTCTCCAAACCCTATGCTGACAACGGATCTGCCTGTGATAGTCAACGAACTACGCCGCATTCTACAGGTGGTTGAATGCGCCGGGCATCACATGCGCAGCTATGAGCTGGGCCTATTGAAATCCGTAAGAGATGGGTCTATCCCCCTAAATTTAACAACCCGCCCTATTGATGAAGACGTCATTGCGGAACCCTTGCCGGGGCGTTTGGAGATGGCCTTACAGAGATTAGCCAAACTTGAGTCAGATAAGGCGTTGTTAGGGTAGGACTGAAAAAAATAGAGACCACGGTCGCAGCAGTGCGTGGCTGCTGCTTATAGATGCGGGACAGGCCGCGACCTATCTACTTTTAAAGGTGATTGAATGTCGGAAAAATGCCGAGATTTTAACTCTATGGATTTGAAGCGTGATGCCGCAAATGATGGCCATGAAGTCGAATTGATCACCCTATCAGAGGATGCCTGGGACAAGCTGCAAGAGCTGATTGATGCCCCGGCTACAGAGCAAGACGATGATCTGGCGCGACTTATGCTTGGGCCATCTGTGCGCAATAGATGACCGTTCGGAGGTATTGATGTTCAAGTTAAGTGAAGAGCAGAAGCAGAAAAAAAATGATCCATGCCTTGCTGTCGAATGGCTATAAATTCGCCGTCATGGCCGGCGAGTTGATGGACGGGAAGTACAGATATAAGTACGAGGCCGAGCGCAACAAGAGGCGCGGTAGTCGGATTGTAGATCTACGGGAGTTGTTGTAAGTATCTGATGTGGCAATTAGAATGCAGGCGGGTGCTTGAGAATATCTGTCCAAGCATTCGCAGACGGCAGATAGACAAAAGCCCCGAGTGATTTTTCAATCAACCCGAGGCTCCCGTATGCATCAACAACATAAGGATAGCCTCTTAGCCGCCGAAAGGCAATGGAGGAGGCCATGTGCCGCAAAAGCTATTTTTATTTGGCTTAATCGTTACCTGCATAACGATTCTGACATTCACCTGGATGGTACGCGATTCGCTCTGCGAACTGCATATCAAGCAGGGCAGCATGGAGGTTGCGGCGATTTTGGCCTACGAAGTTAAACGTTAAGAGCGACCGCAGGCGGGGCTTGCCCCGCCTTTCGGTTGCTGATGTATGCGGTTCTCATGCACCCACGAACTAATGAAGCCGCTCCTCGGAGCGGCTTCTTTCTTTGGTTTCTTACCAAGTCAAAGGTCGAACAAATAAAAAAAATAAATATCCAATTGATTTAATTATAAAAAAAATACCACGACAAAGCGAAGAGAGAAAAAGGTATCGGTGAGGATTGCTCTCAATGAACACGACAGGCTAACAAGATTTTTATAATCGGTATAAAACGATACATATTAAAATATAAAATAAACAACCATTTTTAAACCATTGCCACACGAACCAATCATAAATAATCGATACATAATCCCACATATAAATAAAACCTTACATCGATACATATCCACATACACATATAATGATACACATACACATATCAAATAGATACTCAATAACCAATTATACGCGCGTATAATTGGTTATTGAGTATCTATTTGATATGTGTATGTGTATCATTATATGTGTATGTGGATATGTATCGATGTAAGGTTTTATTTATATGTGGGATTATGTATCGATTATTTATGATTGGTTCGTGTGGCAATGGTTTAAAAATGGTTGTTTATTTTATATTTTAATATGTATCGTTTTATACCGATTATAAAAATCTTGTTAGCCTGTCGTGTTCATTGAGAGCAATCCTCACCGATACCTTTTTCTCTCTTCGCTTTGTCGTGGTATTTTTTTTATAATTAAATCAATTGGATATTTATTTTTTTTATTTGTTCGACCTTTGACTTGGTAAGAAACCAAAGAAAGAAGCCGCTCCGAGGAGCGGCTTCATTAGTTCGTGGGTGCATGAGAACCGCATACATCAGCAACCGAAAGGCGGGGCAAGCCCCGCCTGCGGTCGCTCTTAACGTTTAACTTCGTAGGCCAAAATCGCCGCAACCTCCATGCTGCCCTGCTTGATATGCAGTTCGCAGAGCGAATCGCGTACCATCCAGGTGAATGTCAGAATCGTTATGCAGGTAACGATTAAGCCAAATAAAAATAGCTTTTGCGGCACATGGCCTCCTCCATTGCCTTTCGGCGGCTAAGAGGCTATCCTTATGTTGTTGATGCATACGGGAGCCTCGGGTTGATTGAAAAATCACTCGGGGCTTTTGTCTATCTGCCGTCTGCGAATGCTTGGACAGATATTCTCAAGCACCCGCCTGCATTCTAATTGCCACATCAGATACTTACAACAACTCCCGTAGATCTACAATCCGACTACCGCGCCTCTTGTTGCGCTCGGCCTCGTACTTATATCTGTACTTCCCGTCCATCAACTCGCCGGCCATGACGGCGAATTTATAGCCATTCGACAGCAAGGCATGGATCATTTTTTTTCTGCTTCTGCTCTTCACTTAACTTGAACATCAATACCTCCGAACGGTCATCTATTGCGCACAGATGGCCCAAGCATAAGTCGCGCCAGATCATCGTCTTGCTCTGTAGCCGGGGCATCAATCAGCTCTTGCAGCTTGTCCCAGGCATCCTCTGATAGGGTGATCAATTCGACTTCATGGCCATCATTTGCGGCATCACGCTTCAAATCCATAGAGTTAAAATCTCGGCATTTTTCCGACATTCAATCACCTTTAAAAGTAGATAGGTCGCGGCCTGTCCCGCATCTATAAGCAGCAGCCACGCACTGCTGCGACCGTGGTCTCTATTTTTTTCAGTCCTACCCTAACAACGCCTTATCTGACTCAAGTTTGGCTAATCTCTGTAAGGCCATCTCCAAACGCCCCGGCAAGGGTTCCGCAATGACGTCTTCATCAATAGGGCGGGTTGTTAAATTTAGGGGGATAGACCCATCTCTTACGGATTTCAATAGGCCCAGCTCATAGCTGCGCATGTGATGCCCGGCGCATTCAACCACCTGTAGAATGCGGCGTAGTTCGTTGACTATCACAGGCAGATCCGTTGTCAGCATAGGGTTTGGAGACGGATTGCAGGTCGCTCTTCGCAGGGCAGACCAAATAGCCGCCACCCATCTGCGGTTAAAATGGAATGAACGCGAAACGTCATTTATCAGCCAGACAATCTCATTGTGATCTCGACTCGCCAGCGGCTCACCGGCCTGCTTTGGTGCTGGTGGGCTGATCTGGTAGATTCCCGTTTTTCTGATAGATGGCAAGACTTCAGCAGTGACCCACTTGCGAAATTTGTAGGGAATCGTGCCGGGCGTTACCGCATCGCGACAGCGAAGAATAACTGTGTACAAGCCAGATTCGGAGATGATGTTAATGCCCCGCGCCATCTTGTCTATTTTTTGTGCCTCGCTTAAACCGAGGAGCAATTTTTCATCATCGTCCAGCTTATTTAGCGCGTCAGACACGTTGACAATTTTTAGTGCTGCGCAAACATCTTTTGCAACGAACCATGGCTCTCCATCAATCATATTCACACGAATTTGATGAGACTCGTGAAATGAAAATACGGTCAGTTCTGCCATCATTTCCGCCCCCTTGCTTCACTCCAACGAGGAATTAGCTGCTCCCACTCCGCCCGGTACTGCTCGGCATCGCTGGCCAGATTTTTTATCGTCAGCAGCAACTGTGCAGCATCTTGCAGATAGATATTTCCGCTGGTGCTGGTCACTGTGTGGTGGGCTACATTCGCCAATGCGGTGATCTGCGCCAGTACGGATTCCAGCGACTCCGACAACCCGAACTCATTCATCCGCACCTGATTCATACGGCACCTCCGGCAACCGGCAAGCGCGCGCAGAAAAACAGTACGAACTTGCTGGCCAGCTGGCGGCGAGCGTCGGCTTCCGTGTCCGCAATAGTGGACAATTGGTGCAGGTGATTTTTACGATCGGTACGGCAAATAGCCGCGAATTTGAACTGGTACATGGCACAAACTCCGTTTGGTAGATGTTGCTACCACCAGAGTTGAGAATCTCGAAGGGTGGTAGCCCAGGTGGGGTTCTCAACACCGGTACCAAACGAAACCGGCCCGACCGAAGTCGGCCCCACCTGAGCCACCATAATTTGGGTGCGCGCAGGCATTACACACAAAAAAACACGCTGGCGCGTGTTGTGCGTCGTCTGGTTATTCGGGGTTGAGAGACCCGGTCGCAGATTTTGCTGCGACGACATAACCATAGCGACAACAAGTCAGCACGTCAACAAATTTAACTATTCGATATTTTCGTAACTTTGCGATTTTTGCGTTGCTTTACGTCTTTTCCGGTGTTTTACTATTTTTACGCAAAGTGACAGGAGAAAACAACAATGAATTTACGTGGACGTTTAGATGAGCTGATTACGCGTGGTCATGCCATGACCCAACTGATCGCAGAGGCACAGTTCGGGGATGATAGCCCGGAGGCCAGAGCCATCACTCGACGTTGGGGGATTACTGAAGCTGCTGACCTGATTGGCGTAACACGACAGTCTATCAGCAATGCTGAAGAGGCTGGCCGGCTACCACCTGCCGACATGATTGTTAGAGGCCGCGTAGAGCAGCGTGCTGGCTATACCATCGAGCAGATCAACGCCATGCGCGATCACTTCGGCACCCGTCCGGCGCGCCCGGATGGAGCCGACCCGGTTGTTTTGGCCATTGCCGCGCACAAGGGTGGCGCATACAAAACCTCGACCAGCGTGCACATGGCCCAGTGGGCGGCGCTGCAGGGGCTTCGTGTTCTGCTGATCGACGCCACTGACCCGCAGGCAACCGCCAGCCTGTATCACGGTTACGTGCCGGACCTGCATATCCACGAAAACGACACGCTGCTCCCTTACTACCTCGGCCAACGCGACGACGCCCTGTACGCGATCAAGCCAACCTGCTGGCCGAACCTCGACATCATCCCTTCCTGCTTGGCTATCCACCGTATTGAGTCTGAAGTCGAACAACTGGAGAAAGCCGGCGCGTTGCCAGTGCCATCACACCTGCTGCTGCGGGCGGCGATTGAATCCGTCTGGGATCGCTACGACCTGATCGTCATCGACAGCGCCCCGAACCTCGGTATCGGCACGATCAACGTTGTCTGCGCCGCAGACGTCATCGTCGTGCCTACCCCGGCAGAGCTGTACGACTACGTGTCCAGCCTGCAATTCTTCACCATGCTGCGCGACCTGATCGCCAATATCGATATGGGCGGCTTTGAACCAGACGTACGCGTCCTCGTCACAAAATACAGCAGCGCCTATGGCAACCAGTCGTCATGGATGGATGAGCAGATCAGAAACGCCTGGGGCGGCATGGTATTGAAAGAAGTTGTGAAGGTGACCGACGAGGTCGGCAAGGGGCAGGTGCGCATGCGCACTGTGTTTGAGCAGGCAGCTAACCAGCGAAGCACCCCTACCGCGTGGCGCAACGCAGTGGCCATCTGGGAACCTGTCTGCAAAGAAATTTACGAGCGTCTGATTAAACCTCGCTGGGAGATCAAATAATGAAGCGCGCACCTGTAATGAAAAACGCCCCAAACATCAACCTCGGTGCTGCGACCACGGTCCCAACCGAGAACGTTAGCCGCACGCCAGCGGCACCGGCAGTCGCTAACCTGAGCGAACGTGTGCGCGGCATGACCGGCAATCACATCACAATCCCGGTCTGCGGCCGGGACGTCGTTTTCACGCTGAAAACTGTGGCCGCTGCCATGGTAGAGAAAGCGACCATGGTCTGGACTGGCAACGAGCGTGATCAGCAGCTGCTGAGCGAAAGCGCGCTGGCAGACCTGATCCCATCATTCGAAGTAGCTGGCCAGCAGAACCCGGCATTCGGACGTGAAATAAGTGGCATCATTGAAGTCGCCGATGGTAGCCGCCGCCGCCAGACCGCCATCTACACCAAACGCGACTATCGTGTTCTCGTCGGCGAACTGGACGATGAACAAATGGCGTGGCTGTCAAAAATCGGCAATGACTACCAGCCGACCTCTGCATTCGAACGCGGTAAGCGCTACGCGCGCCGCCTGCAGAACGAGTTCGACGGCAACATCAGCAAGCTGGCCGAGGCCGAAAACATCTCGCGCAAGATCATCAGCCGTTGCGTGGCCACTGCCGAGCTGCCGCATGACCTGATCGCCCTGTTCAACAGCCCAAATGACCTGAGCGCCCGCGCTGGCGAAACGCTTGCCAAGTTCTATAAAGATAACGCTGATGCCATGGAAATGATCGTGCCGGCGCTGACGACGCGCAAACGGGCCGGGGAAAAATTCGAGGCGGAGGATCTCCTGAACTACATCTACGCCTCGGTCGCGACACGCGCATCGAAAGAGAAAAAAGTGCGGACTTTCGGCGCAGGCATCACTGCCACCTATAAACCGACAGGCGTGGCCATCACCCTGAAAGATGCACCTGAAGCGCTGCTGAAAAAGATCGAGGCGCTGCTAGAACAGCATGAAAAAGAGCAACAGGTGCTGGCCAAGAACGAGATCGAGACCTCGCTGGATACGCTGGGCAAGGTGGTCAAGATCATTCGCTCTGCGGCTATTCACGTTGACTATAAGCTGTCAGACACCCAGCTACAGACGCTTATCCCGCTGGCCAGAACAGTAATCAGCGAGGAAACCAGTGAGGCAGTGCAGATCGAGAAAATCGGGGATGAGATTGTTAGGAAATTTGTTTTAGAAATGAAATAAGGAAAGGATGCCCTGCCGGACGCCACCGGCAGGGCGGCGCTGCGACAATGACAGGAGTTGCAACGCGCCGGGAATATAGCATGTGGAGAAGGCCGGGGAAACCCGGCCTTTTTGTTATGGCTTTTCCGTTTTCTCTACCATCGAGTCTTTCCCTTGCTCACCGGGTTCACTCTCAGGCTCAGCTGGTGGTTCTTCTGCAGCCGCATCATCAGGATCAATAACCAGCTCAACCTCTGCCATTTCAAGGCGTAGATCAATCCAGCGCCCCGCCGGAATATCGATCGGTTCACCAGCCACAATAGCGGCTGTATCAATGTCAAAGCGGCGCTTGCTGACCTTCACATAGATTGTGCCGTCCTTGCCGGTGTTAGTTGAGACAAAGCACAGGCGGTTACCGTTCACGTCCTGCGGTACTTCGATGGTCCAGCCCTCCTTTGCCAACCCCAGCGAACCTTTCAGTTGATAAACGCCGGTGGAGATTCGCTCAGCACTTACCCCTGTCGCCTCACCGTTAACGGCGACATAGCCGGCCAGAGCAAAGCCGCCGTCCAGGTAGTCATCAAACATCTTTTCCGGCGCACCTGAAAGCCTGGCTATCGGCGAGGCTTTCTTGATAAATCCATTAGCGTCTACAGTCGTGGCGTAATCGTTCCACACTTTAACAAACGTCAACATCATATCGTTTGGCGGCGTGGGTGGTTCTTTAGCAACACCAACATGAGTCCAAGAACGTTGTGCTGATGCTATATCCTCGAAACTTAGAACATAAAAACTTCTGTTATTATATGCACCTAGTTTCAAATAAATTTCGTACCTGTTCTCAGCAACCTCAGTAAATGCCGCATCCATAATCGGTAGTGATATTCCAGACTGCTGATAAATTGTCATACCAGCTCGGCCACGAACATTAATTGTAGCACCACCACTACCGCCCCCGGCACCAGTTCTGAGCACAATAGTTGCTATACCATTCTGGTCTGATCTTCCGTTATAGCCTGCGCTGCCTGTTACCTCAATTCTGAGCGTATCGCCTGTCTGAATTAGACCATTCACAGTGCCCAAGTGTACCCATGTTGGAGATGCTCCAGTCCCCGGCATTCTAAATCTTTCAGTGTTTATACTGCTCTGAACTAGTTTTGGTAGGTCAGAGTTTATTTTATTTAATGTCGGCACTGTTAATTTTGTACCATCATCTTTAGAAATGGATACTTCTCCACTTCCCGTCAGCCAACTCATTAAGTCAGATCTGCTTGCTTGAAAATACGTCAACAACGCACTGAACCTCGCAGAGAACTGCGTAATGTCACCTTCGTAGGTTGTCACTACCGCATAACCCTGCGCACTAGCTGTTACCCCTTTGTAGCCGGCAGTTAGTGTTATAGCTTTGTCGCTATTTACGCTTTGAATTTCATATAACACCCCGTCCGGGCCGATAAAAATCATTCCTGGCATTACACCATATTTAGCCTGAGACCATTGAGTCCCACTGCCTACGACTACCACACTGCCCTTTGTGACATTAACCTTGCCTATTGTATACCACATGCTAACTCCTTTTTAATTAATTTTGTTTTCAGATAACATTGCTTCCAAATTATCTAGTCGATCTAATAGTTCTTTTTGTGCTGTGAGAAGCAATCCGAGTATTTCTAGCGGGTTTAAAGACTTCTTTCCATTAGACATTGTCACAACTCCATTTGGCAATATCTTCTCAATTTCCTGAGCAATAACACCGAAGTCATGCTTTGCACCAATCGTTTTCATGCCATTATGTGCTGTGTCTTTAAATTTATATGAAACCGGCCGAATTTTACTTATCACTGCAGAGGCGGCGCCGGGTTCTACCGGATTTATTTTTTCTTTGATTGTTTCGTCTGAATCAAAGAAATTTATACCTTTCGCGACCCCATCAATAATAATCTCAACATAGCCAGCCCCTAAACCTGTAAATGAACGAACGCGCCCGCCTAGAGAGTAAACACCACTGGGCGCAATCATTGTCCCGTCCGGGTTAAACGTAAACCTTGTTTTCTCTGCTTTATTTGTTTTATTTAAAAGCCTAATCCAGAATCCGCCAAGTCCGTCACCGGGGTTATTTACTATTGAGCTTACTCCAGTGCCCGGTTGTTCATTCCATAACAAATATGTCCCCTGAGATGATAAATTAACATTGTTCACCCCATTTAGTACCCCTAATCCACCTGTCAATTGACCGCCAGATTTTCCACCCACTGTATTCAATCTATCGTCATTGCCAGAAGCAACAGTGCCTGCTTTAGAACCAATATCAAGCTTTGATGAATTTCCCAGATCAGCCGTGTTAGCTTTTTTATCTAAATCAGCTCTGATGCCCTTCATTGACGGTACCGTCACTGTCGTGTTATCCGGCGCGGTGATTGTCACGTCACCAGTCTCGGTGACAATCTTTTGCCATGAGAGCACGTTACGCCTGTAGTAGTCCATCGTCTCTATCAGCTGGTTAGAGAACGATGCTGTGCTGGCTGTCTCCGATGTGATTATCCCGTAGCTTACATTGCTGTATGCCTTCGCAAGCGCCCTGGAAACTTCCACTTGCGTGTTGCTCACAACTTTTGTGATTTGATACGCATCTACCGTGCCAGCACCGTAGATCATCAATACTGAGCCGACAGATACCCCGTAGAGATTATTCGCCCATTGCGTGCCAGAGCCATTTATTACACGCGCGCCAGCCGCACCAGTGATAGTGCCTATTTCATACATCGACATGGTTTTTACCTAGAAATTGAAGTAGTCAGCAGCATCGAGGAACAGAAACGGTTTTTGAGTCACATAATCAATCCGACTACCGTGAGAGGCTTCCTGATATTTTGATTCAGTCACACCCACCTGAACGTATGAACCATACGATTTTAATCCGTACTTATACTGCGTTTGGTTATTAAACCCCTGCCCAATCATTGCAGCCAAATACATTGGCCTCCTGACTCCGGGGATTTCAAAAGGTGAGTCAACGCCTTTATCATTTATCGTTATAGGCTTTGGATTTACTAACACTCCCTCTGAATTAGAGAACGTTATCTTCCCTGATAAGTTTCTAATCCTAAACCCATAACGCTGAGCGGCCGTTGTTGCATTTAAATCTTTGTTACCAAAAACAACAACCTTACATCGCAGTGAGGTTCTGTTCCCCCATTTATCTATGGCACGATATACATAGTCGGCAATCTGATCCGTAAATGGGTACTTATCCCTGTCATCAAATGAATTCCACAATCGTATCGTTGCGTCAGGGCTTTCTGAGTAAAAGAAGCACAGACAGTTATTCATGGTGAATGACGGGTTCAAAACTGATGGGCGCCAGTCCCCTTCAATTACCGTCTCTCCTTTATAAATAACATATGATGCGTGTGTCATATCTGATATTGACGTAAATATAGAGTTCCCTAAAACTCTTATCCCGTATTTGCCTGTGCTTGAACTCGGCCATGCGACTATAACTATATATTCTTTCATAATTGTGTCGCTTAGTGATATGTACCCATCATTAACCGACCAATTACTCTCCCAAACACCTCCGGTTGGAGTCCATTGACTATTTTCTATCTTATAGCCAATTCCGGCCATGTTCTCGCCGACTATGATATAGTTGTACCCATCAGGTATTTTATTTGGGCATCGCCAGTAATATCGCCCGCCTAACTTCTCAAACCCCGGAGAGTCCCTGTCAACGTTACCACTCCAAACGATGAACGCTGGCGATGTGTTCTCGTTGAATAAAAAGCTGGTCCCATCCGGGTTTTTTATCCTCAATCCCCGATTTGACATACATTAATACCATTAAAAATTATTCTCGGCTTATCTGAGGTGCACCAACTGGCGCACCCCGTTAAACTAATCAAAAAAGCCAAGCTCAATAATTGCAACGCCATTCGGCGCGATAAGTTTATACCCGTCTCCACCTAGCGAACTCCTATACCCTTCACGGGATGAATACATTTCGAAGCCGCCGGACTTTGTTATCCGCCAACCCTGCATGCCTTGAACAAAGTTATTTGACTGAATGACCTCACCAATTTTAGCGTTTGTGATAGTACCGTCGCCGATGAACGCCGACGCTACAATCATTTGGCTATTCTGGATAACAAACGGCGTTGTTATTTTTCCGTCGATGACGTTTACCAGCGCAAACCGATCACAATCGAACAACACCTGAGATATAACGCCCTGTGGTGTTGATTCTGCGCCGAGGTACATCCCGGCACCGTAATAGGTCCCGTTCCAGTTCACCCCCATTTTGATGGCGTATTTGACGCTTACGCCGCCATTAACATCAACAACGGTCTGGGCGGTCTTCTGCAGCTGCGCCGTGTTTTCGCCAACCTGAGACGTAAGCGTCGTCTGCTCCTTGGCCAGCGCGCCTTGCTGATCAGCCAGCACTTCCTGCGTGCGAGTGATACTGGCCGTAACCTTCAGGCCCTCACGTTCTGCAGCATCTTGCTTCAGTGCGTTCTGTATCGCGGATTCGCCATTCAACTGCGTGCTCGCGCTGATTGACGATGTTTGCTGGCTCATTGCCGACTCAGCATCCGCCACCGTCTTTTTCAGCTCGGTGATGCTCGCTTCAGCTTGTTCGGTTTTTGCCGAAACAGTATCAATGCGCTGACCCAGGGCGCTATCCGCATCTGTTCGCGTCTTCGACTCGCTCGCGATCGCCGCCGCATTCTCGCCCGTCTTGGTTTCCAGACCGCTGATCTGCTTCGCCTGTGCCGAATCCGTATCGGCCAGCGCCTGCAGCTGCTGCGTCACTTTCGCCTGATTGTCGCCCACTGACGCATTCAGCGTATCCAGCCGCGTGGCCAGCGCCTCATCCGCCGTTGCCCGTGTGCTGATCTCCTGTTGTAATTGCGCCGCGTTCTCGCCGAACTGTGCATCCAGCTGTATCAGCTGCTTCGCCTGCGCTTGCTGCTGGTCGGCCAGCACCGTCTGCGATGTCGTCAACTTCGCATTAACCGCTACCTGCTCCTGCTGGTCGCCGGCCTGCTTCAGCGCCGTTTCGATATTCGCCTTGGCCGTCGCCTCCAGTGACTGCTGCAGACTGGCATTCGAACCTTCCGCGTCGCTCTGCGCCTGTCTCAGCTCGGTGATCGCCGACGCGTTATCATCCGTGCCGGCTTTCACCACGTCGATACGCTGGCTCAGCGCGCTGTCCGCATCCGTTCTCGCCTTCGACTCGCTCGCGATCGCCGCCGCATTCTC
>Ga0153999_1000352_pt1 | contig 20936 bp, 20 predicted proteins | sample TSNC083MetaG_FD_104675 | JGI IMG/M metagenome (GOLD analysis project Ga0153999, IMG submission 104675) | Attine ant fungus gardens microbial communities from North Carolina, USA - TSNC083 MetaG | ecosystem: Host-associated > Fungi > Mycelium > Unclassified | place: USA: North Carolina, Lumber... | reverse complement strand
GTCTGATAAATTGTTAAAGAGCAGTGAGTTAGGCGCTTTCGCTTGCTAACTCGAGGTGGCGTATATTACGCTTTCCTCTTTCAGAGTCAACCCTAATTTTCAGGATTTTTTCTCTGCGACCCCCGGATACTCTGTGAAGTTGTTCACATGTTCCGTGTCGATGGAGGCGCATTATAGGGAGTTCCTCGCAGGCCGCAACAGGTATTTTCAGCAAAAACGATCGTTCGCTGCATTCCACAGCAAAACCCCGCCTTATACCCACTTGCGCACAGTGTTATCCACAGATGTGATTTGCACGGAAAATTTACGAGCGCCACGCAAACGTTTTCGCTACAATTCCCCGCGACGAAACGATCCCCCTTTTTATGGGGGCGCTACCTGAATATGTGCCTGACCCTCCCTTTATAAGGCAAAAAACCCTTCCTTATAGAGAGAACGAGGTGGACATTCACGTAACGCTCTTTAATTGCGACTCAAAGCCAAGGGATAAAACCATGCAACAACCTCGTCCAATCCGCCGGGCCCTGCTCAGCGTGTCTGACAAAGCCGGTATCGTTGAATTCGCCGAAGCGCTTTCCCAGCGCGGCGTTGAACTGCTCTCCACCGGCGGTACCGCCCGCCTGCTGGCAGACGCCGGTCTGCCCGTTACCGAAGTTTCCGACTACACCGGCTTCCCAGAGATGATGGACGGACGAGTAAAGACCCTGCACCCGAAAGTCCACGGCGGCATTCTCGGCCGCCGCGGCCAGGACGACGCGGTCATGAATCAGCATGACATCCAGCCGATCGACATGGTGGTCGTCAATCTGTACCCGTTCGCCCAAACCGTAGCGCGCCCGGATTGCTCGCTGGAAGACGCGGTCGAGAATATCGATATCGGCGGCCCAACCATGGTGCGCTCCGCCGCCAAGAACCATAAAGACGTCGCCATCGTGGTGAAGAGCAGCGACTACGCCGCCATCATTACCGAGATGGACAACAACGACGGCTCGCTGCGCTATGCCACCCGCTTCGATCTCGCCATCAAAGCCTTCGAACACACCGCCGCCTACGACAGCATGATCGCCAACTACTTCGGCGCGCTGGTGCCGGCGTACCACGGCGAGACCGAACAGCCTTCCGGCCGCTTCCCGCGTACCCTGAACCTCAACTACATCAAGAAGCAGGATATGCGCTACGGTGAGAACAGCCACCAGCAGGCCGCCTTCTATATAGAAGAAGAGGTAAAGGAAGCGTCCGTCGCAACCGCCGAGCAGCTGCAGGGCAAAGCGCTCTCCTATAACAACATCGCCGATACCGACGCCGCGCTGGAATGCGTGAAAGAGTTCGCCGAACCGGCCTGCGTGATCGTCAAGCATGCCAACCCTTGCGGCGTGGCGATCGGCGACGACATCCTGACCGCCTACGAGCGCGCTTACCAAACCGACCCGACCTCCGCCTTCGGCGGCATCATCGCCTTTAACCGCGAGCTGGACGCCGCCACCGCGCAGGCGATCATCAGCCGCCAGTTCGTGGAAGTGATCATCGCGCCAAACGTCACCCAGGAAGCGCGCTCCCTGCTGGCCGCCAAGCAGAACGTGCGCGTGCTGGCCTGCGGCCAGTGGCAGCAACGCGTGGCGGGGCTGGACTTCAAACGCGTCAACGGCGGCCTGCTGGTGCAGGATCGCGATCTGGGCATGGTAACCGCCGCCGATCTGCGTGTGGTATCCGAGCGCCAGCCGACCGAACAGGAACTGCGTGACGCGCTGTTCTGCTGGAAAGTGGCCAAGTTCGTGAAATCCAACGCCATCGTTTATGCACGTGACAATATGACCATCGGCATAGGCGCCGGCCAGATGAGCCGCGTTTACTCCGCCAAGATCGCCGGTATCAAAGCGAGCGACGAAGGGCTGGAGGTGAAAGGATCCGCCATGGCCTCCGACGCCTTCTTCCCGTTCCGCGACGGCATCGATGCCGCAGCGGCAGTCGGCATCACCTGCGTGATCCAGCCTGGCGGCTCGATCCGCGACGACGAAGTGATCGCCGCCGCCAACGAACACGGCATCGCGATGATCTTCACCGACATGCGTCACTTCCGCCATTAATTCCTTTGCCGCGTGCGCTCCGGCGCACGCCATTCGTGGAGCCCCTGATGAACATTTTGATTATCGGCAACGGCGGGCGCGAGCACGCGCTGGCCTGGAAAGCCGCCCAGTCTCCGCTGGCGGACAAAGTCTACGTTGCGCCGGGCAATGCCGGCACCGCGCTGGAAGCCAATCTGGAAAACGTGGCGATCGCCACCACCGACATCCCTGCCCTGGTCGATTTCGCCCAGAGCCATGACATCGGTCTGACCATCGTCGGGCCGGAAGCGCCGCTGGTGATCGGCGTAGTCGACGCCTTCCAGGCCGCCGGTCTGAAAATCTTCGGCCCGTCACAGGCCGCCGCACAGCTCGAAGGCTCCAAAGCCTTCACCAAGGATTTCCTGGCGCGCCACCGCATCCCGACCGCCGAATATGAAAACTTTACCGAGGTGGAGCCGGCGCTGGCCTATGTGCGCCGCAAAGGCGCACCGATCGTCATCAAGGCCGATGGCCTGGCGGCCGGTAAAGGCGTGATCGTCGCGATGACGCTGCAGGAAGCGGAAGAAGCCGTGCGTGACATGCTGGCCGGCAACGCCTTCGGCGACGCCGGTCATCGCATCGTGGTGGAAGAGTTCCTCGACGGCGAAGAAGCCAGCTTCATCGTGATGGTCGATGGCGAGAACGTGGTGCCGATGGCTACCAGCCAGGACCACAAGCGCGTAGGCGACGGCGATATCGGCCCGAACACCGGTGGTATGGGGGCCTACTCCCCGGCACCGGTCGTGACCGACGAGATCCACCGGCGCGCCATGGACCAGGTGATCTGGCCGACGGTGCGCGGCATGGCGGCGGAAGGCAATACCTACGTCGGCTTCCTGTATGCCGGCCTGATGATCTCCGCCGACGGCCAGCCGAAGGTGATCGAATTCAACTGCCGTTTTGGCGATCCGGAAACTCAGCCGATCATGCTGCGTCTGCGCTCCGATCTGGTGGAACTGTGCCTGGCGGGTGCCGAAGGCCGCCTGAACGAGAAAAGCTCTGACTGGGACGAACGCCCTGCGCTCGGCGTGGTGCTGGCGGCCGGCGGTTATCCGGGCGACTATCGCAACGGCGAGGTTATCCAGGGGTTACCGCAGCAGGAAAGCGCCGACGGTAAGGTCTTCCATGCCGGCACACGCCTGCAGGACAATGACGTCGTCACCAGCGGCGGCCGCGTGCTGTGCGTAACCGCGCTGGGCGACACCGTGGCGCAGGCGCAGCAACGTGCCTACCAGCTGGCCGAAGGCATTGAGTGGCCGGGCAGCTTCTGCCGCAAAGATATCGGTTATCGCGCGATTGCGCGCGGCAAGTGATTTGACCGTATAAGGTCATGACGAGAGGCTCCGCTGCGCGGGGCCTTTTTTATAGCTGGTCTTCTTTCGGTTCCCAGCTGCAGAAGTCGTCGTTCGCCACCAGCAGCAGTTCGCTGCCTTCGGGCGCTTCCAGCCAGGCGACGCTCACCGGCCGGCTGCTGCTGCGGGCGCGTTTTTCGATCCAGACGATGGAGGCGGCATCCAGCCCCGGTTTCATGCGTTGGCCGTCGCAGGTTTGCACCTCGCCCTGCATCCAACGCCCCTGCAGCAATTTCACCTTGCCGGCGCGCAGCGCATTGCTCACTTCGAGGATCCGCCGCGCCTGATATTGGTACAGGGCGATTTCATCGCGAGTCAGCGGTTCGCGGCGTGTCGCCAGCTGGCGCTGCATAAAGCTCACCGTGCCGTCGTCGGCAAAGCGCAGTTGAATAGAGTCGCGATCGCCGTCGGCGTCGTTACGTTTGATTTGGCGCAGCACGTCGCCCTGATAGGTGTACAACGTGGTGATGGTACCCGGACCGCGGTAAGGGCTGTAGACGCTGACCAACACCTGCGGACGATGTTGCTCATCGTCTTTACGCCACAGGCGTATCACGCCCTGATCGGCCACGAAGCCGCTGGCGGTAAAGCTGGGAATATCGGAATGGGAACTGCAAGCGCTCAGGCCGACGGCGATGCCAACGACCATGAGCGCCCGACGAGTAAACAAAAGGGGCGCCATCGCCCCTCTGTTTAATCTTTTCACCGAGGCGCGGTCTTATTTAACAGCGTCTTTCAGTGCTTTGCCAGAAACGAACGCAGGCACGTTGGCTGCTGCGATTTTGATTTCTTTGCCAGTCTGCGGGTTGCGGCCAGTGCGCTCGCTACGATGGTTTACTTTGAAAGTACCGAAGCCAACCAATTGTACTGCATCACCTTCTTTCAGAGACTCAGTAATAGCAGCCAGGGTAGATTCCAGAGCCAGTTTAGCTTGTGCTTTGGAAAGGTCAGCCTTGTCCGCGATTACATCAATCAGTTGAGTCTTGTTCATAAGTTATCCTTACAGTGTGTTTATCGTTTGCAAAGCATCGAGTGCGACGGATATGCCGATTGACAGCACTCTCCTGCATACACGCACCGATAGCCACTTTTTTTACGCCCCCCAAATGTAGACCAGACAGGGTGCGGATGTGAAGCCTTAAGGCATGACAAATCAGGCGTTAAATCACGTTTTGTTGCCTTATTGCGCTAAATTTATCCCGATGTTGCTGACACCCGCCTCTCGCAGGTCGGATCGCAGCCCCTTGATCAGGTCTATATCGCGCTCTTCACAGGCATCCAACAGGCGGAAAATTTCCCATTGAATGTCCCATTCTTCCTCTACCGCAGGCAAACTTTCCAACTCTTCGTCGGTCATTTCCTTACCGGCTTGGGTCATTTCCAACATCGCCACGGTGCGAATCGATGTTTCGCTGATGGCGATGGCGTGCTCCAGCGTCTCCCCGCCGAGCCGCGAATGGATCAGTTCCCCTAATGCGATACAGGCATCAATTGCCGGGTAAACGCCGTAAAGATCGTAATCTTCCGCCGACGGAATCGCCTCTTCCAACTTCTCGAGCTGGCTGTCGAAGTTGACCTTGGCATCCTTCACCACCAGCGTTTCCCACACCAAATCCAGAATGCGGCGATAAACCGCCGGATCGCCGAACTCGGTCTGTTTGCAGAACATCTGGTAATTCGGGTACATACGCTCGCACAAACTGGCCATAAAGGTCAAATGTTGCCAGGCCTCGAGCCGTTCCAGACGTAAATGAATCGGGTTACGTAGCATGCTTTACTCTCTTACGCGTTATCTGCGGCGCAGTGTACCCGAAATCGCTCATGGCGACACCTCCGGATGCTGCGGCAACCACCGCTGAAACGCCGGACGACGCGATGCGATGGCGTCGGCCCAGCGGGTCGGCTCCGGCAAACGGTAGCCCGCCATACAGCGCTGCACCCACGCCAGCGCGCTGTCGGCGCCCACGCGATGCCCGGTAGAGATGAACAGCGGGTTGCAACGCGCCTTGCTGCGCCACACCCAGCCCAGCTGTTCACCTTTATCTTCCAACGGTGCCAGCGCGCCGACGGCGGCGTCCAGCGGCGCAAATTTGCCGCACAGGCGCTTCTTGGCCACGCCGATGGTCGGCACATCGACCAGCAGACCGAAATGGCTGGCGACGCCGAGACGCCGCGGATGCGAAATGCCATGCCCATCGACGAAGATCAGCCCCGGTTTCTGCTGCAGCTGCCCCCAGGCGGCCAACAGCGCCGGGTATTCGCGAAACGACAGGAAGCCCGGGATGTAGGGCATGACGGTGGCGATGCGCGCCACCTGATACTCCACCAGCTCCAGCGACGGATAGCGCAGGATGGCGATGGCGGCGCGCGTCACCGCCCCCTCTTGCTCGAAGCCCACGTCGGCGCCGGCGATGAAGGCCGGCGGTTCGGCCGGCAGATCGTCGTAGCGAATGATTTCAGCCGCGCGCCGCAGCTGTTCGGCGCGCAGGGCCGCCATATCGGTCACATCGGATCCTTAACGGTGGTATTTCGCCGAGTGCGCGTGTACCGCCTCGACGAAGGCGCCGGCGTGCTCCGGCGGCACATCCTGGTGGATGCCGTGGCCCAGGTTGAACACATGGCCGTTGCCGTGGCCGAAACCGGCCAGAATGGTCTCCACTTCTTCCGCGATGCGCGCCGGGGAGGCATACAGCATCGACGGATCCATATTGCCCTGCAGCGCCACTTTGTCGCCCACGCGCCGACGCGCGTCGGCGATATCGGTGGTCCAATCCAGCCCCAGCGCATCGCAGCCGGTGGCGGCCATCGCCTCCAGCCACTGCCCGCCGCCTTTGGTGAACAGCGTCACCGGCACGCGGCGGCCGTCGTTTTCACGCAGCAGACCATCGACGATCTTGTGCATGTAGTGCAAAGAGAACTCGCGGTAATCGCGCCCGGTCAGCACGCCGCCCCAGGTGTCGAACACCATCACCGACTGCGCGCCGGCCTTGATTTGGGCGTTGAGGTACAGGATCACGCTGTCCGCCAGCTTGTCCAGCAACAGGTGCAGCGTGGCCGGTTCGGCATACATCATCTTCTTCAGCTTGGTGAAGGCCTTGCTGCTGCCGCCTTCGACCATATAAGTCGCCAGCGTCCATGGGCTGCCGGAGAAGCCGATCAGCGGCACTTCGCCCTTCAGCTCGCGGCGAATGGTGCGCACCGCATTCATCACATAGCCCAACTCCACTTCCGGATCGAACACCGGCAGCTTGTCGACGTCGGCGCGGCAGGTAACGGGGGAGCTGAAACGCGGGCCTTCGCCGGCTTCAAAGTACAGGCCGAGCCCCATGGCGTCGGGAATGGTGAGAATGTCGGAGAACAGGATGGCGGCGTCCAGCGCATAGCGGCGCAGCGGCTGCAGCGTGACCTCGCAGGCCAGCTCCGCGTTCTTGCACAGCGACATGAAATCACCGGCCTGGGCGCGGGTCGCCTTGTACTCCGGTAAATAACGACCGGCCTGGCGCATCATCCATACGGGGGTCACATCCACCGGCTGGCGCAACAGCGCGCGCAGGTAGCGATCGTTCTTCAACTCAGTCATTTATGGGGCTCCCTTAATAATCTGCCGGCCATTGTACATTATTCTGCCCGGCACAGCGCCACGGTGTCCTCAATCAACCGGCGCGCCACGGTGCCGGGCGGCGGCAACAGCGGCAGCTGGTCGTAGCGATACCAGCCGGCGTTGAGCAGCTCCTTGGGGTCGTGACGAAGGTCACCCTGATGGTAATCGGCCATAAAGGCCATCATCAGCGAGTGCGGGAACGGCCAGGGTTGTGAGGTGACGTAACGCAGGTTCTTGATTTCGATATTGCTCTCTTCCATCACTTCACGCGCTACCGCCTGTTCCAGCGTTTCGCCTACTTCGACGAAGCCGGCCAGCACCGTGTGGATGCCACCGCGATGGCGCACGTGTTGCGCCAGCAGGATCTGATCGTCGCGCCGAATGGCGACGATCACGCAGGGCGCAATCTGCGGGTAGTACCGTTCTTTGCAGTGGCCGCACAGGCAGGCGCTTTCGGAGCGGCTGAGGTGCATTTCATGACCGCAATAGCCACAGTAGCGATGAGAGCGGTAGAAATCCGCCAACTGAACGCCGCGCCCGGCAAGCTGGAACAGACCGCGATCCTGATCCAACAGCTGACGCACCGATCCCATCTCCCGCGGCATCGCCTGGCGCACCAGCCAAACCGGCGCGCCCTCCCATTCACCGATGGTGCGCGCCATGTGGCCCTGTAGCCCGAGGGCGGCGGCCGTCCCCGACGGCAATTCACCGTTCGGTAACCAAAGTTTGCTTTCATGGCTGACGATCCACCAGCCGTTTTCATTGCCCGTTAATGCAAGTTCCATATCGTTGTTGCACAACCTCAGCTTCACTGGCACTCTACAAATCGGCTTTGTTACATTTTAATAACTTACCGGTTACTTTTGTTACTTACACGGAGTCAAACATGCTCAACCGTTTGGAAAGGCTGACTCAGCGCGTTGGCGGTAGTAATGAATTAGTTGATCAATGGCTTCAGGCCCGCAAGCAGTTGCTGGTCGCCTACTGCACGCTGGTAGGCCTCAAACCGAATAAAGAAAAGCATACGCCGCTGAATGAAAAAGCGCTGGAGAACTTTTGCCACAACCTGGTGGATTACCTCTCCGCAGGGCATTTTCATATCTATGACAGAATTATCAAACAAGTGGAAGGCGCAGCCAGTCCGAAAATGTCGCTGGCGGTGAACATCTACCCCAAGCTGTGGGCCAATACCGAACAGATCATGGCGTTCCACGATCGCTATACCGAAGTGGATATCGATCAGGAGGTTTGTCTGGAATTCCACCAGGCCTTGTCGGATATCGGCGAAACGCTGGCGGCGCGCTTTGCGCTGGAAGATAAGCTGATCCAGTTGGAAGCGGAAGCCGCACAGCAACCGCTGCCGGACCAGGCGCTGGATCCGGCGCGTTAAAATTTTATAGTTTTTTTTCTTATCCCTCCTATACTGGGGGGCATCTTGTCGGAGTGCCTAGCGCCTGATTTGTTCATCGAATCAGCCAGGCTGAGACCGTTAATTCGGGATCCGCGGAACCTGATCGGGTTAATACCCGCGAAGGGAACAAGAGTAATCTATCGCCACAGGCACGGCCTTCCCCTTGCGGGTGCCCTGCCTTATCGGCCACCATCATTACTCCCTCCGAGCTCCAGACAAGCAACTTTCCCAATCCGACACACTGGTAGGAACTTGCTATGTCTAACGTTAATCCACCGCGCGCCCGTAAAGCGCAACGCGAAGCCGCTCAGCAGTTTATCGACACCCTGCAAGGCATGGCTTTCCCGAACTCACGTCGCATCTACCTCCAGGGCTCGCGCAGCGATATCCAGGTGCCGATGCGCGAAATTCAGCTCAGCCCGACCCTGCTCGGCGGCAGCAAAGACCACCCACAGTATGAACCCAACGAGGCGATCCCGGTGTATGACACCGCCGGCCCCTACGGCGATCCGCAGGCCAAGCTCGACGTGCACGCCGGCCTGGCTAAGCTGCGCGCAGGCTGGATCGACGCGCGCGGCGATACCGCCACCCTAAGCGGCGCCAGCTCCGGCTTCACCCAACAGCGGCTGGCGGACGAGGGGCTGGATCACCTGCGCTTCGAGCATCTGCCGCTGCCGCGCAAAGCGCTGCCGGGCCAGCGCGTGACCCAGCTGCACTACGCCCGCGCCGGCATCGTCACTCCGGAGATGGAGTTCATCGCCATCCGTGAAAATATGGGGCGCGAACGCATTCGCGGCGAGGTGCTGCGCCACCAGCATCCGGGCCAGGGCTGGGGCGCCAACCTGCCGGACAACATCACGCCGGAGTTCGTACGTCAGGAAGTGGCCGCCGGCCGCGCCATCATTCCCGCCAACATCAACCATCCGGAGGCGGAGCCGATGATCATCGGCCGCAATTTCCTGGTGAAGGTGAACGCCAATATCGGCAACTCGGCGGTCACGTCGTCGATCGAAGAAGAGGTGGAGAAGTTGGTGTGGTCCACCCGCTGGGGCGCGGACACCGTGATGGATCTCTCCACCGGCCGCTATATTCACGAAACCCGCGAGTGGATCCTGCGCAACAGCCCGGTGCCCATCGGCACCGTGCCGATCTACCAGGCGCTGGAGAAGGTCAACGGCGTGGCGGAAAACCTCACCTGGGAGATGTTCCGCGATACGCTGCTGGAACAGGCGGAGCAAGGGGTCGACTACTTCACCATCCACGCCGGCGTGCTGCTGCGCTACGTGCCGATGACCGCCAAACGCCTGACCGGCATCGTGTCACGCGGTGGCTCGATCATGGCCAAATGGTGTCTGTCGCACCATCAGGAAAACTTCCTCTATCAGCATTTTCGTGAAATCTGCGAGATCTGCGCCGCCTATGACGTTTCGCTGTCGCTCGGTGACGGCCTGCGCCCCGGCTCGATTCAGGACGCCAACGACGAAGCCCAGTTCGCCGAACTGCATACGCTGGGCGAGCTGACCAAAATTGCCTGGGAATACGACGTGCAGGTGATGATCGAAGGCCCGGGCCACGTGCCGATGCAGATGATCCGCCGCAACATGACCGAAGAGCTGGAACACTGCCACGAAGCGCCGTTCTACACTCTCGGCCCGCTGACCACCGATATCGCACCGGGCTATGACCATTTCACCTCCGGCATCGGCGCGGCAATGATCGGCTGGTTCGGCTGCGCCATGCTGTGTTACGTCACGCCGAAAGAGCACCTCGGCCTGCCGAACAAAGAGGACGTCAAGCAGGGCCTGATCACCTACAAGATCGCCGCTCACGCCGCCGATCTGGCCAAGGGCCATCCGGGCGCGCAGATCCGCGATAACGCCATGTCCAAGGCACGTTTCGAATTCCGCTGGGAAGATCAGTTCAATCTGGCGCTCGATCCGGCCACCGCGCGCGCCTATCACGACGAAACCCTGCCGCAGGAATCCGGCAAGGTCGCCCACTTCTGCTCGATGTGCGGGCCGAAATTCTGCTCGATGAAGATTTCGCAGGAGGTGCGCGACTACGCCGCCGCCCAGGAGGCCGCCAAACCGATAGAAGTGCAGCTGACCGGCATGGAGAAAATGTCCGCCGAGTTCCGCGCCCGCGGCAGCGAGCTGTATCACAGCGCCGGCGCCGGCACCCTGCAAGAGGAGACAAGCAATGACTGATATCACGACCCCCTTCCCGGCTACGCCCCACAAGCTGGGGCTTTACCCGGTCGTCGACAGCGTGGAATGGATCGCTCGCCTGCTGGAGGCCGGCGTCACCACGATCCAGCTGCGCATCAAGGATCTGCCTGACGAGCAGGTCGAAGAGGATATCGCTGCCGCCATCGCGCTGGGCCAGCGCTATCAGGCACGGCTGTTCATCAACGACTACTGGCGGCTGGCGATCAAGCACGGCGCCTACGGCGTGCATCTGGGCCAGGAAGATCTCGATACCACCGATCTGGCGGCCATTCACCGCGCCGGGCTGCGGCTGGGCGTGTCCACCCATGACGACGCCGAGCTGGCGCGCGCGCTGGCGGTGAAACCGTCCTACATCGCGCTGGGGCACATCTTCCCCACCCAGACCAAAGACATGCCTTCGGCGCCGCAGGGGCTGACGGAGTTGAAACGCCACATCGCCGATTTGGCGGATTACCCGACGGTGGCGATCGGCGGGATCAGTATCGATCGCGTACCGGCGGTGCTGGCGTGCGGCGTCGGCAGCGTGGCGGTGGTCAGCGCCATCACCCAGGCGCCGGATTGGCGCGCGGCGACGGCCGAGTTGCTGCGGCTGATCGAAGGCGAGGAACCGAGCGATGCTTAACGATCAGGAATTCCTGCGCTACAGCCGCCAGCTGCTGCTGGAGGACGTCGGCCCGGAAGGCCAGGAGAGGCTCAAGCGCGCCACGGTGCTGATCGTCGGTTTAGGCGGGCTCGGCTCCCCGGCTTCACTGTATCTGGCCGCCGCCGGCGTCGGCACGCTGCTGCTGGCCGACGACGACCAGCTGCACGTCACCAACCTGCAGCGGCAAATCCTCTACCGCAGCGCCGATACCGCCAGCGGTAAGGCGGCGCTGGCGCAACGCCACCTGCAGGCGCTGAACCCGTTGGTGGAATCCATCCCGCTGGCGCAGCGGCTGCAGGGGCAAGCGCTGCGCGACGCGGTCGCCCGCGCCGATCTGGTGCTGGACTGCTGCGACAATATGGCGACCCGCCATGAGGTCAATGCCGCCTGCATCGCCGCCGCCAAGCCGCTGATCAGCGGCAGCGCGGTCGGTTTCAGCGGCCAGCTGCTGGTGCTCGAGCCGCCCTATGCGCACGGCTGCTACGCCTGCCTGTACCCGGATCAGGAAGAGCCGCAGCGCAACTGCCGCACCGCCGGGGTGCTCGGCCCGGTGGTGGGCGTGATCGGCACCCTGCAAGCGCTGGAAGCCATCAAAATGCTGGCCGGCATGCCTTCCTCCCTCAGCGGTAAGCTGCGGCTGTTCGACGGCAAGCAGCAGAGCTGGAGCACGCTGCAACTGAGCCAGGCCCGCGCCTGCCCGGTATGCGGAGGCACGGCATGAAAATCCGTTTAAACGATCAACCGCTGGAGCTGGCGCAGCCGCTTAGCGTCGCCGCCCTGCTAACCCAGCTGGAGCGCCACCAGCCGGGCACCGCGCTGGCGATCAACCAAACCATCATCCCGCGCGCCGACTGGGCCGACCATCAGGTGCAGGACGGCGATGACATCCTGCTGTTTCAAGCGATCGCCGGAGGCTGACATGCTGAAAATCGCCGATACCACTTTTACCTCGCGTCTGTTCACCGGCACCGGCAAGTTCGCCACCCCGGCGTTGATGCTGGAGGCGCTGGCGGCCTCCGGCTCACAGCTGGTGACCATGGCCATGAAGCGCGTCGATCTGCGCGGCGGCAACGACGCCATTTTGGCACCGCTGCAACAGTTGGGCGCCCGGCTGTTGCCCAACACCTCCGGCGCCAAAACGGCCGCCGAGGCGGTGTTCGCCGCCCGGCTGGCGCGTGAAGCGCTCTGCACCCACTGGGTGAAGCTGGAGATCCATCCCGATGTGAAATACCTGCTGCCGGATCCGATAGAAACGCTGAAGGCGGCGGAAACACTGGTGAAAGACGGTTTTGTGGTACTGCCCTACTGCGGTGCCGATCCGGTGCTGTGCAAACGGCTGGAAGAGGTGGGCTGTGCGGCGGTGATGCCGCTCGGCGCGCCTATCGGCTCCAACCGCGGTCTGCGCACCCGTGACTTCCTCGAGATCATCATCGAGCAGGCCAAGGTGCCGGTGGTGGTCGACGCCGGCATCGGCGCGCCAAGCCACGCGCTGGAAGCGATGGAGCTGGGCGCCGACGCGGTGCTGGTGAATACCGCCATCGCCGTGGCGCGCGATCCGGTGCAAATGGCGCAGGCGTTCCGCCAGGCGCTGGAAGCCGGCGAGCTGGCGCGCAGCGCCGGATTGGGCGCCAGTCAGCGCAATGCAGCCGCATCCAGCCCGCTGACCGCCTTCCTCAGCCAGCCAGAGGAGGCACAGTGATGGCCGACGATTTCAGTAGCCGCTGGCAACAGCTGGACTGGGACGACATTACGCTGCGCATCAACGGCAAAACCGCACGCGACGTGGAGCGCGCGTTGAACGCCGACAAGCTGACGCGCGACGACTTTATGGCGCTGATCTCCCCCGCCGCCGCGCCGTATCTGGAACCGCTGGCGCAGCGCGCGCAGCAGCTGACCCGTCAGCGGTTCGGCAACGTCGTCAGCTTCTATGTGCCGCTGTACCTCTCTAACCTGTGCGCCAACGACTGCACCTACTGCGGCTTTTCTATGAGTAACCGCATCAAGCGCAAAACGCTCGATGCGGCGGAGATCGCACGCGAGTGCGAAGCCATCAAGGCGCTGGGGTTCGAACATCTGTTGCTGGTCACCGGCGAACATCAGACCAAGGTCGGCATGGACTATTTCCGTCAGCACATTCCGGCGATCCGCCGGCACTTCAGTTCGCTGATGATGGAAGTGCAGCCGCTGGCGCAGGACGAGTACGCCGAACTGAAAGCGCTGGGCCTGGACGGCGTGCTGGTCTATCAGGAAACCTACCACCCGGCTACCTATCTGCAGCACCATCTGCGCGGCCAGAAGCAGGATTTCCATTGGCGTCTGGCCACGCCGGATCGCCTGGGGCGCGCCGGGATCGACAAGATCGGCCTCGGCGCGTTGATCGGCCTGTCCAACAGCTGGCGCACCGACTGTTACCTGCTGGCGGAACATCTGTTCTACCTGCAGCAAACCTACTGGCAGAGCCGCTACTCGATCTCGTTTCCGCGTCTGCGCCCCTGCGCCGGCGGCATTGAACCGGCGTCGATCATGAGCGAGCCTCAGTTGGTGCAGCTGATCTGCGCCTTCCGGCTGTTCGCGCCGGACGTTGAGCTGTCGCTGTCTACGCGTGAGTCGCCGTACTTCCGCGATCATATGATCCCGGTGGCGATCAACAGCGTCAGCGCCGGATCCAAGACGCAGCCCGGCGGCTATGCCGACGACGTACCGCCGGAGTTGGAACAGTTCGAGCCGCACGACGGCCGCACGCCGCAGCAGGTCGCCGAGGCCATCAGCAATGCCGGGCTGCAGCCAGTGTGGAAAGACTGGGACGATTATCTGGGACGCAGCGCGCAATAAGCGGCAACGTTTACCACCGTGCGAAGAAAACGCTGGAACGGCCGCGCAATGCCGAACGGTGGCGCTGGCGCCGACAGGCCCGCCGGCTATAGTGACCTTGCCGACCGCCAAACCCGGCGCCGGCCGGGGCCGTCTCCCTCTCGATGGCCCCGCCTTATCCCATCCCGGATCGCGCCGGAGATGCTCCTGCGCGACACCGGGCTCTCGTCCGCGGCAACGCGCATATGGCGTATCGCGGCCTGTAAGGGCGTACGGACAGGTTGTCTTGTCAGCGAAGTTGATAGGCAGAATGAGGGCATAGCGGCGTTCAGCACAGACTCGGGGGGTGATATTCATAGACGCTGTTGTGGCAGAAAAGTGGGGAAAGAGGAAAAAAAGAAGGTACAGCGACGAAGAGAGTTTCGAATGGTCATCCCCGGTGCTGCCAATGGCCCTGGTGTTGGCCGCGGATCTTTTTGCCGCCTGCTCCCTGCTTACGGACAAGAGCAGGCGGTTTATTTTGTGAGACTGGCACCCCCCCAGGACGCGAATCACACAGTATGTGCGCTAATTAACCACATAAACGGTTAAATGTGAATGTCTTTTGAGTGTTTTTTTATTTAGTATCGAGTGTGTTCTGAGTTTGCCAAGGAAAATCAAACTGATATCGCCGCAACCTCCGGGGCATCATCTATAATCCAGCACGGGTTCTCGCGCAGGTTTTTCAACGCTCGCGGTCAACATCAAAAAAAGCCAAGGTTGTCATGAAGAAAACGCCAAATTACATCGATGCAATCAGCGCGTTGCTCACTCTGAAAGGAGTTGGCGACAGAAAGCATGCCTCCACGATGGCCAACATACTGAACCTTCAGTACAACAGCGCCAAACAGAAACTGGATGGCAAGAGAGGCATCACCCTCGATGAAGTCAAAAAGGTTTTCCAGTATTTCAACGAGCCTTTTGCCGGCCAAAGGACGCATAACAGCGTCTTTATCATGAACAGCATTCACAAGCGCTGCAACATTGAGGTCGACGAGTGCCCGGTCACGCAAGCGGACAACGACGAAACCTACGCCTACAAAAAAGACGATCTTTTCATCATCAACACCAATCGGGAACATGCCGCCGATGCTCCGCTGTACAAAGTCAACAAGATAGACTTTCTACCGGCCCCACGCATCGCGATCCTGGATAATGACGGCGATATTCTCGAACTGTTGAAAAAGATTGCCAGCCGATACGGCATCGAAACTGAGACCTTTCAGACGGCGGACGCCATGCTGGCCGCGCTGGAACAGCAGTCCTTTGAGGCGTTTATCCTGGACTGGCTGTTGGACTTCGGCGAGACCTCCGAACGCGTCGTGAAGAAAATTAAAGACGCTCTCGATCCCCACGCCCGCATCATTATTCTGACCGGCCAACTGAATCACTACGAGAAAAACATCGGCGATATGATCCTGCACTATGACGTGCACCTGGTGGAAAAACCGACCAAGCCGCTGATTATCTCCTCGCTGCTGCTGTCGAACCTATTCTTTAATTAGTTTGACCGGGACACGGATCAAAAACGACGAGCCAACCCCTTCGACGGATTTGGCTTTGATGGTGCCTTTCATCGTCGTGACGTAATTTTTGATAATGGTCAGCCCCAGCCCCAATCCCTGCCGAGTCTCCCTTTCCACCCCCTGGTTGAACGCCTTATATAACCGATCCAGGTTATCGACGTTAAACCCGATGCCGGTGTCTTTTACCCGCAAATACAGGTTGCCGTGGCATACCTTCACATTGAGGGCAACCACGCCCCGGTGGGTAAATTTGTCCGCGTTGCTGAGCAGGTTGGCCAATATTCGGTAGAGCTTGTATTTATCGGAACCGATCAGGCCGGCATAAGACGAACGGTGAATCACGAGGCGATTGCCGCGCCCGGCGCCGATGCCGGTTACGGCATCGTCCACCACCTCATTCAGCCGGAAGGTGGAAATGTTGATTTTAACTTCGCCCATCTCAAGCCGTGAATAATCCATCACTTCGCGCGTTTGTTCGGCGATCTTATTACCGTGATAGGAGATCAGGCGGGCTTCTTTTTTCAACTCTTCCTGCGCCAGCTCGTGCTCCATGATATCCGCAGCAATGACGATGGCCTGGGTCGAGCCGGCGATCTCGTGGTAGATGGAAGAGATAAAGATGTTCTTGTTCTTGATGATCTCTTTCAGCGAGACGGCATTTCTCAGCACCAGAAACATCATCAGGAACACTAAAATCAGCGAAAAGATGGCGAACATCTCGGCTTTACTCGAGTTGTCCTGGATGATGCCTTTCACTTCGGTAAAGTTTTTAATCTGTATCCGATAAATAATTTCCTGAATATCGACCAACGTACCCTCGATATCATCCATATAAGAGAGAATGTCCGCCTTGTTTTTCTGCCCCACCAGCAAGCCGGCGGAGAGTTCGTCCAACGTGCGGTACTGCTGCTTCAGCAGCGCAACATTCTTGATGAACTCGTCGTCGTAATAAAAAGAGTCGCTGAAGGTCGAACGACTTTCCAGGATCTGAATCTTCGAGTAGAAGATTTTCTTTTTGATCAGGAAGGCGTCGTAGTCGTTGTTTTCACTGAGCAGCAGCGCGGTTTTGGTCCTTTCAAACGCCAGAAAAAGGATCTCGGCCACCGAGTAGTTGTCCAGATTCGGCTCGATTTGCTTGTAGCGCTCTTTTACGCCGCCGAAGTTAATGGCAATCAACAAAATTAATAAAGAGAAGATGGCAACCAACGCGATAAGAGTACCGATCAGTTTTTTGCTCATCTTATTTCAGCTCCAACCGTTTAACTTGCCAGACAGTTTTCGCATTCACATCCAGGTTATTCAGCTCGGCGTAGCCATCGCGCGGATAAATAATGGCGAACGGCCCCAGCTCCCCAACGTCGATCGGCTTGCCACCGCGCTGATAGGCGACGATCACACGGTATTTAATCATCTCGTCAATCGGCATCGAGTAAGAGTAATCGTCCCAGGCGAAAGCGCGCACCGACTGGCCTTTCAGATGATAGGTTTTCACCAGCTCCGCAAACTCAACGCCGGTGAACGTATCTTCCGGGGTGAAATTGGTCGAGGTTCTAATCGTATGCGGCGGCATCGCCTCCAGCATCTGCCGGGTGATTTTGATCTTCTCACCGTCGAGCGGTTTCAGGTAAAAATAGTCAACGGCCGCATGCAGCGGTGCGCTGAACAGCGAAAGCAGCAGTAACGTCATCAATCCTTTGACTGTCATTATTCACCCTCTTTGCGTTTCACCAGTTCGGCCTGGCCGAACTCATCCTGCCCGACCACGGCCCAGCCGTGATGTTGATAAAATCCTTCGGCTTTGGAGCCGGGATCGGTGGTTAAGTGGATCGCTTCGGCGCCGTGCTCAAACATCCAGTGAGTGACCCGTGCCAGTAAGGCGGAGCCGATCCCCTTCGACTGGTATTCCGGCTTCACGAACAGGCCGCCGATCAGCGGTTCAGGGATGAATAACCCGAAGCCAACGCCGGCATAGTCGTCGCCATACTTGCAGATCCAGCCGCCCCCCTGGTTGATGTCCTCCAGCGCCTGTTTGCGCTGCAGATACTGGATCTGATGCGGATGCAACAGGTTTTCTTCAACGGAAAAGCGGATCTCATACAGGTAAGGCAGGTGTTGCGCCGTCAGTTTTTCGAAGGTAATGAGGCTGTCCATGTTTCGCACTGTCCTTGGTTGTCAGATAAAAAGCGCCGGTCAATTTCTGCTGTAAACATAGTAGCAAAGTTTGTCTTAACCCGGCACGAGGCGAAAAAAAACCGCCCTCGAAGGGGCGGTTTATCTGGCGATGGGCCCGGCGTACCGAGCCCGCGGCGCTGATGACGATTACTCGTCGTCGCTGCCGCCCAGGCCTGCGTTGAGCAGCTCGGCCAGGTTAGCCGTCGCTTCTTCCGCGCTGACTTGCGGAACAACCGGCGCTTCACCCTGAGCACGGCGACGCATACGATCCTGATGATAAGCGTAACCGGTACCGGCTGGGATCAGACGGCCCACGATAACGTTCTCTTTCAGGCCACGCAGTTCATCACGCTTGCCGGCTACGGCAGCTTCGGTCAGAACGCGCGTCGTTTCCTGGAACGATGCAGCGGAGATGAAGGACTCGGTCGCCAAGGAAGCCTTGGTGATACCCAGCAGATCGCGCGAGAAGGTTGCCGCGATTTTACCTTCAGCTTCCAGCTGACGGTTGGCAATCTTGACGCGAGACACTTCAGCCTGCTCGCCTTCCAGGAATTCGGAACCACCAGCGCTAACGATGGTGCCTTTACGCAGCATCTGACGAACGATAACTTCGATGTGCTTATCGTTAATCTTAACGCCTTGCAGACGGTAAACTTCCTGCACTTCGTTGGTGATGTAGCGGGTAACCGCATGCACGCCACGCAGACGCAGAATGTCGTGCGGAGACTCTGGGCCGTCGGAAACGACGTCACCACGTTCCACCACTTCGCCTTCGAACACGTTGAGCTGACGCCATTTCGGAATCATCTCTTCGTAAGCGTCGCTGCCGTCCAGCGGAGAGATCACCAGGCGACGTTTGCCTTTGGTCTCTTTACCGAACGAGATAATCCCGCTGATTTCAGCCAGGATTGCCGGCTCTTTCGGACGACGTGCTTCGAACAGGTCGGCAACGCGCGGCAGACCACCGGTAATATCCTTGGTACCGCCGGATTCCTGAGGAATACGCGCCAGGGTATCACCCGCACCGATCTGAATGCCGTCTTCCAGCTGAACGATCGCTTTGCCCGGCAGGAAGTATTGAGCAGGCATATCAGTACCTGGGATCAATACGTCTTCGCCCTGAGCGTCAACGATTTTCAGTGCCGGACGCAGGTCTTTACCGCTACCGGTACGCTCTGCGCTGTCCAGTACGACCAGAGAAGACAAACCGGTCAGTTCGTCGGTCTGGCGAGTAATGGTCTGGCCGTCAACCATATCCGCGAAGCGAATGAAGCCGCTGACTTCACTGATGACCGGCATGGTGTGCGGATCCCAGTTAGCAACGGTTTCGCCGCCGTTAACTTCTTCACCGTCGCCTTTGCCCATCACGGCGCCGTAAGGCACCTTGTAGCTTTCTTTGGTACGGCCGAATTCGTCGATCAGTTTCAGTTCGGTGTTACGCGAGGTGATCACCAGCTTGCCCGCGGCGTTCATAACGAACTTCACGTTGCTCAGCTTGAGGCTACCCTTGTTTTTCACCTGGATGCTGGATTCAGCAGCCGCACGAGATGCCGCACCACCGATGTGGAACGTACGCATCGTCAGCTGTGTACCCGGCTCACCGATGGACTGTGCCGCGATAACGCCGATGGCTTCACCTTTGTTGATGATGTGGCCACGTGCCAGGTCGCGACCGTAGCAGTTTGCACACACACCAAAGTCGGTTTCACAGCTCACCACGGAACGGACTTTAACGCTGTCGACAGAATTCTCTTCCAACAGGTCACACGCCTTCTCGTTCAGCAGGGTGTTGCGTGGCACCAGAATGTCCGCCGTACCCGGCTTGAGGACGTCTTCTGCCGTCACACGGCCCAGAACGCGTTCACGCAGCGGCTCTTTCACGTCGCCACCTTCGATAACCGGAGTCATCAGGATGCCGTCGTGGGTGCCACAGTCGTCTTCGGTCACAACCAGATCCTGCGCCACGTCAACCAGACGACGGGTCAGATAACCGGAGTTCGCGGTTTTCAGTGCGGTATCCGCCAGACCTTTACGAGCACCGTGGGTGGAGATGAAGTACTGGAGTACGTTCAGACCTTCACGGAAGTTCGCGGTGATTGGCGTTTCGATGATGGAGCCGTCCGGCTTCGCCATCAGGCCACGCATACCGGCCAGCTGACGAATCTGAGCGGCGGAACCACGCGCACCGGAGTCGGCCATCATAAAGATGCTGTTGAAGGAAACTTGCTGTTCCACTTCGCCGTCACGGTTAACCACGTCTTCTACCGACAGGTTTTCCATCATCGCTTTCGCAACGCGTTCGTTCGCTGCAGCCCAGATATCGATCACTTTGTTGTAGCGTTCGCCGGCGGTAACCAGACCAGACTGGAACTGCTCCTGGATCTCGGCAACTTCGGTTTCCGCTTCTTCGATGATCTCCGCTTTCTTGGCCGGGATAACCATGTCGTCGATACCTACGGAAGCGCCTGAACGGGCTGCGTAAGCAAAACCGGTGTACATGATCTGGTCAGCAAAGATAACGGTCGGCTTCAGGCCCAGGATGCGGTAACAGGTGTTCAGCATCTTGGAGATCGCTTTCTTGCCCAAAGGCTGGTTAACGATCGAGTACGGCAGACCTTTCGGTACGATCATCCACAGGATGGCGCGGCCGATGGTGGTGTCGATGATGCTGGTCTGAGAAGTCCATTCGCCTTCGGCGTTTTTGACGTCTTCGGTGATACGCACTTTAACGCGCGCATGCAGAGACGCCAGGCCGGCGCGGTAAACACGCTCAGCTTCTTTGGAACCGTTCAGCACCATGCCTTCGCCCTTGGCGTTAACACAGTCGCGGGTCATGTAGTACAGACCCAGTACAACGTCCTGAGAAGGAACGATGATTGGCTCGCCGTTCGCTGGGGACAGGATGTTGTTGGTAGACATCATCAGCGCACGCGCTTCCAGCTGGGCTTCCAGCGTCAGCGGTACGTGAACAGCCATCTGGTCACCATCGAAGTCGGCGTTATAGGCCGCACAAACCAGCGGGTGCAGCTGGATCGCTTTACCTTCGATCAG
>Ga0153999_1000351_pt1 | contig 20974 bp, 19 predicted proteins | sample TSNC083MetaG_FD_104675 | JGI IMG/M metagenome (GOLD analysis project Ga0153999, IMG submission 104675) | Attine ant fungus gardens microbial communities from North Carolina, USA - TSNC083 MetaG | ecosystem: Host-associated > Fungi > Mycelium > Unclassified | place: USA: North Carolina, Lumber... | reverse complement strand
TAAGCATGTTTTGTCAGCTGATTTTTTGCACACCATTCATCCAGCTTCATTCTGCTGGCTTTCTTATCGGCAATTCTTTTCTGCCAAAGGGAAATGTTATCTGTTTTCATTCAACGCCTCCTAAAATTAATCTTTTAAGAAGTATAGCATTAATAGGTGTTTTGGGGAATGACGCTGTCTTTTGAATCACTTACCAGCACTGGCAGTTCTATTGTAAGCAGATAGGGATTATCTCTTTGCGTAACATAATACCATGTAATGCCAAGTGTCATCATGCTTGCCATAGAGATTGCCGTGAGCAAATGCCATAGGGAATAAGGGATATTGTATGTTTCACCCTTGTCTATTTTTCGGATCAGTTCCAATAAGCCCCAAAATCCACAATGAAAAACAGATGTAATCACCCAAACATTTTTAAATTCCAAAGGGGATGTTATCAAGTCGTATGCAAAGAGCCAAGCCCATGATACTGTGAGCAGAAGAATACTATACAGTATTTTCTTTTGCCGGTTTTTTGGATAGCATATCAAAAATGGGAAACTGAACAAGACAGTAACTGGCGGCCATGCCGCCGGACGAAAGGGGGCAAGGATAGCCCGTGTGAAACAGGTTACAACGACTATAACCACTGCGGCTGCTAAATAGAGTTTTTTATTGCTGATGTTCGCTTTTCCATAAACCCGATTATAGAGTCGAAGTATGAGAACCATTCCAACCATGCTGCATAAAATCTCCATTGCAAATGCAGGCGTACTTGCTGATGTAATAAAATTATTCATTGCTTTCCACACCTCCATTCTATGAAAGAAAGGTATGCTCCCTTGAGTTCATTTTGATGTTTTTTGCTGATTGGTATGGGGATATCACCCTGCAATATAACATCCATTTTTTTAATGGAATGTATATAATCCATGTTGACGATATAAGAGGCATGAGTCTGGCAAAACAGGCTCTTATCCAAACGAATTATAATATCGGTTATTTTCCCGTAGATTTCATAAGTGCGCCTTGCCGTATGTATAATTACTTTTCTTGCCGCACCCTCAAAATAAATGATTTCGTGATAATGGAGCTGATATTTTTCGTGCCCGATTTGAAAGAAAAATATCAGCCCTGCTCTGCGTATGTGTTCTATAGAATCCATCATCACATGGGATAATTCATCAGATGATACCGGCTTTTGCAGAAAACGAAAAGGCAATACCTCAAAAACCTCATAGACATATTCTTTATAATCAGTAATGAAAATAATGAGAGCATCCTTATCATTATTTCGTATGATAGAGGCAGTGCTAATTCCATTCTGTAAAGGCATTTCTATATCCATCAAATAGATATTATAGGATATTTGGTCGGCCTGTAAATGCTTAATTAACTCTATGCCACTCGAAAATACATCACAGGAAAACCCTTTAATATCTATGTTCATAATATCATTTTCTATGGAATTAGCAATATTCAGATTATCATCGCATATTGCTACCCTAATCATTTTTATCCTCCAATAGTTTAAACTTCTTATATCTACCGTCTTTCGGCTTCTCCGCATCAGCCTCAATAAGCCACAAGTCAGCGCCATCTTTGAGTATGCGTTTATTATACTTCCCTGCAAGGAAATATGCAAGCAGGATAATGTCACGCCGGTCTGCCGGTAATGTGTCCAGAGCTTCGGCTAAAGGCCTCACATAAGAAAACAATTCGTTATCACAACCGAAGCCACCACTCCGGCAATCGTCGCCACCAAAGCGCCCCACACCGTATACCTTGTTTTCGTAATTTTCACAGATAAAAAGTAAACCGAAATCGTATAAAACACAGTTTCTGTACTGCTTAGGATGATAGATGCCATTAGTCCGGCGGCGGAATCCGTGCCATAATTCTTATAGATATCCGTAAGAATTCCCGTAGATGCAGACGAAGAAAACATTTTAATGATTGCCAATGTAAACACTTCTACGATCATGCCCAAACGGTCAAGTATCGGCTCTAAAAGTCGCCCTAATAAATCAAAGGCCGATGATGCCCGCAGGATACCAACGGCAAACAGCAGACCCACTAATGTCGGCATGATATTAAACACAATTTTGATCCCATCTTTTGCCCCGTCAATAAAAATATCATATATATTCAATTTAGATAGTAATCCATAACCCACGATGTATAATATAACACACGGCAGTATGAATGCAGATGCAAAGGTCAATATATTACTCATGATATCTCCTTCCCATTATTTTTGCGTAAATAACCCCCGCCAACGTTGATACCAGCGTCGCCAGTATCGCAGGTACAATAATAGCCGTCGGCGCCACCGAACCATATTCACTGCGGTAAGCTATGATATTCATGGGAACGAGCTGCAGCGATGATATATTAATAATCAAAAATGTACACATATCAGTAGTCGCTACAGACTTATCCTTATTCAGTTTCTGCAATTCTTCCATCGCCTTTAACCCGGCGGGCGTCGCCGCCCAGCCGAGACCTAATATATTCGCCACAAAGTTGGTCGATATGTATTCTCTGGCAGGATGGTCTTTGGGTACACGGGGAAATAAAAAATCAATGACAGGACTTAAAATTCTGGACATCACCGCCATCAGGCCTCCGACTTCGGCAATTTTAAGGACTCCTGTCCACATCGCTACAATTCCAAGCATCGTAATGCATAAAGCAATAGCTTCCTTAGATGAATCAATAATTGCTGCCGATACTGCTTCCATATTACCGGTCAGGGCACCGACCACAATACCTATAATAATCATAATGCCCCACATATAGTTTAGCATAGCTGTACACCATCTTTTTTAATATCTATATTCAAAGGAGGTCTTAAAAATACTATGAATTATACTCCTACTCAAAATATAAATACCGTTTCTGCGCCTTATCGCCCATAAACGAACAACGCGGCATGGAAAGATTCTATCCCTGCCGCGTTGTATGTGTAGTCTGCTATTTCTTTTCTACCGGAACCTGTATTTCGGTTAGCCAATCATCCGCATTGTCTTTGTTCCAGATTCCGTCAATATAACTTTCCCGTACATTGTTGATAATCCGGTAGCCGTTTTGTTCTACCCACTGCATCGCGTAGGCATAGGCGTCGCCTAACTTTTCATATGCGCCGCGATGTAAAACTGACACAGCGGTGATTGCGGGAATGTCTTTAAAAACAATGCCGTCGCTATCTTTTCCACGACTTGTTACCGCCTCACAAATTTCCACATTGATGTCGGTCTGCCGATATTCGCTGTCGAGATACACATTGAAGCAATAACCCGGTTCCACGCACTTAATACCCGGATTTGCCTTGCCCACCTTTTCGCCAAGCGCGGGCATGATTTCGTTCAATGCGGCGTAATTGGGTATGGTGTATTTCGCTGAATACACCGTGTAGGATGGGATTTCCTTGATAACTGCTTGATAATTCATTTTTTGACCCTCTTTCCGTTCTTTGATGTAGTGATTTAATCGAAAGAGTTGGTCAGTGATATTTCGCGCGTCGCTTTCAAGCTCGGCTTTGCGCTGCGTGAGTATCCCCGCTATGTTGTGACCATCAACGATTGCAGAAATTTCGGGGATAGAAAACCCCATCTGCCTGAGCGCAACGATTTCATTGAGCCGAAAAAGCTGGCTTGTCGTGTAATAGCGGTAGCCGTTTTCCTCATCAACATGGGATGGCGTCAATAGCCCTACTTCATCATAATGATGCAGTGTTTTGATAGTAACCCTGCCAAGTTTTGAAAACATGCCGATACGATACATAAAATCACCGTCCTTTCTTCCGTAATTTTATTCTACATCCTCCGGCAGCCGGAGAGTCAAGTGCTTTTTCAAAAATATTTTTTCAACCGACTTTGGAGATGAAAGCTGACTATAAGGTAAACTCCTTGGGATTATATCACCGTTATCTATGGCATTTCTTATCGATTTCAAATACAGGTGCAGCCCGAATCAGTGCTGAATTTGCTTCATTGCTGCCGGAAATGAAAACGACGGTAAGCCATATCATGTTATATATATAAAAAGTCAAATAAGCCAAGCAGGAACATACCAATTTCTCTTGTCTAGCGGAATAATATCGGTTGGCATGCATATCACCGCTCCGGTTCCGATTGCTGTCTTTAGATGTGCCGCACCGGAAAAGACATCTTCTTCACTTGGCTCTTTTTCTATTGGCTTTAACACAGAAAAGTTTTTGACTGCATCTTTTGGTGCAGCACCCTTTTTGATTTCAATTGGATTTACAACACCATTTTGATAGATGATGATATCAATCTCCTTTTTATTGCTGTCACGATAGAAGTAAAGCGGCGGTCTTTTACCATTATTAATAAAACTCTTGTAGATTTCAGAAACTACCCAAGTTTCAAAAAACTGACCGTCCATAGCCCCTCGTTCCAATACCTCCGGGCTGCTCCAACGGGTAATATAGGAGCAAAGCCCCGTATCAAGGAAATACATTCTCGGTGCTTTTATCACTCGTTTCAAAGCATTATTTGAGAATGGAGGAATAAGTGCAACCAGTCCGGACGAAACTAGAATTGACAGCCACTGCTTTGCAGTAGGTGCAGAAATGCCCGCTTCATTTGCAAGTGTCTCATAGTTGACATTCGTTGCCGTTCTTGCGGCAACAATGTTGATAAAATTCAAAAAAGTTAATTCATCAGCTACTTGAGATAAATCCTTGATGTCACGGCTTAAATAGGTTTCAAGATAAGACTCATAGTATTCTTCACGATTAACAGTTTCTATCTCATAAAGCCTTGGCATGGAACCTTTGAAAATACGCTCAAACACTTGCATGATATTCATTTTAGGAACTTCACTCATTCTTTTTACAAGAATGTCTGGCTCAACTGCGAATGGCGGGAAATGATTGCCGCCTATCTCGCTGTTGGACAGCCCCAACATTCTAACAACTCCGGCTCTGCCTGCAAGTGACTCAGTAACACTTTTCATAACATGAAGGGTTTGAGAGCCTGTCAGCCAAAAATCTCCGTTTGTCCTATATTCGTCTACATAGACTTTAATATAATCAAACAGTTCGGGAGCATATTGCACTTCATCAATTAAAACAGGCGGAGCATAACGCTGTAAAAACATTTCCGGTTCTTTCTTTGCCATTGCTCTGATAGTCGGATTATCCAAGGACACAATCTTACGGTTTTCGTCAGCCATCTTAGTCAATAATGTGGTCTTACCAATCTGTCGTGGACCTGTCAGCAAAAGCACCGGAAAGGTTTCGTTGATGCTCTGCAGTGTTTTTTCTATTGTTCTTTCATAATACATAGCAGTCCCTCCTAAAAATATTTTATGCTTTTATAAAAAATATTATGCAAATCCAAATTCTAATTTTATATTAGCATATTTTATATGCTTTTTCAAGAGGGACGAAATACATTCCAACTTCATTCTCTCTTCTACACCCATAAGAAAAGATGCCACAGCGTCAGCCGCGACATCTTAATAAGTTTCTATATTCCATTTTCAAGATAAAAAGCTTCCTTATTTTTTTGCCTCCATCACCCTACTCCTTCCATAAATGTGTGGGCTATACCCCCCTTATCTTTTAGCTACTGCATGGCATTTTCTACCACCTTTTTGTCTTCTTTATAAGTTACGCCATACCATTTGTCCAAAGAAGTCAGAACTTGTATGGAACTATATATCCTTCCGGCAAAGTAGATTTATTACAAAACGCAGGCTAACCCACGATATAACCAATAATATAAATTTTCAGTGTTCTATCCCATAATGCATTTAGCCTTTTCAGCAAACCTTCACCTCTATACTGTATTTATTTCTATTTCATCTTCCAATAAATATTCATTTCCTGCAATATTAATTTTCTTTCCACTGCCTTCTAAAAGCTTTACAAAACACATCTCCTTTTTTATTTCCACTTCAATTCTGGCATCTTCATACAGAAAACGGAAACAAAATCCATTCCATTTTTCCGGTAATCTGGGGTTTAAGTAAATTCCGCTTTCTTTTATCCTAAGCCCTCCAAATCCATATACAATCGCCATATAGGTTCCGCCCATGTTTGCCGTATGGATTCCATCTTTTGTATTTTTATGGGTGTTATATAAATCCAGTTTTGCAGATTCCCCAAAATACTTATATGCTTTCTCTGTAAGACCAAGTTTTGCTGCAATAATGCTGAAGATACACGTAGAAAGGGAAGAATCATGTGTGGTCACTTTTTCATAATAGGCAAAGGATTTTCGGATGGTTTCCAGCTCCTGCGCATCTTCCAGAATAAAATGTGCCAAGACGGTATCTGCCTGTTTACAAACCTGATAGCGGTATAAGTACATCGGATGGTAATGCAACAACAATGGTTTTTCCTCTTCCTTTATTGCAGCGATGTCCCATACCTTCTTTTGCAGGAAAGAATCATCCTGAGGATTAATTCCCAGTTCTTCGTCGTATGGCAGGTACATTTTTTCGGCTGCCTCCCGGAATTCTTCCAGTTCTGCCTCGGTTATCTTTGTTTTTTCTGCCAATTCTTTTTCCATTCCTGCCTCTGCTAACAGCCCAAATCCCTTGTATGCCCATATTAGGTTGTACTTCGCCAGGGCATTGGTATAATAATTGTTATTCACAAGGCAGGTATATTCGTCTGGTCCGGTTACCGTATTCAAATGAAATTTACCTTTGCAATAATTGCCCAAATCCATCCATAACCTGGCAGTTTCTATGAGGATTTCCACCCCGCAATCCTGCAGCAATTCTAAATCCTTTGTGGCAAGATAATAGGAAACTACAGAATATGAAATATCACCACTGATGTGGTACTGTGCAGAACCGGAAGGAAAATACCCGGAACATTCCTTTCCCATGATTGTCCTCCAAGGATATGCCGCTCCCTTCTTATGTCCGAGCAGCCGGGCATTTTCCCGGGCATACCTCAGCATGGAATAGCGGTTATAAATTAAATTCCTGGCAATATCCCTGGCATTCAAAATAAAAAATGGCTACAGATACATTTCCGTATCCCAGAAATAATGCCCTTCATAACCTTCGCCGCTCAATCCTTTTGCCGCAATATTACAATAGGAATCTTTACCTGCAGACTGAACCAACTGATACATGTTGTAGCAGATAGCCTGATTCAATTCCATATCCCCTTCTACCTCTACCATACAATCATTCCAGAATTTCCCTAGATATTCTTTCTGAAATTGATAGTATTCTTCTACGTTCGTCTCCAAGGCTTTTTTTATGAGTGTGGCGGCCGATTTCCGCACATCCTGATAACGGATACTGTCACATAATATGGTATATTTATATAACGTAACTGTTTCTTTTTCTTCTATCCTTGCTTTCCAGCATTCATTCACAGCAGCACCATTCCGGATATGTTTCTTTGTTCCTTTTTTAGAAAACCTGTTTTTTACTGTGGAACAGACTTGTAAACCCGAAGCGGAAGTCGCAGATGTAATAAAGGAGATGCCCTCTTCCAAATCTGCGGATTCCGGATGAAGGTGTTCCAATGCTTCTCCTGCTACTCTGGGATCCTCCGGATTAAAATAATTCTTTACATTTCCGTTATGTCCGGAAACCAGTTCTATTTCACCCGAAAAATCTACCGCTGTCACTCGGTATTCTATTAGGAATAACGGCAGCATTTTAAATGAGGTCATCCTCTTTATCTGTATGTTTACTGTCTTTCCTTCCGGCGACTTCCATAGCATTTCCCTTAAAGTCACCCCATTTTCCATGTCCAGACTTCTTTTCCGGTGGATGACTTCTCCTTCAAATAAGGAAACTCGTTCTCCCTCCACAAATAATTCTATCCCCTGTGTATCTACCACATTCAGCATGGTCTGCTTCTCCTCAACCAACCCATACAGTTTTTCTGCCTGGGGCATCGCTGCAAAATCATAAAAGCCGTTGATGTAAGTTCCCCGGATGCTATCATAATGTTCTGGATACCCTTCTTCAAAATTTCCTCTGACACCCAAATATCCATTGGCATTATGGAACAGTGTTTCTTCTAATAGGAGATTCTCACTATCCAATAAAAAATTCTCTGTTTCATATTTTTTCATAATCCAACACCTGTATGTAGCCCTTTCTATGCAAATAAATCGTTTTACCTTTTTACCGGTTCACAGTCGTGAAATCAGGCATCAATCAAACGGTAATGATGCCTGAACTCCAGCTTTTTATGTGACTAATAGTTCGAGACTCTCTCTCTTTAAATCCTCTGTACTTGCTAAAATCAAATCTGCATCCGCCATCTGCTCCTTCGTGCCTACACCAACTGCTTTGATGCCTGCTTTTTGAATTGCTGTAATTCCGGCTTTAGCGTCTTCAATTCCTACGCATTCTTCCGGAGCCGCTCCTAATACATAAGCCCCTACGGCAAAATATCAGAATCTGGTTTTGCATTCCTGATTTTTGCCGCATCAATAATATGATCAAAATATCCATTTAAATCCAAACGATTAACAATAAAAAATGCATTTTTACTTACGGAGCAGACACAGGTTTTGATATTCTTATCCTTCAGGCTGATTAATAATTCTCGGATTCCCGGGAGGATGTCTGCCGGTGTAATCTGTTTGATTAGTTCCTTATAATTATCATTTTTCTTTTCAGCCATTTTTTCTTTTTCTTCTGTAGTAAATGCATCCTGCATATTTCCATTTTTTAAAATCAACTCCAGACTGTCCATCCTGGATACCCCTTTTAATTTTTCATTATAATCCTCATCAAAGGGAATGTTCAACCCATCGGCCAACTCTTTCCATGCCAGATAATGATACCGGGCTGAATCTGTGATCACACCATCCAAATCAAATAATACTGCTTTTAACATAATTCTATTTTTCTCCATTCATTCGAACCTCCATAGGAAGTATTATAGTTGCGTTTCTTTTAGTACTAATTCAAATTTCTCCGAGATTGTCTCCTGTGAGTTTGTTCCAACAAATACAGTATATTCACCAGATTCTAAAATATAGTTTCCCTGATTATCATAAAAGCCAAGAGCTTTCGCTGAAATGATAAATGATACAGTCCTTTGTTCATTTGGCTTTAGTTCAATTTTCTTAAAATCAATTAATTCTTTTACAGGTCTTACTTGAGAAGCGAAATGATCGTTTACATAAAGTTGTATGATTTCTTTCCCCTCAAAGTTTCCGGTATTTTTTATCATACAACTAACTTTCAGACAATCATCTTCACTAGTCAGCACATTTTTTTCGATTTCTATGTTTTTATATTCAAATGATGTATAAGACAACCCATAACCGAAGGGAAATAACCCACTATTTTTCTCATCTAAATACCTAGATGTATGAACATTCTCTTTACTTTTGGGACGGCCTGTAGACGTGTAACTATAATAAATAGGAATCTGCCCCACACTTCTAGGAAATGTCATTGTTAACTTACCATTTGGATTGTACTCTCCAGTTAAGATTGAAGCAATCGCCGTTCCCACCATAGTTCCTAAATGCCAAGCCTCAATTATACTACTCGCATACTCTGCTATATGAGATATCTCAAGCGGACGCCCATTCATCAAGACAACAATAATAGGTTTACCAAATTTTCGTAGGTAATTAAAGTATTCTTCTTGTCCTTTAACTAACCCAATATTACTTTTTGATTTTGCTTCTCCAGATTCAGAAGCCGGCTCTCCCATAACTACCACAATCTTGTTAACTTTGCTAATCTCTTTTTCTATTAATTCCTGATCTTTTTTGATAATTTCTCCATCTATTTTACAGCCCTTAATATGAACAGTATTTACTTTATTCGATTTCTTTAGACCCCTATACAGCGTAATAACATTTGCTGCTTTCCCATTACAAGCCCAACTTCCAACCATCAGGTTTTTATCATCAGCTAATGGACCGGTAAGCAAAATTGTCTCTCCGGCAACTAATGGTAAAGTCTCATGCCCATTTTTCAAAAGCACCACACTATCTTTAGCGATTTCCAAAGACTTACTTTTATTCTCACTAGTGAACAGAACTTCTTGCTCTTTTTCCCGGGAGGTTCTAAAAGGTTTTTCAAATAGCTCCAGATCGTATTTTAAGGATAAGACACGGTAGACAGCATTATCCAAAGCTTCTTCACTTATTTTATCTTCTGAAAATAAATGAATTAATTCATCATGAAAAACCCTTGAAGCCATATCGACATCAATACCTGCATTAAAAGCTTGTAACGCTGCTGCTTTTCTATCTGGTGAATAACCATGAGTAATGCACTCAGCAATAGCGTTCCAATCAGAAACAAGTAAACCTTTAAATGATAAATTCTGACGCAAAATGTCCTTTAATAAAAACTGATTTACCGTACTTGGAGTACCATTTAAATCATTAAATGCACTCATAATTGATGCTACTCCTGCGTTAATTGCCTCTCTAAATGGCGGAAGGTGAACATTAAATAATTTTGAAATGGATAAATCTACTGAATTATATTCCTTTCCACTTTCAACTGCTCCATATCCAACGAAATGCTTCCCACAAGCCAGCACACTATCCCCGGGAATATATTCTCCCTTCTTTAGATTTCCTTGATATCCTTTAATTTTTTCTTTTACAAATCTTGAAGTCAGTAAAGGATCCTCCCCATAACCTTCAGCTACCCTTCCCCATCTTGGATCTCTGCTAATATCCATCATTGGTGAATATGTCCAATGAATTCCTGCGGCTGCTGCCTCTTTGGCTGCTATAACAGCAGAATTTTTAGTTAATTCCGGATCCCATGTACAGGATTCCGCTAAAGGAATTGGAAAAAGTGTTTCGTATCCGTGAATAACATCTTCAGCAAATAAAAGTGGAATACCAAGTCTTGACTCATTGACTGCGATTTGCTGCATATAATTTGTTTTTTCTGCTCCACGAACCGTTAAAAATGACCCCACTTTTCCTTCGCGAATAAAATCCTCAAATAATTGTTCCTTCCCTTTATAAATAGAAGTTCCGAGTTGGTTTAATTGTCCTATTTTTTCTGTGATTGTCATTTTTTTGATTAATTCACCAATAAAAATGCATTTATCCTTTTCTTTATATGTCGCATTCATTTCATATCCTCCAAAACCTGTATTGAATACTTTAATACTAATTGATTTCTTTATAACTTTCTTGTATAATAATAGTAGTTTCTTTTAAAATAATACTATTATGAAGAAGGTGAATAAACTTGCAAAAAATACCAATTAAAAACATTGACATCGTCCCCACCTTAGTTGATACATATTTTTTTACAAGTAAGATTACTGATAAACCCAAAAAAATTGAATTCCGAAATGTAAATATTTTTGAAATCGAACTATTCATCGAAAGTGCCGGCGGAATTTATGTAGACAATAAATATCATCCAGTACAGGCAAATGATCTTATCCTCCGACATCCCGGTCAAACAACACAAGCGGTAACCCCTTTCACTTGTTATTGTATTCGCTTTTCAATAAACAATAGAGAAGATGTATTTTGGGAAAATGAAATTCTAAATAACTTACCTTTAATTACCCACCTAAAAAATCCCATTGAATTTAGGCACTTCTTTGAAGAAGTTCTTGAAGCTCATATAAATCCAAATACCTTTTCAGATTTTACTTTCAAGATAAATATTTTAAAGATTTTAAAAAAATTGTTTGAAACAAATCATTCACTGGATTTCATTTCTGGAAAGAAAATTAGTAACCCCTATATAGTCAGTGGCGTAGATTATATTAACAGCAATTGGGATAAAGAGCTTTCTATCCATGATATTTCAAATTATATTGGACTTAGTAAAAATTATTTCTTGAAATTATTTTCTGACAACACAGGAGAAACACCAAATAACTATATTCAAAAACTCAAAATGAAACATGCAAAAGAGTTATTGGTATATTCTGATATGAGCATTTCTGAAGTTGCAGCAAGCTGTGGTATAGATAACTTTTCCTACTTTAGCACATTATTTAAAAAGTACACCGGTTCGACACCAAAACAATGGCGTGAAAACTATAGGGTCTTGGATTCTAATTAGTCAAATACCACGTAACTTGCTGTTGCGTGGTATTTGACTTACACAGAATCATTGTATGATCACTCTGATATACCGACCATGATTGTTTCGCCATTAAATGAGTGATTCTTCCCATTAATACATATTTCAAAAGGCGCTGTGCCTTTCCCACCGGAAACCCGGATGGTCTTTTTATCAATTTGAAAATGAAGCTGCGTGTCTTTCCAGATGAAATTAAAGTCCAAACCATTCCATTTCTCAGGCAGCCTGGGATTAACCTCTAGCATTCCACTGTTCGTCCTGATTCCTGCAAATCCGAAAACCGCACACTGCCAAATACTCCCCATAGCAGCTGCATGAATACCGCCATCGGAGGTTTTCATATTGGGGCCAAGATCAATCTGGGTCGTTTTTTCAAACAAGCTGTAGGCCAAATCCTTATTACCCATCCTATTTGCCATAATACAATGAGTGGATAAGCTCAAAGAAGAATCATGCAGCGTTCTGGCTTCATAATAATCGAAATTCTTTCGGATAACATTTTGGTCAAATTTATCTTCCATTAAAAGCAGCAATACCAGAATATCAGCTTGTTTTGATGCTTGTATTTGATTTATTTCCTCCAGACTATAATGCTGTAAGATTTCGCCCACATTCTTCTGGTTTTTAAATTGTCTCAAGTCGATTTCACGCAAGGTAAGGTAAGTATCGTTTTGAGGTATCAGCAAATCTTCACGCGGCTGTGGCAGATATAACCTATTTATTTTTCCGTGTATTTCATCCGTTATTGATTCAATATCAAGATTTTTTTGCAGACGGTTATATACATCAGGAAAACTGTTTTTCAGAACACCATGATAGCGCAGCGCCAACTCCATGTTGTAGTGAGCCATATAATTTGTAAAAGCATTATTGTTCACATGTTCCTTATACTCATCCGGTCCGATAACATCGTTGATTTCATAACGGTCAAGAATTTCATTATATTCCAGTCGGGAAGCCCAGAAGTGAGCTGTTTCAAATATAATCTGAAAACCCATTTCTTTCATAAAACAAATGTCATTCGTGGCCTGATAATATTCTTCAATGGCATATGCCACATCACTGGTAATATGAATTTGTATTAATCCAGTCCATATTTTTACAGGTTCACCTGTAAAAACATTTACCCAGCCCCAGACCGGGGTAACTTCACCATCGTCTATCCATGCTGATTCCCATGGGTATTGTGCACCTCTATAATTTCCTCCTTCTGCCTTTTGTCTGGCTCCAGGCAAAAGGTGATAACGATACTTCAAAAGGCTCTTTGCAATTTCTGGCCTTTCATATATAAAAAACGGTAGGCAAAAAATTTCTGTATCCCAAAAAGAATGTCCCTTAAATCCTTCGCCCGACAAGCCTTTTGCCCCGATCCCCATACGCTCATCATGAGCCGGGGTCATCGCCGTTAAGTGATATATACTAAAGCGAAGTGCCAATTGGTCGAACGGATTTTCACTGTTTATCTTGACATCGCAATTATTCCAGACCTTTTCCATGAATACGGACTGGGACTGATCGAATAAACTGTCAAATCCCATTTTTTCTGCTTCCCGGATATTCTGCAGGGAGATATCCAGCAGCTGCTCCTTGGAAAACCCTTCGGCGTCAGCATCGCGAGAAGTATGTATGACAGACAGCTTTTCAAAAACCAGGGTATTTCCTTTTTTGAGCTTTGTACGGATTTCTGTCCCTATCTTCCTTCTTTCCATATACACCTTGATAGAAGTGGACTCTTCCTGCATATTTACAATGCTGCTTATAACAAAATCTATTTCTGACTGGGTAGTCCTAAAAACGGTATTCATTATTTTCCCATCAAAAATCCGTTTATCTCCTTCGAAAAAATTCTGCGCCCCGGAATTGGTCATCTGACCATTTATTCCAGTACTCAGGCAAAAGTCCATATCAGCATCAATAGCGATTATATATATCTTCTGGGCAATTAGATGCAGGTTATCCATCGAGACAAAACGTTTAAATAACAGCTTGATCCGAAGACCATCCTTGTTTTTTACAGTTACTTCCCTTTCCCCCAAACCGGTTCTCAAATTCAAAGTTCTTGAATAATCTAAAATGGTCATCTGATTAAGGTCTAACTCGTCATCATCAAAAAATAGTTTCATTCCTAATACATCGGGAGCATTGGGCAATTCCGCCACTTCATTTTCTTCAGATTTATTAAACATACCAGCTACATAGCAAGCCCTTTTCTGATAGAGGTAATCCTCCTCCATCGTATTACGCACTCCCATGTAACCATTACCAAGATACATAATAGACTCACATTTTCCAAGATTCTTGCTGTTAAACTCACTTTCAGCTATTATAAAATTTTCATCTTTTCCTGCACCAACATTATATTTCATTGACATAATTAGGTAAATCTCCTTTATTTATAGAATTATTTTTCCCCGGTAATTGCGATACCTTTCATAAATTCCTCTTGGAAACAGAAGAACAAAATAATACAAGGTAAAATTACTACCAGGCTGACCGCCATCAATAGATTTACTTTTGTCACATATCGACCCTGAAATGTCTGGAGACCTAATGCCAAGGTCTTAAGGCGGTCTGAATTGATGTAAATCAATGGTCCCATAAAGTCATTCCATTTTCCTATGAATTCGAAGATTGCCACGGTCGTCAGCACCGGCTTTGCCAACGGCAGATAAATTTTTAGCCATATCTGAAAATCATTACAGCCATCCAACTTCGCCGCATCTGCCAGATTCGCAGGCAGTCGCATATAGAACTGCCGCAAAAGAAAGGTATTGAACGCGCCTGCGAACGCTGCAGGTACAATCAGGGGATACAAGGTATTAATCCATCCAAAGTTTTTGTAAAGGATAAATTGAGGTATCATGGTTACCTGTCCCGGAATCATCATCGTTGCAAGCATTACTACAAATAAGATATTGGAACCCGGTGCGTAATATCTGGCAAACCCATATCCGGCCAGAGAACTGGAAATAGTTTGCAGCACAAGCGAACAAACTGCAATCAGCAGCGTGTTCTTTAGATAAGTAAAAAATGGGAATGCTGTTAATGCTGTTACAAAATTTTCAAAATGCAATTCCTTAACCCACAAGCTAATCCCTGAAGTGTAAACTTCCTCCGTCGACCTTAGGGAAGTAGCCACCATCCAGAATAGCGGATATAGCAGCACTATGGAACCTGTTACAAGCACAAACAAGATTAATAACCTATCGATGCGCAGTTTCAGGCTATTTTTTCCTATTTTTTTTTGTAACTCTTTATCACCTCGTTTAGGCATTTCTCACACGCCCCTTTCTGCTCTTCTTCGCTTTTTCTTCTCCTTCTTTCATTTCAGATTCATAATATACCCATAAACCGGAAGATTTGAAGACAAGACCTGATAATAATAATATAATAATAAACAGAATCCATGCCAATGCACTGGCGTACCCCATATTAAACTTTTTGAAAGCCTGTTCGTACAGATTCAGCATATAAAACATGCTGGCTCCATCAGGACCTCCGTCTGTCATTGTATACGCCTGGGTGAATACCTGAAAAGCACCAATTATTCCTTGTATTAAGTTATAGAGAACTATCGAAGACATTTGTGGCAATGTAATCTTAAACATCTTCTGCAAAGCAGTTGCACCATCTATATCTGCTGCTTCATAAAGTTCTTTTGGAACTCCCTGAAGACCCGCCAGAAAAATAACCATTGGCGTTCCAAATCCCCAAAGGCTCATGATTACCAACGAGGGAATTACCAGTTTGGGATCCCGCAGCCATTGCTGAGATGACAGACCAACTGCATTTAAAAGTCCATTCAGCAAACCAAAATTATAGTTAAAAATATTCTTCCACAAAACAGCGAGGGCAACTCCGGATACCAGAGTCGGTATATAAAATGCTGTTCGGAAAAAACGTATTCCACGGACTTTCCGATTCAATAGTACTGCCACCAAAAGTCCCAAAATCAGTTGGAGCGGAACACTTAAGATAGCATAATAAAACGTTACCTTTAGCGACTGATAGAACCATTTATCACCACCTGAAAACGCTTTTATGTAGTTATCCACTCCTATAAATTTCATCGGACTCACCATATCCCATTTGGTTAAAGAAGCATAAAGTGAAAAAGCGAGAGGATATAGCTGTGTAATTAAAAACCCTAATAACCACGGAGATATAAATAAGTAAAAAACAAAAGTTGTTCTTCTGATTTTCTTTTTCTTCATCAATGTATATCCAATCACTGCTACAGCTATGACACAGACTCCAAGAAGCAACAACGGAGCGAGCAATACCGCAGCCGACTCTGGCATAATTGATGATAAAAAATGGCTGAATTCTTGAATCATAATACCCATTCCTTTCTTAGTAACTATCTTTTGGTTCCATTGTCAACTGCGTTGACATTGTGCAGTCGCTAAATGTGAGCATATTGTGGACCTCGTCCATAATCCTCGTCATAAAAATACCCTTGCAAGCAAGTATTTTTATTTCCTTAAGCTCCTACTTAGGCTCGTTGCTTATGCGTAAATAATGCTTTCGAAGACTAATCAGCCTCCGAAAGCACACTAATACTAAATGCAGAGTCTTCACCGGCTTACTCGTTTGCCTCGTCAAGCAACTCCTGAGCCTCTATTTCTGCCTCCTTCAGAACAGTAGCCACGTCTTCCGTACCGGTTCCGATTGCCGTACGATCCTTTAATGCGTTTTCTACAGTATTTACCACCGAATCTGCACCTTTAATCTGATTCGGAACTTCCTGATACGACATTGCATCAAAAAATGCCTGCAAATTTTTATCCGGATACTGATTTAAGAAAGCTTCTTTACCATCTTCTGTCACAGGAAGTGCACTGCTTGAACCTACGATTTCCTGTGCCTCCTTAGAAGTAGATATGAATTCAATAAATGCTTGAACTGCTTCCGGATGCTCAGTATCTTTTCCCATAGCAAGACCAACAATTTCCATTTTCCCACCATTTCCAGGGGTCGCACATACATCCCATTCAAATGAAGAAACCTCACTCATCGTAGGCATGTTCCATGGTCCGAAGTTTAGGATAAATCCTACTCTTTCGGATATGAACCACTGCAGCATATCCTCTCCTTCAGCTTCAATCACATTAGGAGCAAACTTATACTCTTCAATTGCATCATACATATATTGAGCGGCTGCTAATCCCTCCTCGCTGTTAAAAAGAACCTGTCCATCATTATTCATCAACTGTCCACCAAACTGATATATCCACTGGCGAAAAAATAAAGAGCAGGCTCCATAAATGTCATCGTCCAATGCTGCAATTTTCTTAGCATCCTCTGTAAACTGCTCGATTGTATACTCCACTCCCGGTATCGATACCCCCGCTTCTTCCAGAAGCGTCTTATTGTAGGCAACTATTATTGTATTACACCGCTTAGGCAATGCATACAGTTTTCCGTCATATACCAAAGCTTCTTTCACAAAATCAGATATATATTCGGCATCAGCTCCCAGTTCTTCATCTAAAGGAGTAAATGCAGAGGCAAAGCTGGGAATATGTGCAGAACCTATAGCCATAACATCCGGCGTTTCACCACCGGCAATCAAGGTCTGGAGTTTCTCTTCATAGTTGCCATCTACATGTATATACTCAACTTCAATATTTTCATTCTGCGCCATAAATGCTTCAACGAGGGCTTCCTCTGTTGCCTTGTCTTCGGCTCCTCCCCATGCAGAATATGTAATTTTTACTTTTTCATTAGATGTGTTATTACTTTCGTTAGATTCAACACTGCTTGTACTGGATGTACCATCACTTCCACCTTGTGAACTTCCGCATCCGGTCATTGTGAGTGGCAAGGCAAAGACCAATACTCCTGCTAAAATCATTGCTATTTTCCTTCTCATTTTAAATCCTCCTCGTAATTTTTTGGTAATTCCGAGAGTCTCAAAAGTATGCATTTTCAATAATTTTTTATACATAGCATTCATTTTGAACCTCTCCAAAACTTTTTTTGACACTTTCATTTTAATTGATTTATTAGATATTTTCTTATATAATAATACTATTGTTTTTTAAAATATTACTATTATTTAAGAATCTTAGCTAATTTCTTTTTCTATTTTGCATATCCAATACAATTTTAAAAAATAAATTTATGCACTTTGTACAAATATGGATTATTCTTTGCTAAGGTAAAAGGTCCAAGCGGACTATCAGACACATAAACACCATCTGCATAAACATTGTACTCCGTTCCCGGTACAGAATACTGTAGATAATATTTTTCTTGATATTTTGTCATCCATGCACCCTCCATGTATGGATAATTTCCCATACACCTATATAGCATCGCTTAATGGTTTCATATCTTCCGGGTTCAATTCCACACCATAGAGTGGTGTTACATTGGAACATCCCCAATAAAAATAAATTCTTCCATCGGTATCCCAAAACAGGTTGGGGTCCCAAAAGGGAAAGGTTCCTTCTATTTCTTCAAATGTTCCGTGTATCGGATCCTTCGTCCGAAAATAAGAACAATTGGAATACCTCCTTGAAGCACAGAAATACAGATGCTCTCCTATTACTCGTACATCAGGAGCGTAATCATAGATTGGCATCTCTTGATTAAATTTGTGAAATTTCCATTCTGCTAAGTCTTCACTGGTATAAAACCCTGCTATCATTGACGGAAACAAATAGTACGCTTGTCAAATAGGATCAGTGAGGAATTACACTAACCATGCAGCATATAACGGAAGTGAAATTATTCCATTTTCGAACCCAAAATTTTTCCCAGATATCCTGATCGTATCGGCAGCATTATATTGCTTCTTATAAACTGACAGGCTTCGTGATTTTACATGCTCTCTTGCCTTCACTTCTACAGGTATTACCTTGCCCCCTATCTCTAAAATGAAGTCAATTTCTGCATTACCACCAGAAGTCCAATAATATAGCTTATGTTCATTCTGCTCAAATACATTAGCAATATAGTTTTCCGTTAAAGCTCCAATGAAAATATGATCATTTCCACTAATAATGTCATATGCCGTAACTCCTGCCTTGGTAGTCAGCAATCCTACATCACTCATATATAGTTTAAAAGATGCACCAAACAGGGAAGCTTTCCCGTCTTGTGCCACTACTTTATACTGGAATTTTTTATTATTTTTTGCCAGCTGTGTAGGGATACTATCAAAACAGGCCAAGATTTTAGCAGTCTCTGTCGGGCTTGCATATTTAGCCATATCTGCCACATAAGCGTTCAGGATTTCTTGTTGAATCAGAGTGACTTCCATCAAACTTTCTCCTTCCACATAGACTTCAACTGCTTCCGGCATACCTCCAACAATCAGATACTCCCGATTTATTGCAACACCTAATAAACTTCCTGCCGCAATCACATGATACTCGGAGGCTTCCTCTTGAAAATACTTTAATGATGTTAATGCCCGCTCGCAGCAAATACACCAAGGCATATTTGAATATATGTCGAAATCTTCATATATCTAAAATTATTCATGCAATTTAGTGAAATATTTCGCTCAAATTGCATTGAATTTCACACGAATATGTGTTATGCTTTTTTAAAAGCAGATTTAGGGGTGAAAAAATGTATAGAAAAATTATGCAGTACTTGGTTGAATGGAAAAATAGTCCTTACCGTAAACCACTGATTTTGCAAGGTGCCCGGCAGGTGGGCAAAACTTATTCCATTCTTGAATTCGGAAGAGAGTATTATGAAAATGTAGCATATTTCAACTTTGAAACAAATCCGCAGCTTGCAAAGACATTTGATGAGAGTATTGAACCTGCCTATTTGCTTCCCATACTTTCACGCCTCGCAAGTCAAACAATTATCAAAGAAAAAACTTTGATTGTATTTGATGAAATACAGCTATGCGAGCGGGCACTAACATCAATGAAATATTTCTGTGAAAATACACCTGAATATCATATTATCGTTGCCGGTAGTTTGTTGGGTGTAGCCGTCAACCGTGAGAAATTCTCATTTCCAGTTGGTAAAGTAGATATGAAAACTCTTCAGCCTATGGATATGGAAGAGTTTTTACTTGCGTGCGGAGAAACCAGGCTCGTTGAACAAGTGAAGGATTGTTTTGTGAAGGATACACCGATGCCATCGGCACTCCATAACGCCGCACTTTCATATTATCGCCAATACCTCGTTGTCGGCGGTATGCCCGACTGTGTGAGTAAATACCTTGAGACTAAGGATTTAATATTGGTTCGTCATACGCAAAACATGATATTGGAGAGCTATTTGAACGACATGAGCAAATACAATTCTCAAAATGAAATTAAAAAAACACGGCTAGTCTACGACAACATTACGGTTCAACTTTCTAGGAAAAATACGCGTTTTCAATATAAGCTGATTAAGTCGGGTGCAAGAGCGGCCGAATTTGAAAACGCAATTGAATGGCTCTCACTATCCGGAATTGTGACACGCATCTATTGTGTCAAACACCCCAAGAAACCACTCGAAAATTATCGTGATATTGGCTCTTTCAAGATTTATGTATCAGATGTCGGACTTCTTTGTGCAAAGAAAGATATTGTGGCTGAGGATGTTCTATACCTTTCTGATGAATTAAATGATTTTAAGGGCGGAATGGTTGAGAACTACGTTTGCTGTCAACTTACCGCAAGCGAATATAAAAGTTATTATTGGACATCTAACCGGGGTGCAGAGGTTGATTTTGTTATCCAGCGTGATAGAAGAATTATTCCAGTCGAAGTGAAATCAGCAGATAATACACGAGCAAAAAGTTTAGCTGTTTACATTAATACTTATACTCCAGATTACGTTATCAAACTGTCAACAAAAAACTTTGGCTTTGAAGATGGAAAAAAGACGGTTCCGCTTTATGCGGCATTTTGTTTATAGATAGGTAGAACAGGTTTATCTTAAGTTTTCACCTGATAGTTCGTAATAATATCAAGGCATAATG
>Ga0153999_1000349_pt1 | contig 21097 bp, 16 predicted proteins | sample TSNC083MetaG_FD_104675 | JGI IMG/M metagenome (GOLD analysis project Ga0153999, IMG submission 104675) | Attine ant fungus gardens microbial communities from North Carolina, USA - TSNC083 MetaG | ecosystem: Host-associated > Fungi > Mycelium > Unclassified | place: USA: North Carolina, Lumber... | reverse complement strand
GCTGCGGTCAGGTTACTGTTTACGATCCCGGCAACGGAGCGATTTATGGCTCTTTGGATAATGCATCCAATCCTGATAGCATTGTAGCAACTGTTGAATGGGTCGATACTCTGATTGTGGAAAGAACCCCCAATTTTACTAAAGATGCATGGATTAAAAACTTTGTTAATGTGGATTGCAACACCTTAGCGGAAGCCGCTATAGAAAGAATCAGATGATGTTAGCAGGCTCTACATAAATAGCCTAAGGAGTATACCAAAATGGAACAAAAAGAGGTGCTGATTGAGGTAAAAGATTTGTGCAAAAACTTTGGCGAGACAAAAGCTTTAAGAAATGTCTCGTTTTCCGTACACAAGGGAGAAATCCGGGGTCTTATCGGCGAGAATGGGAGTGGAAAATCCACAGTTGCTTCCATCATCTGCGGAATTCAGCCTGCAACAAGCGGAACCATGTATTACAAGGGCAAAGAGTGGACTCCTAAAAATGCTATCGAAGCTCAGCAATCAGGTATTGGTATGGTGGTACAGGAAACGGGAACAATTGCTAATATTTCCATAGCGGAAAATATTTTTATTGGTGACTACAGCCGTTTTAAAAAGCGTGGTTTTTTAAGTAAAAAGGAAATGTTTTTACAAGCACGTAAAGCGCTGGAAGATGTGGGTATTACCGAGGTATTGCCCGAGATGCCAACCCGCCTCCTGGATTTTCAAAACCGTAAAATGGTTGAAATCGCCAGGATAATGAAAATTAATCCAGAACTTCTGATTGTGGACGAGACAACAACTGCCCTGTCGCAGCATGGACGCGAAATCCTATATAAAATCATGCGTGCGGTTGCGGACAACGGCGGTTCGGTTATTTTGGTTTCACATGATTTGAGCGAAATGATGGAGCATTGCAGTGTGCTTACCGTGTTGAGGGATGGTATTATGGTAGGCGAATTGGAAAAAGAAGATTTTGAAGAGCAAACTATCAAAAGAATGCTGGTGGGCCGCGAACTGGAAGGCAATTATTATCGCAACGACATGGAGCCTTATTCAGATGAGGTTGTTTTGCGGGCGGACTGTATTACCACGATGGAACAACTAATGAATGTAAGCCTTGAACTGCATAAGGGTGAGATTTTGGGCATTGGAGGTTTGTCCGAATGCGGTATGCACAGGCTTGGTCATGCGCTCTTTGGTTTGGAAGAAATTATAGACGGAGCCGTAACCCTCGTTCCCAAAGGGATAAAGGTCACAGATTCCGAGGTGGCTTTTGACAATAAGATGGGCTATGTTTCCAAAGATCGCGAAGGTGAATCTCTGGAGCGCAATGCGTCTATCCTAAGTAATATTATTAGTGCGGGCTATGATCTCTGCCGCGTGGGTCCGTTTTCTTCCGCAAGGAAAGAGAGAGAATACGTTCGCAAACAAATTAACCAGCTATCCATTAAGTGCGTTGATGAACATCAAATTGTAAGATATCTTTCTGGTGGAAACAAGCAGAAAGTCGTATTTGCTAAGTGGATTGCCTGTGATGTAGAGGTGGTTATTCTGGATTGCCCTACCCGTGGTGTGGACGTTGGAGTTAAGGCGCAGATGTATCATCTGATAAACGAAATGAAAAAGAAAGGAAAGAGCATTATTATCATAAGTGAAGAGATGTCTGAGCTGCGTGGCATGTGTGATCGAATCCTAATTATGCGTGATGGAAAAATCGAACGGGAATTTATGCGCGCGGATGGCTTCGATGAACACGAAATCATTGAATGTATGATTTGATGGGAGGGTAAAATAATGCAAAGAATTATTGATATAGGACGAAAAAGATGGTTTGTGGAAATCCTTCCAGTGTTTATCCTCCTGTCGCTATTTTTAATTTTTGGTATTCAGACAAATGGAATTATTTTCAACCGGGGAAATCTCAATAATATTCTGGAACAGGCGCTGATTACGGCAATCGCGACTATAGCGGTTTCATTTATTTATACAACAGGTAATATTGATATTTCGATAGGCTCCATTATCTGCGTTTCGTGTGTGGTTGGCGGTCGTATTTTTGAAAGCACAAATTCAGTGCCTTTGATGTTGTTAGTAACAACAATTTCCGGATTTTTACTGCTAAATATTAATGGTCTGCTGAGTACCTTTTTAAAAATCAAACCAATGGTTGTAGCCATAGTGATGATGACCGTATATCAAGCGATTGCTACACAGGTAATGGGCGCTGTAATTATGAACATACCATTTAATGTAGTCAACACGTTACAGGAAAGCCCCATACGCATGGTACTGTTTTTTGCTTATTTGGTAGTATCGGTCATTGTATTTCACTTTACAAAAGTTGGGCGCCAGCTTCGGTTGCTTGGTGGTAACGAGCGTTGCGCAAAAACAGTTGGAATCAATCGCGGAAGACTTCTCCTCATCAGCTACATCATGGCCGGCATTGGCATTGGACTTTCGGCGGCATGTACACTAATACGTACCGGAACCGTCAGTTCAGTATCGCCGACTACCGGTACAGATGTGATGCTTGCCACAGTTTTGGGTGGTATGTCGATTTTTGGCGGGCACCGGTCAAAGTGTTATGCGGGTGTCATTGGCGCTTTATCAATAGTGGTGCTCAACAAAGGGCTTTTAATGATAGGTGTCAGCAATGAAATTGTGCAGGGAATTCGCGGCCTGATATTTATCCTGATCGTGTATTTGACTTCAGAGAAGCAAAAAACAATCCCCAGCCGCCTGGATTATTAGCGGAACATGAAAAGTAAAGGAGACATCCTGGGTTCATTCCCTTTTGCTCCTTTGCGGAAAGGTATGGTCAAATGGATAAAATTACGTTTAATATAAAACGGGTGCTTTTTACTCTGTCATTCCCCTTTTTTGCCTGGAGCGCATGTGAAATCATTTGCCGTATAGTCGTTGGCGCCAGCGTAATCAACAATGCTGTAGACTTTAGGAACCTGCTGCGTACCTTCGTTGTTTCGTTTGCGTTAACCTTAGCTATGGCATGTAATCTGCCATCAGGACGTTTTGATATGTCATTGGGCTCGCAGCAGTATGTGATAGTAATAGTGTCTACGAGCATTGCTTTCAAATTGGGACTCGGCCCAATCGGCCTGATTATCTGGAATATTCTTTTCGGCCTGGCATTAGGGCTCCTTATTGGAGGGATATTTTCGCGCCTGCGAATTCTCCCCATGGTTTATGGTCTTGGTATGGCGTTGATATTAGAGTGCGTTGCGTTTGCTGCAAACGCTAACGGCATTTCATTTTTCGGAAAGCCTGGCGTCTCGGCAATCAATTCCCTGCCATTTATACTCGGCGCAACAATTATTATGCTATTGGTTATAACTTATCTATTTAATTTCACAAAATTCGGCTATTCAAAGCGCGCCATTGAAGGAAATCAGGTAATAGCAAGGGATGCCGGCATCAATATACTGACAAATTGCATTATATGCTATTCATTAGCTGGGGGTTTAGTGGCTATCGCGGGAACTTTTGAGACGGCTTACAAAGGGTCCCTTATCCCCGTATTGAATAACGGAACTGTTTCTGTTATCACTTCAGGACTTCTAACGTTTATGCTGGGGATGTTTATTTCGCGATGGTCGAATTCAGTTGTGGGTATCGCGATTTCCACATTAACAATGAAGATTCTCATTATGGGCTTATCCAAGCTTATGTTAAGCATTAGCATTCAAAACCTGATACTATATATAATTTTTGTTATCTACCTTATAATCAGCACTAATTCTTATTGGTTTGAGTATAGCAAAAATAAAAAACTACGCATACAACAAGCGCATGAAATGAGGCATTAATTGGATCAACTGACGATCGCTTGATTGTGAATTTCAAAAATCCTTGAAAGGAAATAAATACTATGGATTGCAACAAACCGAATGTGATCTTGATTAATTGCGATGACTTGGGATATGGAGATTTGGGATGTTATGGATCACAGCTTAACAAAACACCCATATTGGACAAAATGTGTGCAAACGGTTTAAAACTGACCGATTTTTACATGCCGGCGCCAGTATGCACACCTTCGCGTGGTGGGATGCTGACCGGATGTTACCCCCCGCGCATCGGTTTTTCGCTTTTTGGTGAAAGGGGTCATGTGCTGGCTCCCGGTTCACAATATGGGTTGTCAACAGACGAGGAAACAATGGGAATGGTATTCAAAAAGGCCAATTACGCAACCGGTCTGGTAGGGAAATGGCATGTAGGTGATCAGCCGGAGTTTTTGCCTTGCCGTCATGGATTTGATTTCTGGTATGGGTTGCCGGTTGTACATGATCAGGGCAGGCAAAAACGTATATTGCGAAGGCCGGACAGTGATCCGATTGAACTGCCATATCATCCGCCCCTGCCGCTGATGCTGAATGATGAAATCGTTGAGCAGCAGCCGGATTTGCGGGCACTGACCGAACGCTTTACATCAAGAGCGGTAGAGTTTATCGCAGAAAAGAGGAACGAGCCTTTCTTTCTGTATTTCGCTCATATTTATACGCATCGCCCACTTTATGTGCAGGATGAGTTCCAAAAAGACTCCCAAAACGGACGTTATGGCGCAGCTGTGAAATGCTTGGATTGGTCGACGGGGGTGTTGCTTGAAACCCTAAAACGGTTTGGACTGGATAAAAACACATTAATTATCTTTACATCTGACAATGGCTCACGCGCGGGATATCCGGATGTTGGCGAAGGCGAGGGTATAGGAAGCAACGGAATATTACGCGGCGTTAAACTCAGCACTTATGAAGGCGGTATCCGTCTGCCCTTTATCGCATACTGGCCTGGAACAATCGAGTCGCGCGAAAGTAGTGAGTTGCTTACAGCTATGGATTTACTGCCTACGTTTGCGCGCTTGATCGGCGTAGAATTGCAAAAAGAAAGAAAAATTGACGGGATTGATGCCTCCGATTTTCTATTGGGTAAGACTGAGAGTTCTCCTCGGAATGAGTTTGCCTACTATAATGTGGATACTCTGTTCGCAGTGCGCAAAGGAAAATATAAACTACATGTCGCTTGCCCGTCTTTGGGAGGACGTTTTGGGCCCCCTGATTTTGGTGCAGCGGATACCTGCGAACTATATGACCTTGTGTTCGATCCTGGAGAAACCCGCAATATCGCGGATCAAAATCCTGAAATTGTACGGCGGCTTTTCGATTTGGCTGATGAATACAGGAAAGATCTGGGAGACAGGTTCAAAAATATACCGGGACCCGGAAAAAGGCCGTGCGGTTTTGTTGAGAACGCCAGGCCTCTTACAGAATATGACCCGACGTACCCTTATTTTGCCGCAGAGTATGACACAGATGAATGGGGCTGATAGACAAACAATCCAAGGCGTTAGGTGACGCCTTTCGCAGAAAGGAATGATCATATCTATGAAAATCTTGTATTTGGATCTGGACACGCTGCGTCCTGATCACCTGGGTTGTTACGGCTATCCGCGTAACACATCGCCCAATATCGATTTGATCGCAGCTGATGGCATCCGTTTTAATCATTATCACTGCTCGGATGCTCCCTGTTTGCCTTCCCGCGCCGCTTACATGACCGGACGTTTCGGTATCCATACCGGGGTAATCAACCACGGCGGCACTGCCGCCGACCTTCGCCTCGAAGGGGAGACAAGAGTCATGCAAGACCAGTGCTACCGCTACAACCTTCCCTCGGTGTTACGTAATTACGGTCACTATACTGCGTTAGTCAGCCCCTTTGCCGAGCGGCACTCGGCTTATTGGTTTTATGCTGGTTTCAATGAGATACACAATACCGGTAAAAAAGGACTGGAATCCGCTGAGGAGATAACCCCGGTGATACTTCGGTGGATCAGGAATAATAAGGATCGTAAGGATTGGTATCTGCATGTCAATTACTGGGATGCTCATATCCCTTATCGTGCACCCGCCAGCTTTCAGAATCCATTTGAACATGAACCGCATCCAGCTGAGCAATGGGTTACGGATGATGTCTTTGAGCAGCATAAGCTGGCGGTTGGCCCGCACTGCGCAATGGATCAGGATAAATTTGATGATGGAACCAACCCTGCATATCCCCGTGTGCCTGGAAGGATTGAAACCCGCGAGGATTGGAAAACGGTGATGGATAACTACGATATGGGTATTCGTTACATAGACCACCATATAGGCCTCATACTGGATGCGTTGCGAGACGCCAACGGCGGTTCCCTTGACGATATCGCCATTATTATTTCTGCTGATCACGGGGAAAATTTCGGGGAACTTGGCATCTATGGCGACCATGCCACAGCAGATGAATTCACCACCCGTATCCCAATGATTATTAAATGGCCGGATGGATGCAAAAACATAGCGGACAATGAACTGCATTACAATGTGGATTGGATTCCTACGGTGATGGATCTGCTTGGCGAAATGCCTGCGCAGTGTGTAAAAGAAAAAGTAAGCGGTGTACCCCAATCTTACAACTATGATGGAAAAAGTTATGCCGAAACGGTACTTCAGGGGAAGCCCTGCGGTAGGGATTACTTGGTGCTCAGTCAGTGTAGCCATGTTTGTCAGCGTAGCGTGCGCTTTGAGGAATGGATTTATATCCGAACCTATCATGACGGCTATCATCTCTTTGATCAGGAGATGCTTTTCAATTTGCGCGATGATCCGTACGAGACTGTTAACCTTGCGGCACAACACAGAGACGTGGTGCATAAAGCAGCTTACCTGATGCAGCAGTGGCACACTGAGCAGATGATGTGCATGTCGCCAGGATGCCAGATTGATCCGCTCTGGACCGTTATGGCGGAAGGAGGTCCCTTTCACGCGAAAGGTCATTTGAATCCTAAAAAGAATATTAAGAATTACTGCAACCGCTTGCAAGCAACCGGACGCGGATGGGCGATACCTTTGATGATGGCGAGGCACCCAGAGCATTTTGATTAACAATGTTTCCCAACACACAAAAATCGGCATAGTTTAATGCTATGCCGATTTTTGCGCGAGATAGTATGATCTCACATAAACCACACGAGTATACTGTGCTAAAATCATCCGGTATGAGCAGTCACAGTACCGCCGCTGTTTAATAATTCAGCGCAATGCTGAACCGCCTGCGCGTGAAGCTCAAACGCTCCGGCAAAGTCATACGCGGAAAGCTTTGTCCCAATACCTACAAGGATTAAATCCAGTGCGTGGTCGAGGGAATAGTGGGCTAAAGAGTCAAGCAGAGCCACGGAGGTCTTGTAGTCCTGGTGCGCTAGTGAGTTTTGCAGATCCATCAACCGGTCATAGCAATAGCCCAAATCGCCGAATGGCACATCTGTGCTGATGCTTCCCAAGGCGAGAGGAACCGCGACCTCCATCTTCTTCTCCAGCATATACATGCTGTCCATAAGGCAGAAGAAATCTCCCTTGATATAATCGGTGTTATGCTCCCTGGCCGCATTGGAAAGCTTTCTGGCACGTCCGGAGCAGTCCCTGGCTCCGATATCATGAATCATCGAGCCCATTTCACTAATGTCTGCGGCGAAGTCATCCCAGCTTTCCGTACGTACTTCATCACGCAGACGTGCTACCAAAGGAGCCAGGTCAGTACGAATCCGTTCCATACGGCGAATATAGACATCATAGTCGTTTCCGATCTCCCGCATAACATCGGACACATACATCCCGAACGTGTCCAATGACTGGATGAGCCTTTCCATGGGATTTCCCGGTGGCTGACTGGGCGTGGAGGCTTCCGGCAGAAGCCCCATTTCCATGGCGGTGATTTTGCTGCCAGGCAGCCATTTAAGCAATACACGGCTCAGATCCCCAAGCTCAATGGGTTTGCCAATGAAGTCGTCCATACCGTTCTGGAGATAGTAGCTCGCCATATCGTTGACTACGTTGGCGGTTAAGGCTATTACCGGTGTTGCTTTGTTTGGACTGTCCCCGCCGCGAAGGGCAACCGTGGTCTCCACCCCGTCCATTTCCGGCATCATATGATCCATGAAGATCAGGTCGAATTGCTTTTCTGCGCATAAATCCAGCGCGCTTCGTCCACTTTCGGCGCAAGTTACCTCGGCCTTGTAAGCACGTAGTATTTCCCCGCTGACAATAAGGTTTATTTCATTGTCATCCACCACCAGAACATGGGTATCGACAAGTGCAAAATCATCAATCGTTTTGCTGGCGGCGGCTTCCTGCCTGCGCTGCCCCGGAACCATGGCCAGAACTTTCACAAGCTCGGTGATCAGCAGGGGAATAAACAGAACAGCGTCGTAGAGCTCCGATTGCCCCATGGCGTATCTCATGTCCTTTAAAGCGATAAACACGCAGTCGGGCATTTTTCTCCGGACGCGCCGGATATTGTGTTCAGAAAAACTGTCGTCATAGATACAGTGGGTGTAGTGCCCTTCGGGCATATGCGCCAGGTCTTCCCCGGCCGTCACGGCGGTATAGGCAACGCCTAATTCATCCAGCATGTGGGCGGCACATTGAACCCGCACACCCCGTTCCAAAAGCAGCACATGTTTCGCTCCAGGGTTTTCCACGGCGGCGAGAGGTTCACGGTCCGCAATACGTTGAGGAAAGCGTGCGGTAAAGAGACTGCCCTTCCCGTATTCGCTCTCGACCGTGATACTGCCGCCCATGGACCGGATAAGCCGGTCGCTGATGGAAAGTCCCAGGCCGGTTCCCTGGATATTGTGGTTCACCTGGAGGTCTGCTTGGGAAAACGCCTCGAACAGAAAGGGAATATCCTCTGCCCGGATGCCGATGCCGGTGTCCTCCACAGCGCAGACCAGTTCGAAACCGCTGGCGGTTTCCTCGCCGGACAGCCGCAGGACTACATGTCCTTCGGGAGTATACTTTACGGCGTTATTCAGGATGTTAATGATCACCTGCTTCACACGCACGTCGTCTCCAAACAGGCTTTTGGGCAGGGACGGAGAAATTTCCATGAGCAGCATAAGCCCTTTTTCAGTAGCGCGCAGACTCACCACGTTGCTGACTTCGGCGATGAACTCTTCCAAAAGGTAGTGTACTTCGATGAATTCAACCTTGTTCTCATTGATTTTGGAAAAATCAAGGACATCGTTAATAATACTGAGCAGTGAGTTGCAGGATTTGACGATGTTGCGGACATAGCTGTCCTGCACGCTGCCCAGTTCCGTAAGCGCCAGGAGTTCGGCAAGCCCTTTGATAGCGTTCATCGGGGTGCGGATTTCATGGCTCATGCGAGAAAGGAAATTGCCTTTCGCCCGGCTGGCTTCCTCGGCCGCTTTGATGGCCTCCTCAAGATCTATTTTACTTTGTTTTAGCTTTGTTATGTCGTCATAGATACCAAGCAGCGCATAAGGTTCGTTATCTTCGTCGCGGATCAGCACCTTGCTGGTGGATACCCAGTGCGTAGTGCTGTCAGTCCTCTGAAACGGTTCTTCTATATGGAACTGCTCCTCACCGGTTTCAAATATCTTTCGATCGGAGGCTGTGTAGATATCCGCAAGTTCCTGGGGATAAAAATCGTAATCCGACATACCGATCAGCTGGTCGGGGTCGTCCAAACCGACATCATCGGCGAATTGCCTGTTGGCGCCGAGAAAACGGGAGCTTCTGTCTTTCCAGAAAATGGCGCTCGGTGTCGTGTCAATGATTGCCCGGAGCATAAGCCGCCCTTCTTCGATCTCTTTTTCCTGTTTCACCTGCTCCGTGATATCCTGAATAATGGTGGCATTGCCCATCGGACGGTGATTTTCATCATATACCGGGAAAATGGTTTGCTCAATGGGGATGTGTTTGCCATACCGGTCAATCAATTCGCCGCGGCTTATCCACCGGCCCTCCCTCATGGCCGTGGGAATCCCTTCCGTGAGCACGCGCTCAAGATACCAGTCGGGGTGGGGAACCTGCCTGTCCCATTCGCCGGTCTCGCCTGGCTCATAGCCCAGCATGCGGTAAGCGCCCGGGCTGTGGTACATTGTGTTTCCCGCCAGATCCGACACGCCAATATAATTGGTGGAGCTATTCATGATGGCAATCTGATAGCGGTTCATGCGCTCCAGCTCCAGCACCTTGGTGATGTCGTCCATGATGGCGGCGGTGGCAATGGTTTCTCCCGCTTCATTCCGAATGGGAAAGATAATCTGCCGGATGGGCAAGTGCGAACCGTCTTTTTTCAGAATCAGGCTGTCGCCCTTCCACGAGCCCTCAGTCAAAGCTTGGGGAATATATGTTTCAATAAATGCGCGCGCGATTTCAGGGGGGTGGAAGTCACTAATACGCATACGGAGTATTTCCTCCTGGGAAAATCCCAGCGTTTCGGACATGGTTTGATTAACAAAAATCATGGCTCCGTCCATTGTTGCGGCACTCATCATGCTCTTAGCCGAGCCAATAAACCCGCTTTGGATGTCAAGCAGGTACTGCATATCTTTGCGAGCTTTCTCTTTTGCTTTGTTTTCCAGCCGAATCTGTTCCTGTTCGGTAACGTCCACAACCAGATAAAGTTTGCCTTTCGATCCGTCCGGTAAGGTTATAACACTTTCATAGGTATCTACATACTTGCCCGCCGAAGCCAGATACCGTGATTTTGTGTGACAGGAGCCATATTCTTCCAACTGGCGGGAGGAGGAAACGCACACTTCGCAAATATCCTGCGTACCGTTCAAAGCCTCGTAGCATTTGCGGCCTGTTATGTCGCCAAGCAGCTTTTTGCCCTCCCCATTGATATAGAGCACTTCATAAGAATCAAGACCGACAATGTACAGCGGAAGCCCCAGGTCTTCATAAGCCATATGTAAGAACTTCATACTTTTTCCTCCCTAAATTCATATGGCAAGCATATCACAAAACGAACAATAAATAAAGAAGAAGGTTGGTAACTACTGTTTAATGTAGCGCAACTGATACTTCGGTGAATTCAGCACCAGTTCACTGTAATCCATAATCTGTCCATTTTCCAGATATGTGGTATTCCCGACTTTGATAATGGGAGTATCCTGATCAATGCCGAACAGCTCGGCAATCTGAGCGGGCGGATGGATGGGGGTGACCACATGGTAGCTGTATGCAATCTTTAGCTTCTTTGTATCTTCGAAGAAATGGTACTTGGAACCCTGAAGAACCTGTATCGACATATCCGGATACAGGTCTGCCGACATCCAGGTCGTCTCAATGACAAATAACTCATCATCTGCAAAGCGTTTTCTCTTAATATAGAATACCATATCCCCTTCGTTCAGATTCAGAATATTGGCGATATGCCTTGGAACCTTCTGCAGGGAAAATGCATCCACTTCACTTCTTGGCACCATGCCCAAATCTGTGATTTCATCGGTAAATCCTCTTAAGGATGTGACTTTTGAAGTGACGGATACCTGCTTGACAAATGTGCCTACTCCGGAGGTGCGGTACAGATATCCTTTTGCCACCATATTATCAGTGGCCTTGCGGATGGTCACCCTGGAAACTCCGTACATTTTGGAAAGCTCCATTTCTGTAGGAATCAGATCATCCTTTTTGTAAAAACCCATTATAATTTTATCTGTTAAATCATGTTCAATTTGTTTATACTGCGCAATTTTCTTCTTCTCCATAGAAATTCCCTGCCTTAATACAATTATAAAGATAAATGTAAACACATTTATCATGTTTTCATTATATAAAAAAATCAATGTAATTACAATATATTTTGTAAAATTTTAGAAACACGTCAAAAATCTATAATGAAAATGTTGAAAATAACAGAATAAAATTTGAAATGTTAGTCAATATTTCCCTAAATGTATTGACATTTAAAAGTGAATGTATTATATTAAGCTTACGGAGATAGTATACATTTCACGAAAAAGAAAGGAAGGTATGGGTATGGCACTATGGCAGGCATTATTAGTGGGTTTACTGGGCTATTTCGGCGTTAACAGGACGCCCTGGTTCTTCGGCCAGGCGGGAGGATTTTTTGGAATCGCACAGCCTATCGTTGCATGTACAATTATGGGGATTCTGTTTGGCGATGTTCAGTCGGGAGTTTTAGTCGGTGTTGCCCTGCAGGCGCTTTATCTGGGCGTCATTCAGCCGGGTGGAGCGCTTCCGTCGGACAAGGGTTTTGCAACCTTTATCGGCGGTTCCCTGGCAATTGCTTCCGGAGGCGGCGTAGAAGCGGCTCTGGCGCTGGCGGTTCCGCTGGGATTATTAGGCGTGGCACTGTTCCAGTTCTTTATGACTGTAAATGCATATTTCCCGCATATGGGCGACAGAGCGGCAGCGGAGGGGGACGGCAATAAAGTTGCTATGGCGAATGTGCTGGGAACAGTACCTACATTTGTGGTTTATGTTACCATTTATACAATGGCCAATTACCTTGGTGTCGGATTTGTGCAGGGGCTTCTTGATATTCTCCCGGCACCCGTTCTTGCAACCTTGTCCATAGTAGGAAAGATTGTCCCGGCGGTGGGATTTGCCATGCTGATGAAATATGTCATTACAAAAGGAAAAGAATGGATGCTGGGATTCTTTGCCATGGGATTTGTACTTGTGAAGAACACTTCATTTAATATTGTAGCGCTGGCCCTGTTTTCTATCGGTCTTGCGATCATGTTTGTTATGGCAAGATACGGAAAGGATTTATCAACCGATCAAACGGTGGCTGCAATTATTGCGGAAGGGGGAGACGATGATGACGAATACGACGAATAATAAGACATTGCCAAGAAAAGAAGTAAGACGTTCTGCCTGGACTTATGTATTTTTCCATCACTGCGCGCAGAACTATGAGAGAATGATGGGGCTTGCCTTTGGGCATACACTGGCAAAGCCGCTCTGCCTTCTTTATCCCGATAAAGAAGAATATAAAAAGGCCTTGCAAAGACATACCCAGTTTTTTAATACGGAACCAACCGTGGGAGCTATTATCCCTGGTATTGTTTTGGGTTTGGAGGAAGGCCGCGCAAAAGGAGAAGAGGTAACGGAAGAATTAATTGTGGGAACAAAGAATGCATTGATGGGGCCATTTGCCGGTATTGGCGATTCTCTGATCGGAGCCGTATACCAGACGATTATTGCATCTATTGCCATCGGCCTTTCCAGCGACGGTTCGGTATTGGGGCCGCTGTTCTTCCTGGTTTTCTATGCCGGTGTTTGTGTGGCGTTAAAATACGGATTGTTTATGAAAGGCTATGATCTGGGGTTAAATGCAGTTAAGATGATCACCCCCAGAATCACGGAAATAGCTACCACCGCTTTGGGAATTATCGGACTGGTAACGGTGGGGGGAATTGCAGCGAATACCGTCAATGTTCCCATTAAATATGAATATGTTTCCGGCGAATTGGTGGTGAGCATGCAGGAAATTCTGGATAAAATCATGCCAGGTATTCTTCCACTCTGCCTCACAGTAGGAATCTGGTACCTTTATTCCCGGAAGAACTGGTCTGCAATCAAGGCTTTGCTTACTTTGATCGTGCTGGTATTCCTGTTGGTTCTGTTAGGCATTATGTGATATGAAAGATATTTTATTGGTAATGTCAGATCAGCATAATGGCTGTATGACATCAAAAGCCGACACGCCTTTCTTAGATAAATGGAAAAAATCCTCGACAGTATTCCAACATGCATACACGACATGCCCGCTTTGTGTGCCGGCGAGGAGTTCCTTTCTCACCGGTCGATATCCTCATGAACTGGGAATATTTGATAATGATACGGCTTTAAGCAGTAATGAACCTACGATTGCCCATGTGCTGGGTTCGGCCGGATACCGAACGGTTCTGGCCGGTCGTATGCATTTTAAAGGGTATGACCAGTATCATGGATTTGATGAACGCTATGTGGGAGATATCACAACACAGTTCTGGGGCACCGGCAGGAATGATCTGCATGTCTTTCAGGGAACTCTCCAGGCCAGCGGCTGTCAAAAGGAATATGGCTATGGTGACTCCCCCGTTCTGGCCTATGATGAGGCCGTTGTAAAACAGGCGGTTTCCATTCTGCAAAAGTCGGATGACCGGCCACTGCTCCTTGTCATTGGTCTTTATGCCCCCCATTTTCCTTATGTCTGTCCGGAAGAGATGTTTCGCAAGTATGATCGCAGGAATCAGGACTCATCCGACTACCGTGATCCCGTTGATCCATGGTATCGGGCTATGTGCCAGAAAACGGATCAGGAAACGGTCCGGCAGATCCGGTCGGCATATTGTGGAATGATAGAAAATATTGACAGGCAGGTTGGGCAGATTTACCAGGCGTGGCAGAAGCGGCAGGAGAATTGCAGTGAGCGCGGAATTTTTATTTATACTTCCGATCATGGTGACCAGGCGGGCAGAAGAGGTTTGTTTGGGAAGAAAACGCTTTATGAGGATTCGGTGAGGATTCCCCTGATCATTGAGGATGGTGTACATAAGAATGTCATAGCGGAAAACGAAGTATCCCTGCTGGACCTTACCAGAACGATTGCGGACTGGGGCGGGGCGCATCTTCCGCTGGGCAGGGGAGAAAATCTGTTTCAGGAAAGAGGTAAGCCGGTCAGAATACAAACCATACTGGAAGACAATGAAAGACCATTCTTTCTGGAGGCACTTATCAGCCGCCGAAAAAAGCTTGTGCAAAGCGGCGGAACTGCAAAACTGTTTGACCTGCGATCAGATCCTTCGGAAGAGGTGGATTGTCTGACGCAATATATAGAAGACATTGAGGAATGGAAGCAGTACCTGCTGGGATATGAAGAGATTGGCCGACTGGAGCAGCAGTATCTGGAAGCAAAGTCGAAGCATCAGATCATGACCGGCTGGGGGAAGAGCAGACAGCTTTCCGAACCATGGCGGTATCGGATTCCGGAAGCATCTGTAAGAAAGCCCCGTAAGATAACGGCAGAAAAATGAGGGCAAGCTTATGCAATACAAAAAACTTTGGACGGATATGCACAGCAATATCCATCATGACAAGATAGAACAACTGGAAATGTGGCTGGAGCATATCCGCCGGATTATGGATTTTTGGCCCATCGCCTATTATCCCTTTCATATTCGGCGCACGCCTGCGGGAGCAGGGCTGGAAGATCTTTATGACGAGGAAATCAGAAACAGTGACTGGGAGCTTGTCAGAGAGCTTACCCGGAAAGCAAATGAGACGGGATTTCCGATGTTCATGGGATATGAATGGCAGGGAAGCGGGAAAGATGGAGACCATAATGTGTTTTTTCTGGATAATGAGCAGATGATGCATCATCCCATGCGCTACCAGGAGCTTCGTGATCAATACAAAGATGTGGATGCACTTGGAGTTCCTCACCATCCGGCCTATCAGCCGGGAAGCCGCGGAAAGAACTGGGAGACCCATGATCAGGATTTCTCACCCATTGCTGAAATTTATTCCAGCCATGGATCCAGTGAGAATGATAAGGGGCCTTTTCCGATGGCGAGGCATATTCATATGGGGCCCCGTACCGGGATTACTTGCTATGAAGCCGGGCTTGACAAAGGATTTCTCTGCGGAATGATTGCTTCCGGTGATAATCACAGTGTACCGGGGGTGTATGAGCATGGTTCCATGTGCGTGTTGGCCAGGGATCATACAAAGGAAGCAATCTGGGAGGCCCTGAAAGCCCGGAGAACCTATGGGGTGAGCTGCAGCCGGATTGCTGTTGATTTCACCGTCAATGGCCGCGCGATGGGCTCTGTGACAGGACCTGGGCCGGCACTTTTGGAAGTGGATATCACCGGAACAGATGCGATAGACCGTGTGGAAATACTGAAAGACAATGTACTGGAAGAGATGGTGGTGCATTCAGGCACCTGGGAAAGGGAGCCTTTCGGCGAGAGGATAAAAATGAAATTTCCGGTAGAGTTTGGCTGGGGTCCTGATCCAAAGGAATTTCCTGATATTACCAGTCGAAGCTGGCACGGATCTCTTCATGTGGACGGTAAAATCTGTTCCATAGAAAAATGCTGGAACAGTTTTGGCCAGAAGCTGACTTCCGTCAAGTCAAATTCCTGTGAGTTTGACCTGACTACTTACAAATCAACAACCTCAGGGAAATGGATGGGGCCCAGCAATGTTGTGACGGAAGGATTTATCTTTGAAGTGGAGACAACGGTGGATGGGGCAATTGTATTAACGGTAGACGGCAATGAATACCGGTTCACGGCGCGTCAGCTTCTGGAAAACTCCGGCGTCATTCCCTTATATCAAGAAAGTGAAGCTTTGATCAACAGCCGCTGGCATGATGCCCATCATTACAGAGATGATCTGATCTGGCATAACGCATATAAAATAAAGATAGGACAGGCGGTGCCGGTGGGAGCATATCAGATGAAATTCAGCCGCAACTGGAATTTGCCGGAAGGCAGCAATTACAGGCTGCGAATCTGGCAGAGAAACGGCCATGTGGCCTGGACCTCGCCTGTTTTCATTCGAGAGACGGGAGATGATGCTTAATGAACATAATGTACATTCATACACATGATACGGGACGGCTGCTAAGTCCCTACGGATATCAGGTTCCGACTCCGGGTATCAGAGCATTTGCCGAGGATTCCCTGGTACTTCGCAATTGCTACACAGCCAGCCCCACCTGTTCACCCAGCCGGGCGGCGCTTCTTACCGGGATGTATCCCCACGAAAACGGGATGCTCGGCCTTGCCCAGAGAGGATTTTCCATTGATTATAAAAAGCATCTGGTTCAGTTTTTGAATGAACGGAATTATCACACGGTATTGTCAGGCATTCAGCATGAATCTGGCTGGTATCTTACAAAAAATGATGCGGATCCCATCGGATATCATGAAAACCTGACAATTGACAGCGAAGGATACCGCCAGGAGGATCTGGTCAGATGGGATATGGAAAATGCCGGAAAAGTGGAAACGTGGCTTATGGAGTATCAGGGAGATCAGCCGTTTTTCCTTTCATACGGAATGTTTGCCACACACAGGAAGTTTCCGGACTGGATATCCGGGGAGGTGAATGAAAACTTCCTCCTCCCACCGGCGCCGGTTCCGGATGCTCCTGAAACCAGGCGGGATTTTGCAATGTTTTTAACAAGTGTGGAATGGGCTGACCGCTGCTTTGGGCGGGTGCTGGAGGCGCTTAAAAAAAGCGGACATTATGAAGATACCATACTGATTCTGACAACCGATCATGGGATTCCATTTCCATATGGGAAATGTTCTTTGTTTGATCCGGGGATCGGAGTTTCGATGATTCTGCGGGTTCCTGGTTCAAGGACGAACGGAATGGTCAGCGACAGCCTGGTTTCCCAGATTGATATTTTTCCTACCCTATGTGAACTTCTGAATTTTGAGAAGCCAAAACATCTGCGCGGCGTATCCATTGTGCCGGTTTTGGAGGATACAGGTGCCAGGGTGCGTGACGAAATTTTTGCAGAGGTGACCTTCCATACCTCCTATGAGCCGATTCGTTGTGTCCGTACCAGACGCTACAAATATATCCGGTGGTATGACAAGACTTATCTGAAGACGAATCAGTCCAATCTGGATGAATCGATTACCAAAGACTATCTGGGTGCCAACGGGTTGGAAGAGCAGGTGAAATATGAAGAAGCGCTTTATGATCTGATCTATGATACCGGAGAACGCAACAATCTGATTGCTGATCCTCGCTATGTGGTTGTAGCTGCGGCCATGAGGGAAAAATTAGACAGACACCTGACCGAAACTCATGACCGAATTACCGAGGGTGAGATACCTGTTGAACCGGGCTGGAAAGTGAATAAAAAGGAATGCCGTGAGGCAAGCTCTAAAAATCCGGATGATTATGTGAGTCTGGGAATATAAATGATGACGAATATGCCGGATAAGGCAAAGGAAAGGGGTGCTGCTGATGATAATAACAAATATCAGAGTAGATGAGAGACTGATACATGGACAAGTGGCTACTGCATGGTGCCGGGTTCTTTTGGCAGGCAGAATTATGGTCATTGATAATGAGGCGGTGAAAAGTGACATTCAGAAGACTGCACTAAAAATGGCATGTCCATCTGGCTGTAAGCTCTCGGTACTGTCGGTAAAAAAGGCGGCTGAGAATCTGATAAATGAGAAATATCAGGGTGAAAAAATCATGATTGTGGTAAAGCGTCCGGGGACGCTTAGGGATCTTTATGATGCAGGTTACAGGTTTGATGAAGTAAATGTCGGAAATATGTCAGGCAAGATTGGCACAAGGGCGCTTCGCAAGACTGTGCATGTACTTCCCCAGGATGAGGAGGATCTGAAGTATCTAAGTGGGCTGGGGATCCGTATAACCGCTCAGATGGTACCGGAAGATGAGAAAAATGATCTGATGGAATATTTATAGATTGGAGTATAGATTATGACGGGAATTATTATCACGGGTCATGGTTCTTTTGCGGCAGGAGTTGTCAGCGTGCTGAACCTTTTGATCGGCAAACCGGAAAACTGTGAGGCCGTGAAATTTGAGCCGGAAGACTCGATCGAAACGCTGACAAAGAATATGAAAGCGGCCATTGACCGGTTTTTTGGGGTTGACAATATTCTTGTTTTCTGCGATTTGACAGGAGGATCGCCGTTTAATACGGCTATTCAGCTAAAAATGAGCGTGAATATGGATATGGAAGTGATCGGAGGTGCCAATATACCGATGATCATTGAAACGGTAATGTCAAGACAGGTCAAAGAAGGTCTGGAGGAATTGACAGAACTGGCTGTCAGCACAGGAAAGGCACAGATCATACGTTTTGTTAAGGCGGAAATGGGCGAAGAAGAGGAGTACGACGAATAGAGCGGAGGAGGTTCTATGTATTTGCAGGAATATGGACAACGGGTGGAGGAGCTGATCCGGAAGGTGGCCGTTACGCAGTTTCCTGTGCTCAGGGAAGTTGCAAAAATAGTTCTGGCAAAGGCAAAAGCGGGAGGGCGCTGCTGGTTCTTCGGAAGCGGGCACTCTCATATACTGGCGGAGGAGATGCAGTATTCAGAACTGGTTCCGGATTATATCAGGGTATTTAATCCGCCGGAGTTATTTGATCATCCATCAAAAAGTGGAATGATGGAGAGGAATGCGGAGTTTGCGTCCGTATTTTTAGATCAGATCGATGCAGTATCCGGCGATGTATTCTGGATCATATCCAACTCGGGAACGAACGGGGCGCTGGTGGAGATGGCGCTGCGGTTAAAAGAGATGGGCTGTACATTGGTTACTTTATGCAATCTCCGCCAGACAAGAACGGTAACTGCCAGGCATCCCTGCGGCAAAAAGCTGGCGGATATTGCAGATTATGTTATCGATAACTGCGGACAGAATGGTGATGCGGCATTTGAGGTGCTGCCCGGAAAGCGCATGGGTGCAACCTCCAATATTGCGGGTGCTTATCTTTTGAATGCATTTCTTGTGCTTTTATCCGGGGCGGAAAAACTGAAAGCCGGAGAAACCGGATATGAAAAGCTGCCGGGGCTTAAGTCTTATGAAGCCATATACAGAGCAAATCTGCAATGGATCAGGCAAACACAGATGTCTGTGATTAAGGACGCGGCGGCTCTTGCGGCGGATTGTCTGGATGAAGGGAAAAACAGCTATATGCTGGGGTTTTTGCATGATCACAGCCTGGTCGAGGAGATTCATGCCCGGGCCGGAACGATTATGTGTAATAAATCACTGGTTATGACAAATCAGGAAATCACATTTTATCATGGTATCCGTAAGGCGGAGGCCTTCAGCAGGTGTCCTGCTTATGCAAAGGCACTTTTTGCGGTGCTTCCGGAACAGGAGAAAGATTGCTTTCTTCTGGTCAGCAGAACGGCGGATGAGCCGGCGATGGTGGAATTTGCCAGGATGGTAAAAGAGCGGCATGGCAAAGTCGTTCTCCTGACGGCTCTTAGCTGTGCACGACAAAGGCAGGAAGAGGGAAGCGTGCTGGATTATGCAGATGTGGTCATGGATAATGGCGGTGCTTCTGACGGTTTTTCAATGACCGCAGAAGGCATCAGGACCAGCTTTATAACATCAACAGGTGCGTTTATTCTCCAGTGCTATATTATGGCGATGGCACGGGAAATGTATGAGCGTGGAGTGGATCTGCCGGTCAGGATCAGCATTAATACGGATCATGGGCTTGTGTATACGGAAGGGCTTAATAGAAAGTATTTTAGTCAAACGATGATATAATGCAGTTAGTTTTAAGCATAGACATCTGCAAGGGTTCGACAGCCTTGTCCACTGTATGATCTGAAAGTTCTCAACAGGTTATTTTTAGTGTTGGTATGTTGATGGGTTTAGACCACGCGAATGGAAACTAAAAAACACAGCCCATTCAAGTATTACAAATGAAAGGCTGTGTCTTTTGGAGAAACTACAACAAAACATAATACTTCTAAACCGTTTGAAAATCATACCACCTTTTGACCGAAAGCTTTTGTTAGCTTTTCCGTATAGCTTTACACCTCTTTCTGGCTACCCCTGCCTTTTAGAATACTTTGCTTGTCTTGAAGTATTCTTCCGTTACTTCAATTAGTTTTTTAGTTACATCCTCAGACCGTCCTTCATAATAGGCGATGATTGGCCTCGTCCAATGGTATGATTCTTCTTGCTTTGTTTTTTGATAAAACCACTGACTGATCTCAAGTCTTAGGTTCTTACTTGAATAGACATTTAATCCATCTACAAATGCTTCAAGATACACTGGTAAAGATAGTCCTAATTGCACAAACATATATGGCCAATTTTTAAACCCATTAAACCAAACTGGAAGATCCTTTTCGATTTTGGTTTGATCCATTTCTTTGTACCAGTTGGGGGTCTTAAGAAAATACTCTTCTGTAGTTTCAAGTAGGATTTCGACCAGCTCATCATTTGTCTTATCTTTGTTTCTATACTTAATTTGATTTGTCCAATAACAATTAGTTTTGGGATTTCCTTTGGCTTCGAAAAATCTCGTTATCTCCCCTCGTAGATTATCGGTTAAAGTTATGTTCAGCCCATCGATATATCCCTCCATATAAGCATGAAACGAATCGTATTTTGTATCCTCTATTAGACTTTTGGAATTACTCTTTAAAATCTTCATGATCCTTAAAACCTGTTCATTGATATCTTTCAAGGTATCCCTCCTAAGGTATAGGTGTAAATTTCAGAACATCCCAGTACTCAAACATTTTTTTGTATGTTTCAAAT
>Ga0153999_1000348_pt1 | contig 21136 bp, 25 predicted proteins | sample TSNC083MetaG_FD_104675 | JGI IMG/M metagenome (GOLD analysis project Ga0153999, IMG submission 104675) | Attine ant fungus gardens microbial communities from North Carolina, USA - TSNC083 MetaG | ecosystem: Host-associated > Fungi > Mycelium > Unclassified | place: USA: North Carolina, Lumber... | reverse complement strand
ACGAAACTAGTAGTCGGATATAAAGCTTTAAATGTGACGGAAAACCGTTGCCATTCTGTCGTTGTCGTAAATGCAGTATTTACCCATGCGTAATTTGTTTCCCCGATTTGAAATTTTATGTTTACTTTATCGCTTGATCTCACGTAACACGATAATGTATATTCATAGCCTATCGGTAAGGGAATGCTTGATTGTCTTATCCCAGAATCCGCACCAGTACCGGTTTTGTTCATCTTCATCCCATATGCCATGTCGGGGTTTGGTGCGTCCGTTACCGCGACCTTATCCACGGTTGCATAGCTAGTGCCAAACTTATACCATATACCATTACTCCATAATCCGCTTGTTACATAATCAGTGCTGACATTAGTATTTCTTAAAATATTTGTCCCGCCCGGGAACATATCAACTAAACTATCATTTAGCGCATCAATTGAACTCTGTAATCCCGTCGCTGTAGCTAGCGCGGTTTGCAACGCAGTAAACTCGTTAGTTGATGTAATCGCCGAACCGGATACAAGTGATTTTTGGACATCCAAAACAAACTCAAATGTAGTCACTATATCACTGCTATTGACAATCTGAACTTGGCATTTGGTCTTGCCTACCACCGCCAACAACTGCGTGGTTAGATTGATACTTATTAATTGTCCGGAAACTGTGCAAGTATTATATACTTCGGCGTCATCCGGCTTTAACGCGTATATTCTAGCGGTGGAGCCGGAAGGTATTGTCATATCAATGACCGCGAATATGATTTGCCGCCCAGAGTCCGACTGTACAACGTCGATCGGCTCCTGATAGTCTTTCCTCGCTACATATATATTTCTGCTTATCGATGCTTTCATTCTTTCTCCTTTTTACGATGTCTGATACAACGTAGGGTTGTATATAATAGTATAGTTGATCCGGATAGTTCCCGACCTTGAGGCAGCAAATACAGCGTATAAACTAGAGCCGACCCACGTCGAACCATCAATATGCGTGTCTGCTGCATTGCCATCGCCGTTGGTAAATACCGCTGTAAAATTGTTTGTTCCAGCAGTTGATGCGCCGAACATTGTTTGCAATTGGGCGAGCGTAAACATCGCTACCGATGAGCTGGATGCTGTTTTGACGGCCGAACCGGATATAAATTGCGGAATGGTATTTAGTCTGTCGTTTATAGTGTCGAATTGACTCAATACACCAACTCCACCTAATTCCATATCGTCAGAGCCGAAAGTGGCTATGGTCGTTCCACCTATTGCGATAGAGACGCCGTAGGTGCCGTTTATTAGCAGTTCGGACGCGGAAGTCGTTCCCCCGACGTTCTGCGATGATATGTACCCGGCTTGGGAGTTTGCTGCTGTCCAATCGTAAAACTGTAGTTGATGATCGCCTAAAATGATTGACAAGTTGCCGTTATACATGTTGGTGATTGTACCGGATTGGACATCACCCAAATACGCTTTTATTGCCGACAATGTTTCGACGTCCAAATTCTCAACGCTTATGTAGTGCAGTACCCACTTGCTGCCGTCCCACCGCTGTATTGGCTGTCCGCTGGCTGTTTGCCATAGTTGGTTGACGACCGGGCTTTCCGGAGCTGTCGCGGATATAATGATACCGTCCCCGCCGTCTACGCCGTTTCGGCTGACGCTGTATCCCGTACTCGTGGTGCCATCTGTGTAGGTTATGATTGTTCGTGTCCACATGTAGTAGCCTAATGGTGTTGCAGGGATAACCGACTGCCACGTGCCGGTTGGAACTGTCGTGCCGCTGGATGATGTTTGATAAGTGATTGCTGTAGAAGCGATCCCCCGCCCGTCTTCCCCGTCGGCACCAGCAACGCCATGCGTACCTATAATGCACGGCGTTGTGTTGGTTGTGGTGCCGTCTGAATAAGTTATTTTTTCGTAGTTCCACAGGTATCGCACCGCCTCGCTGGTAGCGGTTGGCGTTGTCGACCATCCTGATGTAGAGGTCGTAACACCGGTGGACGCGGAAGTGGTTAAATAGTAATTAACGACAGTGCTTATACCCTTACCCGTATCTCCGTATACGCCTATTACTCGCTTTGTGGTTGTTACTGTGGTTCCGTCTGACATTAGCATACTCTCATAATTCCAGAGGTACTTGTTTGTGGCGGTTAGGGTTGGGACTGTTGTTGACCATGATGTTGGTGCTGTGGTGTTCGACGTAGAAGCGGCGTAATACTCTGTTATATTAGATACCCCGCGTCCGTCTGTGCCGTCTGCGCCGTCCTTGCCGTCTGTACCGTCTGCTCCGTCTTTGCTAACAGAATACGCCTGCGTACTGGTATTGTTGGAGTAGTCAATAATAATCTGCGTCCATAAATACTGTCCAGAATCAGTGTCAGGAATGTAATCGAGCCATTCCCCTGTTGGCGTTTCGGTTCCAGATATACCAACTTGATATCTGACCTCGGAATCTTCTATTGTTACGATCTGCGACTTTAATTCCTCCAGCATGTCGGTTAATGCAGCGGTCGGGTTGGATACAAGTATCTGGTAGTTTGCCAAAACCCCCGTATCCTCACCTTTAACCGTGTAATGATTGCGCACTGACTGTACTCTGGCTGACAGATAAATTTTTTCGTTGTGGCGGTTATCTGCAATTTGCACGGTATCCCCGATGTCTGCTTCTAGGTCATACAAGCTGGCTTCGTAGCTGACTTTAACGTCATTGCGCGATTGGAGGTTGCTCAACCCTCGATTAAACAATTCTTGCGCGCTGTCGGTATCGTACTCAAACGTACCATTAATGTATCCACCACTAGCAGTGTCGCCGTCGTAATAGTACGCCCTGTACCGCGACCACTTGTCGCGTGCCTCCCGGTCGTATATCCTTGTGTCGCCTTGCGTGGTAAAATACCGCCCATCGTCGTACACAATGCTTGCAATTGTCAGCTTTTCGCCGGTTTCCTCATCTTCTTTGCCAAAGCATCTCATGCAAGTGCATAAATCCTCGATCGAACCCGATCTTCTCAGCGCAATAAGATTGATGTTGTCAATAAATCTTTGCTGCACCCTATCCTCGCCCAGCTCTTTATAGATGTTGACTACTTGCTTTACCACTTTCGACCCTTGCATTTCAATCTCGAAATCCGCCTCACACTCGAAGGTGTTGCAAATCATTCCAACCCTTGCTAATTGGGTATCGGTCAAACTCTCGTACTTCGTGGCGCGGGAGCGGTCAGGGATTTCGTTGATGCCAATCTCCCAGCCCGTATCATCAAGTACCCTGCCGAGTGTTTTTGCTATCGGTTCCGGGTTGCCGGTTAAATCCCATACCGCCGTATCTTCGTTTAATAAATCAAGTCCCACGTCCTCGCAATGTACCGTCCAGTCCGTGTCGCCCTCGATGGTCATCATGGTATACAGGCGGTGCTTGCTGTACTTGTCAATAAAGGCAATGTAATTACCCTCTGTGATATGCACCGAATCCGGGTGATCAGGATCGGTTATAAAATCGTAAATCCCAGTAGCTACATTGTTAGCAAGGGCTATTTCCTGCCCCATGCTGTCACCGGAATCGTCTATTGGTAGACTATCCGGTATGTCTGTTGAGGGGTTACATAAAACATGCATATCACGCCCGATTATAAACCACTCCATTACATCCACCTCTCTCGCCAATTTACTTCTACGTCCGGCATTTCAGCCCAATCCGATTTTACAATTCCTAAAGTATGCACGCCGGGCGGTAGTAATAATGGCTTGCTGCCAATGTCTACCATGTCCCAATCAAGCATATTGTTTATATACAGTTCATTTTCAATACTATCCAACTCCACGGTGTCGCCAGACATAAAGTAGTTGGGTATATCTTCGTATCTCTCTACGTTGTGTTTTCTGACCTGCAATGCACGCAGGAGGTTGTTTTGTAGGGGATCGTACGTCTTATACGCCGCCCCGTACCATGTAACCTTCCGTAGCTGCGCGCTGGTGTCAGCCACGAAGAAAGTCTTGTTTATCCCTTTGTAGTTAAATTTGATATTGACCTGATCGCCGATCTTCTCGACATTGACGGTCGTTCCGCCGTCGCGTCCTTCTGCGCCTGTGATATAAAAATCGGTTGTGTTTTTTGTGTCCCAAACACGAGTGCTGCCGACGTAAATCACCATATCCGAACGCTGTAAGCTGGCGTGATTATCCTCAAATACTACGCTACAAATAACGTTTCCGTTTTGATCGCTAAAAGTTACAGAGTTATGCCCTATTTGCTCCCCCGGATTAAATGCCACCCCATCCGTGTTAAAATCAAATCGCCATACCGCAAGCCAATTAGTTGGGTATGCCCCGTTCGCATCGGCAGGCACGATCTTGGTGACCGAGGGGCCATGCCAACTATTGCCCGAACCGTAGGTTACAGGCTCAACATAGCCCTCACCGGCGGTTCCTTCGCCAGCTTTTTCAGTCACGTATTGCACTGTCCCGACCTGCAATCTTTCATTCGTTACCGGCGGCGTGACACCTTGGTTAAGTAGCCACCCTCTATCCACCGTCATGTGATCGTCAAATAATAACACTGTTTCTTCGTACGTTTCGCCGTCCACTTCCTCTGGTTTTCCGACTTGATAAAACCGGTCGTCTAGGGTAAAACCTACATAGCCATTGTCTGATTTCATGGTTGCCTTAACACTTACCGGCGTTGGTTTTGTGCCGTTGTTTATTAAAGTTATCGTGGATTCCCCAGAATTGGTTGCTTCCACTGTGTAGGTTGAGTACTTGTAAGGATCAGCGCAATAAAAAGTAAACTGGCTTACAACACTTAACAATCCCGGCTCCACCTCGTCAACTACGCTCTTGGTGCCGATGAAGTACTTGTCAGGCTCATCGAGAAAGATTAGCTTTAGCTCCTCTTGGTCAAGTAGATAGTTCAACCTGTTGAATTTAACCCGGAATTCCTTCGCCGAGTGCGTCTCAAGTCTATAAGTGACCGTGATCGCCCTTGATGGGTTTCGTTTGCTTCGGTATCTTGATCCGTTACTATTCCCTATCTGGATATCGCTTATTTCCGACTCTAAAAGCTCTCTGCCCTCTACCTTTAAAGTTCTGTATCCTTTGATTTCATTTTCAATATATATTCCATTTATTTTTAAAGCCTCAGAAGGCAGGATGTTCGCGCCGTCCGAAGTCTCTATTGTGTCTATAAATTCGTACATTCTGCCCCCTAAGATGTTCTAATGCCGTTTCTACGGTTGTTGAGTGTTTCGATTTTTTCCAACTCTGTTTGCGTATATGTTGCGGATGCCTGCGCTGCTACTCTGCCGTTGTACTCCGAGTAAATGTTAAACGTGTAGGTGTTGTCTGACATATAGTTGAGCAAGTCTTCCGAAGCATAGCTGTAGTCCCCGGCATACGCCAAGCGATCAGATATACCACCAATGTTCGGTTCTATTATGTCCGAGATGGTGTTCGCCACCAGCCGCGAAGCCTTTTCAACACTGTTAATCTCTTCTAAGAGTCCGATAGCCAAGCCCTCACTGGCGTACGCACCGATCTTCCTCGTTACACGGGACGGAGAGTGCTCCTGTAATGCACTGGCCATGATTGCCGCGACTCTATCGGCTACGCTCTGAGCTGCTGCAATCGCCGATCCTGCGCGTGCGTTTATCCCGTTAGCCAGCCCTTGAGAGGCATACGCTCCAGAGGTGTAAAAACTACTCTGCAAAGTCCGCACCTTGGCGATCATACTCGCGTTGCCGGATGACACTGCGCTATTGGCTGTAGACATTCCCGACCGGATAACTGAAGTAAAGGAACTCATCCCGCTTCTTGCTACGCTGGTTATTGTGGTAAAACCGCTTTTAACGGTATTGGTTATGCTGGTAATGGACGTCTTTGCTGTATTTTGCGCTGTAGTGAATCCGCTCTTTACTGCTGTGTTGATTGATTGCATGGATGACGTAATTGTTCTGACCGATGTGCTCATGCCTGACTGGATCGCGCTGTTCATTCCCGACATGCTGGTTTTGGCATTTGCGGGTATCTGATTAAATGACGCTTTTGCTGTTGATATTCCACCACTTATCGCCGCATTCATCCCGGACATTCCCGCCAACGCATAGCCGCCTAATTGATTAAACGCTTTTCCGGCTGAAGAAACCGCCGAATTTAGACCGCTGCTTAAGGTCTGTGTGGCTGCGTCTACACCCGTCTGCATAGCTGCCGACATGGCCGCCGCTATCGTGCCTTGACTGCTCTCAACCCCAAGAACGTAGCCGCTGATAGCATCGGTTCCAAGCCCTTGGTATACGACTGATGGGCTATTGGAGTTTTGAGCCGCTTTTGCCGCTTCGATTCCCGCTGTTATAACCCCGGTTGCCGCTCCTGTAATGGCTCCCTCGCCGCTTTGCACCCCTTGTACATATCCGTTTGCAGCATCGGTTCCTGCCGAACTGTATTCTTCTGCCCCGGCTTGGAGAGCTTCGGCTGCGGAACTGTTGATTTTACCAATCGAATCAAGTAAAGCCGGCAGGTTTTCGCTCATCCCGGTTCCCACTTGTTCGGTCGCGCTTGCGCCGATCACGCTAAATGTAGAGTCTATTGTCTGCTGCATCGTATCGCCGGTGCGGGTTATGAGGTCGGCTGCGCCTTGCGGAACATCGGAAAGATCATAAGCTGTCTTGAGTGCATTGGTAGATGTTTCGCCGGCATTTGCGAATGCGTCAGACAGGCGTTGAAGTTCTTCGTCAGAAGCCGACACCAACGCTGCCACATAGCCCGCTCCTTCGGGTCCCATTTCTTGGAGTTTTGCTAATAACCCAGTATCAATGGTTCGCCCTGTCTCGTCGATGCTGCGCCCCATCAGTGTCTCGAGGTTGGTTCCCCATTCGCCGACAACTCTCTGGTTTTCTTCCAGATTATCGGACATCTTTTCTACTGATATCTCTTGTTTGTCAGAAAGCGTGTCGAACATATTGGTTGCCGCATCAGCGTAGTCTTGCCACGTCGAACTCAATGACTCAACCACTTCCTGTTCGGACGCGCTCAAATCTTCAAGTGAGCTTATTTGTCTTTCCACGCTGGACGCTACAGCATTGGCTTGGTCGTTGGATGTTTTCGTTATAACACCCTCCAGGTATTCGGCTTCCAATGCCAGCTTTCCTTGCTGCTCAATCAGCGCCGCTTCCGCTTCTTCGAGTTCTTTGGTGGAGCCCGTTGCTTCTATGGTTGCCGGAAGTAAGCCAGCGGTAAATACGCCTACCAAATCCAAAGCCTTTGACACATTAGCATCCAGTGATTGGCCGCGTTGCTCCTGCACCGCGCTCAACTCTGCTTCTAGTCTTGTCTGCTCTGCTAAAACCTCGGAGTATGCAGCCGCCGCCCTTTGCGCCTCTGTTTGCGCTGTGTAAGCCTCGATTCTTTTCTCGATTTCAGCAGTACCCATGCTCAATGAGTCTGCTTCGCTGTCATATTGCAATCCCAACCCCTCAATGGAGCTGTTTAGGGAGTCGACATATGTCTGTAACGTCTGCTTATCGCCAGCACTCTTATTTTCCTTGGCTGACAAGTCTTGGATTTTCTTAGCTAGTTCCCCGGCTGCCTTACCTTCCGCCTCGATACTGGCAATGCTATCATCTCGCGCCTTTGTGTTTGTTTCTATGCTGCTTGATAAGTCGTCAGCGGATTCGGCGACTTTTTTTGATTCTTCAGCAAATTCCTTGTAAGCCTTAACGGTTGGGCTAAGCTTTGTCGCAAGTAATGCCACCCCTGCCACGAGAGCTGTTACCGCCACCACCGCCACACCAATCGGGTTTGCGCTAATAGCTGCATTCCACGCCAGCTGTAATGCTGTAAGTATTGGGATTTCCCCAGATAACACACCGAGTGCTACGGTTTTGGCGGTGACTGCCCCTGTCGACGCCAATAATTCGGCTGTTTCTGCCGTCGTCAGCGCAACCCCTTTAGCTGTTACGACTTGCCCTGCTGCATTTACGGAATACCCCTTGGCCTCTGCTGCGGTTTTTAAAGCGGTCGCTTTTTGCGAAGCGGTTAGAACAAGCGTCATTGCTCTGGTTCTGGTAGTGACGGTTTGCGCAGCTGCGCCGCCAACGGCGAGCGCGGAGGACATTTTTACAGTCTCTGTTGTCGCTAATCCTATAACTTTTTTAGCTGTTGTAATGGCAGAACTTGCTTTCTTCACCTTGTCCGTGATGGACGTCGCAGCCCCATAGGCCACCCATCCCGCTGCCCCTGCCGCTAAAACGGGGGACAACTCCTTGACGACTTTTCCTGTGGTCTTAATAGTGGACGCTATCGCGCTTCCAGCTGTATTGATAACACCTTTTGCACTATCAATATTCCCCGCCAAGGTTCCCCAGCCATTATCTGCAAGCATTTCATCCGTTGCCGCAATAATATTAGTTACGTTTTTGACTACAGCGGTTTGCAAATTCTGGAATGATGTGCCAATACCCGCGCTGGCAGTCTTTGCGACTTCTGCAAATCCACCTGTGCGCGTTGAACACTCTATTAAAGCACCATTAAACTGGTCAAACGTAATACTCCCGCTTTGGAGCGCACTGTACAGCTCGTTTGTGTCCCCTGACGCGATCCCCAGCTGCTTTGCCGTCTCTCTTAAGGCATAACCCATCGTCTCTTGCAGGGTGCGCCAAGATTGCATGTCCACCGAGCCTTTGGAAAGCATTTGGGTATACTGAACTAGACCTCTTTCGGCGTCTGCTGTAGCTGATCCCGATGCCAGAAACGCGTTGTTTAGGGCGAGGGAAGTTTCTGTCGCCATCTCCAAATCACCGGTTAGAAGCGCAATACTTTGCGTGGATGCCGTAATCCCATCAAGTGATGTAGGCAACCCGTCAATCCCGGCAGACAGTCGTTCTATGGACGCGGTTGACTCTTCCGTAGAGAAACCAATCTGCTGCATGACCAAAGGAAACTTATTCATTGTGTCATAACGGCTTATCGCGCCGTCTAACGAGCTTTTTAGCGCGTTGGTAGCAACATCAACCGCTTTTACCGCTACTGCTGCACCGGCTATTTTAAGGATGGAGCCACGGGTTTTGTCTGCGGAGCTGTCTAGAGTACTCATGGAATTATTGGCACTGTTCATGGTGCTTGAGAAATTCTTATCTGTAGCGCTTAAGACGGCTACTACGCTATAACTCTCCATTTTGCTCCCTCCTTTCCTTTTGTTTTTTCATTGCATTTATGATGTCTCGGTTTTTATCGACTTTCGCACCGCTGTCGCCCTTAATCAATTTTTCACGATCAAAAAACTGTTTGAATGTTCTGAATACCGGCGCCCTACCCTTGCCGCTCTTCTTGGTCGCTTGGACGTTCCAGTTAAGCCATGCTTGCAAGTGCATTTCATACTCTCGATCAATCGTTTTTAAGCGGTTAGCCTCCATGTAAATCCGGTATTCGTACAGGGTTATGCGGTTTATCTTGGCAAAGTCGGTAATGCCGAGGCAGTTAATGCAGTTAATTATGATTTTTTCGTAGGTTGCTTTCGAGGACTCTTTATCGTTGCTTTCGTTGCCTCTGTTAGTGTCAGTGTTTCCGCTGCTTTCGCTCCCGCTATGTACATCTCGGTTTTGGTCTTTGTAACACTCGACTTTTTTAGTTCTTCGATCACCCCGTCGAGCAATGCCCCTACATCTTCTAGCGACTCTATGTGCTGATCAACTTCGGATTGTGTCGGTCTTTTCTCTTCTGCGTGGGTGCCGGAATAGATAATTTCCGACAGGGCGACTAAGCTACCCGTTACCAATGACGGGAGTTTCGCCTCCAACGCCACACCATATTTGATGCCGTTGTAACTCTGGTAAAACCGTTCATCCATTTCCCTAAGAAAACCAATTCCAAAGTTGAGATTGTATTCATTTCCGTTAATTTCTACCTTCATTCTTCCTCCTTAAAAAAGAGAGTGGTTTCCCACTCCCTTAAGCTCCAGTTGCCGGCGTATCTTTAAATGCGTAGTCTGCAATTTCCTGCTGCGCTGTCGTTACGGTTACGTTGCCGCTCTTGCCGACACCGTTAACGCCGAATGTGATTGATTTCTCTACGTAATCCTCTGCGGACGATGTGGTATCAAAGGATGTGAGATACCCTTGGAAGTATTTGCCCTTAAATTGATCGGTTGTGCCGCTTATCGGCTCGGAAAGATTGGCTTCCCACGCTTCGATTAACCCATCGTTATCCATTGCTGCTTCAAGCTTGTCAAGCATTGTGTCGCCAACTGCCAAAATAGTGGTTGCGGTGATCTCCTCCTCCGCTGTGCCCGGCGTTCTAATGCTTCCATCCTTCGTAGCCGTAGAATCAGCATCTTTGCTCTTTGTGCGGCCATTCTCGGTCGTGTAAGCTAAGATTGTGCCATTTTCTGTCGCTTGCTCACTCGCAATACGGAATAAGTAAACCATTTTCTTCCCTTGCACTGCCTCTGCGAATAGCTGTAAATCCATAAAATGTTTCATTTGTTTCCTCCTAACTAAATTTAAACTCCAACTCTAAAATGCCATGCATTAAAGGCGTGGAAGTCGTGTTATCTGGTAAAATCCTCTGGTTGACGTTGCGCAAATCCCAAGCAAAATTAGTCGTGTGGCTGATTCTTCTGCATACTCTCTTGATGTCCAGCAACATAGCCGACACGGTACCGCGTTCCTGCGGGTTATTGTGGTATATGTCTATCGCTTGGAATACGTTACCGAACACTGCTGTTTTGTTCGCATCGTCTATTTGCTGCGCGTCTGCCAGATATACAAAGGGATACGGCGTATTGGCTGATGGTTTGTAACCGTCATATACGTCATATCCCAATGCTTTGATATCTAATAGTAGTCTAATAAAGAGTTCTTGCTGCGGATCGATACTGGTCACCTCATTTCGTCAGCTTATCTAAGTCCCGCTTGAATTGCCCTTTCTGATCGTTAAATGCTGGCTTGACGTACGGCTGGGCGTCCATGAAGCGAGTCCCCCACTCCACGTAAGGCGCATACGAACTGGTCGGCGCAACCTTGGCGGTCATCCCGCCGTCATTTATAGCTAATCCAATGCTTCGTTTTAACGTTCCGGTGTCTACTGGCGCATTGCGTTGCGCCTTCTGCTGCAACTCCGAACCATTTTGCTGAACTACTCGCTTAACCGCTGATAGATCGGTGTTTTTCTTCAATGCAGCTCTCAACTCGCTTATACCTGTAAATTTAACGCTCATCACTGCACCTCCGACAAAACAAATGTCTGCTTAACTTTTAGCGGCCTCATGTAGTCAACCTTGTACTGCTTGTCGCCGATCCTGATTCTGTCAAATTCGCCGTTGTAATGGTTCTGGATTCTGGCAGTGAGCGAGTCTTGCCGGATTTCGCTATAAACAAGGTTCATCGTTTGGGTTGTGGTACTGTTGACACTTGCATCCCGTTTGGTTTCAGTTATTGTCTCTTTGGTATAGTTCCCGGTGGTTGGATCAAGCGTGCCGGGGGTGATCTTCTGGAAATATATTGGTACATCCATTCTCATAAAAACCTTGCCCTCCCCCTTGATGGTTTGCTTTTGCCGTTTAGGTAGCTCTCGATCAAGTCAAGAAAGGAATCAAAATCTCCACTTTGAAATACTTGGTTTTCGCCCTCTACGTTGTGGGTTGTCAATCCTTCTGATCCGATACGGTTATACCTTATTACAGACACCTCCAAGATGATAAAATTCATCCCGTCGGGTATCTCTAAGCCTCCGAGCAGGAGCGTTAAACCAGCCGTTGTATTGGTGATTATTAGTTCCAACTTGGCATCCAGCGTGGTATCACTCTCCGCTATACCTAGCAGTAATTTTAAATCTTCCAGCATAGCCCCTCCTATTCTGCGGAGGTCTTCGCCTCTGCTTTCTTTGCGGGTTTCTTGGTTGCTTTCTTTTCTTCTGCTTCGGCTTCCGTTCCTTCTGCTTCTTCCGCTTTTTCGGCTTCCGCTCCTTCCGCTTCTTCCGCTTTTTCAGCTCCAGTTGCTTCCGCTTCTTCCGCTTCTTCGATAAGGGGCTCCTTGCGCCTATTGTTCTTTGAAGCTAGTTCTGCCAGGCGTACCTCGCTTACCTTCACGCCCTCGCGGGGGTACACATCCCCCACGGCGTAAGTATGGCTGCCATCTTTTAAATCTCTGAAATCCTTGATTACTTTATACATATTAAACCTCCTCTGCGATTACCGCTGCCTGGAATACATCGTCTGCACCCGGGAATGATGGCATAGCAGTTGCGCAAGCCTTTGTCCACGTCCCAATAGGATCGAGATTAGACTCGTAGATAGTGGCGAATACGTTTCCTACCTTGGTGTCGTTAGAACCGGTTGAAAGCAGTCTGCTCTCTTCTGGTGTGGGGCCATATATCGTCTCGCCCAACAGCTCATCACCAAACATAACAAACTTATGTGACGGGAAATACCGGTTTCTGGTATATGTGCCATCCGCGTTCTGCTTGCGGTATTTAGCGTCATAAGTAACGATAGTCGGCAGCCCCATAGATGTCATGATCTGGTTCAGGTTTCCGGTAGACGGCAACATACCCAGAGTCTTAAACATATCCCTGATTAATGGGTGTCTTAACAGCGCGATTAATACATCGTTAGATGTCAGTGCGCGGGTCGGAGTAATGTCCAGAGTCTTTGACCAATTCTGAATATCTGCGATAGGATCAGAATTATCATCTGTCCACAGTCCGGTTCCGGTAAGTGTCGCCTGATGATCTGTTGGAATATCATAGCTAACCACAAAATCGAGATTGTTTTCGTCGATTGTCACCTGTCCGTTTGCGATAGCGTCCATGCGCATCATTTCAATTCTCGCTCTTACGCCGTTTACAAGGGTGTCGACATCGTTATATACAAGCTGCTCTAAATAAGCCTGTTCTGCTGCTGTTCTCGGGTTTCTCAATGCGATTAAGTCTTTTTCCTTAAGCTGCATCTTACGCTTGATGAATCCAAGCTCTCCGGCACTCTTGCTTGCTTCGCGGCTAGCGATCTCTGCCTCGGTATCAAACGCGTGTAGTGTTGCGATTACAGGGATTCTTGAGCCTGCTTTAAGATAATCAAATTCTAAAGACTCGATCTTTCTCTCTGGCATCAGGGTTTCGCCGAGTAATGCGGGGTACTGTCTGTTGTTTACATAGTCCAGCACCACTCTCTGGTTAAATAGTTTTAAAATATCTGCCATTTTGCTGTTGTCCTCCTATTAGTACAATTTAATTTCCGTCATAGCTGCAATTGCGTCTGCGGAAGGTGCTACCGGTAATCTGTCAGAGATAATATAGCCCTCTACGATTACGCCGACTTCGCGCGCTCCCTTAGATACATCCACATCATTGATGGTTACGCCGATTGCTGTGCTGTCGTTGGCTGGGTAGATACTTCCTGCTGGGAGTACTCCGTCAACTACGCCGGCCATTGTGTCGTCTGCTTGCTGCGTAAATGAAATAAAATGCTGGCTTTTCAGAAAATTAATCTCTTCTACGCTTGTGTTAGTTACATACATTCGTTATTCCTCCTATTTCTTCCATGGATTGTTTTCCACTACTGTTTTGGCATTGGCAAGCTTGGCTTGCTCTGCGCCATGGCTTACCGTAAGGTTGCCGGTTCCTGCTGCTGGGGATTTCCCCGCCAGTCTTTTCTTGACCTCAGCTTCTATCTCTGCATCAATCTGCGATCTCAATGCTTTGATATTGGTCGCGGTCTGTTCGGGTTCGTCTGCCAGAACCATATCCGCAAACGCTGCATTTAGATTGCTTTCGCCCAGTTGCTTAACCGCTTCCATACGGTACTCCTGCTGCTGGACTTTCTTTTCTCGTTCCTCCAACTTAGACAACCGTTCGGTTTCCTCTGCTTCTTTCCGCTCTTTCTCGGACATAGCAGCCAACTTCTCGGCCTTGGTAATTGCTTCTTGCTTTTCTTTCTCAAGCTTTTCTTTTAGCTTCTTCTTCTCGGCTCCAATCGTTGTGTTGATAATCGCTTGCATTTCCGGTGTGATTACCGGCTTGTCGTCCGGTTCTGGTGGCTCCGGTGTTGGTTCCGGTGTCGACTCTGGGTCTGCCGGGTCTGTCGGTGCCGGTTCTGGGTCTGCAAATAATTGCAAGTCAAACAAATTACGTTTGTCTAAATGCTCTTTTACTTCTTGGTTCTTCATAATTTCCCTCCATTTTTACGCCTGTCGGCTATTCCGTTTTACGCTCGTCAGCTAACCCGCTGTTCTTTTACGTCTGCACCGGTAAAAGACATAATAAAAAGCCCCTTTCGGAGCTTGGTTATTTGATATTTACTGGGTTGTTACTTTTTCGGCGCCTGATACGTCCAAAAAATCCACGGCCACGTGTCCTGGGTGTCTTTGTGAAAATTCTCTCATCGAGTGCAGTGTATACTCTAGGACTGTTTGCGCTTCGTCGCACCAACTCACATTAGCGGCGAAGGTGCCTTTGTACCCTCCGGTCTCTGTTGTTACCCATTCAGCGCACTTCTCCATATGCAAAACCGCCATCCATAAGTGCGAGTCTATTCCCCACTGCAAAACAGGGTATCCATCCACGATGTAATCAGCATAGCCAGTGCTTCGAAATCCGGTTATTCTCTCGCCTTCTGTGTAAAATAATATTTTCCTCATTCTTTTTCTCCTATTTGATATCTACTTTTACATAGTCTGGATACACTATCTGTACGCCGTTAAGTGTGTTTGCCGCGTACTCCATAAGTACTTGAGTTTCTTTGTTCGGTATTGTCTTGGCACTGATGTTGCCCGCCTTAATGGTATATTCCGGTTTTCCGTATCTTTCCAGTTCACTTAACAGTCCTATTAGTACCGCGGACACCGCCGAGCACACGATATCTTGACCTTCGGGTGCGTAGTTGGCGTGCCCTTTGCTTTCAAATCCGGTTATTTTTTGGTCTTGGGTGTAGAATGTTATTTCGATCACTCAAGCTCCCTCCGTACCGGCTCATAGGTTTGTTCAAAGATGTCCGGCTTGCACGGGTAGAGTTCGCCCTGTACGCCTTTGATTATGTAATCTCCACACGATGCGTGGTGGTCACCTTCGAGCGTTTTTATATACAACTCGCCAGCGTCCTTAAAATACATAGTGCCATCTTCAAGGGCTTGGAATATCCATTCAGGTGCTTCATAAGGCGTCCCATCACTATAGGTGAAGTCGCCATCATATTGAAATGCCTCAATTTCTACTGGTTTCTTTCTATACTTCATATTTCATTCTCCCTTTTGTCAAATTGCTCCATCAATATTTCTTTTAATTTTGCGCTCATTTCGAAGTGTGGCACCGCGTGCTTAAGAAGCATCCTGCTATTTTTAAAGCACAAGAGATAATCTAATTCCGTGGTTAGTTGTTCAACTTCGTCCCGCTTCATTTTAAGTCCTCCTTTTCACACATCAATCCTGTCGTTTCTCACCCCTTGAAAATCGGTGATACCAATGCTCCCGTCGCGGCAACTATGTATTGATTTCATTCTCAATTCTGACGCTTTGTCAATCTCGTCTCCACAAGCCAGCGATACGACCGCTAAGTATGCTGATGATTTGTTTGCGACTGTACCCTCAATCACTTCTCTTCCGCACAGTCTACATTTGTATATTGCCATCATTGTTTATATCCTCCCTTTGCGCTCTACCCGCGCCCAGAATATTTAATCAATCTTTCGGTTTCTTCTCTATCCATATACGCCGCGGTGCTGCAACGGCAAAATGGATGCACCGGAGGAGCGTTCTCGCCGATCTCCATCTTATCCACGTCCTTCGGCTTCCCATCGTCCAACGCCTTGCAGATCGGGCACGCCGTAGGCTCTGCGATAAACACATACTGATCATATCCGTATCTTTCGTATGATTGTTTCTGCGCCTCCGTCTGTACTCTCGCTAGTTCTGTTCGCATCAACCTTTCAGCTTCTAACCGGCTTGCATCAAATAGCTTTCTTAGCTCTCTAGCAAGCACCCTCGGATTCCTACCTTGCAACATTCCGACTTTTAACAATCGAGCCAACTCGGCTCTAAGCTCGTCCTGATACACCCATATCCGCTCCGAGAAGGTGGCGTTGTTAAACGATGCATTTACAATCGTATCTGCCAAATTCGCATTGTCCAGTATCGTTTCGCCAAGTATTCCGGCCTGTCTTGCGAACTCTGACAGCGTCCTATCGGTCAATATCTGATCAAAGAACTGCTGCAGATCGTCAAATCCGTCCACCATAGCTAATCCGATTTCAGACTTTAACATTTCCAGTCTGTTAATCTTCATGGTGGCGTTGTATATCCGCATCTCCTGATTGGCTTCTTTGGTGAATGTCTTGTCTGCTACATATTTAGCAGCTTTACGCTCGTAAGCCTTTATATCGAGCTGTGAGACTCTTTTATTGGCTTCGGCTATACTTATTCCCTCTGTCTTTGCATAATTGGCGTAGAAGGTGTTTATCTCTTTCTGGATATTGTCTAATACATAGTCATATATCTTCTCGATTTCCTTGCTATACGCTACCTCGTCAATAATATTATGCTTTAGTTGTGCGGCTTCCCGGTCACTCCAATACTTATTGCTCATCTTCCCCACCGCCCTCGGTGCTCGTTATTTTTCGCAAGGAATCAGCTACAGCATCGGTCTTTTCGGCTGCTATCCGTTCCTCTTCCGTATCCGGGTTGACTCCGGTAAGCTTTTGCGCTACCTCGTATAGTGTCCGGTCTGATACTGTACCATATAACCCCTGTATGATCTCTATCAGCTCTGTATCGCTCTGCGGGATGTTTGGACTAAATACAATGTCAATGTTGTTTATTTCCTCGTATATGGCTTCGCTGTCCATGTTTTTAGCTAATGACCATGAGTATCCAAGCAATCTCAATCTGCGCTTAATCGCCTTGGTAATTAACGCCTCTTTAGTCGCTCTTAGGTTGTCATTGCCCCATCCCTTAAATCTCAAGCTGATTCCAGAGTTATTACTGCCTAAATTTTCATCCGTGAAGTCCACAAGGAAGGTAAACCGTAGTATGTCAGCTACCAATCGCTCTTTGTAGGCTTCAGCACCGTCAGTATCATACTCTTTTTTGAGGTAGTAAGCTGTTGGCGTGGCACCGACTTTGCCATCGGCGGTCATTGTAGGATCGCCAAGTATCAACATCCTTGCCCGGCGCATTTCTTTTAACACTTCCCCGCCATCTATCTTCCTGCCGCTTTCGTCTACTTCGTCGGTTCCGGTTAATGGATTGCCTGCAATCACTAAATAAGCATCCGAACTATCCTGTTGGAAGTTGGCAAGCTCTGACTGGCTTAGGTCGTATGCGTCAATCTCCGACATAACAGCTTCGAAATCTGCCGTTCTATCCTCGTTATTGCTCCACTCGTTGACCGTCACAGCATCGAAGAACGTCTCTCCTGACTCATCCTCTTTCAGCTCCCAATTCTCATAGTCTTGGTTTTTGCATGTAAATGTCGCTCTTATGCCGTCTTTTGACATCAATTCTACCGTACTGATTGTCTCGTTTAGTAACTTGGTATCGTAATACCGGCAGCTAAACAATGACGGCTTGTCAATTGTGGCATCGTATACAACAAATGTTTCTTCCGGGTTGAGCCTTGCTACCTTTTCATCGGATTGCTCATCCCTGTAGACCTGTTCGTACGCTCTGCCGTATATCCCGCAAGCAGACACCATTAATTGATTGTGGTATCCGTCATTTATCCGCTCTGCAAACTCTTCCACCCACTCGGCGACCTGACCTTCCCCGGAGTATTCAACCGGATTGCCCACAACCACGCCTTGGTTAAACGTGACCACAAACTTCGCAAAGTCAGAAGCTATGCGGTTGTCTGCTCGGTATTCATCCCGCTTAGACTCCACATAGTTGATATCATTATCAGCCAGCCAGTACCGCTTTAACACTTTGAGTCTCGGCACCTGCTTTTCGCGGTGGTGATTGATGAAATAAATCACGATCTTTTTCATTTCTTCGCTTTCCAGATCGATCACCTCTATCGACTCCGCTCCGACCGTCATTCGCTTTCTAGGCAATTCGCTGTACGGGTAGGTGTAAACCATATTCGACTCATCGTCAAAGCGTGTACCCTTTAGCAATTTAACATTTTGTTCCATCGTTCCTCCTATAGTCCTAACTGGCTGAATTTATTAATTACCTTCTTAACATCGACTGGTTTCTTCTTCCCTTGCGCCATTTCGGCTATTCCGGTTAGCGCGTCCGGTGCATCATCGTGAGCGTTCTTGCCCTCTTTTTGGTATTTGTTTAATGCTCGATGCAGCTCCGGCCACTTATGCCGCCACCCTTTCGGGAAGAATATGTGTTGCATTACCCATGTCGAGTTGGATAGTATCCTGGCTTTCTTGTTCTTACTCTGGAAAAACCAATCAATGACCGTCTTTGTCCATCCTCGTGACTTGAGTTCGCTCTGTACGTTCCTTGCGAACCCTCGGCCTCCGTTGTTGGACTCTATCAGGCAGTAATTAGCGTCATTTGCTATCAATCGCTCTGCCAATAGCGGCTCCGTGATCTCCATTGCGTCTTTGGTATATACGACATCCAGTATGTAGCAGTCATGGTCGAACGTTTCCCCGCAGATAAAGGCAGCTAAGTAGTCGCTTCCCGTATCTGCTGTGTCGCCGTATGCGAATACCCGGGTAAACTGTGGTTTGTCTGCCGGTTCGTACTCTGTCAGCGTTGTATACAATCTTCCCTTTTGGTCGATAGGTTCCTGTTGGTAGTTGGCTGCCGCTATATCCTCGCCCATGGCTGATACCTTGGCTTGGTAAGACTTATAAGACAATACCTCGCTGCAAAGCATTTCCTTTGTCTTAGCGTCTATCAGGGCTTTCATGTTGACATGTCTGATCTTTACATTTTGCTCTTTGTAAAAATCAATCGCCCTGCCTGCCAGATCATCGGAAGCCCAGCGAGTCATGATAATAATTATCTTCCCGCCCTCTTCCAGTCTGGATAGCATTGTGTTGGTAAACCATTCCCAGTGTTTCTCTTTTGTACCTTCGTTGTAGGCTTCTTCTGCGTTTTTTATCAGGTCATCTATCAGCAGGAGAGTCGCACCGAACCCCGTGGCGGTACCCGTTGGCGATGTCGCAAGGTAGTTATTGTATCCACCTTCTAAACTCCACAGGTTCATAGCTCCGTCACCGCGTCTTATCTTCGCCTCCGGGAACACATCAGAGAATACCGGCTTTAACATGTCAGCCTTTTCTTCCTGTATGCTGTTCCTGACGTTTTTTGAGAACATTGTTGACAGTGTTTCGTTGTAAGAGCCGGTCATGATCTTCTGCGTCTGGTCTTTGCCGAGCAGCCACTCAACCAATAATCCCGCTGTCCTCGACTTTCCATGTCTTGGCGGAGTGTTTATGATTGCTACCGGCTCATCTGATGCTATGAAGTCCTGTAGCTCGTTGCAGAGCGTTACGAGATACTCTCTGTCAGCCTTATAAAAATCCGGTGCTTTTAACTGGCAATAAAAAAAGAACTCACGTCTTGCAAGTTCTATCTTCGCTCCCAGTTTGATTAATTCCCTATCCATCGCCGATCATCTTCTTTAGATCTTCTGTCGATAGACCTTCGTATGGGTTGTTTACGTCCATACTGCCGGATACATCGACTTTATCTTTAAACATGCCTAAGTGCCGCCCCAACAGTTCCAAAGCCCTTACTTTGTCGTGTGGCTTCTGCTCTAATCCGTCTCGACCTTTCTTGATTACTGCCAATGCTCGTTTCTGATCGTCAGACAAATTGTCGGTTATCTCTAGCTCAACAGTCCTGTATATGACCGGCTCCCCATTTGCATCATACAACGGTTGTACTACTCCGCCCTTATCGGTTGTTGCTTGTTTCTCGACCACCTTGGCGTAATTAGTGGCATCTGCGAACGCTACTATCGCAAGTTCTTTAAGGACTTTATCTTGTGTAATCTCGGTTCTAACTTGGCGCGCTTCTTGCCTTTTTGAGAGATATTCCTGTATTTCAGGTTTCTTCAACAGCTCCCCGCCTATGCTATAGGCCGTCTTTTTGCTATATCCAGCCCTTATAGCCGCCTGTGTGGCGTTTAGATCTATAAGGTACTCGTTGCAGAATCTTTTTTGCTTATCTTTCATTCCGCCACACTCCTTTCTTTGCTTAATACATCACTACATAGTAGATCACATATAGCCAGCCGAATAAACCATGTAGCATAGCCCACAGTATGGACTTGTACGCCGTATATGATATTACCATTGCCAGTGCACAGCCGAATCCAATTCCTCCACTTGCATAACTTTTATTATTCATTGCGATTCCTCCCTTTTTTACCCATTATTAGTAATCTATCTTAATATACCGGTGCATGTTTTTCTTGATATCTTTCTTCAACCAGTTTGCTGGTGCTTTTATCCCTAAGTACGCGGCAGCCTGCACTACCTTTATCGCTATGTGCCATCTTAGTGTTCTTCTCACTTCGACCGTTATCTTATAATCCTTCACGCTTTCCCTCCCTATATGTCGATTTCGTGTTCCTCTATCCAGTATTTCATGTCGCTATTATCATGCGCGGTTTCTAGCCAGTATTCCAGGTACTCTTCCCTTGAATTCGGCAACCGCTTTGCATACTCCTTAAGTCGCTTAATCCATTCGCTCCGCTCTAGGTCGTCTGCATAGTTATATGCTATACCTTCCTCTAAGTAATAAGTGCCATAAGGGCTGGCTATCGTGTACCCCTTGCTTTTTATATAGCTATCAGCTTTTTCGCGTGTCGCAAATACCTTCTCGTTGCCTTCCTTGTATTCGCCCCATTCTTTTTCTGTGTAGCCCACTATATAAATCTTGCCCTTCGGTTTCTTTTCCTCTGCGGCACGTTCCATCTTGCAATATCCGGGTCGCCAATCCAACTCGGTTATCTTCCACTTTGGAGGTTTTTCTTCCGGCTCCTGCTTACTACACTTCCCACACTTCTCTCTTTCGATCGCCCCAACCTCTTCAAAGGCTTTTAGCATCTTTGGAAACTGTAATGTCATCCAGTCTACCATTTCCTCATTCATTGCCCACGCATCGACAGGCAAGCTATTTTCAAACAATCCCGACTCATGCAAGAAAGCGTGTATGATTTCATGGCGCAATACCCTTTGTTCGATTTTCCGGTTTGCCGTAGCATCTGCACTACTT
>Ga0153999_1000336_pt1 | contig 21668 bp, 18 predicted proteins | sample TSNC083MetaG_FD_104675 | JGI IMG/M metagenome (GOLD analysis project Ga0153999, IMG submission 104675) | Attine ant fungus gardens microbial communities from North Carolina, USA - TSNC083 MetaG | ecosystem: Host-associated > Fungi > Mycelium > Unclassified | place: USA: North Carolina, Lumber... | reverse complement strand
TATAACCCCTGGTCAGTCATTAATTACGCGAAAAGAGGAATGTTGGACAGTTACTGGGTCAAAACCTCGGCCAATTTTCTGGTAAAAGAAGGAATGAAAAAAGCTGACCGAAATTTCTGGGATAAATTTGAAGCTTTGATTACCGGTAAACAGATTGAGGTTTGGATTACATTGGATACTTCTTTTGCTGAAAGAGAAAGTGTTTATAGTTTATGGGGGTTGCTGGTCAATGCCGGTTATCTGACGGTAATGAAGCGCATTGATTCTAAGACGGCTATAATCAAAATTCCAAATGATGAAGTGATGTCGGAATTTCAGATATTAGTTGCTGAAATTTCCGGTGTGGATGGGCTTGATTTACAACAGATGCTTTCGTGCCTGATAAAGAAGGACATGGAACAATTCTTCGAATTGTATCAGAATATTGTTATATCAAGTACCAGCTTCATGGATGCTAAGGAAAACGCTTATCATATGTTGTTTTTAGGAATGTGTATTGCTTTGAGAGGAACCTATAAAGTAACAAGTAATATAGAATCTGGCTATGGACGAAGTGATATTACCTTGGAATCATTGAGTGACGGGAATCCAAGTGTTATTGTGGAGTTTAAGCAGGGGGAGAATATCGGCAAGTTAAAAGAAGAAGCTTTGCAGCAAATACTGGATAATCAATACTATAGCAATTTAACCGGAGAGGTAATCTGTGTTGGTTTGGCACATGACAAAAAGCGCTGTGAGATGGCATATAAGACGCTTAAAAGATAGGAAAATAAACGGATATAACAAGTGAATAGAAATAATCACATTGTGGTATGCTCCCTTTTGGGTGACAAGTGAAACGATAAACTTGTTGCTTAAGAGGGAGTATTTTTATGCTTAAATAATCAGTGTCTATGTACTGGACTAAATAAAAAACAATTGACAAATTATTGAAAATAGTCTAATATAAACACATACAAAACGTATACATTAGTAAAGGGGACAAAATGGGTTCTAAAAAAGGTAATGACTGTGTAGCAGATGAAATATATGAAAAACTAAAGAAAACAATTATCAATATGGATATTGAACCAGGCCATCCGCTGACGGAGAATGCCCTGGCTCAATCATTAGGCGTCAGCCGAACACCGGTGCGGGAAGCATTGCATATGCTGGAGCGAGACCAGTTAGTGGAGCGTAACCACAACAAGGGTTATGTAGTGCGGGGAATCAGTGAGCAGGATATGCAGGAGATTTTTGAAGTACGTGTAGTGCTGGAATCATGGATGGCAGGAAAGGCGGCTGAGATTATTTCCGAAGAAAACCTGGAAGTGATGGAAGCCTGTCTGGATCGGGCAGAGAGCCTGTATCAACAGGGCCTGATTGAGGAATCCGATGAAATAAGTAATGAAATCCATGATATTATAGCGTTTGTAGTCAATAATCGCTGGGGCAGCAGGACTCTTGATATGTTGTCCACATTTACCATATCTTATAAGAAACTGGCATCAAAGCAGGAAGGACAGATTAAGCGGGCATTTGAGGAGCATAGAAATATATTGGCGGCTCTTCGGGGCCATGATCCGGAGTTGGCATCGCAGCGAATGATCGAGCATATTCGCAATTCCCAGAAGGCGATTCAAAAGGCTTGTCAAAACCGGACCTATTCTTTTCAAAAATATGAGTAATAGTCAGTATGACATGCTCTGGTTGTAAAAGGAATAATCCAGCATGTTTTGTTTTTGAGACAAAGCATGCTGTTTATTATAAATGAAAATGTATACATTTTGTATTCAAAAAAGCAAAAGGAGGGGATGCATTGAAAATTGCCAAAATTGAAACCTACATCCTTCGCGTCTCACTTGGAAAAGAACGATTTTATTCTTCCCAGTGTGTGTTTCCGGAACGGAATAGTTTTCTGGTTCGAATTGAGACGGATGATGGATTTGTAGGTTGGGGTGAAGGCGGTCAATATGGGCCGGCCGAACCGGTGGAATCCTGCATTAAACACGTATTGTCACCATTGTTGATGGGGCAGGATGCCAGAGAGAGGAATAAGCTTTGGAATGTTCTGTACGCACATATCCGGGATTTTGGTCCCAAAGGAAGTTATATTGAGGCATTAAGTGCCATTGATATCGCACTGTGGGATATTACCGGACAAAGTGTTGGTTTGCCGATTTACATGCTGCTGGGCGGAGCCTTTCGGACAAAAGTTCATGCGTATGCCACAGGGTGTTATTATCGGGGAGAGGATTACCTGGATTATCAAAAGAATCTTAAGGCCCTTCAGGAGGAGGCAGCAGATTATAAGGCAGCGGGGTTTCATTTGATAAAAATTAAAATTGGCCTGCTTCCTATGGAACAGGATTTGGAGCGGGTAAGAAAAATCAGGGAAGCCATAGGTCCGGAAGTGAAGCTATTGGTAGACTGCAATCATGCTTATAATGGGTTTAATGCTGTGAGAGTTGGTAAAGAATTGGAACAGTTAGGTGTTGTTTTCATGGAAGAGCCGGTGGTACCAGAGGATTATGAAGGATATCAGATGGTGCGCCAGAAGTTGAATCTTGCGATTGCCGGTGGTGAAGCGGAGTACACCAGATATGGTTTTGAGCGGTTTATCAATCAGGGATGTGTGGATATTGTGCAGCCGGATATTGGTGTGTGTGGCGGTTTTTCAGAATGGCAGAATATTCTGGCATTGGCCCATACCAAACATGTTATGGCTATTCCTCATGTCTGGGGGTCCGGAATTGCAGTTGCAGCAGCGCTTCAGGCCATTGCCGGGATTCCTAGTCTGCCGCATACAGCAAATCCGGTACCACTTCAAAATGAACCGGTGATTGAGTATGATAAAAACAGAAATCCTTTGCGGGATGACCTGCTGAATGAAAGTCTGGTTTTCCAGGATGGCAATCTATATGTGCCGGATAAACCAGGCCTTGGGGTAACGGTTAATATGGATAAACTGGCACAGTTTTGCCAGCAATGAAAGAGAAGGCAAATTCGAAAGGAGAAGAAAATAATGAGAAAGAAGTCTATGGGAAAAATTATGGCATTGGTACTGGTTGTTAGTCTGTTGGCAGCAGGTTGTGGTTCGGGGGGCAATACGGCACAGCCGACAAATGGGGGAACAACTGAAAAAGCTAATTCGGAGGCAAGCAGTGAAGCGGCTGATACAACAGCGGTTTCCGTGGTGAAGATTGGTTTCCTGAATCCGGCCAGCGGCAATGATGCCGAGTCGGGAATGCTGGATACGGAAGGTGCTCGTCTGGCCGTAAAGCATATCAATGACTCCGGTGGGATCAAGGCTTTGGGAGGGGCCAGGATTGAACTGATTGAGGCCGATACCACCAGTGATGCCAAGCAGGCACCATCGGTGGCGGAACGTTTGATTACATCCAACAGTGACCTTTCGGCAATCGTAGGAACCGGATTTTCCGGTCTGACCCTTTCGATTCTTCCAATTACTGAGCAGTATGAAATACCGATGGTTACTAATTCCAGTTCGGATGATATTGTGGCTCAGGGTTATGAGTATATTTTCAAGGTAGCTCCGTTATCCAGTGATTTTGGTAAATTGCAGGTGGAATTCATCCAGAACCTTAATGAGCAATATGGCTTGGATCTGCACAAGGTAGGTGTTGTTTATGTTAACAATTCTTATGGAATTAATACCGCTGCCGGCGTTAAAAGCATGGCTGAAGCCGCAGGACTGGAAGTAGTAGTTGATCAGTCCTTTCCGGCTGGTTTCACCGATGCCTCTGCTCTGGTTACTACTTTGAAAAATGCCGGCGCAGAAGTTATTTTCCCAATTGCTTATACCAATGAAGCAAAACTGATTTATGATACGATGAAAAGCATGAATTACAATCCTCTGATTATTGCCGGTGGCGGCGGTTTCTTATGGCCAAGTCTGGGCAATGCTCTTGGTGACAATATTAATGGAACCATATCAGCGGCTTCCTGGAACTGGGACAGCAAAAACATCCTGGACAATCCGGAACTGGTAAAGGTTTATGAATCTTTTGAAGCGGAGTATGGACATTATATGACAGAGCATGGTGGCCCTAACTACCTTGCCGTCTGGGCAGTAAAAGAAGCGATTGAAAAATGTAGTTCCACCGATCCCAAAGCGATTCGGGAGGCATTGGCTTCACTGACGGAAGAAGACAGTGTTTATTTGAAGATCATGCAGCCAGGAACGTTGGGCTTTAATGAAAGTGGCTGGAATGATGGGACGAAACCGGTATTGATCCAGTGGCAGGATAATAAACCGCGGACAATTTATCCGTTAGATATGGCCTCCAGCGAATTGATTCTTCCGGACAGCTTAAAATAAAATAGAAAAGGGTGTGATTGTTTGTCTGGACTCATACAAGTAGTGATTAACGGTTTAATGATTGGCGGTGTATATGCGTTATTGGCCGTAGGACTGACAATGATTTTTGGGGTTATGAAAATTATTAACTTTGCCCAATGTGAATACCTTATGCTGGGAATGTATCTTACGTATTGCCTCTACAATCTGTTCCATATGGATGCCAGCAATAATCCGTATATTTTTATTATTCCTGTAGCCGTGATTATGTTAATATTTGGTATCGTGATCTATCAAATATTTATCCGTCCTATTGTGGGGCGGGATATGGTAAGTTATATCCTGCTTACTATGGGGCTGTCCTATGTGCTGCAGAATGCGGCGCAGATTATTTGGACAGCTAATCCGCAGAGTATTGATACAGCGATTAAATCCAAATCCCTTTACTTTGCCGGACTTGATCTGTCGGTACCATTGGCAAAATTAGTCGCATTTGTACTGGCTGTTGCATTTGTGCTGATGGTTTCAGCATTTTTGAAAAACACGGACATGGGACGAGCCATGCGGGCGACCAGTGAAGATGCACAGATTGCGGCGCTTCTGGGAATTAATACGAAACAGTCTTATTTATTAGCATTTGGCCTGGGCTCTTTATTTGCCGGCGTTGCCGGGGTATTGCTTTCGCCGATTTATACAGTATATCCACGGATTGGAACGTTGTTTTCCACGACTATATTTGCGGTCGTAATACTGGGTGGCTTGGGGAGCGTTGCAGGTGCCTTGTTTGGTGGCTTGCTGATTGGTATCGTGGAAAATCTGGTTGGTACCTACCTGGCTCTGGATCTGGCTCCGGTTGGGGTGTTCGTGTTATTTATTTTTGTAATGCTTTTGAAGCCTAATGGTCTGTTTGGCGTAGGGGGGAGAAAAGCATGATTAAGTTAAAATCAAAATCAACGGTGATAGTCTTGGTGCTGCTGGTATTGTTTTTCCTGTTTCCACTGATGTCGAAGCAACTTTTTGGGAATACGGGAAATTATATGTTATTGATTGCATTTAACATCATTATGTATACGGCGATGGGGTCAACCTGGAATATTATCGGTGGTTTTGGGCGGCAGATATCCTGGTCCCACGCAGCATTCTTTGCGATTGGCGCGTATTCTGCCATGATCCCGCTGGTTCGCTGGAATATCTCACCGATCGTTGGGATCCTGGCTGGGATGGTGGTTGCCATGGCAGCGGCGTTTCTGATTGGTTTTCCGGCTTTTCGCCTAAAGGGAGTGTTCTTTAGCTTGTGTACCTTGGCGTGTGGTCAGATTGTCTATCGCTTACTGTTGCACTTTACCGGTTTTACCGGTGGTGCCAGTGGATTAGTAATGAAAAAAATCAATTCTGACCGTGCGCTTATGCTTTTATTCAAGAATAATAATGTGTATTATTACATGATGTTATTACTGGCGGTTTTAGTGGTGGCAGTCTGTATTATCATTGAAAAAAGCCGGTTAGGATATTACTTAAAGGCAATTCGGGAAGATGAGGTGGCCGCTGAATCATTAGGGATGCGGCCTAATCAGGTGAAATTATGTGCGTTTATGATAAGTGCGGTATTAATGGCGGTGATTGGTGCCATCTATGCATTGCGGTTTAAGTATCTTGATCCGGAGAGTGTTGCTTCCCATGATTTGGCAATCCGCATTGGTATGACGGTAATCGTTGGTGGTATCGGTACGGTATGGGGCCCCCTTATTGGTGCGATTATCACAGTTCCGCTGCTGGAACTGACGAATGCTTATTTTGGTAATATGCTAAATGGTGGTCTGTCTCAGTTGTTGTATGGCCTGATTCTGATTATTATGGTAATTTTCATGCCAGATGGTGTTATTTCGATTAAGAGTCTTTGGCAAAATCATAAGGTGAAGGGGGGATTATAGCATGGGCGCAGTGTTAAAAATCAAAGATCTGGATATTTCTTTTGGTGGTGTCCATGCGGTGGATCATTTGAGTTTTGAGGTGGAGCGGGGGGAGATTTTAGGATTGATTGGCCCCAATGGTTCCGGTAAATCCACTACGGTCAACATTATCAGCGGCCTGTACACCCAGGATGGCGGGGAGATTGTTCTGGACGGAACGGATTTGAATAAAAAAGATATCGCTGACAGAGTTCATTTGGGAATTGGCCGGACCTTTCAGTCACCAAAACCATTCCTGTCACTGACGGTATATGAAAGTGTCTATATCTCAGCATTGCTGCATAATAGGAGTAAACAGGTGGCCAAGGAGGAAACGGAGCGGGTTCTGGAGTTTATGGGATTTTCTAAACTGGCTTGGACATCCAGCAGTAAACTTCCGGTAGAAAAGCGAAAATGGCTGGATATGGCCCGCTTACTGCCGGCTCGGCCGAAGGTTATCATGCTGGATGAATGTCTGGCTGGATTAAATCCGGCAGAAATGAATGAGAGTTTGGAGTTGGTCCAAAAGATTAATTCTGAGGGCGTTACCATTGTCTTTATTGAACATGTTATGGCTGCGGTTACTAAGATCTGCAATCGGGTGGTGGTTTTAAACGAGGGAAAACGGTTAAGTGAAGGTCCGCCAGCGGAAGTAATGCGTCAGGAAAAAGTAATCAAAGCATATCTGGGAAAGGGGTATGGCGATGCTTAGTTTGAAAAATATTTCAACTGGATATGGTGGCTTGAAGGTCTTGTTTGATGTAAACCTTGAGTTGGAACAAGGGGAAGTGGTTGCTTTGGTAGGGTCAAATGGCGCCGGAAAAACCACATTATTGCGTGCTGTTTCCGGTCTGATTCCGCTTACCTCCGGACATATTTCATGGATGGGAACTGATATCACCGATATGCCAGGATATAAGCGGCCAGAACTGGGGATAGCCCACATTCCTCAAGGATGGGGGATTTTAGGCAGTCTGACCATTCACGATAACCTGATGTTAGGTGGATACACACCAGGGAGCCGCAAAAAAAGAATTGAGAATATAGAGAAGGCATATGAGTTATACCCAGTGCTAAAGGAGCGCAAGAATAAACTGGCAGGAACTTTGTCAGGTGGGCAGCAGCAAATGCTGGCAATCGCCCGCGCGTTGATTATGGAACCTAAGCTGCTGATTTTGGATGAGCCATCTTTGGGACTGGCACCACTGGTGGTAGAAGGTGTCTTTGAGATTATTCAGGGACTAAAGGCACAGAAAACATCGATGCTGATTATTGAACAAAACCTGCTTCAGGCGCTGAATGCTGCAGACCGTGGTTATGTTATGGAGACAGGCCATATTACCATCTCCGGTACCAGTGATGAACTGCGGGAAAATCCGGATGTTCAGAAGGCGTATCTGGGGATATAGTGGTGCAAGGTAAAATGCAGTTTGTGAAAATGGTTCTTGACAAAACCAGCCGTTAGTATGGTATAGTTATGATGTTGAGTAGCAGGAAAGCGTAAGTCCAGACGGGATTTGCGCTTTTTTGCTGCTTTTTCATAATTAAAAAGGAGGATTATTCTTATGAATCAGGAACATGTAAATGGATTTTTAGAAACAGAACAATTGGGGAAGTTGATGCGGCGGTTTTCCATACCTTGCATTATTTCTCTTCTGGTTGGAGCACTCTATAATATCGTAGACCAGATTTTTATTGCCAATGCGGATTATCTTGGCGCCTATGGCAATGCAGCCAACACCGTGGTGTTCCCGTTAACTATTGTGGCGCTGGCAATTGCGATTATGATTGGGGATGGTTGCTGTGCGTTTGTCAGTCTCAGCCTTGGTGCAAAAGATCAGGAACGCGCACATAAAAGTATTGGGAATTCGATTATCCTTACCCTGATCAGCAGTATTGTCTTGACGATTATCTATCTTGTGAGTATGAATCAACTGCTTAGTTTGTTTGGTGCGACGGTGAATCAGGAAACATTTGAGTATTCACGGGAATACTTCTTTTATATCACCCTTGGTATTCCTTTTTATATGTTTGGGCAGGCGATGAATCCGATCATCCGCTCCGACGGCAGTCCTAAATTCGCCATGATTTCAACAATTGCAGGTGCATTGCTGAATGTCATTCTTGATCCTGTTTTTATTTTTATCTTCCGCTGGGGGATGATGGGAGCAGCGGTGGCGACGGTAATCGGGCAAATTGTAACAGCAGTTTTAGCTGCGGGATATCTGTTTCGGATGAAATCTGTCAGGCTGAAACGATACAGCTTTAAGCTGAACCGGACTCTGATGTCTCAATTCCTGCCGCTGGGCATTTGCAGTTTTTTATCACAAATATCATTAGTAGCCGCAATGGCAGCCATAAATAATATGATTCATAAATATGGATCCATGGATGCGATTTTCGGTCAGGCGGGGTATGCCCAGATACCAATGGCGGTTGTCGGGATTGTGATGAAATTCTTTCAGATTGCCATATCCATCGTCGTCGGCATGGCAGCTGGCTGTATTCCGATCGTCGGATACAATGTCGGTGCAAAGCGGTTTGACCGTGCTAAAGGGATATTTACGAGGCTTCTGGTGGCAGAGGCAGGTGTTGGTTTAGCCGCCTTTGGGCTGGTTGAATTATTTCCCGGACAAATGCTTAGTATCTTTGGCGCAGCAAATGAAAGCATCTATTATCTGGAATTCGGGATAAAAGCTTTCCGTATTTATCTTTGTATGATGATACCGGCTTGTATTAACAAGGCGTCATTTATATTTCTGCAATCCTTGGGAAAACCATGGATATCCACGTTTTTGTCCATGTTCAGAGAAGTTGTGCTGGGGGTAGGACTGGCTCTGCTGCTGCCGGTTTTCTGGGGGCTGGATGGTGTACTTTATTCTATGCCTGTCGCAGATATCCTGACTTTCATTGTTTCCGTGATGGTAATTATCACTACTTATAAAACGTTGAACTTTTCATCCAAAAGTATCCAAAAAAAATCAAAGATTGCACAAAGTGCATAAATCAACCACAAAAACGGTTTGTTTAATCTGCATAATTATATTAAGATAAAAATACCTTAAGGCGGAAAAGTGTACAAGCAAAATAATGATGAAAACAAAAATTGGGAGGTAAAAAAATGCGGAAGAATAGATTAAGGCCGGGTATAAGACGTGCGGCAGCACTTGCATTGGCAGCGGGAATGACTATCATGACATCGGCCTGCGGTTTGGGGGGCAGCGGAGAAACAGGAGCGGGAACGACGGCCGCTTCTACAATCACGACAACAGAGGCAGCGACCATGGCGGCACCAACCGCAGATGCGAACAGGAAAACGACAGCATCAGGGGAACGTTATGATAAGATAAGCATCGGCATGATCAGCGATCCCAAGGATTTATCACCAATCAGTCTTGGCGGAAGCAATAGTCAGCTTTACATATTTTATAGTATCTATGAGCCGTTGTTTGATTACCGGGATAACAACTACGAACCGATTCTGGCTAAGGGCTATAAAGAAATTGATGATACACACTGGCAGGTGGAACTTTATGATTATATCTATGACTCAGAGGGAAATCATATCACTGCCGATGATGTTGTTTATTCCTTTGAAATTTTTGTGGCTTCTGGCAGGGCATTAAAATTTGACAGTTTTGAAAGCATAAAAAAGATCGATGACTATACGGTGGAATTTACCTGGACAGGCCCGATTAATTCCATCGGAGCGCTAGAGTGGCCATGGTGCCGTACTTGTATTATCAGCAAGGAGGCATTTGATAAAGGCAATTTTTCCGATACACCGGTAGGAACCGGCCCATATAAGGTGACCGAATTTGTTCCCGGCGCTCATGTAATTATGGAAGCCAATGATGCTTACTGGCAGAAAGAAGAGTTAAGGGATCCGGAACATCTTGCCAATGTACAGACGGTTCAGTATGATGTGATCTCTGAGACCTCGCAGCATGTCATTGCCCTGAGTACCGGACAGATTCAGTATTCCGAGTATGTACCGTCTGAAAACATTCGGGATTTCCAGACCGGCGGAAAGTATTCTGAAAATTGTGATACTTACATTACCCAGGGCTCCGCGCTCTATGTGATGATGGCCAATAATGCAGAATCAGCAATCACTACAGATGAAAATCTGCGAAAGGCGATCTATTATGCTTTGGATAATGATGCTATCGCGATGGCGGCGGGAAGTTGCCTGCCGGCTCATGCCTTTGGCACACCGTTTTTCCCGGATTATGATGAAGCCTGGGAAAGCCAGGAAGGAAATTATATGGGCGCCAGTAACCTGGAACTGGCAAAGCAGTATTTGGAACAGTCAGGATATCAAGGTGAAACCATACGCCTTTTAGGTGTGAGTGAGGAAGTAATGAAAAATATGATGACGATGTCTCAGGCCTTATTGCTTCAGGCGGGAATTAACGTAGAAATTATTGCCGAGGAAGAAGCACTTCAACAGACTGATATGCAGGATCCGACGAAGTGGGAACTGCTGATCACGAAAGCCGGCGGTGGCAATCAGATTGGCGAATGGAATCGCCCGGCCAATTATAATGAATTTGGAACCGGATATAACATGGCGTTCATTCATGATGAAGAACTGCAGCGTCAGCTGCTGCTGTGCAAGTCACTGGCGGGACATACGGCAGCGAATATGGGCACGATGCACCAGTATATGCTGGATAATGCCTATTATTACGCAATCTGCGCCCCGCAGATGAATGCGACTTTCCATAAGGACTTTGCGACCCTGATTTATCGTGAAAATGAATTTCTGCGTCCCGGTGCCTGTGAGTACTATCTTGACTGACAATGCTTATGCTACGCTGTATTAGAGCCTGACGAACCGATAATGGAGAAAAACTATGGGTAAGTATATATGTAAACGTCTTTTGTGGATGATTGTCATTGTGTTGGGAACAGCATTCATTATTTTCACAATTCTCTACTTTACGCCTGGTGACCCGGCCCGGGTTATCGCAGGGGGGAATGCAACGGCTGCCGATGTAGAGAATATGAGGCATATTATGGGGCTGGACCGTTCTTACTGGGTACAGCTGAGAGATTTCCTTTACCATTCGTTTCTGAAATTGGATCTGGGAAACTCCTGGGTTTATAACAAACCAGTTATGGCGGAATTATTGATCCGGCTGCCCCGTACCTTTATCATCGGTTTGTCCGCCATGGCTTTAAATCTGACGGCGGGGCTGCTGATGGGGATTTTTGCAGCGACTCATGAAGGCCGGTGGCAGGATTCGCTGACAATGGCAATTGCCATGGTTTTTGTTTCTTGTCCTGATTTCTGGGTAGCGCTGATGATGATATTATTATTTTCAGCAAAACTGGGGTGGCTGCCAGCCTATGGCATCGGCGGTCCCCAGTATTACATCATGCCGATTATCTGCAGTGCTCTGGGTGGTATTGCGGTAAATGCCAGACAGACTCGTGCCAGCATGCTGGGGGTTTTTCGTGAGGATTATATTACCACGGCCCGGGCAAAGGGACAAAGGGAGCGGTATGTTGTTACAAAACACATGTTTCCCAATGCTTTAATGCCGATTATCACATCAATAGGAAGTGGGTTTGCCAGAATTGTGGCCGGATCTGCCGTTATTGAGAGTGTGTTTTCCGTGCCGGGTATCGGTCTGTATCTGTTGACGGCAATCAATTCCCGTGATTATCCGGTGGTACGGGCCTGTGTATTGTTTTTTGCAATATTTACAGCGGTTGTCATGTTGCTGGTGGATCTGGTTTATGCATTTGTTGATCCACGAATTAAAGCCAAGTATTCCAGTGTAAGAAGGAGGACAAAAAAATGATGATGCAAAAAAGAGATTTGCAGAAAACGTCTCTCCTCACTGAAACATTTCAGCGGATATGGGATAATGCCGGAGCAAGAGCAGGGGTGATTTTACTGGCGGTAATCGTTCTGGCATGTCTCGGTGCTCCGGCGATTGCCCCATATGGCCTGAATGATATGGATATTCAGAATATGTTCCGTGGACCAAGTTTAAAGCATATCTGCGGAACCGACGCAATGGGCAGAGATCTGTTCAGCCGTCTGCTATACGGTGGGCGGTATTCCCTGGCATTGGGATTCTGTGCAGCTGTCTTTGGTGCTTCGGTCGGAATTGTGATAGGATGTGTGGCCGGTTATTGTGGCGGCAGAATTGAAACGATTATTATGAGGTTTTTGGATATCTGGTCTTCTTTACCCAGTATGCTGCTTTGCATTTTGATATCAGCAACATTGGGAGCCGGTTTTTTTAACACGGTTTTGGCTCTGGCCGTCGGAAATGTACCGAATGGCGCACGTTTAATTCGCGGACAGATTCTTTCTGAAGTTTCCAAGGAATATCTTGAGGCGGCAGAATCGATCAATTGCTCCAAATTAAGCATTATGTTTCGGCATTTGCTGCCGAATGTCATATCGCCACTCATCGTGGATGCAACGATGGGGATCGGGATGACGATCACAATGGCAGCGGCTCTTTCTTATATCGGTTTGGGCGTACAGCCGCCAACCCCGGAATGGGGGGCAATGCTGGCCGATGCACGAACCCACATTTTGAATTATCCATACCTGATTATGTTTCCGGGATTAGTGATTGCCCTTACCGTTTTGGCCATCAACCTGATTGGCGATGGTCTGCGCGATGCCATGGATCCGAAGCTGCGCAAATGATGGAGGAATAAGATGAGTAAACAAAATGAGCAATTTCTTTCGGTGAGCGAACTGGAGGTTATCTATACTTCAAGAAAAAGGACCATCCAGGCCGTTAACCGGGTTTCTTTTTCGATGGAGCAGGGGGAAACACTGGCACTGGTGGGAGAAACCGGTGCCGGGAAAACTACAATTGCCAAGGCAATCCTGGGAATTCTGCCCAATCCACCGGCCAGGCTGGTTGGTGGGGAAATCTGGTTTGACGGAGAACAATTGACCGGTATGCCAGAAGCGCAAATGCTGGATATTCGCGGTGGTAAAATTGCGATGATTTTTCAGGATCCAATGACTGCGCTAAATCCGCTGATGACCATCGGAGAGCAAATTGTGGAAGGTCTGCTTCTTCATAATGATTACTCCCGGCAGGAAGCGGAAGTGAGAGCAAAGGAGATGCTGGAAACAGTGGGAATACCTGCGGAACGTTTTATGGAGTATCCGTTTGAATTCTCAGGCGGGATGAAACAGCGAGTGGTCATTGCCATGGCCCTGGCCTGCAATCCCTTACTGTTGCTGGCAGATGAACCAACAACAGCATTAGATGTGACGATTCAGGCGCAGGTATTAGATTTAATTAAGGAGTTGAAGCAGAAAAATAATACCTCGATGATCCTCATTACTCATGACCTGGGCGTGGTGGCAGAAACCAGTGATAATGTGGCGGTGGTGTATGCCGGTAAAATCATTGAATATGGGACAAAGGAGATGATCTTTTTGCATCCGTCTCATCCTTATACCAGAGGGTTATTTAACTCTTTGCCAGGTACGAAAGGAAATGAAAAGCGTCTGAAGCCGATTGCCGGTTCATTGCCTGATCCAACATGTTTGCCTGCGGGATGTACTTTTGCACCACGGTGTCCTCTGGCATCGGAGGAATGCAGAACCGGGGATACTCCTTATCGGGAGATCAGTCCCGGACATTACTGTCGTTGCTGTCTTCAGAAGCAGGAGGAATAATAGATGTCATTGATCGAAGTTCGCAATTTAAAAAAATATTTTAAGGTTCCGGCTGGAACAAACCATGCTGTGGACGATATCTCGTTTACCATTGAAAAAGGTGAAACGTTAGGTGTCGTAGGGGAGTCAGGATGCGGAAAAAGTACGCTGGGCCGAACGATCATCCGGCTGCAGGAAGCCACTGCAGGGCAGATTCTGCTGAATGGAAAAGATATTACCCATGTCAAGGGCAAGGAACAGCATGATGTCCGGGAAAAGATGCAGATTGTGTTTCAGGATCCTTATTCCAGTCTGAATCCGCGCATGCGCCTGGAGTCCACGATAATGGAACCGTTAAAGCATTCGGGAAGATTTCAGGGCAGAAAAGCACTTTTGGCAGAAACCCACCGGTTGATGGAGTTGGTTGGTGTGGAAGAACGGTTGCGGCAGTCATATCCCCATGAACTGGATGGAGGAAGAAGGCAGCGGGTTGGGATTGCCCGGGCGCTGGCTCTGAATCCGGAGTTTATTGTTTGTGATGAACCGGTTAGTGCTCTGGATGTATCAATTCAGGCGCAGGTACTGAATCTACTGCTGGATTTGCAGGAACAAACAGGTGTCGCCTATATGTTTGTTACGCACGATCTGTCGGTCGTCCGGCATATTTCGGATAATATCTGTGTGATGTATCTGGGCCAGCTGGTCGAAAAGGCATCTTGTAATGAACTGTTTGAGCATCCTTTGCATCCTTATACGAAGGCGCTGCTTTCAGCGATTCCGTCAACAGATATTTTAAATCCGATGAAGCGAGTACAGCTGAAAGGTGAAATAACTTCACCAATCAATCCCAAGCCGGGATGCCGGTTCCGTTCCCGGTGCCCTTATGCGGCGGCGGCATGCAAAGAGCCGCAAAAGCTGACAGAGGTCTCGAAGCAGCACTTTGTGTCCTGTTGCCGTGTTGCAGAAATCAATCAATAACCAATAACCAATAACCAATAACCAATAACCAATAACCAAAAACGGAAAAAGAGAGGAAGCATCATGTCGGGTAATTATAAAAGTGTATATGTACCGTTGCCGGGAAGGGTACCAGCTTTGCTTTATGGACCGGATTTGCTTGGTCGGAAAAGCAGAATTGGAATGGTGATGATGCATTCGGATGACAGTTATCTGGGATTCCTTCCGGCACCTGAACTGGCCAGCCGGGGATATCATGTTCTGGCAGCAGTGGTTGCAGATGATAAAGAATCGCTGGATGATAAAATGCTGAATGTTAAAGCAGCAGTAGATTATCTCAGAGGATATCCGGGTATCGAGAAGGTACTGCTGCTTGGGCACAGCGGTGGAGCCACATTGATGAGTGCCTATCAAAGTGCTGCGGAAAATGGCGTGGAGTTTTTTCAGGGTCCGGAAAAGCTGATGCCCTGTGGACTTTATGAGAAGCTGATGCCGGCGGATGGAGTGATTTTTTTAGATTCCAATTTTGGCAATGGTGCAATGACATTGTTTAGCCTGGATCCTGCAATTGTGGAGGAATTTAATGGGGTAAAACGGAGCTTGGAACTGGATTTATTTCATCCGGATCATGGCTTTCATCCCGATAGTTCTCATTACCATGAAACATTTAAACAGAAGTTCTTCAATGCGCAGGGGGAGCGGGGAAACCGGCTGATTGCCTATGCCCTGGAGCGGTTGCATGAGATTGAAGCGGGCCGGAGCAGCTATAGCGATGATGAGCCGTTTATCATTCCGGGGGCCAATCAGATTGCCCCTAACAATAAATTGTTTCCACAGGATTTAGGCTTGCTTGCCCATACCAGGAAAGAATGGCCATTGCTGCATGGAGACGGCAGCATCAGCCTGCAGATTGTGCCAAGTGTCAGAGTGTCGCGTCCCGGGCAGCAGAATACTGGCTCACTTAAAAATGGCGGGCTCATGACCACCGTAAAAACATATCTGCGTTCCCAGGCGGTTCGGGCGGAAGCAGATTTTCGGGTTGGTGAGGACGGAGTTTATGGGATTGATTGGGACTCTTGTTATTGCTGTACGCCGTCCAATGTGACGGGGATTCGTGTTCCGGCTCTGATCATGGGAATGACTGGAAGTTATGAATATCTAGCATCGGAAATCATTTATGAGAGAACGGCAAGTACCGATAAGACCATTGGATTTGTGGAAGGGGCTGGACACAATTTTACACCGGCCTATGAAGCAGAATCATATTCGGGAGAATTCGGTGACACAGTGAAAGTTTTGTTTGATTATGTGGACTCATGGATTGATCAGAACGGAAGGTTTGATCAATAAATGAGATAATGGAGAAAAAGATGGATACGTTGAGAAGTCGTACCGCAGTTATCACTGGTGCAACCGGGTGTATTGGTTCCGGTGCAGTCCATATGCTGACGGAAAACGGAATGAATGTAGCGATGGTAACACATAACATGGCGGATGCAGAAACGTTAATTGCCAGGGTAAAGCACCATCCCGGCCAGTGCATCGCATTCAGCAATGAAAATGGAGATGCGGCTGTCTATGGAGAAATTTATGAAAAATTTGGTTCGATCGATGTTATCATTCCTAATCATGGAGCGGAATTTTGCAATCAGGATTTGAAAACAATTACGGCAGCGGAGCTGGATCATAAGCTTCATCATCAAATTACCGGCAGCTTTATGATGGTGCAGCAGGCCCTTCCTTATCTGGAAAAAAGTGTGGCGGGACGGATCATTCTGATGGCCAGCGTGGGGGCGGAAAGTGGTCTGCAGGAAGAAGGACTGCTGGATTGTACGGCCAGAGGCGGAATCATTTCGATGACCCGTTATCTGGCACAGAACCTGGCAGAAAAAGGAATTACCGTAAACTGCATTGCCAGAGGTGGGGTGGAAAATGAGCATTTTGCCGGTATTACGGGAAATAGGATTCCATTAGGACGAAATGGGACCGCAGCCGATTTTGGGGCGGCTGTCTGTTATCTGGCCAGTGAAGAAGCGGGATTTATGACAGGACAGATTCTTCGTCTTAATGGCGGGATGTATATGGGATAAAACAGCTTTGAGAATCTTTAAAGATTCTCAAAGAGTTTAATAAGATTTCGCTGGTGAGCGGTCAGTTTTTTATTAGGCAGATAAGCTAAACTGATGGTGGTGGTAATGGTGGGATGGATATCGATTACTGCTATGTCGGAATGATTTGTGGACATGACCGGTTTTTTCGTTAGCAGGCCAATGCCCATACCTTTACTCACAAGGCCGATAATATTGTCAACCCGGCTGCTGTTAAATAAAATATGAGGTTCAAAGCCGACAGCACGGCATTCCTGGACACACAGGGAGTACATAAACGTATCCCGGCCAAGCAATATGAAGGAATCACGGTATAGCTGTTTCAATTCAATACGGTTTTCCTGTGCCAGTGGATGGCTAAGCGGCATCAGGGCGGCAAGCGTATCCTGAGTAATCGGTATCTTGGTAAAAGCACTGGAGCAGTCATCGGATTCGCGGAGAACGGCAAAATCAAGTTCTCTGTTGTTCAGCATTTGAATGAGCTGCAGCGAGTCTGCCTCCATGATATCCAGCACAATATTCTGGTTTTCCTGTTGAAAGCGGGCAAAGATATCGGTGATGTGGTATTGAGCCATAACCGGGATCGCCCCAATGCGGAGGATGCTGCGTTCCAGGTTCAGCTCGTTGCAGAAGGCTGTGGTATAGTCTTTTTGGAGCACGGCAATCTGTTCGGCATAAGGCAGAAAAAGCTTGCCGTACCGGGTTAACTGAACCCGGCGGGTGGAACGGTCAAACAGTGTCACGCCTAAATCGGCTTCCAGCTTTTGGATATGCCTGGTCAGCGAAGATTGGGTGAGGAAAAGTTTGTCGGCAGCTTCCAGGTAGTTGCCGGTAGCGGCCAGAACAACAAATTCATGAATATAGTTAATATCCATCAGATACCCCCTGGTCTAATGTGACTTATATCATCAATTATTATAAGATGTCCGCAAGGAAATAGCAAGCAGTGAAATAAAAGAAAGAGGTGCTGGAATCATGGTTATAGATGCAAATGTATATTGGTTTCCCGAACAAGTCTTTAAAGATGAGCAATTGCTCCAACGCTTTCTGGCAGAGGTGCCCCGGGCATATGGGACAGTGGGGAAAGTCAGGGTTCATAACGGAAAAAAAGAAATTGTAATTGAACGGCCCGTCGGCAGTCCTGGTGTCAATTATGTGGAGGGGGAATATGAACTGGAAACGCAACTTGCTGACATGGATCGTGCAGGTGTTGATAAAGCGGTAATGAAAGTACCGTGCTGCCATGAGTGGCTGAGCCTTGAAATGGCAAAGCTGTTTAATGATGGTATGGCTGAATATGCCCGGCGCAGCGCGGGGCGGATGATACCTTTGGCCGTGATCCCTCCTTTTGGCGGGGCGGCGGCATTTGAAGAACTGAAACGCTGTCATGATGAACTGGGGATGAAAGGAATCCAGATGAGTGCTCATTATGGGGAATTGTATCTGGATGATGAGGCGTTTGAGCCGTTATTTCAATGGCTGGAGACATATCAGATGACTGTTTATGTTCATCACACTCCGGTTCCGGTCGACCATTCTTCACTGCTTGCGTATAACAATCTGCGAAGATCTTACGGGCGTTGTGCAGACCAGATGATTGCGGTGTGCAGAGAGATGATGAGTGGTATGTTTGAGAAATATCCTCACGTCAAAGTAGTTCACTCCATGCTGGGGGGCGGTTTTTTTACCTTTAAGGATATGGTGGTGCCGCCTGAAACGGTGAAAAAAGACAGTGCGAAGCGTTTTGAAGACAATGGTGCTCAGATGAACCGTTACCTTGCTGAGAATATTTTCTTTGAGACCAGTCATGCGCAGCCGTGGGGACGTGCGGCATTGGAATGTGCAGTGAAAGTATTAGGAGCTGACCACATTATTTATGGCTCCTCTTATCCGGTGCGGAAGGAGTGGCTGACGGGTGGGCCAGGTTTTATTAACAGCATGGAGATATCAGAGGAAGACAAGGAGGATATTCTCTGGAAAAATGCTGTCCGCCTGTATGGGGCGCAGGGGTGAACAAGTAAAAAAGTGTGTTTCCTGATAGGAAGACACACTTTTTCCATACACGACAATATCTGGATCGAGAAACTGAGCACGAAGAAGTCGTCGATTCCAATCAATGATAATATATCAAAAGGGGCCCTCAAAGAAAATGGGGAATTTACGAATGCTGACTATGAAAACAAATGATATCATGCTAAATAGTTGATTGCAACGTTAAACCATGTGTAGTATACTATCCATAGTGACGCTATGCCTAAAAATCTAGTACAGCGTTGCTTGTGTTACGGCACATTACTGGGGGTGGTGGGTACAACTTTCTCATTATTTGTTTGTGCCTTAAGCGAAGCGAAAGGAATGTTGAAAAAATGATAAGTTCAGTTGGATTAACTGATTTTCTTAGTTTTGGGAATGATGGCGGAGAGATTGAATTGCAGCCACTCAACGTAATTATTGGAACAAACGGGAGTGGGAAATCGAATTTTTTAGAAGCATTTGAGTTGTTGCGAAATGTGCCGTCTGATATTACCAAGCCTATTCGAGAAGGTGGTGGTGTTTCAGATTGGTTATACAAAGGTAATCAAAATTCAAAAAGGGCAGTCTTAAACTTTGTAGTTAACAATTCGTTGTCTGGTGCGAAATATCCAGAACTTCGATATATTATTGCATTTGATGCAGTGGGTCAGGCATTTGAAATAGTCGATGAAAAAATACAAAGCAGACGACCTGATCCGGGGAAATCAGATCCCTATGTTTATTATGATTTTTTTAATGGAAGCCCCACACTAAATATTCAAGGTGAAGGACAACGCAGTCTGCAAAGAGAAGATATTGATATGACTCAATCAATCCTTGTTCAAAAAAGGGATGCGATTCATTACCCTGAAATAACATTTCTTGCACAAGAATTTAGCAAAATAAGGATGTATCGTGAGTGGGGTTTTGGTCGCTACACTCCTGCACGTTTGCCACAAAAAGTCGATTTGCAAAATAATTATCTCGAATCAGATTGTAGTAATCTCGGTTTGGTTTTAAATCAAATACGGAATAATTATAGTGCAAAAAAGCGACTTTTAAAAGAATTGCAATATTTCTATAATGATGTTGAAGATTATGAGATAAATATTACAGGCGGTACGGTACAAATATTTTTTCAAGAACGTGGATTAAGATCATCAGTTCCGGCTACTCGTCTTTCAGATGGGACTTTACGTTATCTATGTCTTTTAGCGATTTTGTGCCATCCCAACCCTCCGCCATTGATATGTATCGAAGAACCAGAGTTGGGTTTGCATCCCGATGTCCTCCCGAACTTAGCCAAATTATTGGAGGAAGCATCCAATCGTTGCCAGTTGGTTGTTACTACGCATTCAGAAGTATTAGTTGACTCATTTACCGAGAATCCTGAAGCAGTTATGGTAGCTGAAAAAGTAGATAATGGAACACAAATAAAGCGCCTAAGTAAAGAGCAGCTAAGACCTTGGCTTGAAAAGTATCGCCTTGGAGAGTTATGGACTCGAGGTGATATAGGAGGAAATCGTTGGTGAAAACTGTAAAACTATTTATTGAAGGTGGTGGGGATAGTAAATATCTCCATACTGAATGTCGTAGGGCTTTTAGTTCTTTTTTGCAAAAAGCCGGATTATGTGGATACATGCCGAGGATTGTCGCTTGTGGCTCAAGAAATGACGCTTATGATAGTTACTGTACGGCTGTTAATAATGGCGAAGAGGCTGTGTTGCTGGTTGATAGTGAAGCGTCGGTTATAATGCCCTCGGAAATTGCCGAGGATTCAGATCCGAAATCGTGGAAGCCGTGGCACCATCTCAAAAATCGTCTAGGTCAAATGGGGCAGGCGGCAGACAACTGGAATAAGCCTGTAAATGCTTCCGATGAGGATTGCCATCTGATGGTCGAACTGATGGAGGCATGGTTTTTCGCTGATATTGATGCTCTAAAACAATATTATGGACAAGGCTTTAATGAACACTCCTTATCAAGGCGAGCATGTATCGAAAGCATATCTAAAGCTGAAGTAATTCGATCTCTGGAAAATGCGACACGAGCCACGAAGAAAGGTACTTATAGTAAAGGTAACCATTCTTTTGAGATACTAGCACAGATAGACCCGGACAAAGTCACAAGCCAATCCAAGTGGGCGAAGCGCTTTGTCACACTACTGTTAGAGAAAATGCAAGGACGCTAATGCGGCAGACTACGTCCCCAATCTGCCCGGCAGTGGGAAGGATACAGCCGAAGCCAAGGGTGTCCATCGCGAGGTGTGAATCAGAAGAAAGGATTAGGCAAAACTCTGGCTTGTTACATCTGAGGCTGGGCACAAGGACTAGGTTGCCATACAAACCAAAATCCAATAACTGCACGGAATTGTGTTCAGTAGTTATGGAATGAGTATAAGAGCGAAAGAGCGTGTGAGTACCCGGAGGATTCGGAACGTGCCAGCCTGTTCTTTATCATTTCAGGAAATGAGGATCTTTATAAAAGCGCAGACATATTTATGATATGGAGGAGCACTGTGTACGAAGCTGTCTTGACGGTCATTATTTTACTTTATTATTGCTATTTTTTTAACATCTTGAGGCAAGAAGTCCCCTTCTTCTATAAGTAGCGGGATGAATTGCCTCTTTTGGCATATCTGCCACATCTGGTTTTGCCTCTTCTATCAATTGACCGTATCCGGTCTGAAT
>Ga0153999_1000334_pt1 | contig 21695 bp, 31 predicted proteins | sample TSNC083MetaG_FD_104675 | JGI IMG/M metagenome (GOLD analysis project Ga0153999, IMG submission 104675) | Attine ant fungus gardens microbial communities from North Carolina, USA - TSNC083 MetaG | ecosystem: Host-associated > Fungi > Mycelium > Unclassified | place: USA: North Carolina, Lumber... | reverse complement strand
TAATCACCGCATTTAGTACGGATATGGCAATCACATTTCCAGATATAAAGTTTACAAATAAAGTGTTAATATCCTGTGGAATTGATGATAAAATGTTGAACAACAATACCATCGAGATACCATTGCCCACACCTTTTTCGGTAATCCGCTCACCGATCCACATCAAAAATGCACTGCCGGCAGTCATGGTCGCTACTGCCAGAATAACGTTCCATGCGGTATATTCATATAGCAGCCCCTGTCTTCCGAAACCGATCGACATAGCTGATGACTCAATCAGGGCAAGGGCAACGGTAAGATAACGGGTATACTCCGCAATCTTCTTTCTTCCATCTTCGCCCTCGCGCTGCATTTCCTCAAGCTTGGGAATGGCAATCGTTAGGAGCTGCATAATAATCGACGATGTAATATACGGGGTAATACTTAGGGCAAACACAGACATTGAAGTCAGTGAACCGCCGGTCAGCGAATCGATAAAACCAAACGTTCCGCCGCCATAGTTTTGAAAAAACATCTGTATATATTCAGGGTTGACTCCAGGTATCGGCAGCTCCGAACCAAATCGGATAACTACCAGCATCAGGAAGGTAAAGATCAGTTTCTTCCTGATCTCTACCACCTTCCATGCATTACGGAGTGTATTTAACATATTAAACCACCTCGCAGGTTCCACCTAAAGCTTCAATCTTTGCTTTTGCACCTTCGCTGTATGCATCAGCTTTAACGGTCAGCTTTTTGGTTAATTCTCCATTTCCCAGGATCTTTACGCCATCACGCGGATTCTTAACAATCCCACATTCAATTAAGGACTCCACGGTTACTACCGCGTCGTTATCAAACAGTTCCAGAGCACTTATGTTGATCCCAACAATAGTTTTCGAATTACGGTTAGTAAAGCCTCTCTTTGGAATTCGTCTGTATAAAGGCATCTGACCGCCTTCAAAACCCGGTCTGGTGGCACCGGAACGTGCCTTCTGGCCTTTATGGCCTTTACCGGCAGTCTTTCCGTTACCTGAACCATGGCCGCGCCCTCTTCTGAAATTATCGCTGTGTTTCGAACCAACAGCCGGCTGTAAATTAGATAAATCCATTATGCTGCACCTCCTTACTTATATTTTAGATTTCTTCAACTTTTACTAAATGCTTTACATGCCAAATCATTCCTCTGACCGCATCATTATCCGGAAGTTCTACTGTTTTGTTCAATTTTCTAAGGCCCAGTGCTTCAACCGTGGCTTTATGCTTCGGGATTGCACCGATCGGTGATTTGACTAATGTTACCTTTAACTTTTCTGCCATCTTACTCTCCTCCTTAGCTTAAAATCTCATCGACAGATTTGCCACGAAGTCTTGCAAATTCTTCCGGAGTCTTAATCTGGGTCAGTCCGCTAATAACAGCCTGCACCACATTTGTCTTGTTATTGGATCCTAAAGACTTGGTCCGGATGTTCTTGATCCCTGCCAGCTCCAGTACGGAACGAGCCGGGCCGCCGGCGATGATACCGGTACCTTCCGGAGCTTTCTTCAGCAATACTGAAGAACTGCCGTATTTTGCCATGTGATCGTGCGGAATGCTCTTGTTTTCATCAACCGGTATTTTTACCAGATTTCTGATTGCCGCTTCTTTTCCTTTGCGGATTGCCTCCGGTACCTCGCCGGCTTTACCAAGACCTGCGCCTACGTGTCCATTGCCGTCACCTACTACAACTAAAGCAGAGAATCTCATGGTACGGCCGCCTTTTACAGTTTTCGATACACGTTTGATTGCTACTACATTATCATTTAACTCTAATTGACTTGGGTCAATAATTGTACGCTTCATGCTGCGCTCCTCTCTACTAGAATTTCAGACCAGCCGCGCGGGCTGCATCTGCCAGTGCCTGAACTTTACCATGGTAAATGAAGCCGCCGCGGTCGAACACGACTTCCTCAACACCTTTTTCCATTGCTCTCTTAGCGATCAGAGTTCCAACGTATGCCGCAGCATCCACGTCATTGGTTTTTTCCAACTCGGTTTTTGCCGTCTTTTCTACCGTTGATGCAGCCACTAAAGTATTGCCGACTGAATCGTCAATAATTTGAGCATACATATGATTATTGCTTCTGTACACAGCCAGACGCGGTCTCTCTGCCGTACCTGCAAAGCGGTTACGTATTCTGTTGTGTTTTTTCACGCGAACTTCGCTTCTTGATTTCTTATTAACCATTTTTGCACCCTCCTTAATTATTTCTTACCAGTCTTACCAACTTTACGTCTGATAACTTCATTGGAATATTTAATACCCTTGCCCTTATATGGCTCCGGCCTTCTCTTATCTCTGATTTCAGCAGCGTACTGGCCTACTTTTTCTTTATCGATACCTATGACCCGGATAATATTCTGACCTTCCAGAACGGTTTCCAGTCCTTCCGGATCTTCCATCTCTACCGGATGAGAATATCCCAGGCTAAGGGTTAATTTCTTACCCTGTTTTGCCGCACGGTAACCTACACCGTTGACTTCCAGAACTTTTACATAACCTTCGTTGACACCTACTACCATGTTGTTGATCAGGGTTCTGGTTAACCCATGAAGGGATTTCATTTTCTTTAAATCGTTGGGTCTGGTTACTATAATCTGTCCATCTTCTTCCTTGATGTCCATTTCAATCGGCAGCTCTCTTTCAAGAGTTCCCTTCGGACCTTTTACAGTCACTTTGTTTTTTTCTGCGATCGTAACAGTTACACCTGCCGGAATCGCAACAGGCATTCTACCTATACGTGACATGCCACTACCTCCTACTTAAATTTTCGGAAAACACTCTGCGTGTTTTCTGTTTTCAGCTGCATATGTGTGAATTGAAATGCTCCCGGCACTGAGTATGCGGTAAGCGAACTTAGTGACGATGGAGTTTCCTTACCAAACAAAAGCTAATACTTCTCCGCCTACACCTAACTGGCGCGCTTCTTTATCGGTTACTACGCCCTGGTTTGTAGAAATAATCGCTGTGCCCAGTCCGCCTAATACCTTCGGCAGGTCTTCTCTGTTTGCATATACACGCAGACCCGGCTTGGAAATTCTCTTGATACCGCTGATAATCTTCTCGTTCTTGTCCGCACCGTATTTTAAGGTGATGCGGATCGTTTTGAAATTACCATCTTCCACGATATCATATTTTTTTATATAACCTTCTTTCACCAGGATGTCGGCTATTGCCAGTTTCATCTTGGATGAAGGTACATCTACCGTATCATGTTTTGCAGTGTTTGCATTACGGACTCTTGTAAGCATATCTGCAATCGGATCGCTCATTGTCATGATATATTTTCCTCCTTCTATCGGTTGGGGGTGTTTTTTTACACCTGTTGCTTGCTGGGGTTGGGAAAATGTATAGTCCCATTGCCAGGGGGATGGAGGCTTCCAGTATATACTTAGGTATCGACTCCATCACAGTTCGCTCAACTAAACTCGCGCTTGGCGCTCGTTAAGGTTCGCGAACGGCTTTCACACTAAATTCGCGCTCTGCGCGCTCATTAAGTGTTCAATGCCTACCAGCTTGCTTTTTTTACTCCTGGGATCTGGCCTTTGTATGCTAACTCTCTGAAGCAGATTCGGCAGATTCCATATTTTCTCAGATAAGCATGCGGACGACCACAGATTCTGCAACGGTTATATTCTCTGGTGGAAAATTTAGCCGGGCGCTGCTGCTTAATCTTCATTGAAGTTTTAGCCATGGATCATTCCTCCTGTTATTTTGCAAATGGCATATTGAATAATGTCAAAAGTTCGCGGGCTTCTTCATCTGTTTTGGCAGTGGTTACAAAAATGATATCCATGCCTCTTACTTTATCAATTTTATCGTATTCAATCTCCGGGAAGATCAGCTGCTCTTTAACACCCAGAGCATAGTTTCCTCTGCCGTCAAAGGCGTTCGGGTTAACACCGCGGAAGTCACGTACACGCGGCAGCGCCAGATTGATCAAACGATCCGCAAATTCATACATCTTTTCCCCGCGCAGGGTTACCTTGCAGCCAATTGACATGCCTTCTCTAAGCTTGAAGTTAGCAATGGATTTCTTTGCTTTTGTGGTTACTGCCTTCTGACCGGAAACAATCTCCAAATCTCTCACTGCAGAGTCCAGAACCTTAGCATTATCCTTTGCTTCGCCAACACCCATGTTGATAACAATTTTATCCAACTTCGGCACTTCCATGACATTTTTATATCCAAATTTCTTAATCATTGCGTCTACAATCTCGCTCTGATAAGTTTCTTTTAATCTAGCCAATTCTTTGTTCCTCCTTCCTGCAATTAGTTGATTACTTTACCGGTTGCTTTGGCAACACGTACTTTTTTACCGTCTTTTACTTCAAAAGCTACTCTGGTAGCTTTTCCATCAACAACCAGCATCACATTGGAAACATCCATTGCTGCTTCCTGATGTACGATGCCGCCCTGTGGATTTCCGGCAGTTGGTTTTGCATGCTTGGTAACCATGTTGCATCCCTCAACCAGGACTTTACCGTCTTTAACGCTGATTACCTTACCTGTTTTGTCTTTATCTTTGCCTGTGATTACTTTCACCAGGTCATCTTTTTTGATTTTCTGCACAGCCGACACCTCCTTTACAGTACTTCTGGTGCTAAGGAAACAATTTTCATGAACTGTTTCTCTCTTAATTCTCTTGCAACCGGTCCAAAGATACGAGTTCCTTTCGGAGTCTTGTCGTCTTTGATAATTACTGCTGCATTTTCATCAAACTTGATATAGGAGCCGTCTTTCCGGCGTGCGCCCTTAACGGTACGTACGACAACGGCTTTCACAACGTCGCCCTTCTTTACAACACCGCCTGGTGTTGCATCTTTGACAGTAGCAACGATAACATCACCAATATTAGCATATCTTCTGGTCGAGCCGCCCATTACACGGATGCACAAAATTTCTTTTGCTCCGGTATTGTCAGCAACCCTCAGTCTGGTTTCCTGCTGAATCATGCCTGTTACTCCTTTCTGGATAAATTATTTAGCCTTTTCGATAATCTCGACAAGTCTCCATCTTTTATCTTTCGATAACGGTCTTGTCTCCATAACCTTTACGGTATCACCGGTGCCGCACTCATTTTTCTCGTCATGTGCTTTTAATTTAACGGTTTTCTTCACAATCTTACCATATAAAGGATGCTTGATACGGTCTTCAATGGCAACAACAATGGTCTTATCCATTTTGTCACTTACGACTTTACCAACACGGGTTTTTCTTAGATTTCTCTCCACGAAATTCTCCTTTCCAATAAATACATTCACCTTTCGCCGCTGGCTCGAATTCACTCAGTTGACTTCGATTATACCAGCTTCGAGTTTTCTGTAATAACAGTCTGAATTCTAGCGATATTCTTACGAACTTCCTTGATTCTGCTGGTGTTATCCAGCTGGTTGGTAGCATTCTGGAATCTCAGGTTGAAAAGCTCTTTTTTGGCAGCCACCAATTCTGTATTCAGCTCTACCGCTGATTTTTTCTTTAAATCTTCTACATATTTATTAGTTTTCACTGTTATCACCGCCTTCTAAATCTGCCTTAGCAGCAATCTTACACTTGCAGGGTAACTTGTGCATAGCAAGACGTAATGCTTCACGGGCAGTTTCCTCCGGAACGCCAGCGATCTCGAACATAACTCTGCCCGGCTTTACGACTGCTACCCAGTATTCCAGAGAACCTTTACCGGAACCCATACGGGTCTCAGCCGGTTTTGCAGTTACTGGTTTATCCGGGAAAATTTTTATCCAAACCTTACCACCACGCTTGATATAACGGGTCATAGCAACACGGGCCGCTTCAATCTGGTTCGATTTAATCCAGCATGGCTCAGTGGCCACCAGACCGAATTCACCGTAGCTGATTGTATTTCCTCTTAAAGCTTTACCTTTCATAGAACCGCGGAACTGCTTGCGGCGCTTTACTCTTTTAGGCATTAACATTATTTATCGCTCCCTTCCCTGTTCCCTTTAGCAGGAAGTATTTCGCCTTTATAGATCCAGACTTTAACGCCAACCTTTCCGTAAGTAGTATCTGCTTCAGCGAATCCGTAGTCAATATCTGCTCTTAATGTCTGTAACGGGATCGTTCCTTCACTATAAAACTCGGTACGAGCCATATCGGCACCGCCAAGACGACCGGCAACGGCAGTTTTAATACCTTTCACACCGGCTCTCATCGAACGGCCCATTGTGGATTTCATTGCCCGTCTGAAAGATACACGGTTCTCCAGCTGCTGCGCAATATTCTCAGCTACCAGCTGAGCATCACGATCCGGCCGTTTGATTTCTTTGATATCAATAAACAGTTTTTTATCGGTTAATTTCTGAACCTTTACCTTAAGCTTCTCAATCTCAGAACCACCCCTACCGATCACCACACCTGGTTTTGCGGTATAAATGATAACCTTAACTCTGTCAGAAGCTCTTTCGATTTCTATTTTGGATACTCCGGCACTGTACAGATTCTTCTTCAAGAAAGCACGGATATTATAATCCTCTACCAGGCAATCAGCGAAGTTGCCTTCTGCATACCATTTGGAGTCCCAGTCTTTAATAACACCGACCCTTAAGCCGTGTGGATTAACTTTCTGTCCCATATTTGCCTCCTATCTTTCATTAAGCACGATGGTAATGTGGCTCATTCTCTTTTCGATTCTATAAGCGCGCCCCTGTGCTCTTGGTTTTACTCGCTTCATGGTCGGTCCTTTGTTTGCATAGCATTCCTCAACATACAGGTTTGCCGAATCCATACTGTTGTTGTTCTCAGCATTTGCAATTGCCGATTCCAGTAATTTCTTTATTAAAGCAGAAGCATATCTGGGATTGTAAGTTACGATGCCAAGTGCAGTCTGCACATCCTTGCCTCTGATGGCATCTAATACAAAACATGCTTTCTGAACAGATACTCTTGCGTAAGATAATGTTGCCGACGGTCTGGTATCTTTCTGAGCATTTCTCTCTCTCTTGATTTGACTTCTATGTCCTTTAGCCATTGCTATAACCTCCTTTCAAACCGACTAGCGTCTGGATTTCTTTTCGTCTTTTCCATGTCCCCGGTAAGTTCTGGTAGCCACGAACTCACCCAGCTTATGTCCGACCATATCTTCTGTCACATAAACCGGAACGTGTTTTCTGCCATCATGAACTGCGAATGTATGCCCAACCATCTGAGGGAAGATGGTCGAACGGCGGGACCAGGTTTTAATTACCTGATGCTGTCCTGCTGCGTTCATCGCATCTACTTTTTTGAGTAAGTGTGCATCTGCAAATGGTCCTTTTTTTAACGAACGTGCCATAGATTTCGTCCTCCTTTAATTATTTCTTTCCGTCGCGTCTTCTTACAATCAACTTGTTAGACTGTTTGTTTTTCTTACGGGTTTTTAGTCCCAGAGCCGGTTTGCCCCATGGCGTACTCGGACCCGGACGGCCGATGCCGGTCTTGCCCTCACCACCACCGTGCGGATGGTCATTCGGGTTCATAACCGAACCGCGGACAGTCGGACGAAAGCCCATGTGACGCTTTCTGCCAGCTTTACCAATGTTGATCAGGTTGTGGTCACCATTGCCGACAACACCGATGGTGGCGCGGCAGATAATCGGAACCATCCGCATCTCGCCGGAAGGAAGCCTTAAGGTTGCATATTTACCCTCTTTCGCCATCAGCTGTGCGCTGTTTCCGGCGGAACGAACCAACTGGCCGCCTTTTCCCGGATACATTTCAATATTATGGATCTGTGCACCAACCGGAATGTTTAGAAGCGGCATGCAGTTGCCTACTTTTGCCTCGGCATTCTCGCCGCTCATAACGGTCATGCCGTCAGTCAGGCCAGCCGGAGCCAGGATATATGCTTTTGCACCATCTGCATAGCAGATCAGGGCAATATTTGCTGTTCTGTTCGGATCGTATTCAATACCGATAACTTTTGCCGGAATTCCATCCTTGCTGTTTCTCTTGAAATCGATCATTCTGTATTTTCTTCTGTTGCCGCCGCCGCGGTGTCTTACCGTAATTTTACCCTGATTGTTACGTCCTGCACTTTTCTTCAGGGAAGTAACCAAAGACTTCTCCGGGGCTGATTTGGTGATTTCACTAAAGTCAGAACCGGTCATATGTCTTCTGGAAGGTGTATATGGGTTATATGTTTTAATTCCCATGATTAAAACTCCTTTCATTATCAACGTCCCGTTTGCGGGCATCCATGGATACCCGGCGGGTGTTTTAGCTCATTTCAACGCATCCGCGCGTATCATCTTGTCACGGCGCAGTATAGGGTTCACTGCCTGCCGTATATTTTTCTGAGCGGTGAGCGCGTTCTGCTTACAGGCCGGTAAAAATCTCAATATCCTTACTGTCTTCTGTCAGCTGAACAATTGCTTTTTTGGTTTTGGCAGTCTTACCAAAGGTTGTGCCCCTTCTTTTCGTCTTGCCATCCAGATTCATGGTGTTTACACTTGCCACTTTGGTTCCCGGAAACATTTTTTCAACCGCTTCTTTAATCATGGTTTTATTTGCTTCGGGATGTACCAGGAAAGTGTATTTCTTGTCAGACATTACATTCATACTCTTCTCAGTTACTACCGGTTTGAGGATGACATCGAAATATTGAACATTTGCCATTATGCGTACACCTCCTCGATATTTGCAACAGCAGTTTTGGTAGCCACCACGGTATTATATTTCAGAATGTCATATACATTAATTGTATTGACATAAGCAGTCTTTACATCCGGTACATTTCTTGCGGAAATCACTACATTGCTGCTGTCTTCGCCAACAACCACCAGCGCCTTGGAAACTTTCAGGTTATCCATAACCGCCTGGAATTTCTTGGTTTTGATCTCATCTAATTTCAGTTCATCCAACACGATAAATTTATTATCCTGAACCCGGCTGGTCAGCGCAGATTTCAGTGCTGCTCTTTTTTCTTTCTTATTCAGTCTGATCGTGTAATCTCTTGGTGCCGGGGCAAATACCACACCACCCCCGGCCCACTGCGGAGAACGGGTTGAACCCTGTCTTGCATGTCCGGTTCCTTTCTGTTTCCATGGTTTTCTTCCGCCACCGGATACTTCTGCGCGGGTTTTTGCTTTCTGGGTACCCTGACGCTTATTAGCAAGCTGTGCAACGACTGCCAGGTGTACAAGATGTTCGTTCACTGCAACACCAAACACGGCATCATTCAAATCCATCTTGCTCACTTCATTACCTTCCATATTGTAAACAGATACGTTAGCCATCTGTGTATTCCTCCTTTCTACGTCAAAGCTTAGCAAGCTTTTACTGTTTCTTTAATGGTAACCAGGCATTTCTTCGATCCCGGCACAGCACCTTTAACCAGCAGCAGATTATTTTCAGCATCAACTTTAACAATCTCCAGATTCTGGATGGTAACCTGCTTGTGTCCCATGTGTCCCGGCATCTTTTTGCCCTTGAACACCTTGCTCGGATCGGAAGCCGCACCGTTAGAACCTGCATGACGGTGGAACTTGGAGCCGTGAGCCATCGGTCCGCGGGACTGGCCGTGACGCTTGATTGCGCCCTGGAAACCTTTACCTTTTGAAACAGCGGTTGCATCAACCTTATCGCCAGCGGCGAAGATGTCAGCCTTGATTTCATCCTTTACAGAATATTCTTCTGCATTATCAAAACGGAATTCTCTCACAAATCTTTTAAAGGCAACACCAGCTTTGTTAAAGTGTCCCTTCAGCGGTTTGCTGACCAGTTTCTCTCTCTTATCTACAAAACCAACCTGTACTGCTTTGTAGCCGTCGTTCTCTTTACTCTTGACCTGTGTCACCACACAAGGGCCGGCCTGGAGAACGGTTACCGGAGTTAATACTCCTTCTTCACTGAAGATTTGAGTCATTCCGACTTTGGTCGCTAAAATAGCTTTCTTCATTTTTTTTCCTCCTTACAGCGGATTACCGGAAACGGCAATCATACTAAAGTTTATTTCTGCTTCATTTTGATGTCGATATAAACACCGGCCGGCATTTCCAGTTTGGATAATGCGTCTACCGTTTTCTGGCTCGGCGTTGTGATATCGATCAGTCTCTTGTGAGTTCTCTGTTCGAACTGCTCTCTGGAATCTTTGTACTTGTGTACCGCTCTTAAGATTGTAACAATCTCTTTCTTTGTTGGTAACGGCACGGGTCCGCTCACCTGAGCTCCGGATTTCTTTACGGTCTCGATGATTCTTCCGGCGGACTGATCAATCAACTGATGATCGTAAGCTTTTAATGTGATTCTCATTACTTGACTTGCCATAAAAAAAGTCGCCTCCTTTTCGCACTTTTGGGTTAAGTACGACAAGCGGTGACTGTACACTTCTCCGTGTGTGTCATAAGAGACATCACACTGCGTTACTGCATTTTCATTACAGTTGTTTAATTGGTACAGTGACTTGTCGTCAGTTTCCTAACTTGACATTCGCTCCACGGAAAACCTGCCACGGCGGGCAGCAACCTCACGTTTCATTGCTATCATGTCACAGCCTTGCTATCATATCACAACTTTTACCGGATTGCAAGAATTTTTTTAACCTTTTTTGACAGAAATGCCAGATAATATTTTAAATTTAATGTCTTAGTCTTCTACAATCGTTTTATGCATATAATTTGGATAGAATATCCCCGAAAGGATGCTGAACTATGATAAACGATAACAGGCAGAAAAACTATAATAGCAGAGGTTTTAATCTTCCCTATATCCCGTATCCGGCTTACCGCAGTAATGGCACAACGGCTGCTCCAAAATCTGAAGCGGCAGATTCTGAAACTGCGGAAACTGAAAAAACAGCTGCACCAAAACAAGCAGATCCGTCCCAACCGGAAGTTTCACAGGCAGCGGCGGAGGCCCCGCCAGCGGCAGAAACGCCGGCAGCTGCAATTGCCGAACAGGCTGGCTCGCCGGCAGCAGACCCCATTGTATCAGTGGACGAGTCTGTGGATGCCTGTCCGTCTGAAGCCAATGATGAAATGGATGAATCGGAGATCGTCACTGCAACCGGAAACGATGATGACATTCAAGAAGAAATTCCGGTTTTGGCTGCCGAACCTCCCGCGCCGGTAATCCTGACGATGGAGGAAATCTCTGTTATTCCCGATGAGGTACATAAAGCGGAACAATCTGAGAATGTCTATGTATCTGAACATACCGGCGGATATCAGGAAGAAACAGCACCTTTAGCTGCCAAACCTCCCGCACCGGAAATCCTTAGGACGGAAGAAAATATTGGTTCTATGGAGGCGATTAAATCAACTGCCATTGAAACTTCTAATAAAAAGGAAAAGAAAGCACAGCGAAACTTTTTCCATGAATACCCGGAAAAAATGCCCCCACTGGATGGATTATATGGCAGGGGTTTATTCCATTACCAACAGTGGTGGTTTCGGAATCAAATCGATATCTGCGTAAATGGAGACTTGATATCCGGCATTCCGATTTTTGCCGATCATAATACCATCCGGCTAGTCAATGAAAAGCACAGCTACTTTATCCCGGTAGAGAAAATTGACTATATCCGTACGCCTGACGGACTTGACCCCTGATTCCCGTTATCTGGCGCCGGGTTTATTTAAGCAGCAAAAACGAGGAGTACGAGGCAATGCCGACGTACTCCATACTTTTGCCCAAATATCAGCCTTCAGGATAGTATATGTGAACTGGAACCAAACTATCGTCCGGGCATATAATGTTAGTAACAGAGCACTAAGTGTATCTGAAATATAATTCAAGAATAAGGAAAGGGTATAATTATTATGGAATGTAACCTTCAAGAACTGTTTAGCCGATATAAGGGACAGCCGATCCAGGTAATTACCGAAAGCGGTATGAAGTACTGCGGTATCTTAGTAGTATCTGATGATTATGGGATCGACATCATCGATAGCAAGAGCAGAACTGTTCATATCGAAAACCGGAAAATTGAAGCCATTATTGAGCCACGGATGAAATTGAATCGCCTTTGCGAAGATGATGATTGCTGCTGTGATAAAGATAAAGATGATGAGGACGAAGACGAGTGCTGCTTTGATTAATTGAAAAAGCTTTAAAAAATAACCGGCTCAGCATAATTGGCTGCGCCGGTTTAAGTATTTTAATCAATAATCCAAGGGGTAAAGTGTCCTCCCCTATTAATCAAAGGCACTCCAATCCGGTTCTTGCGGATTGGTAAAATGACCATTAATACCATTATCTTCATCATCAATCTTCAGCAGCACACCACTGCTGCTTGTCTTATATTTAACACTGTCGCTGTCCTTCACGGTAGTGTTCTTGGCAATCTTCCCGCTGGTATTTACCACATAGTTCTTATATCCGTCGCCGCTTGGAATGCTGATCACTTCATATTTACTTCCGACATCTGCTTTCTGCAGTTTCCCCATATAATACAGATAGCTGTCATAAACACCGGTATAACCCCGGCCGGTGGAGGTAAAATAGTACTGAACCGACGTACCGCCCTCATCCACCTTCTGCTTACCGGTAATCATGGAACTTTGGCTTCTGGTTCCGAAATAATAAGCGGTATAATTACTTTCATCACTGCTTATATACACCTTATGCAGGCCATAGACTGGAATCCCCTTCTCATTAAACAGATAGGTATTGCCGTTGATCTTCTTCAGATCGCCGGTAGAAGCATTCCCCTTTTCCGGACCCACCTGGGGAACCCCTTTACTGGAGAAATAAAACCATTCCACTTCATAGTTATACTGACTCTGGATATCCTCCGGTGGCTCTATCGAATACCAGCCCACCCGGACCGCTCCGTTGGAATCTACATAACGATAATTTTCAATATTATCCGATTCATCACCGGTTACACAGACCCAGCCCGTCTGCATCGCGCCGTCATCATCCAAACAGTAATAAACCCCGTCTATTTTCTTTTGCTTCAGATTATCTCCGTCGCTGTCCGGCACTACTTTTTTTCCATTGCTGGAAAAGTAATACCATCTCTTTCCGTCATTGTGTTCTGTATAAGGCACATTCCTGCTGTCATCATTGGTTCCATCCGGCGGCACCAGTTTCTGCCAGCCGGTCAGCATCACACCATCAGTACCGCAGTTATACATATCCTCCAGAATCCAGCCGGTCTGCATCACACCCATGTCTTCAAAATAATACCATTTATCACCGATCTTCTCCCATTTACTCTTCACCGCTTTCCCGGTACTGGTAAAATAATACCAGTTATATGCCTTGTCGTTAACATTGGTATTGGTATTAGCAACCTGAAGCCATTTCGATGATACCATAACACCGTTCGAATCAACATAATAATTGTCATTGTCCACCCAGGAATTAACCGCCATATATCCGCTGCTGTTTATGTATCGCCAGAGACCGTCGGCACCTTGCCGCCACACATTATACAGCCGGGTACCGGAAGCGCTATAATATGACCAGTTAGTGCCGTCCTGAACCCAGCCTTCGGCTGCAGCAGCATTAATTCCGACAGTTCCAAGCGTCATCATCACTGATAAAGCAAGAACTGCCAAACCACGTTTTCTCATATAGTATCTCCTTTATCTCATTCCAAAGTATTCCCTTTATTTATTTTAACAAGAGATAATAGAAAATTCAACCTTTATATCTAACGATTATATTACGATTTTTCGTAAACTTGTAATGCAGAAAACTAATTTCTATAGTATAATAGAAAAAAATTGCGGGAAGAATCCCGAAAAAGGCCGGAGGAAGAAATATGTGGATTGCTGGGGACTGGAAGGATTATCAGGTAATTGACTGCTCAAAAGGAGAGAAACTGGAACGCTGGGGAGAATATCTTCTGGTTCGTCCGGATCCGCAGGTCATCTGGGATACTCCCCGAAAGCACCACGGCTGGAGCCGGAAAAACGGTCATTATCACCGCAGCGCCAAAGGGGGCGGGGAATGGGAGTTTTTTGACCTGCCAAAGCAATGGACCGTTGCTTATCAGGGACTGACCTTTAATTTAAAACCCTTCAGCTTTAAACATACGGGTTTGTTCCCGGAGCAGGCAGTCAACTGGGACTGGTTCGGCGGTAAAATCAAACAGGCCGGACGCCCTGCAAAGGTACTGAATCTATTTGCTTATACCGGCGGGGCTACTCTGGCCGCCGCCCGGGCCGGAGCTGATGTGACCCATGTGGACGCCTCCCGGGGGATGGTCTCCTGGGCAAAGGAAAATGCCGCTTCATCCGGCTTGAGCAGTTGTCCGGTTCGCTGGCTCGTCGACGACTGTGTGAAATTTGTCGAACGGGAAATCCGGCGCGGCTGCCGCTATGACGGCATTATTATGGATCCGCCATCCTATGGGCGGGGACCAAAAGGCGAAATCTGGAAAATCGAAGACTCGATTTACGCGCTGATACAATTATGTGCCGGACTTTTATCGGATAAACCACTATTTTTTCTGGTTAATTCCTACACTACTGGGCTGGCTCCCGCAGTGCTTACCTATATGCTGTCCACAGCGCTTCTGCCCCGGTACGGCGGGCGGGCGGATGCCCAGGAAATCGGACTGCCGGTATCGGAAAGCGGGCTGGTACTGCCCTGCGGAGCATCCGGCCGATGGGAAAGCCGGTAATTACTGCCGGCCTTATTCATCCAGCTTCAGTCCGGCCAGCGCCTCGGAAAATGCCGAATTGATCGGTTTATCCGCCTCTTTTTTCTGTTTATCCAGATAACGGGAAACGTCTTTTTTTGATACCCCGGCACCCTCTTTTTCCCGCCTTGCTTTAAATGCGGATAACTTTTCTTTATATCCGCAGCGGCAGACAAATATCTGCCCGTCTCCTTTTCCTTTTAAATCCATTTTTTTATGGCAGACCGGGCATCTGGCATTACTGGTTCTGGCAACGGTCTCGCGGTGCCCGCACGTTCTGTCCTGACATATCAGCATTTCACTTTTCTTTCCTTTTACCGCCAGCATCCGCTTTCCGCATTCCGGGCATTTGGTATTGGTAAGGTTATCATGACGGAATTTCCCTTCCGCCGACTTGATCTCTCCGATCAGATCCTGGGAATAATTCCGGATTTCTTTCATAAAAACCGAACGGCTGCGTTTTCCAGCGGCAATTTCCGACAGCTTCATTTCCCAATCGGCGGTCAACTCCGGTTTTGTCAGATCCTCCGGTACCAGCAAAAGCAGTTGTTTTGCCTTGGCGGTAAGAAAAATATCCTTGCCCCGCTTTTCCAAAAGAAATCCGGAAAACAGCTTTTCAATAATATCGGCGCGGGTCGCCACGGTTCCCAGCCCACCGGTCTCGCCCAGTGTTTTGGCAAGTTCACGGTTCCCGGACACCATGTAAGAGGCCGGATTTTCCATCGCCGACAACAGGGTTGCTTCATTAAACGGAGCCGGCGGCTTAGTCTTGCCTTCTGTCATGACTGCCGTAAAACCGGTAATCACAGTTCCCTTGTTAATCTCCGGCAGGTTCTGTTCTTTTACTTCCTGTTCCGAATCCTCATCTTCCTCGTTTTCATACACCTCTTTCCACCCCTGGCTCTTTACCACTTTTCCTTTGGCAATCAGATTTTCTCCGCCCAAACTCAGCTTCAGCACGGTCTGTTCATATTCAAACGGCGGATACAATACCGCCAGAAACCTCCGTACCACCAGATCATAGATTTTCCGTTCCTCATTGGTCATATGATCCAGTTGAACAAACTGCTCGGTTGGAATAATGGCATGATGGTCGGTAACTTTTTTGTCGTCCACAAATGAGGACCGGGCAGAGATTTTCTGGTTTTTCAGCCGGCCGGCCAGCTTCTTATATGGGCCGGTTCCGCAGGCCGCCAAACGTTCCTTAAGTGATGAAACGAGATCAGAGCTTAAGTAACGTGAGTCGGTTCGGGGATAGGTCAGCACTTTATGATTTTCATATAACCGCTGCATAATGTTCAGGGTTTCCTTGGCAGAAAACTGGAACCGGCGGTTGGCTTCCCGCTGCAGTTCTGTCAAGTCGTACAACTGTGGTGAGTAAACTTTTTTTGAATTACACGTAATATCGGTAATACTGCCCGCATCGGCATCCGTCATTTTCCGCGCCAGCTTTTCCATTCTGCTGCGGTCAAAGGACCGGCAGCTTTTTGTCTTTTCGTCCTGCCAGGTAAATACCACAGGAACGGTCTGACTTCTGGCCGTAATTCCATAATAGCTTTGGGGTACAAAATCCCCGATCTCCTGTTCCCGGCCGGCGATCATCGCAATGGTCGGTGTCTGTACCCGGCCGCAGCTTAACTGGGCATTATATTTGCAGGTCAGGGCTCTGGTGGCATTAATCCCGACCAGCCAGTCTGCTTCCGCCCGGCAGATCGCCGCGTCGTATAAATTATTGTAAGCATTGCCGTCCTTTAAATGGGCGAACCCGTCCCGGATTGCCTTATCGGTAACGGAGGAAATCCACAACCGCCGAAACGGCTTTTGACTGCCTGCTTTTATAAGAATCAGCCGGGCTACCAATTCGCCTTCCCGCCCGGCATCCGTAGCAATTATAATTTCGTTTACATCACAGCGGTGAATCTGCTTTTTTACCACCTGATACTGCCTGCCGGTCTGTTTAATCACCTCCAGCTTAAAGATCTCCGGGAGCATGGGAAGGTGCTCCATTTTCCATTCCTTATATCTGGCATCGTAATCCTCGGGGTCGGCAAGGGTTACCAGATGACCCAGCCCCCAGGTTATAATATAATCTTTCCCCTCCAGTACACCGTTTTGATTATTTCCGCATTTCAGGACACGGGCAATATCGCGGGCCACCGATGGTTTTTCAGCGATTACCAATGATTTCATTTTAACCTCCTATTCATTCCTGTCACATAAAAAAGCACCCGGTCAGCAGGTCTTACACCTGAATCACGGGGTGCTCTAGTCTAATTCTTATGCCTCCGGTTTTTCCACCTGCACAATTGCCTGCTTCTGCATCGGAATACGGCAGTTCTTGTTATTGCCGAATTCAACGATTACAGTGTCATCTGTCATATCGATAACTACACCATAAAAACCGCTGGTAGTCAGTATACTGTCACCGACCGCCACGGTGGAAAGCAGTTCCTGCTGTTTCTTCTTTTCCTTCTGCTGCGGGCGGATTGCCATAAAATACATCAGTGCACAGAAAAAAATAATATAGCCTACAAATAATACCGGGGGCGTCCCCCCCCCTGTTGCTGTCATCATAACTCGTTGTCCTCCTTACACCGGCCCGCATCTGCTGCGGATGTTTTTCTTTTACTTGTCCGCACCGGCTGTGCGCATACGGGCAAGTTTTTCTTCCTTATAAGATGTATAGCAATGATTTTCAATTGCCCCACGAATCTCTTCCATCATTGTATTATAAAAGTATAAATTATGCAAGACGCATAATCGCATTCCCAGCATTTCTTTTGCCTTCAGCAAGTGACGCAGATAGGCGCGGCTGTAGGAACGGCATGCCGGACACCCGCAGCCTTCTTCGATGGGTCTGTCATCCAGCTCGTATTTCCGGTTGAACAGATTGCGTTTGCCCTCATTGGTATAGACATGGCCATGCCGCCCGTTCCGGGACGGATAGACGCAGTCAAAGAAATCCACGCCCCGTTCCACCCCCTCCAGAATATTGGCCGGAGTTCCCACGCCCATTAAATAGGTTGGTTTATTCTGCGGCAGATGCGGGATGACAGCATCCAGAACATGATACATTTCCTCGTGGCTTTCGCCCACTGCCAGTCCGCCTACTGCATAGCCATCCAGATTCATGGCGGCAATGGTTTTGGCATGGCTGATCCGGATTTCATCCACGACACCTCCCTGGTTGATCCCGAAAAGCAGCTGCTCTTTATTAATCGTATCCGGCCGGGAATTCAGCCGGTTCATCTCCGCCTGACAACGCTCAAGCCACCTGGTTGTCCGATTCACGGAATTCTGAATATATGAAAAATCGGCATGACTGGGCGGGCACTCATCAAAGGCCATCGCAATGGTGGAAGCCAGATTGGACTGAATCTGCATACTTTCTTCCGGTCCCATAAATATCTTCCGTCCGTCGATATGGGATCTGAAATATACACCTTCCTCTTTTATTTTTCTCAATCCAGACAAAGAAAATACCTGAAAGCCCCCTGAATCCGTCAGAATCGGCCGATCCCAGTGCATAAAACGGTGAAGACCGCCAAACTGCTTAATCAGCTTATCTCCGGTCCGGACATGCAGATGGTAGGTATTGGATAGCTGCACCTGCGTCTTAATCTCCTTTAAGTCATCGGTGGAAACAGCCCCTTTAATGGCGGCCACCGTTCCCACATTCATAAATACCGGCGACTGCACGGTACCGTGGGCAGTCTTTAGAGAGGCTCTTTTGGCTCTCCCGTCGGTTGTTATAATCTGATATTCCATCGCTTATCCCATCTGCTTTTTATTCTTCGCCGGCTGGCAGGGTAAATTTTAATCATCCGCTAATGCCGCCTTTACCATAATCGCACATTCAATCCGTTTTTTCTGCATTTCACACCCGATGTCATAGACATCAGTAATGCTGCCGTGGAAATTATAAGAGTTTGCCGCACAGCCGCCGCTGCAGTAAAACCGGGCAAAACAGTTGCGGCATTTCTCTTTCGCATAGACATTGCATCGTTTAAATTCATCGCGGATTTCCGTCCGGATTATCCCGGTATCCACGTTTCCCATCAGAAATTCTTCCTGTCCCACAAACTGGTGGCAGGGATAGAAATCTCCCCAGGGGGTAACTGCCAGATATTCGGTACCGGAACCGCATCCGGACAGACGCTTGGCTACGCAGGGACCCTGATTTAAATCAATCATAAAATGAAAGAAATTAAATCCCCGTCCGTCTTTTTTCCGTTCAATATATTCTTGAGCCAGTTTATCATACTCATCCTTAATCCGGGGCAGATCTTCTTCCCGGATGGCATACGGCTCTTCCGGCGCTGCCACCACCGGCTCAATCGACATCTGGTCGAAGCCCAGGTCGGCAAAATGCTTTACGTCTTCTGAAAAATCCTGGTTATGCCGGGTAAATGTCCCGCGGACATAGTAATCTTTGGTGCCCCTGCCGGCAGCAAACTTTTGAAATTTCGGGACGATAACGTCATAGCTGCCGTTTTTGCCGCTGCGGGTCGGACGCATATAATCGTTGACTGTTTTGCGGCCGTCCAGACTCAGTACCACATTGCTCATTTCCCGGTTGCAGAAATCCATTATTTCGTCATTTAACAGCATTCCATTGGTGGTTAACGTAAATCGGAACTTTTTATGATGCGGCACTTCCAGTGAACGTCCGTATTTCACCAGCTGCTTTACTACGTTCCAGTTCATCAGCGGCTCACCACCGAAAAAATCCACTTCCAGATTTCTCCGGTTTCCGGAATTCAAAACCAGAAAATCAAGCGCCTTTTTTCCTGTCTCATAACTCATCAGCGCCCGTCTTCCGTGATATTCGCCTTCTTCAGCAAAGCAATACCGGCAGCCTAAGTTGCAGTCATGGGCAATATGCAGGCACAACGCCTTTACCACCGTCTGCCGCTTTTTAAAGTCTATGATATAATCCTGATAAATGTCCTTTGCATACAGCTCCTCGGCATCAATCAGCGCCTGTACTTCTTCCAACGCTTCTGCCACATCGACAGAGCCATATATCGGTTTAAGCTTCCCGGACACCTCCTGTCTGGCCGCCTCGGATATCGGTTCGCCCTTCTCAAGTTCCCCCATAACCGGCTCCAGCAAAGCCACCATATCATAAACCACATCGTCCACCACATGGACAGAACCACTATTAACATCCATTATAATGTTATATCCGTTGCTTTTATATTGATGAATCACTTCTTTTCTCCTCGATTGACGATGCTTTTATACGTTTTATGGAGACAAGGAAAACCCCTATAATCCAGGACCATAGGGGTCGTTACTCGTCTGCCTGATCTTTTTGTAACCGGTCTATCTGCCTGCATTCTCGCAGCTTTGGTTGCCTACCGTACAGGAAGTCTTACATGCGGACTGGCAGGAGGTCTGGCACTCTCCGCAGCCGCCCTTTTTCATTGATTCTTTTAAAGTCTTATTATTTAAAGTTTTTACATGTTTCATTTGATTGGCCTCCTCTCCCACAATTATTTAAAATTATATCATATGTCCAAGTCTGATGCAAGTTCTTTTCGTGTGTTTTAATCCGGCCAAAACCCATAATAGATTGCTCCCGGAAGCATTCCGCCCCGGTAGGATGCCAGCTCGCTGACCGTTACCAGCTGATACCCCTGGGCGATCAATTCGGGGATAATCACCTCGCTGGCATCGGCCGACGTACTGTATAAATCATGCATCAGGATGATGTCGCCGTCTTTTACATTCTCCCTGACAGCCTGAATGGTGCTTTCGGCATTCCTGGTCTTCCAGTCCAGCGTATCAATGGACCACATAATCGCAGGCATTGAAATCGCCCCGACCGCTTCCATCCCGGCCGCCGTTCTGGCGCCGCCGCATGGCCGCATCAGAATCGGGGAAATACCACATGCATCTGATATTACCTGATTAGTCAGTTCCAGCTGACGTTTTAGTTCAACCGGATCAATTTTATTCATCATCTTATGGTTATAGGTATGATTAGCGACCTCGCACCCTTGTACAGACATCTGTCTGACCAGATCCATACTTTTTTCCACCTGGGTGCCGACCATAAAAAAGGTCGCCCGGCCGCCGTTTTCTTCTAACAGCTTGAGAATTCTCGGTGTTACATTCTTAGCCGGGCCGTCATCGTATGTAAGGGCAACCATTGGTTTATTCGGATCAATATTGCCGGCATAAGATAATTGTCCCGCAGTCTTTATCACCACTGATATCCGGATTCCGTCCACACGTTTACCGGCACCGGTGACACCGGCTTCCTCACCGTTCTCCACCCAGTCACTCCAGGAATTATCCTGCAGGACACTGTAAAGAATATTATAATATTCAGAAAGCTCACCAGTCAGCCGCATACAGACGGCTTCCAGTGGTGACCCGGTATCTTCCGCCCCGGCGGTTCCGCCATCCTCCGTCCAATCCAGCCAGCCAAAGCCGCTTAAGTTGACTTTATATATAATCGTCCCCGTCATGTCCTGCGGCTGATTGCTGAGGGTCGCACGAATGGCGGTGATGTAATTGCCGGCCGGAGCCATACAATAAGAATTATCAGCAAAAAAACGACTCCAGCCTGTACAATATACGTGCATTCCGTATATCGCCCCGATCACCGGTACATGTTCTCTGGTTTTTATAATGGGAACCGTTTCCATCTCCGATAATAACTGGGATCCTTCTTCCAGCCAATTTAAATCGGTCTCTGCCGCCACCTGTACCGGCAGCGCCTTCCGGGAACTTCTGCCCAGACTGCTCACCAAAATTGCCACTCCGGCACAAAGCGCCATAATGCCTGCTATCAATGTGTACCGCATAATGCGTATCTGCCGGTTTCTCTTTATCTTCAGTTTTCTACGGCGCTTTTCCCGCTCTTTTATCTCTTTCTCAGTCATACTCATTTTACCCTACATCCCTAATTTCTCATGTTTTACATGTTCCCAAGTCATGCTTTTTTATGCCGGCATAAAACGCATGTCCTTTTGTCCCTGGAGCGTGTTTGAAAAACTCTAGTATCATCCTATTAAGTATATCTGAAATTAACAAGGTTTGCAATATGTCTTGAATAATAACAAAGAATAAAG
>Ga0153999_1000332_pt1 | contig 21787 bp, 24 predicted proteins | sample TSNC083MetaG_FD_104675 | JGI IMG/M metagenome (GOLD analysis project Ga0153999, IMG submission 104675) | Attine ant fungus gardens microbial communities from North Carolina, USA - TSNC083 MetaG | ecosystem: Host-associated > Fungi > Mycelium > Unclassified | place: USA: North Carolina, Lumber... | reverse complement strand
GTTTGAAATATAGCTTGTTTGAAAAAAATGTGCTTTTTGATTGAGTACCCGCATACCTTGATGTAAGAGAGTTGCAGAAACTGCAATTCGTATTATTCGAAAGTAGCTTCGTTTTAACAAGGAGGCGGGACTCATGAAATTTTATACAATTAAGCTCCCAAGATTTGTCGGCGGATTCGTCCGTGTATTCATTGGCATGTTCAAGAAAGAAAAGTAATTCAAAAATGAGCCCTCACCTTTATGGCGAGGGCTCATTTTTGAACAAATAAAAAACACCCCCGGAGGGTGCTCTTTACATATGTTTGTTATTAAACGCGTTCAACTTTGCCCGATTTCAATGCGCGAGCTGATACGTATACGCGCTTCGGTTTGCCGTCCACCAAAATGCGGACTTTTTGCAAGTTGGCTTTCCAGTTACGTTTAGTTGAGTTCATCGCGTGCGAACGTAAGTTTCCGCTACGAGTTGAACGACCTGTAATAGCACATTTTCTAGCCAAGGTAATCCCTCCTGCTCTATCTTAATCAATGACAATACTTAATAAATTTATCATAATCAGTCTCATATTGCAATTGCTTTTAACCAATCTATAAAGGGAATGTTCTTGACAGAAGAAATGTGCGCGTTTTCATTAGTTGTACAGATGGGAAAGAAGAGGACTTTTAAATGAAAGATGTATGTAGTAAAATAAATGAAGGTTGTTTGTAGTCAGCAATTCAGTTTGCAAAAAGGAGGATCTTCACTATGTCCATTGAGCTTAATACTGAAGACGGCTTGATCACGATTACAAACGAGGTGATTGCTTCCATTGCAGGTGGGGCGGCAATTGAGTGTTACGGGATTGTCGGAATGGCTTCAAAAAGCCAAATCAAGGATGGTATTGCTGAAATATTGAAGAAAGATAATTTTCAGCGTGGAGTAGTTGTCAGACAGAAACAAAATCGGCTAGATATAGATATGTATATTATAGTAAGTTTCGGTACGAAGATTTCTGAGGTTGCTCATAATGTTCAGTCACAGGTGAAATATATGCTGCAACAGGCGCTCGGACTAGAAATTGATTCAATTAATATTTATATCCAGGGTGTTCGTGTAACAAATAATTAGACAAAAGGCGGATCTGTATTATTGCAGATCCGCAAGCAGGTTCTTATTTAGAAGCTTGCTTATGTAGATTGGGAGTGAAGAATGTGTCGCTTGAAAAGCTTGAAGGTCAAATGTTTGCACAGATGGTTCAGCTCAGTGCAAACCATTTGGCGAATAATGCCGATCAAATTGATGCTTTGAATGTTTTTCCAGTGCCGGATGGAGATACTGGTACTAATATGAATTTATCTATGACTTCAGGTGCAAAGGAAGTCATGGCTCAGCCTGCTAGTTCTGTTGGAGTTATTGCTGGTGCTTTTGCAAAAGGGCTTTTGATGGGAGCACGAGGTAATTCAGGCGTTATCCTTTCGCAATTGTTCCGCGGCTTTGCTAAAGCACTGGAAGGAACGGTTGAAGCAGATAGTAAACAATTTGCCAATGCACTCAAACAAGGTGTTGAGACGGCTTATAAAGCAGTCATGAAGCCAGTTGAAGGGACGATTTTAACAGTTGCAAGGGAGACTGCTGAAGCAGCTGTAGAAATTGCTCAAATAGAAACAGATATGATTGCTTTCATGGAAGTTGTCGTCAAGAGTGCACGAAAGTCTTTAAAAGGAACACCCGATCTGCTTCCTGTACTTAAAGAAGTAGGCGTTGTAGATTCCGGTGGTCAAGGACTTCTCACGATTTATGAAGGCTTCCTTGCGGCGTTAAAAGGTGAATCGGCTGAATCAGAGAGTGAACCGATTTCTTTAGACGATCTTGTGAAGGCAGAACATCATAAAATTGCTCAGGATTTTATGAGCACGGAAGATATTAAGTATGGCTACTGTACAGAGTTCATGGTTAAGTTCGAACAGGACAAGCTTTCAAGAGAACCATATAATGAAGAAGATTTCCGTAATGAGCTGGCAGAAAAGGGTGACTCGCTCCTCGTCGCATCAGATGAAGAAATTGCAAAAGTCCATGTACATACCGAATATCCGGGCGACGCTATGACATTGGGACAGAAATATGGCAGCTTGATTAATATCAAGGTAGAAAATATGCGTGAGCAACATTCCGCTATACTCAAAAAGAATGAACCGAAAGCTGTTCAGGTAGAAAAAACAGCCTATGCAATTATTGCAATTGCTGTAGGGCGTGGAATTAATCAGCTTTTTGAAAACCTGGGAGCTAGCGTTATTGAAGGCGGACAAACGATGAACCCAAGTACGCAAGACATTGCAGATGCTATCGCAAGAGCAAATGCAGAGCAGGTCATCATTTTGCCGAACAACAAAAATATTATAATGGCAGCGGAACAGGCAGCTGAAATTTCTGAAACTGAAACAAAAGTCGTATTAGCAAAGACGATTCCACAGGGAATTAGTGCGATGCTTGCGTTTAATCCAGATACAAGTATGGAACAGAATTTAAAAGCGATGTCAGCAGCGGCAGAACATGTGAAGACCGGTCAAGTAACTAATGCTGTTAGAGATACGACAATTGATGGGATGCAGATTCAGAACGGACAGTTTATGGGCATTGCGGACGGTAAGATTGTTGGGGCGACTGTAACACGCATTGATGCAGCGACATTGCTATTGCAAAAAATACTCTCAGAAGATGATGAAATCCTTACAATTATTATTGGAGAGGATGCAACCCTTGAGGAAGCTGAAGCACTAGCAAGCAAAGCTCAAGAAATTCTACCGGATATCGAAGTAGAGTTGCATGAAGGAAATCAACCGATTTATTCCTATATTTTTGCTGTCGAATAATGTTATAATAGAATTAGAAATAATTTCTCCTTATGGCTTTCTCGTTTGAAATGTCCATGAGGAGAAATTTTGTTTATTTCACTTGTATTCCTTGAAAGTAACAGATAATCTCCACATAATGGAGCGTAACTATTCTAAAAATAATGATAGAAAAATGCAGTATGGCGTTTTCTGACGTTTCTGTTATACTGTTAAATGGAATTATTATAAAATACTAATAACAATAGGCGGTGAGATTGGCATGAAGTATAACTCAGTGTTTGATATTATTGGACCTGTCATGATTGGCCCGTCCAGTTCGCATACAGCAGGTGCTGCAAGAATCGGTAAAGCCGCACTCGACTTTTTCGGTAAAGAACCGACATGGGCGAGAATCCATCTCTACGGATCTTTTGCCAAGACGTATAAAGGTCATGGAACGGATTTTGCACTTGTAGGTGGTCTTCTTGGCTTTGATACAGATGACAAGCGCATGAGCCAGGCACTTGAGATTGCAAAAGAAAAGGGTATGAAAGTAGAATTTATTGAGGATGAAGCTAGTACAGAACATCCTAATACAGCTCGTCTAATTATTGGTACCGAAACAGAACAAATAGAAGTTGTCGGTATTTCAATTGGTGGCGGCGTGATAGAAATCACGGAATTGAACGGATTTGAACTACGACTATCTGGTACGCACCCAGCAGTTTTGATTGTTCATAATGATCAGTTCGGTGCAATTGCATCTGTAGCTCAGATTTTCGCTGAGAACCAGATTAATATTGGCCATATGGCAGTTAATCGTAAGGAAGTTGGCAAGGAAGCGTTGATGATCATTGAAACCGATGCCCAAATTAGCCAAGAAATTATGGATAAAGTTAGCAATATTGAAAATGTTATCTCAGTTTCTCAAATTAACGGATAGAAAGGAGCCTGCACATGTTTCGTAATGTAGCGGAGTTGGTCGCATTGGCCGAAGAGCAGAACATACAGATTTCTGAAGTAATGATTCGTCAAGAAATGGAAGTAAAGGACAAAACCCGTGAAGAAGTATTGGGAGAAATGGAACGTAATCTTCAAGTCATGGAACAAGCTATTGAAGATGCTCTCAAAGGTGATGGCGTAAAATCTGTTACAGGCCTTACTGGCGGAGATGCAGTCCTTGTGCAACGTTACATGAAAGAGAAGACACCACTTTCTGGTAATTTGATCATGGATGCAGTATCGAAAGCGATGGGTACGAATGAAGTTAATGCTGCAATGGGCACAATTTGTGCTACACCTACAGCTGGAAGTGCTGGTTGTGTGCCAGGTACACTATTTGCTGTTAAAAGCCAATTGAACCCGACTCGTGAAGAAATGATTAGATATTTGTTCACAGCAGGTGCATTCGGTTTTGTTGTAGCGAATAATGCTTTTATCGCGGGAGCTGCAGGCGGTTGTCAGGCAGAGGTTGGTTCTGCAGGGGCAATGGCTTCTGCTGCAATTGTCGAAATGGCTGGTGGTACACCACAGCAGTCTGCTGAAGCATTTGCAATGACTCTTAAGAATATGCTAGGGCTTGTTTGTGATCCGGTTGCGGGTCTTGTTGAAGTCCCTTGTGTAAAACGTAATGCAGGTGGTTCAACACTTGCAATTATGTCAGCAGATTTATCCCTTGCAGGCGTAACAAGCCGTATTCCATGTGATGAAGTTATTGGGGCGATGTACAAAATTGGCCTTACAATGCCTTCAGCACTTCGTGAGACAGGTGAAGGCGGACTTGCTGCGACTCCAACAGGGCGTATGTTGCAGGAGAAAATTTTTGGCTTGACTGCCCAATCGTTGGCTGAGTGATCACTATGTTAAATGAGCCTGTTACAAATATTAAAGGTGTCGGTGAAAAGCTTGCCGATGATTTGGCGCTTATGAGGATTCATACGGTAGGGGATTTGTTTATGAACTTTCCCTACCGTTACGATATTCATGAGATTAAGCCATTAAGCGATTTAATACATGAGGAACAGGCAACGATTGAGGGAAGGGTGCTTTATGATCCTTCCCTCAGTTTTTATGGAAAGAAAAAATCCCGACTTACATTTACGATTGAAACTGAAGGGATTGCTATAAAAGTTGCTATGTTCAATAGAGCATTTTTGAAAAATAAGATAAATATTGGCGATATCGTAACCCTAACCGGTAAATGGGATGCAAATAGATTACAGATATCAGCTACTTATTTGCACCATGGGCCAGCTAAGCAATCGGATGATATTCAGCCGATCTACTCATCAAAAGGCAATGTCACAACTGTTAAATTGAAGAAAATTGTTGCTGAGGCTTTCAAAAGTCATGGCAAAGAGATTCAGGAAATGCTTCCAAATCAATTTTTAGAAATGTACAAGCTGCCAAAACGGCAGGAAGCTATCCAAACCTTACATTTCCCGCAAAATCGTATTTCATTGAAGCATGCCCGTCGTAGATTTATCTATGAAGAATTTCTCCTGTTTCAATTGAAAATGCAGCTTCTTCGTAAAACGACCCGTGAAGCAACAGAAGGCAATGCTAAGGTGTGCGACATGGATAAATTGAACATGTTCGTTGAATCTTTCCCGTTTAAATTAACATCTGCTCAGATGAAATCAGTAAAAGAAATTTTGCGTGATATGCAATCACCATATAGAATGAATCGGTTGTTGCAAGGTGATGTAGGATCAGGTAAAACAGCTGTTGCAGCCATTTGTTTATATGCGGCAATGACATCTGGAAAACAGGGAGCACTTATGGTTCCAACGGAAATTCTTGCTGAACAGCACGTCCAATCATTGCGTGAACTGTTTGGTGATCTTGCACGTATCGAATTACTTACAGGATCTATTAAAGGGAAACGCCGTAAAGAATTGATGCAGGATTTACAGAATAATGATATTGACCTTGTAATTGGTACACACGCATTGATCCAAGATGACGTGTTTTTTGCTGATTTAGGGCTTGCCATCGTTGATGAGCAACATCGTTTCGGTGTTGAGCAACGCCGCACATTAAGAGAAAAAGGGATGCATCCTGATGTGCTATTTATGACAGCAACCCCGATTCCTCGAACGCTTGCGATTACTGCATTTGGAGACATGGATGTATCCGTGCTTGATGAAATGCCTGCTGGCAGAAAGGAAATCAAGACTTACTGGGTGAAAGAAAATGAACTAGACAGGATTCTTACCTTCGTTCAAAAGCATATCGCACAAGGTGAGCAGGCTTATGTCATCTGCCCGCTCATTGAAGAATCAGACAAGCTAGATATTCAGAATGCAGTTGATCTCTTCCATCAACTGCAGGCTTATTTCCCACCTCAGATTCATGTTGGACTCATGCATGGGCGACTGACCGCACAAGAGAAAGAAGAAGTGATGCAGGAGTTCCAGCAGAATCACATCCAGCTTCTAGTCTCTACTACGGTAGTAGAAGTTGGGGTTAACGTCCCGAATGCAACAGTTATGGTAATTTATGATGCAGAACGCTTTGGACTTTCCCAGCTTCACCAGCTGAGAGGTCGAGTAGGCCGAGGCGATAAACAAAGCTATTGTATGCTTATCGCTGATCCGAAAGGCGAGGTAGGAAAAGAGAGAATGCGTATCATGACTGAAACAAATGACGGCTTCGTTCTTGCGGAAGAGGATCTTAAACTGAGAGGACCTGGTGATTTCTTTGGGAAAAAACAAAGTGGTCTTCCTGAGTTTAAGATTGCTGATATGGTGCATGATTACCGCGCACTTGAAACGGCCCGCCATGATGCACAGAATATTATTGAACAAAATCTGCTAGAAATAGACCCTGCTTACAGGTTGCTGAAATTGGAAATGGAGAAAGAGGAAGCATTTGTAGAGAAGCTAGATTGATTGTTAGACTGTTAGATTGTTGCATCTATCTCTTTGTTCATATATATTACTATTAGTACCAAGTCTTAAAGCAGTGATACTTGAGCCATGGACGGTGCCTAATGAGAAAAAATAAAGCAGAACGCCAAAGAGCGCTTGAAGAAATGATAGAAATTACCCCTTTTGTCACAGATGATCAGCTTGCTCAAGAATTCAAAGTGAGCATTCAAACAATACGGCTAGATCGGCTCGAACTTGGGATCCCTGAATTACGGGAGCGGATTAAATCTGTAGCAAACTCAAAGTGGGAAAAAACAGTCAAAGCCCTGCCAATTGAAGATGTAATTGGCGATATTATAGATCTAGAGCTTGGCAGGCGTGCTATTTCAATTTTGACAATTGATCAGGAACATGTATTCACTCAAAATAAAATTGCTCGCGGGCATCATCTATTTGCCCAGGCGAACTCGCTTGCCGTTGCTGTTATTAATGATGCCTTCGCCTTGACATCGAAATCAGTTGTCAAGTTTACCCGTCAAGTGTTAGAAGGAGAACGTGTTGTAGCGAAAGCGAGAATTGAAGGTTTGGACGAGAAAAATTTAACACTTGTTCAGGTTGACAGTTTTGTTGATGCTGAACTTGTATTTACAGGTGTATTTCATATGTACCATTCGAGCGAACGAAGGGAAGATTCCTATGAATTTGGCAATTGATGCGATGGGCGGCGACCATGCACCAGAAGAAATCGTCGCTGGCGCCATGGATGCCGTTAAAGAAATGGACGGTCTTTCCATAACGTTGATCGGCGATGAAAATAAAATCGCACCATTCCTTACAGATTCAAAAAATATTACAGTTATGCATACAGAAGAAGTGATTACGAGTGACGATGAACCTGCACGAGCAGTGCGCCGGAAGAAGAATGCTTCGCTCGTACTCATGGCTAAAGAAGTAAAGGAAGGCCGTGCCGATGCTTGCATTTCCGCGGGTAATACAGGAGCATTAATGGCTGCTGGTCTTTTCGTTGTCGGCAGAATTAAGGGCATTGATAGACCTGCTTTATGTCCCACTTTTCCGACTGCTGATGGTAAAGGGTTCCTTCTTCTCGATGTAGGTGCAAATGTTGATGCTAAGCCCCAACATTTATTACAATACGGGATTATGGGTTCCATCTATGCCGAGAAAGTAAGGGGAATTAAGCGTCCTACAGTTGGTCTTTTGAACGTTGGAACTGAGAATGGGAAAGGTAATGAGCTGACAAAGAAAGCATTTGAATTGCTTGAAGATGCACCAATTCATTTTATTGGAAATGTAGAAGCACGTGATCTTCTTGAAGGCGCAGCAGACGTTGTTGTAGCTGATGGATTCAGCGGAAATATCGCTCTTAAGACAATTGAAGGAACCGCACTTACAGTTTTTAAATTGCTTAAAGGAACACTCACTTCATCAATGAAATCCAAACTTGCAGCAGGCTTGATTAAAAGTGACTTGCTTGAACTTAAGAATAAATTGGATTACTCGGAATATGGCGGCGCTGCTCTCTTCGGTTTGGCTGCTCCAGTTGTTAAGGCACATGGTTCTTCCAAACGCAGAGCTATTTTCAGTGCTATCCGACAGGCGAAATACATGTCTGAGAACCATTTTTCAGACATCATTGAAACAACGATCCGTTCTATGGATCAAGAGGAGGAAACAGAATGAAGCAAATTGCATTCATGTTCCCAGGACAAGGCTCGCAAAGTGTGGGCATGGGGAAGGAATTGTATGATGCATACCCAGCAGTAAAGAAGCTTTATGAAGAAGCGAATGAGCTTCTTGGACAGGACTTATCAGGTTTAATGTTTAATGGTCCAGAAGAAGATCTGAAATCAACAGAGAATGCGCAACCAGCACTTCTTTTATCAAGTATTGCTGTACATACTGTATTAAATGAAGAAGGCATTAAGCCGAGCATGGCTATTGGTCACAGCCTTGGAGAGTATAGTGCACTTGTTGCGGCTGGAGTTATTACGCTTCAGGATGCTCTGCCACTTGTAAAGAAACGTGGTCAGCTTATGGAAGCCGCTTATCCAAAAGGCCTTGGGTCAATGGCAGCAGTACTCGGGCTTGATCAGGAAAGTATCGCAGAAGCGCTTGCTAAACTTTCAGAAGATGATGCAGTAGATATAGCGAACTTGAATTGTCCTGGTCAGATTGTTATTTCTGGGAGCAAAGAAGGCGTTGCAAAAGCAGAACCACTATTGAAAGAAGCAGGGGCTAAGCGTGTGAAAGAATTAGCAGTTAGCGGTCCTTTCCATTCCCGTTTAATGAAACCGGCAAGTGAGGAATTCGCTGCAGCTTTAGACAAAGTCGAAGTAAAAGATCCAAGATTCCCTGTATATGCAAATGTGACAGCAGAACCTGTTAAAACAGCTGAAGAAGCAAAAGAACTGCTTGTAAAACAACTCTATTCCCCGGTCAGATTCTCAGAAGCTGCAAGTAGCATGATTGCAAGCGGTGCAGAGAGATTCATTGAATTAGGAAATGGGAAAGTACTATGTGGGTTACTAAAGAAAATTGATAAGTCCATTCCTACCTATGCCATTCAGGATGTAGAAACATTGCAAGGATTATCTACATGGTTAAAGGAGGAAAAATAAATGTTAAAAGGTAAAAATGCACTCGTAACAGGAGCTTCACGTGGTATTGGCCGTGCTATCGCGATTGAACTTGCTAAGCAAGGTGCGAATGTTGCAGTGAACTACGCAGGCAGTGCGGATAAAGCTGAAGCTGTCGTTAAACAATTAGAAGCGTTCGGTGTTGCGGCTTTTGCTGTTCAGGCAGACGTAGCCAATGAAGATAGTGTTAAGGATATGGTCAAGCAGACAGTTGATCAGTTCAGTTCACTCGATATGCTGGTTAACAACGCAGGGATTACAAAAGATAATTTGCTTATGCGTATGAAGGAAGAAGAATTCGATGCTGTAATTAATACGAATTTGAAGGGTGTTTTCCTTTGCACGAAGGCAGTAGCTAGACAGATGATGAAACAAAAAAGTGGACGCATCGTGAACGTCTCCTCAATCGTCGGTGTAAGTGGCAATGCTGGACAGGCGAACTATGTAGCGGCAAAGGCAGGCGTGATCGGACTTACAAAAACGACTGCGAAAGAATTTGCTTCTCGTGGAATTCTTGTCAATGCAGTCGCGCCTGGATTCATCGCTACAGATATGACAGATACTCTAACAGACGAACAAAAAGAAGCGATGCTTGCGATGACTCCTCTTGCCAAATTTGGACAAGCTGAAGATGTTGCACGAGTTGTGCGTTTCCTATGTTCAGAGGATGCGAATTATATAACCGGGCAAACATTGCATGTTGATGGCGGTATGGTTATGTAATTTTTCTTCTTTTGCAAGTTGTACAATTTTATTTTATACTTTTTGAAAGGAGGTGAATCATGTGGCAGATGTATTTGACAAAGTAAAAGATATTATCGTCGATCAGTTGGACGTAGATGCTGATAAAGTAACAATGGAAGCAGCTTTTAAAGAGGATCTTGAAGCAGACTCTTTGGATGTTGTAGAACTTGTTATGGAATTTGAAGATGCTTTCGATATGGAAATTTCTGATGAGGAAGCTGAAAATATCAAAACTGTTGGCGACGCAGTGAACTACATAAATGGTGCACAGTCATAAGCCTTGATGTTTTGAAACAGAAATTTTACTGGAAAGTCTCGTCATATGGCGGGGCTTTCCACATATCTTTCTTCTGAGCGGAAAGATTATATCGCGAGGTGATATAAGATGAATTTTTCACAATTGCTGGACAACCTGAAAATCAAGTTTGGTGACCAACATCTTTTAAAGCAGGCATTTACCCATTCATCCTATGTGAATGAGCATCGGGAAGAGAGTTTTTCGGATAATGAACGTCTTGAGTTTCTTGGTGATGCTGTATTGGAGCTTGGCGTTTCACAATATTTGTTTCGAAATAATCCTGACATGGCGGAAGGCGATATGACAAAACTTAGGGCTTCCATTGTATGTGAAGCATCACTTGTCAATTTCGCACGGAGTCTTGATTTTGGGAACTTTATATTGCTTGGTAAAGGCGAGGAACAGACAGGAGGACGCAATCGGCCAGCATTGCTTGCAGATGTGTTTGAATCCTTCCTTGGTGCACTTTATCTCGATCAGGGATATGATGCGGCGATTCAGTTTCTCGAGAATTATGTATTTCCGACAATTTCCACAGGTGCTTTTTCGCATGCGATGGATTATAAAAGTCAGCTTCAAGAATTGGTACAGCAGTACAAAAATCAGCAAATTGCCTATACGATTATTGATGAGAAGGGACCTTCTCATAGTAAGGAATTTGTGGCACAGGTCATCATTCGCGATGCAGTAGAAGCAACTGGAGAAGGCCGAACGAAAAAAGAGGCTGAACAGCGAGCGGCAAAAAATGCAATGGATGCATTCAATAAGAAAATGGCGAAATAAAAGACGAGCGGCGCCCAGTACAGGGGGATGCCGCTCGTCTTTTGATTCTAGAAGATAAAGCATTGATAAAGAGATAATAAAAGTGCTGACTCGCGAACGCAGAAAATATAACTGTGGGGAGAATGCGAGTGTTTCACTAGGGGACTCTAATATGCAATGATTACCCCTACCTCAACATTTCACTTAGAAAATTATTTTCGAGCTTTGCGCAATTCATCGATGAAAGCTTGTGTTTCTGATGGACTTAAACTGCCCCTTTGATTAATCATATCGTACATAAATTTCAAATCTTCATATTTAGCAAGATCGTAATCCTCAGGGTCAAGCAAAGCACGGTTAATTACACTCAATTTCTTTGCCAATCCTGTCATAATAATTTCCAGATTTTCTTGTGTCGGCTTATCAAGATTCATGCGTACACTCCTTTTTGTTGAAATATGTATGATGGAACTGTTCTGTAAGATAGCAGGATAACGCGTTCTCTTCTTTTGCTATGCAGTTTATGATAAGATAATTACGTCAAAAAGCCAAGTTTTAAGTAATAAAATCATGGCGTTCGTGAATGTTACACTAAGCTGTAATAAACTACAGCGGTGTTGATTATAGGAGAATGAGCATGCATCTAAAACGTTTGGAAAGCGTCGGATTTAAATCTTTTGCAGAACGAATTGAAATGACTTTTGTTCCAGGCATGACAGCAGTTGTCGGACCAAATGGAAGTGGCAAAAGTAATATAACTGAAGCTGTACGCTGGGTTCTTGGGGAGCAATCTGCCAAATCGCTGCGCGGCAGTAAAATGGAAGATATTATTTTTCAGGGTAGTGCAAATAGACACCCTCTTAATATGGCAGAAGTTACACTGGTGCTAGATAATGAATCAGAGGCTTTACCGCTTTCTTACGCTGAAGTAAGTATTACAAGGCGCGTATACCGTTCCGGTGAAAGTGAATTTTATATTAATAAAAAAGCATGTAGATTAAAGGATATCATTGATCTGTTTCTAGATTCAGGTCTTGGCCGTGAAGCTTTTTCCATGATCAGCCAAGGACGAGTTGAAGAAATCTTAAGTTCAAAAGCCGAGCAACGCAGAATTATATTTGAAGAAGCCGCCGGTGTATTGAAATATAAACAACGCAAGCATAAGGCAGAGTTCAAACTCACAGAGACGGAAGCGAATCTTGAACGTGTTCGTGATATTGCAAGTGAATTGGAGTCTCAAATAGAGCCATTGGCACAGCAGGCGAAAACCGCTGAGCAATATAAAAAGTTAAAAGCAGAATTGAAAGCAGATGAAATATCTCTTTTACTTGCTGAAATCGAGCAGTTGCATATAGAGTGGAAAGCACTCTTAAAGCAGCTTAAAGATGTTAACTTCAAAGAACAAGAGTGGCGAGCAGATATCCGCAAGCATGAAGCAGACCAGGAATCTGCTCAGCAGAAGCTGAAAAATCTTGATGAACAAATCGAGCGTTACCAGGAGGAATTGCTAAGGCTTACAGAGAACATCGAAAAGGCTGAGGGCAAACGGCAAGTTTTCTTGGAGCGTACGAAAAACGCAGCTGAGAATAGAGAAAAAATAAATAAAGAAATATCGCTTCTTGAACGACAAGTCGAAGAGGCGAAGGCAACACATGCAAATAGTGAAGCAGAAACAGTGAAAGCTGCGATTACTAAAGAGCAGATTGAAGGAAGAGCCCGAGCGTGTGATGAGATGCTTTCTTCCATTCAAAAGAGTCGAAATGCAGAGATCGAAAATTTGAAAGCTGATTATATTGAACTTCTGAATGAACAAGCTGCCATGCGCAATGAGGAGCAGGCAACGACTGAGCAGCTAAGTAGAATTTCAAACAAGACTGATATAGAGGACGATCAGACCGGAACGCTTGCTACTGAGGTGGAACATGCTCAGCAGCTCTTTAATAAAGTTAGCCAATCAAGAGCTGCTGCGGAGCGGGATCTTCATTCAATGAAGCAGCAGACCAAAGCAATTCGTTCTGAAATGGTTACTAAGCGAAACGAGCAGCAACAACTCCAATCAAAGCAAAATAATATGTATCAGCAATTGGTTAAAATCCAGTCGCGTAAAGAAATGCTAGAAACGATGAAATCGGAGATGCAGGGCTTTTTTGCAGGTACGAAATCTGTTCTTCAAGCGTCACAGGCAGGTAAACTGCAAGGTATGATTGGTGCTGTTATTCAGCTTATTGAGATTCCCAATCGTTTGCTGGATGCAATTGAGACAGCGCTTGGCGGTGCGTCACAACACATTATTGCGGAAAATGAGTCAAATGCAAGACAAGGTATCGAGTGGCTTAAGAAGCAAGGGCAGGGACGTGCAACTTTTCTTCCACTTTCCTCTATTGAGCCCAGAACTGTACCTTTATCGCTGAAAAAAGAATTGAAAGATCAAACTGGATATATTGGTATCGCTTCTGATCTTGTGAAATACAATCCAGAGATTCAGAGGGCAATTGGTCATTTGTTAGGCAATGTGATTATTGCACGTTCATTAAAGGATGCAAATGATTTAGCTGCTCTTGCAAAGCGACGTTTCCGAGTTGTCACACTTGAAGGTGATGTCGTGAATCCAGGCGGCTCCATGTCTGGTGGTGCAAAGAAGAAGACAGGACCGAATATGTTTACACGCAAAAAGGAGCTCCAAGATGTTTCGGCAGAACTTGCAGAGATTGTGAAGCAATATGAAAAGGCTAAGTTAGCTAAACAGGAAATTGGCAATAAGTTACCGGAGCTTGAACAGCAATATGAATTATTGGATCAATCCGTTGCAGAGCAAAACATACAACTCTCAGCAATAGATAAGGAGTTAAAGGATAAAGAAATCGAACTTGCTGCGATGAAGCATAAACTGCAGATGCAGCAGCTAGGCAAAGACCAGTCGAAGGTTGAACAGAAGGATCTAATTGCCAGGAAAGCTACACTAAATAATAAACTGAAAAGACTAGGTGTACTAATTACATCAGCTGATGTAGAAATCAATCGCTTAATGCAGCTTGAAGAAGAAGAGCAGAAGAGACGAAAAGATTTGACTGAAAAACTACATTTAGAGCAACTAGATCTTGCTAAAGTCGATGAGCGTCTTGATGCATTGCGTGAACAAACGGCGTTATACGACGAGAAGTATCAGGCACTTGTATCACAATTAGCTGAGCTCAATAAAGAGGCTAAGATTGCGATTAATGCGAAGCAGACAAACGAGGCATTACAGAAAATTGATACAAACATAGCAGATAATATGAAAAAGAAAGCAACAGTTATTGAGAAATTGCATATGTCGAGACAGGAAAGACTACAGGCTACGAAACAGTCTGAAGATGAAGAGAAGGAATTGAAGGGTCGCAATCGTCAGCTCCAGGTCTTCTTGAAGCAAAAGCAAGAGAAGGAAATACAGGCAACCCGGCTTGATGTAGCATTAGAGAATAAATTACAAATGTTGCAGGAAGAACACGCGATCACATATGAAAAAGCAGAGAAAACGTATGAAAAGTGCTTAGATATGCAAGCCACAAGAAAAATGTTAAGTGAGAAGAATGTACGAATTGAGCGGTTAGGCACAGTCAATCTGGGAGCGATTGAAGAGTATGAGCGGATTTCAGAGCGTTATCGCTTCCTATCAGAGCAGGAAGCGGATTTGATATCTGCTAAAGATACGCTTCACGGTGCAATAACAGAACTGGACGGAGAAATGGAGAGGCGCTTTGCCGAAACATTTGTTAAAATTCAGGGCGAATTCACCCAAGTGTTTACGGAACTTTTCGGTGGCGGGCGTGCTGAACTATTGCTTACAGATCCAGGCAACTTGTTGGAAACAGGTATAGAAATCGTCGCGGAACCACCAGGGAAGAAATTGAAAACACTCAGTCTCCTTTCTGGAGGTGAACGTGCATTGACAGCGATAGCATTGCTATTCTCAATTTTGCGCGTTAGACCAGTGCCTTTTTGTATTTTAGATGAAGTGGAAGCAGCACTCGATGAAGCGAATGTTATTCGGTTTGCGAAATATTTGCATGCACATAGCAAAAACACTCAATTTATAGTCATTACCCATCGTAAAGGAACGATGGAAGAAGCAGATGCCCTATACGGAATCACAATGGAGGAATCTGGTGTTTCACGACTCGTTTCTGTTCGTTTGTCCGATGTTGAAAATCTAGTCAGTTCTTAATTGAAAGGATGTATAAGCCAATGAGTTTCATGAAAAAATTGCGGGATAAGTTCAAATCAAAAGATCAGGAAGAAGTTTCAGAGAAGTATAAAGCTGGGATGGAGAAATCAAGGCAATCTTTTTCTGGGAAAATAAATAACTTGATTGCTCGGTATCGAAAGGTAGACGAAGACTTCTTTGAAGAATTAGAAGAAGCACTTATTACAGCAGATGTTGGTGTTATGACCGTTATGGATTTGATAGAAGAACTGAAGACAGAAGTGAAGCGCCGTAATATTAAGGACACTGCTGAATTAAAAGATGTCATTACCGAAAAACTCGTAGAAATCTACCAAGGGGACGATGAAGAGGTCGAGGCGCTCAATTTGCAAAAAGAAGGCCTGTCCATAATTCTCGTTGTTGGTGTAAATGGTGTTGGTAAAACGACATCAATAGGAAAGCTCGCCCATCAGCTGAAAGAATCCGGCAAGGAAGTCGTCCTCGCAGCAGGTGATACATTCCGAGCAGGAGCGATTGAGCAATTGGAAGTCTGGGGAGAACGGGCAGGTGTTGGCGTGATTAAGCACCAGGCAGGAAGTGATCCAGCAGCGGTTATTTATGATGGTATTCAAGCGGCTAAGTCACGTAATGCTGATGTACTTATTTGTGATACAGCAGGCCGACTGCAAAATAAAGTTAACTTGATGAACGAGTTGGAGAAAGTGCATCGAATCATTGAAAGAGAAGTGCCAGGCGCTCCTCATGAAGTGTTGCTTGTCTTGGATGCAACAACGGGTCAAAATGCTTTGAACCAGGCTAAAACATTCAGCGAAGCTGCAAATGTTAGTGGTATTGTGCTAACAAAACTTGATGGTACAGCAAAGGGCGGTATTGTGCTTGCGATTCGTAATGAAATGCATATACCAGTGAAATATATTGGACTTGGTGAGAAGATGGAAGACCTCCGCCCGTTCGATGCACAGGCGTTTGTTTACGGTTTATTCGCCGATATGATTGATGAGGAAGGTCAAGAAGGCCAAGAGTAATTACTGAAAGTGTTTTTACTTGACAGCTTAATGCCGATTTCGCTATTGTTTAGTAGTAAATATTCGGTACTTGACACGAGGTGTGGACATGATTGAAAAGACAACTTATATCAATGCCCTGTTTGATTTTTATCAATCTTTGTTAACGGAGAAACAGCGTAATTATATGGAAATGTACTATGCCGAGGATTTTTCTCTTGGAGAAATATCAGAAGATAGCAAAGTCTCCAGACAAGCCGTATATGATAATATAAAACGCACAGAAGCGATTTTAGTAACATATGAAGAGAAGCTAGGCCTTTATGAGAAATTCAAGAAGCGTACAGAAATTTTGGACAAACTTGAGCAGGAGCGCAATGATATGAAAGAAGAAGAAATTGATCATGCGATTGCTCAATTGAAAGATTTGGATTAAAGGGGGTTCTATCTATGGCGTTTGAAGGATTGGCCGACCGGTTGCAAAATACAATTAAGAAGATTACCGGTAAAGGTAAGGTTTCTGAACAAGATGTCAAAGAGATGACGCGCGAAGTTCGGCTTGCTCTTCTAGAAGCAGATGTTAACTTCAAAGTCGTTAAAGATTTGATCGGGCGCATTAAGGAACGTGCCATTGGTCAGGAAGTCATGGAAAGTCTGACACCGGGCCAGCAAGTAATTAAAGTTGTAAAAGAAGAACTTGCAGAATTGATGGGCGGCGAACAAAGTAAAATAGCCGTCAGTGACAAACCACCAACAGTTATTATGATGGTTGGTCTTCAAGGTGCCGGTAAAACAACTACAACAGGGAAGCTCGCTAATCATTTGCGTAAGAAGCATAATCGATCTCCGCTTCTTGTAGCTTGTGATATTTATCGTCCTGCAGCAATTAAGCAGTTGGAGACTCTGGGTACACAGCTTGATATGCCTGTCTTTTCAATGGGAACTGAAGTGAAACCCGCTGATATTGTTAAAGAAGCATTGAAGGAAGCAAAGGCGAATCATAATGACTATGTATTGATCGATACAGCAGGTCGTCTGCACATTGATGAGGAATTGATGGGCGAACTGCAAGAAGTACGTGAAATTGCGAAGCCTGATGAGATCTTCCTAGTCGTTGATTCAATGACTGGTCAGGATGCTGTGAATGTTGCTGAAAGCTTTAATGAACAACTCGATGTAACTGGCGTTGTCTTAACCAAGCTAGATGGCGATACACGTGGTGGTGCAGCACTTTCTATTAAAGCTGTTACTGGTAAACCAATTAAATTCGCCGGTATGGGTGAGAAGCTTGACGCACTGGAACCATTCCATCCAGAACGCATGGCATCTCGTATTCTTGGTATGGGCGACGTACTTAGTCTGATTGAGAAAGCGCAAACGAATATCGATGAGAAGCAAGCCAAGGAACTAGAAGAGAAGATGCGTAACATGTCATTCACATTCGATGATTTCCTTGAACAAATGGCCCAAGTGAAAAAAATGGGGCCGCTTGACGACTTAATGTCGATGATTCCAGGTGCCGGTAAAATGAAAGGCATTAAGAACGCACAAATTGATGAAAAGCAGTTGGGACATATTGAAGCGATCATCCAGTCGATGACGAAAAAAGAACGCGTCGATCCGTCAATCATCAATGCCAGCCGCCGAAAACGCATTGCTGTAGGTTCAGGTACATCGGTTTCACAAGTCAACAGACTCATCAAACAATTCAATGATATGAAGAAAATGATGAAGCAAATGACGAACATGACAAAGGGTAAAAAGGGCAAAGGATTTAAACTTCCTTTCATGTAATGTAAAAAACCTTTACAGACTGTTTTTTTTCTGATAGAATTTAAAAATGTGATAAAGAATAATTACTTGGAGGTGCTTTAAATGGCAGTAAAAATCCGTTTAAAACGCATGGGTTCAAAAAGAAAGCCTTTCTATCGTATTGTAGTAGCAGATTCACGTTCACCACGTGATGGTCGTTTGATCGAGCAGATCGGAACATATAATCCTGTAACAAGCCCAGCTGACGTTAAAATTGACGAAGCTAAAGCGCTTGACTGGATGACTAAAGGCGCACAGCCTAGTGATACAGTTCGTAACTTGTTCTCTAAAGAGGGCATTCTTAAGAAGTTCCACGAGCAGAAGAACCAGAAATAATCGAACGGGGTGAAGGGATGATAGCCCTGATTGAATCGATTGTCAAACCGCTTGCGGACTATCCGGATGATGTCTTTGTTACGATGGAGACATCAGAAGGAAAGACAGTTTGCCGGCTTCGCGTCCATCCGGATGACACCGGCAAGATCATTGGCAAGAATGGGCGCATCGCCAAAGCAATCCGTACGGTTATGTTTGCAAAAACAGAGCCGGAGAAAAAGATATATCTGGATATTAAGTAATGGGAGAGGAGATTGTTTCCTTTCCCATTTCTGCTTTTACGCCTTTGTTCCTAATGGTATACTATACGTATGTCTGTAGGAGAGCGAGGATTGTTTTATGAATATCATAAAGAAGGTTCTCATCAAGCAGGTCGTTACTGAAAAGAGTAAAGAAGAAATGAAATTGAAATTCAGCAATCATAAAATGCAACTTGAACAAGAGTGTCAACAGCTGTTATTTGAACAGCGCAAACTTCAAAACAAGTCTGGAAACTCGAGAGAAGAGATTAAAAGGCGGTTCGAGTCAGAGATTGGAAAACGGCGGGATGAAATTCAGCTTACCGAATTTAAGGCAAACCAGCTCGATATGCTCCCAATTGGAACTGAATTGATTGAGCGCGAAGTTGAAGCTCTTGTTGAGGTTAAAGCAGGCATGCATTGGGAAGAGCTAATTGAGCCAGGCATCATCGTCATTGAAGACGGTGTTGTAATTCGCATTGAAAGCAGCAGGTGATAAGTTTGGAAATGGAATGGTTAAACGCAGGTAAAATAGTTAACACCCACGGAATTCGCGGTGAATTGAAAGTACTTAGAATTAGTGATTTTGATAACAGATTTGAAAAAGGCAATACACTTTATATCGATGAACCAGGTCGAGAACTTCTTGAAGTGACGGTAACAGCACACAGAGTACATAAAGGCTTCGATCTGATCCAATTAAAGGGATTCGACAATATTAACCAAGTTGAGAAATTTAAGGGATCGCTCGTTAAGATACCAAAAACGATGCTCGACGAATTGCCTGACAACGAATTCTATTATCATGAGATTATCGGATGCTCAGTATTTTTGCCTGATGGATCAGAAGTTGGCAAGGTGAAAGAAATTCTTTCGCCGGGTGCCAATGATGTTTGGGTGATTGAACAAGTAAAGGGTAAGGATGTACTCATTCCTTATATTAAAGAGGTTGTAAAGAATGTAGATCCATCTGCTAAACGGATTGAAATTGAACCGATGGAAGGATTGCTCGATTAATGCATATAGATATACTGACACTTTTTCCAGCTATGTTTGAGGGCGTCTTGAATGAGTCGATTTTAAAGAAAGCACGTGAAAAGGGAAAATACACATATGATCTTGTTGATTTCCGTGATTACACGGAGAATAAGCATAATAAAGTAGACGATTATCCTTTTGGTGGGGGAGCGGGCATGGTCCTTGCCCCACAGCCGATCTTTGACTGTATAGAAGCGGTTAAAAAGAAACGGAATTCAAAACCTCGCGTTGTGCTTATGTGTCCACAAGGAGAGCGGTATACACAGAAGAAGGCTGAAGAACTAGCGAAGGAAGAACATCTCATTTTCCTTTGTGGCCATTATGAAGGTTATGATGAGCGAATTCGCGAACATATCGCCACGGATGAGATTTCGATTGGTGATTATGTTCTTACAGGTGGCGAGCTTGGGGCAATGGTCGTTGTTGACAGTATCGTAAGACTGCTCCCAGATGCCTTGGGCAATGCAAGTTCTGCAGTGGAGGATTCATTCTCTACAGGATTGCTTGAACATCCGCATTATACAAGACCGGCAGAATATAGAGGTTTTAAGGTTCCTGATGTTTTACTCAGTGGCAACCATGCTCTTATTGAACAATGGCGCATGCGTGAATCACTAAGAAGAACGTTGGAAAGACGACCTGACTTGCTTGAGAATATAGAGTTATCTAAGGAACAAATTGCGCTGCTAAATCAACTAAAAAAACAGTAATAAATATCAAGAATGATGTTGTAACACGGCATTTTGTATGGTATATTAATTGATGTATTTGTTTTATTAAAACGATGTTCCGCTACCATTTAATAATCTGGTAAGAGCATTAGTTTAGAAGGAGTGAATTATAGATGCAAAAACTAATTGAAAGCATCACACAAGACCAGCTTCGCCAAGATCATCCTGATTTCCGCGCTGGGGATACTGTTAAAGTCCACGTTAAAGTTGTGGAAGGTACGCGCGAGCGTATTCAGATATTTGAAGGTGTTGTTATCAAACGCCAAAACGGTGGAATTAGCGAAACTTTCACAGTAAGAAAGATTTCTTACGGTGTTGGTGTTGAACGTACATTCCCTGTACACTCTCCACGTGTTGCTCAAATTGAAGTAACTCGTAAGGGACGCGTACGCCGTGCTAAGTTGTACTACTTGCGCGACCTTCGTGGTAAAGCAGCTAGAATTAAAGAACGCCGGTAATAAAAAAAGAGAGGAGCTTAGCATGGACATGCCAAGCTCTTTTTTTATTGGCGGAACCGCTTACAAAAAAGAAAGAGTAGCATAGAAATATGGAGGTGCCGAGAATGACAGAAGGAAAGAAAAAGAATGAATGGTTGGAATGGATTAAAGCGATCTTGATTGCACTGGTCCTCGTATGGGTTGTCAAGATGTTCCTGTTTGAACCAATTGTTGTTGATGGACCTTCCATGCAGCCTACATTGCATGATAGAGATCATATGATTGTGAACAAAATCGGATATCGTATTGGTGAGCCGAGTCGCTTTGATATTGTTGTATTTCATGCTTCAGACAAGAAAGACTTTATTAAACGAGTCATCGGTCTCCCAGGGGAACATGTTTCCTATAAGGATAACCAGCTTTATATAAATGACAAACCGAAAAAAGAGCCATTCTTCGATAAATTTAAGGATGAAGATATTCAAACAAATGATTTCAATCTTGAAGATCTTCCAGGTGGCTATGAAAAGATACCTGAGGGCTATGTGCTAGTGCTTGGCGATAATAGAACGAATTCGACAGATTCACGCATCATTGGACTCATTCCAATGGATAAGATTGTCGGTAAAACAAGTGTCATCTACTGGCCAATTAGCCGGATGGAAATGTTGGGAGAGTAAATAATGACAATTCAATGGTTCCCAGGTCATATGGCCAAAGCAAGACGAGAGGTTTCTGAGAAACTAAAGCTCGTCGATTTTGTAATTGAACTAGTGGATGCACGTGCTCCTGTAGCATCGGCAAACCCGATGCTTAAAGAAGTTATAAAAGACAAACCAAAACTT
>Ga0153999_1000331_pt1 | contig 21874 bp, 4 predicted proteins | sample TSNC083MetaG_FD_104675 | JGI IMG/M metagenome (GOLD analysis project Ga0153999, IMG submission 104675) | Attine ant fungus gardens microbial communities from North Carolina, USA - TSNC083 MetaG | ecosystem: Host-associated > Fungi > Mycelium > Unclassified | place: USA: North Carolina, Lumber... | reverse complement strand
TTTGTTGTTTTTTATTAAGCTTTTTTACTAATTTTGGTTATTTTTTTTTGAATGTTACTTTAATAGAGAGACTGATTTCTTTAATGAGAGACTTTATGTGCACTGATTTGAATTAGGGATAGAGTTTATATTAGGCTATTAGTTAAGGATTGAAAGCATTTCTTTGATGCATTGTTGGTTTGCTTAATATGAGATTTAGGTTTTTAGTGAGAAAAGTCTAGATATTTTACTTATTTGGGCTTTGAATCAAACTTAGTTACTTTCCTTTTTTTAAGAGTTTTTAGAATTTGGTTAGTTTTTAGCTAGGTGAGTTTATTTAGATTTTACAAGTTATTGATTTATCAAAATATTTTATTTATAATTAAGATTAGGAATGTAATAAGTTGCATAGGATATGAAGTTAGATTTTGTAATTTGTTGTAAATGAGATAATTTTATCTTAAGGTATCAAATAATAGCAAAAATTTAAGTATTTAATAAATTTATATGAGATTTTTTGTAAGTATGTAGGATAATTTCCTGTATTTTATTAATTAATGGGACATAGATTTATATCTTAAATATTTTTTAATTAAATATAATCTGTTGAGGATACATCCTAAATGATACAAATATAACAAATATAATAAAGATTTACATAAAATTTTAAATGTAGTGTAAGTCGTAAAATAAACAACCAACAATAACATTATTTTAATTATAAATTTAGCTAAAAGTCCTATAATTTTATTTATAGTAGTATACTAATTATCCTATGATAGCTTAAAATAGATTATATATAATAGTTTTATATTAAACTTATGGTATGAGAATCAATAAGGAAGTATTAAAAATTATTGATATTTAGATGTATACCGTTAACTAGTATTAGTTTATAATTTACTTTAACTTATTGTTTGTTTTTAATGCACACATAGCTGATTAATATTGGATTTTATTTATTTTTTTAAAATTTCGTAAACATGAATGAATGTTATCGTTAATTTGATTAGCACAATGTATGACTTAACTTAATGTTTTTATGTGGATTTTTGTTTTAAATTTTATAATAAATATATTTTTATTGTATAAACTTTGATTAAAGTGTGTTTAATATTAGTGTAATTATTTATTTTATGCGGTATCTATCTTTATACAGAAAAAGAATTAAAGGATGTTATGATTATTCCATTGTGCTTTGGTTAAAATTTGTTTCAACTTTGTTATCCATTTTCGATAATTACGCATTTAATTGTCTAATTTATACTGAAGTCACAGTACTAGTTATATTAAACTATTGTTTGGATAATACTTGTATCTTTACTTCTATTGGTTAGTTTTGAATAAAATCGCATATTACATTATTATGTTACAATTGTGAGTATAAAGATGATATCCAGATTCAAGTATGCAACTTTAGATATAGCTCATTGACATTATGTAGTCAATTCTTATGGACCATATTTTATTTAATCCTACTATACCTCCTACCTGTTATGATTACAGACGTTTGTATTTAATACTACATCTATGATGTTTTTATCATTGTTAAAGGCAGTCATGAGGTTCTATTATTTTCCAAGTGAACACTGTTCAATGCATTTAGATGCTGAGTTAAACTTTACTCTAGTAGTAATTAGTAGCGAATATTGTTACTTAACACTAAATACAATTCAGTTAGAAAATTTAACTAAAAACTAAATACAACCTATACATAACATTATTTTACATTTTCTTTGATATTCACTATTAACGATAGGTAATTAACCAAATTTATTTACATTATCCTTAAAGTTAAATAAAGGAGCTAGGATATGATACATAGGAATAAAATACTTAATAAATTAAGGTTATAACTCAATGGAAATAAAATACAAATTTAATCCAAAGATGTTTACTAATTATAGTAACTCGATAAATTAATAACTAAAACAATTAATAAATAATTTAACAATTTAAGCTAATTATGGTACTTAAATACATAAATATAATAATATAAATTTATAAAATAACAATCTAACTTATTTACAAATATCAATACAACAATAGTTTGAAGTATTACAGAGAGCTCTTGAAAGAAGAGAGTATAAAATAAAATAAATACTACGCGTTTACTACATTCCAATACTAAGTAAACTTTTTACTAAAATTATTCAAAATAATTAGTAACTGCGCGTATACTAAACTCCAAGGCTAATTAATAGTTTAAATATTAAAAATAAACAGTAACTGCGTGCTACTTATTACCGAGACCTTATAATTAATAGTTTAAATTTTATAAAGGTTACTTCTTATTACCAAGGCTAATTAATTATTATTTTGTAATTAAAAAAAGAGGTATTAACTTCGCGCACTATATGTTTTAAGCTTAACTAACTAATAGTTTATATTATAAATAGGATATTGTTACTCCGTACATCTTATTTTACGAAACTAATTAATTAATAATTTAATAATATATAGATAAATACTAGCATCGCGCTACTTACTACAAATTATAAATAATTATACACATAAAATTTTATAATAAAAAGTTACTCCGTGTATACTATAATCCAAGATTAACTAGCTTATTAGTTTTTTGTAGTAAAAGTTACTACGTGCTTGTTACACTCCAAGACTATTAAATTAATCACTTAAAATATTATAATAGATATTAACTCCGCGCCTACTACTTACCTGAACTAATTACTTATTAACTCAAATTATAATAAGAATATAATTGTACGCTTTTAACACCAAGCTTAATTAGTTTATTAACTTAATTATATTATAATAGATATATAGCTCCGCACACACTAATACCAAGATTAGGTAACTTATTTAGTTAACTTTATTAAAAATAAACAGTAACTGCGCCCTACTTTAATACCAAGTTAATTAATTAATAGTTTAAAATTTATAAAAATAGTTGTTACTGCACGCTATTTAGCACCAAGACTAACTAACCTATTAACTATAAATTAAAAAAAGAGATTATAGCTACGCGCACTCTACACTCCAAGACTAGCTAATTTAATTACTAAATTTAATAATAATAGTAACTTCGCGCTACTCAATACCGGAACTAATCAATTAAACGTTTTAAATATAAAGATATTAATTACTGCCCGCACATTAATTACCATAAATAATTAAATTATTAACCTAATAAATAGTTCGCTAACTTCGCACATACTACATACCAAAATTAAATAACTTATTAGTTTATAAAAAGATAAATAGCTAACTTCGCGCATAATACTATCAAAACTAAGTAACTAATTAACATAATAAATAAGAAATATTAGCTCCGCACATACTAATACCAAGATTAATTAACTAATGACTTAATAATTTAAAAAGATTAGTAACTTAGCCCACCTTATTTACCTAGGCTAATTTATATTAAAAAATTTTAACAATAATTAAGTAACTTAGCACACCCTACGTGACAAAACTAATTAACTAATAATTTAAATAAATAAAGATAATAGTAGCTCATTCTTAACTTCAAGACTAAGTACATATTAACCTAATCTATAAATATTAACTGCGCGTATTCTATAATCCAAGATTAGCTAAATTTTAAAGTTATAAAAAGAAATAAAAAGTAACTGCGCGTATACTACAATCCGTAACTAGATACTTAATCACTTAACTAAAAAGAATAATTTTCTTAGCGCTACTTATTACAAAGCTTAATTAACTTATATTATAAAATTAAAGATAATATTACTTTCGCGCATTCTATAATCCAAGACTAAGTAACTAATTTAATTAATTGTTTCCCTTGATTTCGAATAATTAACTAGTTTTAGTTTATAGTTATATTTTAATTATTTTTATTTATAGCCTACGTAGTTTTATATTATTAATTAATTTTTAATAAAGATTTATTAGTATAAGATTCCTTTCCAAGTTTTTTGTGTAAATAATAACTAAATTAATTTCAGTATTGAATAGTAATCGGTGCCATTCCAAGTAATTTTAAATTAAGACTTAAACGAAATAAAATTAGAACCCGATTCCTTAGATAGAATATAAATTAATATTTAAAATAATTTTAACAAAGTTTATTACCAGTTTCTCTTCCAAGTACTAGATAAATAATATTTTAAATAAGAAGATAAGTACGGTAAGAATAATGTGTTAATGTAACAGTTATGATATTTTAATATTTATATTGATACATATGTAGATTATATCTATGATATTGACTGATTAGTAATATTTACTCTGTTTTGATAATGAGGTATGTATAGTAAAATGTATATATGTATATATGTCATATGTTAATATACTGTGGAAGTGTATGTTTATCTATTTATGTTATATGGTGTCATTGATGAGTGTTTACTTGAGGATTAAATATGTGAATAAATCATTATAAGATATAATAAGATCATATTATCTATGATAATTTAATAGTCTTGATTTAAGAGTCTATTATGAGATGATATAAATATATATTTCTTTATGTTAATATTTAAATGTATAATTTTATATAGTAAGATTTTAGTTAAAATTTTATTATTAGTTAATTTATTAGATCTATATAGATTTATAGTAAAGAATTATGTATAATTAAATATATATATGTAGGTTAAATACTTATGTATAATACAAGTATAGTTAATTTATTTTTAGATAAATATTAATATTTAAGTATATGGACATTTTAGTTTATAAGGTATCTGCTACAAAGATAATCAGTTTATGTTATCAAATAAGAAGTATTCTGTTTATGTATTTCTATCTAATATAGGCTATATGTTTAATAATAGTTAAGATATATAAAATATACTAAATAGTATATAAGGTTTCAATTTAAGATAACAAGGTATCAATGTGATTTAATTAAAGTTAGACTAAGATTAAATTTAATCATAAGGTATATGTGCGTAATTGTTTGATAATGAAAAATATCAGTTTAATGAATAAAGTGTTATGTTAATACTATCATTAGTAATAATACTAGAATAAAATCAATTTATTATTATCAATAATACCTCATAATTAGTATTTTTACCTATTTACAAATATGCTAGATCATAACTATGTTCCTATTACGGAATTTAATTGTTTTTAGAAAATTCTAGTTATTCAATTGAATATGTATTAGTCAATAATACCTAATTAATATATACTTAGTTAGTATTTAAAACAAGGGAAGTTTAAGTCTAATAAAATATAAATTAAGTATTTGGAATGAATATTCCTAGTATAATAAGTTAAGTCTTTAAATGTTCTAAATATGTATAACGTATAAGTCAGATCAAAATAGATATAAGCTAAGGAAAGTATTGAAGGAAAGCAAATATTGCGGTTAATAAAATCTAAATAATTTAATTATTATTAAAGTTAATTATTATAATTAGATACTATGTAGATTAGTGTCAAATAGCATGTTAAGAAAGAAACCATTATGAATTAAAACTGTATTATTATAAAATAGAATAAAAAATATTTATTACACCAACTTAAATTGCTATGCTAAATTCGCATCTTTGGTGCTTATAAGTCACATGTAAAATATGATACTAATATTAATTTAATTAAAAAATTTATTAGAAAAAGTCTACTATTAAGTAATAAAACTATAAAAATTTAAAATATGTATTAACTTCTTTTTACCTTATAGAATGGTTTAAATACGAAGGCAAGTAAACAATTAAAAATAATTCCTAAAATATATGAATATGTCTAAAACTTTATCCTAGTTTACGTAAAGTACGGGTATTGGTTATCTTAAATAAAGTAAAGTTATCCCATTAGCAATCTTGTTTATCTGAAATTTTTCAATAATTAAAAAATTATTAATTAAATTACTAAAAAAGTTTAATATGTCAAATAGCTATATAAAGTATAAACTAAGTTAGATAAATAAAGTAAGTATGTATATACTAATAATTCTATAGTAATACATTTGTATAAATTAAAATAAAATATTATTATTTCTATAATTTTTAAGTATTAGATAGCCATACTCAAGGCTTGTTGAACTTTTCAAGTTAAATTAGTAAAAAAAACAAGTAAGGCCTTAAATTTTGGTGTTTAAGGTTAAAATTAGTAAGGTAAAATTAAGTAAAGATAAAAAAGTAACAAACAAAGATTTAGCCATCCATCAATAGTAAAGCATAAGTAAATAAGACAGAAAATATATGATTATTTACAAGCTCTAATAAATCTGATTATTTTTAATAATCTAAAAAGTTAGCATTGCTCCTGTTTAAGTGTATCTATATATAGGTACTTAGCTTTAATTTAATTGTTAGTCCTAGTTAAGGTTAGTATTACTAGGAATTAAAAAATATTAATAATGATTTGAGTAAGATAAACCAAAATATGTATTAGCAATAACCAAAAAAAAAAGTTTTTAAGTACTTAAGTATAAATACATAAAATATAGGATATATATTAGGTAAGAAATAATTGAGTTTTAAACTTTATTAAAAATATTTTTATTGAGGGGGAAAAAGGAATGGAAAGGCACAAATAAGAAAATATAAAATTTATATAAATATATTATATTATATCTTACATGTTTTAAGATAAGGTGGAAAGTGTCCCTTGCTATGCTAATTAATAATTTAAAAAGTAAACTATAACTCTTTTTTGTATATATTTTTTTAAGTATGATTATACTAAGAATAATTTCTTATATATATTTATATACCTTTTTAGAAAAAAAAAAGTCTTAATAACTAAACTTTAGTTTACCGGTGGTTGTTCTTTACTATTTTTAATTTAAATTTAAATTACTATTTTTGATTAGTACTTAGGAGGTACATAGTGGATTTTTTGTAACTGTTGAAACTTCTTAGTTAAACTAGTTAAACTTACTTATCTATAGTATGTAATGGGATAGGGGAAAATTTTAATCAAATATTTAAATTAATTTTATTGTAAAATACAGAATCTATTTGTAAGGTAGGAATTGCATATCTTAATAAATATATTATTTTAACTTACATCTAAGTCATAATACAGATTAACTTTAATCTAAAATATAGTTTTTTGTTAAGAAACAGCATACTATATGAATAAGTTTTTTTAGTTAAATTTAACATTGTTTTGTTTATAAAAACACTTTGAATAAGTCCAGTACAAGAGAATATTAGATATAATTAGATAACCTATTTAAGATTGATTTGACTTTTACTACTAAATAGTGTTTATTATACATTAATATATTATTTGAATTGATGTGATTGTAGCTTAAATCTAACATAATTAGATAAAATTATCCTGAGATAGGTATGTTAAAGAATAAATCAAATAGTAATTATAAATTTAAATTAATAGTTAAGATAGGTAGTAGTAAGATACAAAAGAAGACTTAAATTTTAGTCTTTAAACTACGATATAAATCGTAAACTTACACTTTAAATCTTTATAATATTGGATAATATGCTTTAAGTTTAGTTAAGTACCTTATTAACTTTGATGTTAAAGTAACATATTTTAATTTGAAGCAGTATCTTAATTATCCAGATAATAATGGAAAGTGTATTTTAATCATTGGAAATATATTTATTCTTTGGAAAGTTTACTTGTTTGCTTATTTTATCTAACATAAATCAGTTAAATTAACAGTCATATTTGACTTAAACAATAAGGTTTTAATATTAATTTCTTAATTATTTATATTGGAATGTTTACATACTAATAATTTGTATTTATTTGTAGTTTTATGTAAATTTTTTGCTATAGGCAGTATCTTTTTTGAGTTAAACAACTTACTTGAAACTTAACTAGAGTCATTAATTAAAATTTTAGTATATATACTTTATATTTTTGATAAGTATCTTTACATATCTTATGTTAATTAAGTATTTAACTATTATTATATTTAATTGGAAACTATTTCTTTATTGTAAATAAAAACTTAACTATATTTAAAATTAAAGATATTTAGAGTGTATGTATAAATACATAATAAAAATAGTAACCCTTCTAAATAAGATAATATTAATATATAATATATAGATAGTTATTCATCAAGTTACTAATAATAACTATTATTAAACATATTTTAAGCATTAAACATCGTTTACAATAGTAGGTAAAATATTTATATAAAATACTAAATTTAGTTAGTAATTAACTATTATTTTAACATATCTAATAATGAAGATATAATCAATATTTATTATGATTTCTTCAATAAGAGATAATATTGTTAAACATCTTTACATTGCAATAAAAATTACATCATATTATGAATATAATTCATCAAGTAAGTAGGCAATTAAAAACATCATAAACAATTAAACAATTAAGTAATCAAATTAATTAATCATCAAAGTATCATAAATGATAAAGTAAGCAACATATTCTTAATACATCAATAAACATATATATTACATTCATATCAATTAGAAATAAATCTTTTTTATATAAAGCTAAATATAGCGATAAATTAAATTTAGGTCTTACACCAAACTCTTTAAAACTTATTACAATTAAGATAATTAAAACCTTTAGGTTTCATCTAGCATTAAAAACATTATTTATAATTGGTATTTCTCCACATTTAAACTCAATCTTAAATTTAGTTATATTCCAGTACTTCATATCTCCTTTATAAATAATAGATATCTATTATCATTAATTTTACGAATTGGAACCAAAAGGGCAGTACATATTCAGTTTAAAATCATCTACTTGAATCCTATTACAAATCAAATGTTATTGTTTCACTAGAATAGTAGTTGCAGCAAACTAAAATCTCATCTCCAAATCTACAGTAAAATACTTACGGAATAAAAAAGATTACTCTTTAACAATTTTTAAAAATAAATATAAATTATCGATTTATCAGAATAAGCAAAAAAAAAGATCCAAATGATAAATAAAAATTAAACAATTTTAAATAAACATTGATACTTATCAATAATAAATAAATAAAACATATAAATAACTATATCTCTATAATCTCCTTCTCTCTATCCCTTATTAGATTACTATTCAATAGTATAACTTAATCAAATATAATATCTCAACATTCTAATTATATCAAAAATCAAATTATCAGAGTTAAAATTAATTAGATATATTTAATATATTCTCTCTCTTGTCAAGTTTATTGTTCACAAAGAATGTTTCATTACTCCCCTATATTTAAAAATAAATTCTTAACTAATTGTTTTATTTTATGTGTATGTGGAATACCTATTTTGTTTATCTTTAATTGATATCTTTATAGATTAGTTGTAATACCTAAAATTATTATTGTATAAAAAGAAATGTTAAAGATAACATGAAAAGATATGTGAATGATATGTGGAAATGAAATGTGAATAGATAAGTTAAATATCTGCTTAATGAAAATTTAAAATAGATGAAGAGAAGAAATACAAATGAATGTTAATTTAATATTAAAAATATTTTTTATTTATTGAATTCTATATAGAGAGAAATATCTCTTATTTATTAATAATGTTTAATATATTTAATGTATTTAATTACATATAGTTTTCATACTATTTATAGTAAATTTTTAATTTTGTTATTAATCTTATCTGTACGGATCTAATGTAGATCTACTAATTCAGTTTAAATGTTACTGAAAGGTTCTATGATATTTTTATCTTTTTATATTCTTATTTTTTAATTTGTTTTTATTCTTGATTTAATACATATGTAATTATCAATTTAACTAAAATTTAGTTATGAGTTAAAAATTTTATTACTAAATAATAGTAGTTAATTTAACTAAAGTTAAGTATGCATACTTGTTAAAGGACTAACTGGTTAATCTATATACTAGATTTAGATATCTTTTTTTTTTAAGTTTTAAAATAACTAAAATATAGAATAACAATAATAATCATATTAATGTTTAAGTATGAAACTACTTATGAATAAGTTAAACAAATATAAAATACATATAAATTAAATCTTAATTGTATTCTAAGTATAGACGATATCTATCAAAATTATTTAGAATAAAAACTATACTCTCACTAATAGTGTTAATTTGGGTAGAATATATCTCATGTAAATAATATTACTACAATGTAAAATATTTCTTAACTTTAAAGTCTTTTTTTTAGGCATGGAGTTTATATAAAATTAATAATATAAATTTATACAGTTTACAGCAAACTAAGCTTTATTAAAATTTTAGCATAAGAATTAAATATAAATTAAAAAAAAATTAGTTAAATTAGCTTCTAAAAGGGAGAATAGCAATAGAAAATATCAAAATAAAAATTGATAGATTGTGTAAACAAAAGAATCTAAGTCTAGGAAGACAGTAAAAATTAGATTTAAGCTTTTTTTTTTAGAAATTCTGATCCTTAGTACCACTGTTCAACTGTTAGTTGCTACCCTTTGACGATAAAATAAAATATTTTATAAAGTTACAATCCAAAGCCAGATTAACAAATTTTCTTTAAAGATTTTTCGTTGAAAGTTATATATATAAATGTTATTCAAGAATAAGGGTAATATACCACATCGATAAAAAAAAAATAAATAATAAATATATTATATATAATATTATTATATAGTTTCTTAACAGTTTTTTATTATTAAATTTAAGATAAAATTTATCTTACGCAATAAGGATTGTCTTTCAAAGATGAAAATTAACTAAGTAATTAGTAAGAAAGTACTGAGAAATTGAATAAGGTGCAGTGTTACTACTCACAATTAATAATGTCTTAGATATGGATAAAAAGTTTTTATTCTCACCTTTATCTAAAGATAATTTTATTATAAATTTAAGATACATAGAACAAATTAATACTTGTTGTAATAGCAAAGGAAAATTATATAATTTATTTACAAACTTTGATTAAATCAACTGTCTATTTAAATGTGATACTATGGATTTGGTTTTAGGGAAAATTAAAGTAATAATACTTATAACCTACGAACTATCCAAAAATAGGATATCAAAGGTAAACTAAGATAAAACAAGAAAAAAGTTCAAAGTTGAAGCTTAATTGAAAGGGATAAGTAAAAAGAGTTAAATTAACATAGCTTGTCTTTACACACAGAGGATCTCCATTCGGGATAATAATAAATTATAATTATTGAATTGATATTTATAGGTTCTAACTCAAGATTAATATTAATCTAACTAGTTTATAGTACGTACACTTTAGTAGTTATATATTTATATAAAAAAAAAATACACAAAAAATGTATAACATATAAACAAGTATGAATAATTCAATCATTAGAAATATGGACAATGTTCTATTAATTAGAACTTTTAGTTTGACTGTTCGATGCCTGATAATTATAGATGGACTCAAGATTAAAAAAATATTTTTAAACCTATTTCAATGTTATACTTTGCTCTACATACCTATATAATTTTCATTTTATTATAATAATAGTAGGATTTTTAGTATAAATTATAAACATTAAATACCATTGGCTTATAGTAATATCAAAGAGGGTAATTTGTTTAGTTTAGCAATTTAACTGTGTGTAATAAACTATTTTAACTTCATAACTGATCCATTTATGGCTAATGATTATTATTTACCTACCTTATCAAACTTAAATTATCTTCCTACTTGTAGTAATCTAACTATTGTTTTTAAATAAATTACTATTTATATTTGATTTTAAGCGCAGTAAACATTATAAAATTAATTAAATTATTTAAATACTATTATTAGGTGTAATAAGTTATGATATATTCGTAATACGTACTTAATCCCTGTAATTAATGACATAATCAGAATAGCACTTTGAGTTTCAACTTACAACTTAATATATAAGATTATCTGCTTAAACCCTTATTGGATTACCCTTCATAAATCATATGGAAAATAATATTACAACTGTGTCATATGACTTTAAAAAAAACCTAGTACTATCCAATTAAAAGCTAGTAGTAACTAGAGAGAGCAAAGCGTTATACTCTTAACCCAGGTTGGTTATTTTTTTTTGAATGTTACTTTAATAGAGAAATGGGTTTTGGGGAACTCAGAAGACTTTATTAACAGGGGAAGATAGAACCCAGCTCTAGGTTAACTCTAGTTTGGGTATAGCTACGTTCAAATTTTTTCTTTGTCTAGCTAATTATTTTGTTTAAGGTAATTGTTGAGATAGTGTATAACTTTTGTTGTTGATTTAAAGCTTCCAGCTTGCTGCTATAAAATATGAAGAAGAGTCTGAGTGGATTCGTTGGTTTGTTTTTTTAATATGTCTCTTCATTAGCTCAGCTTTTGGTTACAATTTGGTGTAGCTTTTGGATAAATTAGACTTATGTATGTACATATAGGAGAGATTTAATTTTTAATTTATAATTTTAGATATTAATTTAACTTTATACTTTACTGTGTTAGACCTTATACTACCCCCTACTTATTTTAATTAATTAATAATGTATGTGATATTAATCGATTTAGATACAAGATTATTTTAATTTATAATTATTTTTTCATATAATCAAGATGTTGTACTGAGGATCAATGTCTTTAACATTAAAGTTAAGTAGTAAAATTACATCTAAATCCTAACTAGAATAAAAATAATACAAATCAAGATATAAAATATAATTAAAGTTAATAATGATAAACTTTTTTAAACAAAAGTAGTTAAACATGAAAATAATGATAGGCAATAGGTATCAGATATGAATTAAAACTTAACTATAAGTTAGCATGTATTAAGATATGGCGATTTTAAGTGTATAATGTATGGTAGAACTTTAGCTTACAAATGATTATATATTGGTAATAAAATTTAACATAAGAATTCTTAGTTATCCTATATACTAATAGTTTATATAAATATAATATATAATATAGTAGTCCCACTAGTTTCTAGTTTAACTATTAAAAATACATTTTATTGTTAATTAATTTTAATTCTTAACGCTATCTGTAATATACCACTATGTTAATCTTATCTAACTAAATGAATTATTTAATTTTTTTAATTTACCTATTATCTTTCCTATTTTTATCTAATTGTTTAATTAGTATTAATAATATTTTTATATTAATTATTCAAGTAGTTAATTAGGAGAAAACTTAGATCTTTTATCTCGCGTAAAGGAGTTATTCAAAGGGTTTATATAATTTATATAAATTGTGATATTTTTATCATCTAAAGTTATTATTTAAGGAATTACAAAGATTTGCATACAAGTAAATAATCTATTTAGGATAATCTTTATTAGAGTTAGAGATTAATTAAAAAAAAAGGGTAAAATGAACAGTTTAAATATTAAAAATAATAAATTGGAAAACCCACCTTGTTTACATCGTACTTGCTATGTTATAATTTAACTTTAAATTAAAATCAATATTAGGATTAATCCCTTTCCATTCTTACTTCATCTTTTACTAGTTTAATTTAAAAACTTTTTACAATTTTGGAATAAACTACCACTCTTTATCTCCTAACGAATATATTTAGTTAATTAATATTATTATAATAATAAAAAAAGGTTAAGAATTAGCAACGTAGTATCTCCTACTAAGATATGTAGCTATAGTTGATATATACAGAGTTTTGTATAATATTTTATATTTTTATATTTTTCCCTTTACTATACTGTTACTTTATTGGTTCTACTTTTTTAATTTTAGTTAGAGGTAAATCTTATTTATTTTCTAAACATTACCATTATATACTATTTATCTTACTTGTTTTAATACATGTTTTAATAATAATATTTAACATTTTCTTTTTAATACTTGAATTAATTACATATATAGACTTATCTTAAGGAAAATATCCCAGATTAATCGAAAATAATACTTAATCATAAACTTTATATTAGTAATATAATTATAAGTATTTTACTTTATGTTATACTAGATATCGTTTTTTATTTCTTTTTAAACTTTTCTCCTTTCCTTTTTCGAATAAATTTATATTCCATATTGAAATTATATGACAATATAATATATCACATATAACTACACACCTTTAAATTAGAATAAAATTTACTAAACCAACCTATTATCATTCGGTCCTTATATTAATTATACATGTATAACTAAACATCTTAATATGATTAAAATCTAAAGACTACCCATATTTTATATAAATACTCATTTATGAAAGTTATAAACTATACAGATTAATTTTATCACCATTCCTAATATATTTTTATATTAATATATAAATTATAAAGATACTAACTCTACGGGAATTAAACTACATTTATATTGTATACTAATCTTACATTACTTAAAATTAAATAATTAATATTAGATATTATCCTAAAAGCCTTTAATTTAAAATTGATTTATATATAGTTGATTTAATCAAAAGGAGCAGAGGTATTTAAATATCAAAGGATGATAAATATATTTATTTTTAATTTCTTTTCTTCATTTACTATACTGTTTCTTACTATTCATATATACTTACTATTTAGTATAATCATTATTTTTATTTAGAGGTTACTTAAAATGTACAGGGTAACTTATTGACCCTACGAAAATAAACATCAAGAAAACCTCAGGATAAGATATTGCTAATAATTTGTAATTTAAGGATTTTAGCATACCTTATATAGTAATAATTTTTTATTTTTTAATAATTAATTAACATATCCCTAATTTATACCGTAACTATTAATAATACATTTTATTGTTATTTAATTTGTAAATCTTTACGTATTGTGTAACATACCTTTTTGGTTTTCTTAAGTAACTAAATTAATTTTAATTATTTAATTTAATTGTTAATTTTAATTAACCTACTATCATTCCTATTGTGATGTAATTGTATAATTAGTATTAATACAAATATTAAATTTAACTTAAATTAGTAGTGGATTAGGAGATCCTATTAAGATCTTATTATTAATCGTAATTGAATTAAGCAAAGGGTTTGTATAACTTATTTAAACTTTGTTAAATTTATCTTAAAAATATTTTTTTATTCCATTTACTTGGCCATATATTTATAACTATATATTATATATATGATAATCTTTATTAGGACTTATAGCTAACTTTAGTTAAGGTTAAAATTTAACTGATAAACTTCCTTCTATTGGATATCCTCCTTAAATAGATCATACTTGCTAACTTATATTTTATATATTTATATATTTATATTATAATAATTTAATTTTTATTTACTACCCTTTTTTCTTTTGGACATTCTTTATGGTTATTTAACTAGTTTAATTTAAACTTTTACTTTATTTTACTAATTATCCTGGTTTTTTTCCTAATTACTGTAATTAGTATATTATTATTATTTATATAATTTATATAAGATTAAGACTATATAGTAGAAATTAACAAAGTTGGTTTATGTTTCTATACTGTTACATTATTTGTAATTAATTTTTCTATTTATCTTATTTTTTTATTAGGAGTTAATAGGTAACTTTACTTAAACGCTTAAAATATACACATTAAAGTTAAGATTCCCATATATTAATACATGCTAACTTATTATTTTATTTTTGCTTTATATAAATTAAACCATTCTTCCTATTGCCTTTTATTTATTTTAATCTTAAACATAATTAATTAAATACTTTTTGTTATTTTATAATCCCAACTCTTTAATTCATACTTACTTTTTAAATAAATTATTAATAATAATATTAAATTTTTACACAGGAAACAAATATTAAGAAAACTGTATAGAATATACGATAAATATTTTTTATTCAGAGTTTATATTTTTAACCTTGATTTTTTCTTTACTATACTGTTACATTATTGTTTTTAATTATTATATTTTGTTAATATTTATTTTGACTTAGAGCTAACTTTACATAATTAGGTTAATTCACTGTATGGTTAAACATCATACATATTTTGAATAATTGCTAAGTTATATTGTAACTTTTTGGGCAAGGGATGGGGCAACAAAAGCTGCAAAAGCAAACGTCTTAAGTAATCTAATGCTAAGATTAATGGTTTAATTAGAAACGCATTTAATTTAAATGCCAGGGACTAACATGTGGTATTACCTTGCTTATTTAAGTCTGCCTTAACAAGATTTCATTATTTTTATCTAGACTCTAAAAAAGTAGATAGGACAGAAACTAATTATCTTTAATCGTAAAATCTTTGAGAGAACAGAAAATCCGGCACTATTTGAAGGGTTTAAAAAACATGGTTAAATTAGCATAAGTATTTTGCTTTAATAGCGCATAAGTTAAAAATATCAACTATTGTTAGTCATATCACTTGCTTTCAGACTACATGCGATAAACTTGCTAAATTATACAACGCTGAAACTGGAATAGATAAGAAAATATTATATAAGACTGAACTCAAAAATCTTACGAAGCTCTAGTTGAATACCTAAGGTAAATGAAAGATCATCAAATTGCTTACCATCTTAGTCATATCAAACGAGTGTTAATTCCTAAACAAGGTAAATATGAAAAGAGACCATTAAGAATACCAAAAGTAAAAGATAGAGCTTTGTAAACCCTACTAAACATAGTACTTATGCCTTTACTCTAAGCAACTAGTGATATCGACAGCTATGGTTTTAGACCTAATCGAGACTGTAAAAGGACTGTATCAGGATTGCTATTAAAACCCTGGACCTAGATAATCCATATAAAGATATGGTAAAAAGATTTTTGAGAAGCAGGACTAGGTGCATACACTCAGTTAAATGAAGTGATACAAAGTGGATCTTAGATGCTGACATCAAAGGATTATTTGATAACATAAGTCATAATTGACTTTTAACTAATCTATTTATTCACCCTCAATTAAAGAGTTTTGTGGAAAAATGGTTCAAAGCTAAGATATTTTTTTAGTTAACTTTCATTGACCCTATCACTTGGGTGTAAGATGCTGGACCCACACTACTTTTAAAGGCCTAGGAAAAGCTGTGTACAAATCTATCCATCTAATAACTACTTATAAACTTAGTTGATTACTTTTAAAGGACGGGTAATCAAAGCTGTTGAATTAGGATTACTTTTAAAATAGTAAGGTACACCGATGATTTTGTTGTATTTGCTAAAAACAACCTTAAATTTACCCATTCTAAGTATTTTAGACCGGCGGTAGACAAATTTTTAGAAGCTCCTCAAAAACTAAATTGTTTACTTTAAGGGTCACTTGGATTTATTAGGTTAGACCTTAAAATACATGGGTGCAAAAGAAACATTTTATATCAAAAAGGGTATAAAGGAGGAATTGCACTTTAACTTAAAAAAGAAAGTTATAAACTTCACGGCAAAAATAAATTTTCCATTTTTAAAATCCTGGGATATGAGAACCAAACTTAAACCTATCATCAGAGGTTGGCCATTTTATTTTAAATTAGATAACAGCTCGCGTTACAGAACCGGGATAAATAGAGTTATTTACTTAAAAAAAAGGTTAAATAAAACCCCAAGCTGGCTAATATACCCATAATGTAATCTTTAGATAAGGACAATACCCCAAATCTCACTGAGTCAATAGACTATTACTCTCAAACAATTAACTGATAGGAAGAGGGAAAAGAAAATTTAAAATTTTTAATTAGACTTTTAGTTTTTAGGCGAATCTTATCAAATGAAAGAAGATTATAAAAAGAAGCTACTAAAATAGTATATTTACTGGATCCTACTTAAGCAGATATATATTATATTTATCAAGTAACATTATTCAAGTCGATTGTATAATAATACACGCCTTCCATGATCATGATGAGCTGGTAAACTTGAGCTAATTAAATTTAATGCCCCACAGGCTTGAACTATATCACACTTAAAAACAGCTATTAATTAACCAAAGACCCTTTGGTGCACTTGCTATAAAAGATAGATCTTAACTACTTATTGTATAATACTATACATATACACCTTGTCAATCTGATTAAAAAGGGGAGATAATAAATTTGCATTGAAAACTTACCTTTGACTAACATGAAAACACCCATTACGTTTGTGGCCCCCATTTGTAAATTTTACTGTCATTTTAGTATTTCCAGCTTTACTTATTTGCCTAAACACACAATTATTTAAAGATTTGTTGGGGTGACCTGTTTGCGTTGTGAGGCGCACTGGCTTATTTGAGTTATGACCGCATGCTTTGTATTATCTTTAATTATTTTGCCTTATTGTGTAATTTTGTAAACTTACTTGCACAAGTTTTCTCACAATTTCTTTATTCTACTAACAATCTAATTAATATCAAGAATATTCAGAAGAATTATTATACTAATCGCAATACACAGATTAATGAGATGATTAGGAATAATTTTATTTAATTATCGTAAAACCACGAACAATTTACTTGTTTTCTTATTTAAATGATAACATAATACTATATATAATAATATATACAGATTACTCAAATAGCTTTGCTAAACTTTAAAGATTTAAACGATTTTACTCTGGTTAAAAAAAAAAACCGTCAATTCAAATAAGTTAATTGAAACAAGAGATAGAACTTATTTAATGATAAGCTAATCGCATAATTTAACATAATTTAAAAAACTTACGAATAATACCAAATTTAATTTTGAAAGGAAAAATTTAAAGAAGATATAAATCAAGTTTATAATGCTTAAAATATCAAGTTTAGTATATAGAAGTATTAAATTTTAATAGCTAATTTGATAACAAATTTAATTTCACTTTGAATGAAACAAAAGTTACAAAAATGTAAATGAATTACAATATAATTATCAATCTAACTCTTCTAATTTATGTTTAAGAAATACAAATAAATTATTAAAATGAGACAAGTAGAATTAAAAACTATACAAATTTGTTGAATATTATAGCATTAGCTGCTTTATAGTAAAAAAGTTAATAGCAATTAGAATGGATTATAGAGGAATTTTATATTGTATTTCATATTATCTAAATTATCAAGGAAACGGATTTAGCTAATGTTTATTTACTAAAAAAATACTAAAACAGCTATATAAGCTATATTTTATATTAAATATTTGCAGCAAATAGATATGGAAATAAAAGATAAGGCTCCTTAAACGATGGTCGAATGTTGAATTGCACCATTTTAAAAGATGAACTAGTAGCTAGATTTTGGTACCCTATCTTCCAATTGTGATATTAGGTAACAACAATGCCCGATAGATAGATTTCTTAACAAGTTTCTTCTTGTAGGTAAATGTATACATTGTTTCTCCACGAAAGACTAACTAACGATTTTTTAACCATTCGTCATTTCCCTTCCTAATTTAAAACTGAGCTATCTTTAGGCCATCTATTATGTTTCTGTTAAGTTAAGGGTAAAATTTAACAAAACTATTTAAAAAGGATTTATTACGTATACTTAATTAATTTGTTTATTAATTTTTAATTGATTTAGTTTATAGTTTAAATATTAAACGGTTATAGCTTAATTTATATGGATAAAATAAATATAGTAAATTACTATTATTGTTCCTATGATTACTTTATAGTATAAAATTATATTTTATAAATCAATATCCTAACATTTTACGATGAAAGAGTTATTAAAAAAGTTTATCAATTAAACACATTTTCTAGATAAGATAAAGTATTGTAAACTAATTTTATTGTTTTATGAATATTAATCTTAAACAAGTTATTTTATAATTTACTATTACTTTCTTAGTATATCAAAAGGTTTTAATGTATACCCTTTTTATAAAATTTTAGTAAGAAGATTGCGATAAATTTAACAAAACTTACGTAGAAAGATAACAAGACTTTTAATCTTTATATTAATTATGAATATTTTTTTATTTTAAATACTTTCCTAATTATATTATAATAAACAAAGAGTTGCTTTTTAATTTAAGTTATTAACTTGTTTCCTATTATTCCATTAACATCCCTGTGTTATTTTATGTGGAAAAAACTTTTATCAGTAAGTTTAATGATTAAACATAATTTAATTATGACAAGGTCTTTAAACTAATGGTAGACTATTTGAATGAAATTATTCAAGTAATTGTTTTTTACTTTATTTTGAGGTAAAATTAACCTAAAAAAATTGAATTTACTAATCCGTATTAAAATAAGTTGAAATAACTATTTATTAGTTAAAATTTATTCTACCAACCCCCACCTAATTTATAAATATTTTTTATTTACATTATTAATGGGTTTGGAGATAAAGCCTTAAAAGGTAAAACATACAGACCCTTTCTAAAGTTTATATTAAAATTTATAATTTATTTTTCTTAGCGTAGTAAGAGCAAGTTTTACTATATTTTAATAATTAGATAACGGAGGAAATTTACTATAAGTATTTTTCATGTGATAATAATACACAGTAAGTCATTAAGGGTAGTCCTTTAACGTTGAGATTACTGACTATCGTTTTAACTACTCAGTTTCCAAGGAGTTATCACCACTATTTACGATTAGTTAGGCGGAGTAGGTCCGATGAGCGAGTAGTTTTAAACTAAACAAAAGCTGTTAAACAAATAAGTAAAGGAACAATTGTTAAAATTGTAAAAACAAGTTCTACAGAAATTTAGCAAAATAGCAACTCTAAAAATATTTACCAAAAAAAAATCATTTAATTAATTTATAGTTATGAGTAAAGCATGATATTTCATTCAAAGTATTTTTCCATTTATTGAATTAAGGATATTGATATTATAATATCTTTTAAAAACAAACAAAGGTGGGTTTAGTTGCCATATTTAAACCATATATATATCTTTACATTATTTATAATAGTTATACAGATCAGATATACACCTGCTCAGAGCAGACCAGAGCAAAGATATACCACCAAAGATATACTGAATAAGATTGACCTTCAATAGTACGTAATGAAATTAATATTAACACTATTTATATAGTAGTTCTTCAAAATATATCTAGATTAAAAAGCAATAATGTCTTAAATCATCTGTCTAATTAATTCGACATCAACAATAATTAGTTTGACTTATAACTTACTTAATAGTTTTTAATATTGCTTAATTATATATTAATCATTGTAAATACTTATTATTTAATTTTTTTAAAAAAGAAATGAACAAATTTATGAAATATTCATAAACCAAAGATTATTAACTTGAAAATACTAATCCTATTAGTACTACTACTACTACTATACTTATTACTTATTACTTATTACTTATACTTCAATTAAATTTAATCAACTAAATATTAAAATATTAAAAATATAAACTGCTTAACTTAGTTCGATAAAATTGTCCAAAATTTTGAAAAAACAATAAAAAATTATAAAAATATTAAAAATAATTAAAAAAGCTACTTAACTATACCTAAATTCTAATATTACTATCTTCTTAAAATTACAAGTAATTCCTATAGGGACACGAGAGAGAGTAATTAGTAAGGTGGAGAGAGCTCCAAACTCTACGTTATTGTTGGGTAGAGGAAGACCTACTGATATTAACTGTTCTTTCGTGGGATTGGACTTTAATCTCTCACAGCTGTACGTTTACTTACATTATAAGACTCCCGCTTTCAGCTTAGTGCCAGCTACTAAATTCTTTTTTCTTATTAGTACTTCTATTTTAGCATCACCTTTCGATGTATACCTTTGCACTCTGGTTTTAGGATATATTTAAGTTACTATAGACAGGTTTACACTCTATTTGCAGTACTTTAGATGATAGGTTACTATCCTATCTGTGTCGCGATGCCCATTGAAGTTGGCTCGAGCTATAATATTTTTAATAGTTTTGTTCCTATACTTATCTTTGGATTTTATATAATCATGTGGTTATTTAACCAGTTAAAAGATTAATATCCCATCTGTACCCTTGCTTAATTGTTATAATTTTTATATTCATAGTATTTATTACAATTTTTAACAAAGAGTACCAGTACCTTTTACTTATTATTTTAATATGTCTTAGACTTCGAAATAGTTAAGGCTCCAACTAATAGCCTAATATAAAGTCTATCCCTAATTCAAATCAGTGCACATAAAGTCTCTCATTAAAGAAATCAGTCTCTCTATTAAAGTAACATTCAAAAAAAAATAACCAAAATTAGTAAAAAAGCTTAATAAAAAACAACAAA